>OBLV0100000023.1_pt1 | contig 118811 bp, 94 predicted proteins | sample 1520071 | NCBI WGS metagenome assembly OBLV01 (sample SAMEA3888446, study PRJEB22518) | metagenome | reverse complement strand
CGGGTCGAGGTTGTCCTTCTCGCCCTTGATGATCACGCAGGCGTTCTCGTCGAACCGGATCACCGAGCCATCGGGACGGCGCAGCGGCGCCGACGTGCGGACGACGACGGCCTTGACGACCTGACCCTTCTTGACGGCGGCACCGGGGATCGCACTCTTGACGGTCCCGACGATCACGTCGCCGACGTGCGCGTACGGATGCCGCGAGCCGCCGGTGATGTGGATGCACAGCAGCTCGCGCGCGCCCGAATTGTCGGCCACCTTGAGCCGAGTCTCTTGCTGGATCATTTCGCGCGCTCGACGATTTCGACCAGCCGCCAGCGCTTGTCGCGCGACATCGGCCGGCACTCTTGGATGCGCACCAGGTCGCCCGTCTTGGCGTCGTTGAGCTCGTCGTGCGCCTTGAAGCGCGTCGACTGGCGCACGACCTTCTTGTAGACGGGGTGCGGAACGCGCGTCTCGGTGACGACGACGATCGTCTTGTCCATCTTGTCGCTGGCGACTCGGCCCTGCTTGACGCGGCGACGGTTTTCGCGTTCCACGGTGTTAGGCTGCTCCATGACGGGCCTCGACGATCTTCTTCTCGGAGATCGCGGTTTGGATCTGGGCGTAGGTGCGGCGAACGATCTTCACCCGCGAGAAGTCGCTCAGATGTCCGGTGCGCAGCGCGAAGCGCAGGTTGAAGAGCTCTTCCTTGGTCTCGCGAGCGCGCTGCTCGAGATCGGCCATGGTGAGCTCGCGGAGCGCGCGCAGGTCGTTGCGCTTCATTACGATGCGACCTCGGCTTCCTGGTCGGCGCGGGTGATGATCTTGGTCGCGATCGGCAGCTTTTGCGCCGCCAAGCGCAGCGCTTCGCGCGCCGTCTTCTCGTCGACGCCGGCCAGCTCGAACAGCACGCGGCCCGGGCGCACGACGGCGACCCAGAACTCGGGGTTGCCCTTACCGGAGCCCATGCGGACCTCGGCCGGCTTCTTGGTGACCGACTTGTCGGGGAAGATCTTGATCCAGACCTTGCCGCCGCGCTTGATGTGACGGGTCATCGCGACACGCGCCGCCTCGATCTGCCGGTTGGTCATCCACACCGGCTCGAGCGCCTGCAGCCCGTACTCGCCGAACGTCAGCGTATTGCCGACCAGCGCCTTGCCGCGCATGCGGCCGCGGTGCTGACGGCGCCATTTGACTCGCTTCGGAGTGAGCATGACTTACTGCTGACCCTCGCTGGTCGTGTCGGGCTCGGCGGGCGCACTCGGTTCGGCGGCTGCGCTGGGCTCGGCGGCCGCAGCCGGCGCGGCTTGCGGCGCCTCGGCGGCCGGCGCCGTCGACTCAGCGCCCGGACGCTCGGCGACATCGACGGTGTGCTGCGAAGCCGGATCGACCTGCGACGTCTCCGTCGTCACGCCGGAACCATGCTCGGCCGGGACGTCGTGCGTCGCGGCGCCGCCGTGCGCGGACGTCGCATGATGCTCGGCGGCCGAACCGCCGGCGTCGACCGACTCCAGGGATTGGCCGTCGGCCTGCGCTGCGTGCATTGCGTCGGCGGTGTCGATCGCCGGCGCGTCGGTCGCCGGCGCATCGGCTGCCGGACGCGGTGGCCGGTCGCCGCGACCTTCGCCGCCGCGGCCGCGACCGCCACGTGAACCGCGGCGGTTGTCGCGGAAACGCCCGTCGGCACCGGCGCGGCCCGGACCCTCGCGCTCGCCGCGCGGCTGGTCGGGCAGCACTTCACCCTTGTAGATCCACACTTTGACGCCGATCCGGCCGAAGGTGGTGAACGCCTCGACGTGCGCGTAGTCGATGTCGGCGCGCAGCGTGTGCAGCGGCACCTTGCCGTCGTGGTTGCGCTCGGTGCGCGCGATCTCGGCGCCGCCCAGACGACCGGAGACCTGCACCTTCACCCCGCGCGCGCCGGCCTTCATGGTGCGCATGATCGCCTGCTTCATGGCGCGGCGGAACGCGATCCGCTTCTCGAGCTGATCGACGATGTTCTGGCCGACCAGCCGCGCGTCGAGCTCGATCGTCTTGATCTCGACGACGTTGACTTGAACTTGCTTACCGGTCAGCGTCTCGAGGTTACGACGAATCTCGTCGATCCCGACGCCGCGCTTGCCGATGATGATCCCGGGCTTGCCGGTGTTGATGATGATGCGAGCCTGGTTGGCGCGGCGTTCGATCTCGACGCGCGAGATCGCCGCGGCGCGCGTCATGCGGCCGAAGTACTTGCGGATCGCGACGTCCTCGTGGAGCCACGCCACGTAGTTCTTTTTCTCGAACCAGCGGCTGTCCCAGGTGCGCGTGATGCCGAGCCGCAGCCCGACCGGATGGATCTTCTGTCCCATGATTCCTTACGCTCCGGCGCCCGCGGCGGCGGTCTGCTTGCGGCGGCGCGTCGCCGCCGGCTTGGAGGTCGCTGCCTGCGCCTGGCGCTGCGTGCGGGTCGAGAGGCCGATCGCCGCACCGGCGCGCCGCGCGGGCTGGCGCTTCGGGCGCTCCGGTCCGACCGCGATCGTCACGTGCGAGAGGCGCTTGCGCTTGAACGCCGCGCGCCCTTGCGCGCGCGGGTCGAGCCGCTTGGTGATCCCGCCGCCGGGTCCGCCGTCGACGGTGATGCGCGTGACGAACAGGCCGTCCGAGCTCATGTCGTGGTTGTTCTCGGCATTGGCGACCGCCGAGCGCAGCAGCTTCTCGATCGGCTCCGACGCGAACACGCCCGAGAACTTGAGCAGCACCAGCGCCTCACGGACGCTCTTGCCGCGGATCGCGTCGGCGACACGGCGCAGCTTGCGCGGACCCATCCGGGCGAACTTGAGGTGCGCGACCGCTTCGGTGCGTTCCGTTGCGATCGCGGTCACGTCGTCACCTTGGCCTTGTCACCGGCGTGACCTTTGAACGTGCGGGTCGGCGAGAACTCGCCGAGCTTGTGCCCGACCATGTTCTCCGTGACGAACACGGGGATGTGCGCCCGGCCGTTGTGGACCGAGATCGTGTGACCGACCATCGCCGGCACGATCGTCGACGCGCGCGACCAGGTCTTGATGACCCGCTTCTCGCGCGACGAGTTCATCTTCTCGACCTTGGTGATGAGGTGGTCCGCGACGAACGGACCTTTCTTGAGTGAACGGCCCATTATTTGCTCTTCCGCTTACGGACGATCATCTTGGTCGTGCGCTTGTTCCGGCGCGTCTTTTTGCCCATCGTCATCTGACCCCAGGGCGTAGTGGGCGGGCGGCCCGACGTCGAGCGGGCTTCACCGCCGCCGTGCGGGTGGTCGACCGGATTCATCGCGATACCGCGCACCGACGGACGCTTGCCGAGGTGACGCTGGCGGCCGGCCTTGCCGATGATCTCGTTCTCGTGATCGAGATTGCCGAGCTGGCCGATCGTCGCGCGACAGACGACTTGGATGCGGCGCACTTCGCCGGACGGCATGCGCACCTGCGCGTAGTCGCCTTCCTTCGCCATCAGCTGCGCGGCGCCGCCGGCCGAACGGACCAGCTTGCCGCCCTGACCGGGCTGCAGCTCGATGTTGTGGATGACGGTGCCCAGCGGAATGTTGCCCAGGGGCAGCGCGTTGCCGGTCTTGATGTCGGCGGCCGGGCCCGACTCGACGACGTCCCCGACGTTGAGCGTCGCGGGCGCCAGGATGTAGCGCTTCTCGCCGTCGCGGTAGTGCAGCAGCGCGAGCCGCGCCGTCCGGTTCGGATCGTACTCGATCGCCGCGACCTTGGCGGGAATCCCGTCCTTGGTGCGCTTGAAGTCGACGATCCGGTACTGCTTGCGGTAGCCGCCGCCTTTGTGCCGGGTCGTGATGTGGCCGTTGTTGTTGCGGCCGCTGTGCTTCTTGCGGACCTCGAGCAGCGACTTCTCCGGCGCCTTCTTGCTGATCTCGCTGAAGTCGGCGGTGGTGATGAAGCGCCGCGCCGCGCTGGTCGGCTTGTACTTCTTAACTGCCATCTTACTGCTCGAAGTAGTTCACGCCGCCCAGCTGAATTTTCTGGCCGGGTGCGAGGGTGACGATGGCCTTCTTCCAGTCGGCCTGCTGGCCGGTGGAGCGCCGGCCGCGGCGGGCGAAGTTCTTGCGCTTGCCGCCGATGTTGACCGTGTTGATCTTCACCACGGTCACGCCGAAGATCTCGGCGACCGCGGCCTTGATGTCGGTTTTGGTAGCGTGCCGATTGACTTCGAAGGCGTACTGCTGGATCGCGGTACCGGCCATCGACTTCTCGGTGATCAGCGGAGCGATGATGACGTCGCGGGCTTCCACTACTTCGACTCCTGCGCGAACTTGCCGGCCAGCGCGTCGTGCGCGGCGGCGGTGAGAACCAGCCGCCCGCAGCCGACGACGTCCTTGACGTCGAGCTCGCCGGTATGGGTGACCGCGACGCGCTCGAGGTTGCGGCCGGTGCGGCGCAGCGCCGTGCCGACCGTCTCCAGCTCGTCGAGCGCGAACACGACCAGCGTGCGCGAGCCGGTCTTGGCCGCTTGCGGCGAACCGAACAGCAGCGTCGCCAGCGCCTTGGTCTTGGTCAGGTCGAGCGAAGCGGTGTCGAGCACGGTGACGCCGCCGCTCGAGAACTTGTCGGACAGCGCGGCGCGCATCGCGACGCGGCGTTCTTTCTTGTTGAGGCTGGAGACGTACGAGCGCGGCTGCGGCCCGAAGACCACGCCGCCGTGGGTCCACTGCGGTGAGCGGGTCGAGCCCTGGCGCGCGCGCCCGGTCCCCTTCTGGCGCCACGGCTTCTTGCCGCCGCCGCGCACGTCGTCGCGCTTCTTGGTCGACGCGGTCCCGGCGCGCGGGTTCGCCAGCTCGCGGAACACGGCGCGGTAGATCGCGTTGGCCTTGCCGTCCGTCGGTCCGCTGAACGCTGCCGGCGTCTCTTGCTCGCGGACGACCTTGCCCTTGGCGTCGATCACCTGCGTCATGACGCGACCGCCTTCGTTTTGACCGACTGCCGCACGATCACCAGACCGTTCTTGGGTCCAGGCACCGGACCGCGGACGAGCAGCACGTTGCGCTCGGCGTCGGCGCGGACTACTTCGAGGTTCTGCTGGGTCACGCGGTCGACGCCGTAGTGGCCGGGGCGCCGGCTGCCGCGGGGCGTGTGGCCGGCGTTCGTGTCGCCGTTCGAAGCCGGCTGGCGATGGATCATCGAGCCGTGGCTGGCGCCGCCGCCCGAGAAGTTCCAGCGCTTGATGCCGCCGGCGAAGCCGTGGCCCTTCGAGATTCCTTGGACGTCGACGCGGTCGCCCTGCGCGAAGCCCTCGACGGTGATCGTCGCGCCCAGTTCGACGCCGTCGATCCCCGTACGGAACTCCCGCACGTCGCGCTTGGGCGCAACGCCGGCCTTCTTATAATGACCCTGCATGGCTTTGCTCAGGCGCGACGGCTTCACGTCGCCGAACGCCAGCGCGACGGCCTCGTAGCCGTCGGTCTCTTTCGTCTTCTTCTGTACCACAATGCACGGACCGGCTTGGATCACGGTGACCGGAACGCTCCGGCCGTCCTCCGTGAACACGCTGGTCATCCCGACCTTGCGGCCGATGATGTTCTTCACGTTGATCGATCCCTTACGGATATCCACGGATCCTGGCGTATCTGCTACGCCTTTCGCCGCGCCTGCCGGAGCAGGACGCGACGCGGACCACAACCGGCATAGTGTACCCGCCCTGACGCTTTGCCGTCAAGGAGGAACGCCTCGTTCAACCACGGCCCCGGGCGTTCTGAGTCGAAACTATCCTGATGGGTGCCCAGTTAGCTGAGACTCGACTCCCGGGCATTGATGCCGGCGAGCTCGCGTGTTATAGTGAACACATTCGGAATACTCTCGGACCTATTTCGGAGCAAAGGATGACCATCACCCTGACGGCGCCGCTCGGGAACGTCATAACCGATGAAGGCCGCGTCGATGTGAAGTCGCTCGCTCGCTCGATCGACGTGACCGTTCCGAGCATCGCCCGCACCTTACACAAGTCGGCTCGCTACCTCCACGACCACCCGACCGCGCGCAGCATCCAGCCGCGGGCACTTCAGCTCGTCGACCGCGTCAATACCCTGGCGGGTGAGCTCGGTGGCCTCAAATTCGCGCTCGCTTGGCTCAAGACGCCGATGACGGAGCTCGGGGGCAGGAGCACGATGGATCTCATCGTCAGCGGCGAGGACCGCGACTTCGAGGCTGCTCTGGGCTTCATCGACTCGTTCTTGATGGCGGACCCCGACTGATGCGCCGGGACGACCTAACCGCTGCCTTCCGAACGATCCCCGGAGCACCGCTTCGGGGATCGTTCTTTCGTGCCATCCCACTCGAGCATCGAACCACGCCGCTTTCAGCGATCGGCTCGATCAAGCGCGGCGGCCGTTACAACCCGGCGAACGAGTTCGAAGCGTATTACCTTGCCGAATCGCCAGAAACGACGCTCGACGAACTCCGCGTCGTCGCGCCAAATATCGCGCCGACACGAATGAAGCCAATCGTAACGTTCGCCGTAGACGTCGCGCTACAACATACGGTCGACCTAACCGGCTCGAAGGCGAAAACCACCCTTCACGTGATGGAGAGCGATCTGCTCGTCGAGTGGCGGGCGCTCGTCGCGCGCGGCGACATTCCGACCACACACGAAATTGGGATCGCTGCCCGCCGTGCGGATGTGGAAGCATTGCGCGTCCCATCGGCTCGCCTGAGCGGTGCCGCAAACCTTGTCGTCTTGGTCGACCGGTTGCGGCTGGGTAGTTCAATCACGATCGAGCCAAGCACCGGGTTCGAGTCCGGCACCCAAGTCAAAATCGAGGGCCGACGGCCCAACCCGCAGGCACGGCGACGGTCTGGCGCTATATAATATGGTCGTGTCCACTGCGGAGAAGAAAACAAACCATAGGGCCGAGCCTACACCACCAGCGACTCGACCGCATGGTCTTGACCGTTCATCTGAGGTCGCCCGGATCTATCGTCTTGCCGAAACGGTTCTCGGGTCGCCGGAAGCTGTCGATCGCTGGATGCAGTCCCGGAATCCGGCGCTCGACGGGGCTCACCCGGCCGACCACCTCGACACCGACCGGGGTCGGCGCGAAGTCGAGGACCTGCTCGGCCGCATCGAGCACGGAACTTTCGCGTAGGACACCCGGATGACTCAAGCCGGTACGGTTAGGTGGTCGGCGCGGGTCCAGACGCGGTGCGCGGCGAGGGCTGCGATGAAGCCGGCGGCGATCGCGGCGGGCGCGCCGACGTAGAGTCCGGCGGCTTCATCGGTTTCGTTCTGGTCGGCGCGGACGATGCCGGCTTCGCGCAGCAGCTCCAGCGCGTCGGCTGCGACCGCGATCGGCTTGGCGTGCTTGTAGGCTTCGGCGACGAAGTGGACCGCGTCGCCCGACGCGGCCAGCGCCGCGACGGCGTCGGCGCCGCCCGGGACGTAGACGGCGTCGAACACGACCGACGGCATCGTCACGATGCGATGGTCGATCGCGACCGCCACGTCGCCGCGGCCGATGGTCCCGAGCCGCGCCGCGAGCACCAAGGCCCGCGCGCCTTCCTTCTCGAGCGCGGCTTTCATCGCCGCGATCTCGCCGGCGTCGCTGTCGTCGGCGGCAAGGATCGCGACCTTGCGGCCCTTGGCGTCGCCGCCGCCGTTCTCGATGATGCTCAGCGCGGGCGACGAATCGACGCGCTGGCTCGACGCGCCATCGCGACGCGGCGCGCCGTTCCCCTTCGGCGCCGCCGGCGCCGGTAGCCCGAGCTGCTCGGCGACGCGCGCGGTCAGCTCGCCGTCGACGTTCGCCAGCCGGCCGAGCACGCGCTCGCGAATCTCCGGGCGCTCGACCTTCGCGAGCTCGAAGGCGAACGCGTCGACGATGTGCTCCTTCTCAACGTCGGTCTGGCTGTTCCAGAACAGCGTCGCCTGCGAGTAGTGGTCGGCGAACGACTCCGCCCGGACGCGGCGCTTGTCGCCGCGCAGCTGCTCGAGGTAGCTCGCGAAGCCGCCGTCCTCGACCGGCTTCTCCTTGGGCCAGCCGCCGTCGACCGAGTTCGGGTCGTAGGCCGTCCGGCCGACGCGAATCTCCATCTGGTGCATCCCGTCCTGCTGGCCGTTGCGGAACGGGCAGGTCGGCCGGTTGATCGGGAGCTGGTGGAAGTTCGGCCCGCCCAGGCGTGACAGCTGCGTGTCGAGGTACGAGAAGATGCGGCCCTGCAGCAGCGGGTCGTTGCTGAAGTCGATGCCCGGCACGACGTGCGAGACGCAGAACGCGACCTGCTCCGTCTCGGCGAAGAAGTTGTTGGGATTGGCGTCGAGCGTCATCTTGCCGATGCGCCGGACGGGCACGAGTTCTTCGGGGATCAGCTTGGTCGCGTCGAGCACGTCGAAGTCGAAGCCGTCCGCGTCCTCCTCGGTGAACAGCTGTACGCCGAGTTCCCAGGCCGGGTAATCGCCGGCCTCGATCGACTCCCACAGCTGGCGCCGGTTGAAGTCCGGGTCCTTGCCGGCGAGCTTCTGCGCTTCGTCCCACACTAGCGACGCCAAGCCGGCGACCGGCTTCCAGTGATATTTCACGAACGTCGACTCGCCGGCGGCGTTGAGCCAGCGATACGTGTGGATGCCGAAGCCTTCCATGTTGGCGAACGCGCGCGGGATCGCGCGGTCCGACATCAGCCACATCACGGTGTGGGTCGCCTCGGGCGCGAGCGAGACGAAGTCCCAGAACGTGTCGTGCGCCGACGACGCCTGCGGCATCTCGTGATGCGGCTCGGGCTTCACCGCATGGACGAAGTCCGGAAACTTGATCGCGTCCTGGATGAAAAAGACCGGCATGTTGTTGCCGACCAGGTCGAAGTTGCCCTCGGGCGTGTAGAACTTGGTGGCGAAGCCGCGCACGTCGCGCACGGTGTCGGCCGAGCCCCGCGAGCCGCCGACGGTCGAGAAGCGCACGAACGTCGGGGTGCGCAGCGACGGATCGCACAGGAACTTCGCCCGAGTGTAGCGCTCGAGCGACTCGTAGACCTGGAACGTCCCGTGCGCGCCCGACCCGCGGGCGTGGACGACGCGCTCGGGGATGCGCTCGTGGTCGAAGTGCGTGATCTTCTCACGCATGATGAAGTCTTCGAGGAGCGACGGACCGCGTTCGCCGGCGCGCAGCGTGTTCTGGTTGTCCGCGATCGGGACGCCTTGGTTGGTGGTGAGCTCGGCGCCGTCCGAGCGGACGCGAAATGCGTCCAGATCGCCGCGACCGTTACCGTTGCGTGAGTGCTTCGCCATCGTTGACGCTCCGTGCCCCGCCGCCGTGCCGTTGACACATGCTTGCATGCTGCGCGGGACGGCAAGCATGATAAGCGAATCGAATCGGCGTGTCGTCCGAGCTGGAGGTGGCGCTCGATGCGGTCGTCGTGGCAGTCTCGCACGACGAGCCGCGCGTGCTCGTGCGTCTGCCCGACCACGCATTGCCGGCCGGACCGTTCGACGCGGACGACGATCGTACGCTCGAGGTCGGCTTGCGCCGCTGGGTCGCGGAACAGACGCAACTCGAGCTCGGGTACGTCGAGCAGCTCTACACGTTCGGCGACCGCGACCGCGACCCGCGCCGGCCCAACGGTCACCGTCGGCTCTCGATCGCGTACCTCGCGCTCGTTCGTGAGTCGGAACCGGCGGTGCCGGACGCAGCCGGTTGGTTCTCGTGGTACCGGTACCTGCCGTGGGAAGACTGGCGTACCGGACGGCCGGCGGTCGTCGACCGCACGATCGTGCCCGCCGTCGACGCGTGGGTGGCGCAGTCGAGCGGTGAGGAGCGGCGGCTGCGCGAGCGGCGCGCGCGCCGCTGCGTCGGACCGCGCCGCGGCGCCTGGAACCCCGACATCGTCCTCGAGCGCTACGAGTTGTTCTGGGAGCTCGGCCTGGTCGCCGAATCGCAGCTCCCTTTGTCGGACGTGGTCGGTGAGCCGATGCCGGCCGACCACCGGCGGATTCTGGCGACGGCGATCGGACGAATCCGCGGGGCGCTGCGCTACCGGCCGGTTCTGTTCGAGCTGCTCGGGCCGTCGTTCACCCTGTTGCAGCTGCAACAGACCGCCGAGGCGCTGGCCGGCGTCCGGCTGCACAAGGGCAACTTCCGCCGGCTGGTCGCGCAGGCGCGGCTGGTCGAGCCGACCGGCGAGCGCGAGAGCGCCGGCCCCGGTCGGCCCGCGCTCCGCTATCGCTTTCGAGCAGACGTCGTTGCTGAAAGGTTTATGCTCGGCGCGAGTATAACTACGCCGATACCATGACCTTCCAACGACGACTCCTTCTGGCCGCGGGCGGCGGCTGGCTGTTCGACGCGCTCGACCTGCTGCTGCTGGGCAGCGTGGTGGCCGCTGTCGGGAGGGAGTGGGACCTGCCCAAGCTGGTCGTCGGCTGGATCATCACCGCCAATCTGCTCGGGATGTTCCTGGGTGCCGCGGCAAGCGGGGTCGTGGCCGACCGGTTCGGCCGCAAGGCGGTGTTCGCGTGGACGCTGCTCGCCTACACGCTGCTGACCGGTCTCACCGCGCTGGCCTGGTCGGTCGCAGCGTTGATCGCGATCCGGTTTCTGGCCGGGATCGGCCTGGGCGGCGAGCTGCCGGTGGCGAGCACGCTGGTCAGCGAGCTCGCGCCGGCCGATAGCCGGGGCCGCACCGTCGTGCTGCTCGAGAGCTTCTGGGCGTACGGCACCGTGCTGGCGGCGCTGATCGGCGCGCTGGTGGTCCCGCACTGGGGTTGGCGCGTCGCGCTGCTGATCGGCATGCTGCCGGCGCTCTACGTCGCCGTGATCCGGCGCGCGATCCCCGAGTCTCCGCGCTACCTCGCGAGTCGCGGCCGCAAGCTCGAAGCGCGCGAGGTCGCACGCCGCGCCGGAATCGCGTACGAGCCGCCGGCGGCGACGGCGCGCGCCGGGATCGGCGAGCTGTTCGCGCCTGCCTTCGCCAAGCGCACCGTCATGCTGTGGCTGCTGTGGATCGCGCTGGTGTTCTCGTACTACGGGATTTTCACGTGGCTGCCGAGCCTGCTGACGGCGAAAGGCTTTACGCTCGAACAGTCGCTGTGGCTGAACTTCGCGATCGCGATCTTCCAGATCCCGGGCTACTTCGCAGCGGCCGCGCTGGTCGAGCGCTGGGGCCGCAAGCCGACGCTGAGCGTCTTTCTGATCTGTGCGGCGATCGGCTCGTTCTTCTTCGCCGGCGCCACGCTCGTCGCGAATCCGTCGGTTGCCGCGGTGATCGGCTGGGGTGCGGTGATCGCGTTCTTCAATCTCGGCGCGTGGGGCGTCACCTACGGCTACACGCCCGAGCTGTATCCTACCGCGGTGCGCGCGACCGGCGCCGGCTTCGCCGCCGGTGCGGGCCGGCTGGTCGGTGCGTTCGCCCCCGCGATCGCCGGCGTGATGCTGGCGCGGCTCGGCTCGCCGTACGCCGTGTTCGTCGTGTTCGCGTGCGTGATGCTGGCCGGCGCGATCGCCGTGCTCGTGCTCGGTGACGAGACGCGCGGCCGCAGCCTCGAGGACATCGCCGAAGCGAAGCTGGCCGCCTGACAAAGGCTGCGGGCGATAAGCCTCGGTAACGCTCGCGGGCGAGGGGCCGCCGGGGAGCGAAACGGCGGAGGTGCAGTCGTCCCGGCGTCGTGAGCAGCGACTCGGCTTGGCGCGTCCCTTCGCGCCGGCTCGGCTCGCGGCGCTCGCGCTTGCGTTGGCGGCCGTCCTTGCCGCTGCGGGCGGGCCCGCGATGTCCGCGCCGTCGCGCGCCGTTCCGGCGCGAATCAGGCTCGTCGCGCGTGACGAGCCCGTGCGCGACGTCTTCCTGCGGCTGGGCGACCTCGCCCACCTCAACGTGACCGTCGCCGACGACGTTCGCGGGAACGTTACCCTCTCGCTTCACGACGCGACGCCGTCGCAAGCCGTGCACGCAATCTGTTCTCAGCTGCGGTTGCGCTGCGCGAGCGACGGCCACACCGTGCTGGTCTCGTCCCAGAGCGCGGCCATCGTGCCGCTCTCGATCGTCGGCGCCGGTCGCGCCGCTCGCGTGCTGCGCGGTTTGTTCCCGCACCTGTCGGTCGGCGAAGCGGGCGCGGGAAATGCGCTCGTGCTCGCCGGCAGCGACGCCGACGTCAACGCGGCGCGCGTCGTCGCGCAGGGGCTCGACGTCCGCGACCCGACCAAACCGGTGACCGAAGCGGTTTCCGTTCGCACGCAGCCGGCCGGCGGCGTCGCCGCGCACTTGCGCGCGCTCTATCCGCGCGCGCGGATCACGGCGGTCTCGCGCACGACGATGCTGGTCAGCGCGAACGCGCAAGACTTGGCGCAGATCAAGAGCGCGGTGGCCGGCATCGACGCCGCTGTCCCCACGCCGACCGTCGCACCGGTGTCGAGCGAGGCGATCAAGATCGTGGCGCGCAATCCGCGCGACGTCGCTCGCGGCGTGAGCAGCGAAGTTCCGCACGTGCGCGTCGGCGTCTCCGGCCCGGCGGTGACGCTGGTCGGCCCGCCTGACGAGGTCGCGCGGGCGAAGGCGCTGATCGCGCAGCTCGACGTTCCGCCGTTCGGCGCGCGCTACACCCAGATCTACCGGCTCAAGAACGTCGACGCGGGATCGGTCGCGGATCTGGTCAGACGGTCGTTTCCACAGACGTCCGTGACGGTCGACGCGAGCCTCAACGCGCTCTCGGTCACCGCGGCCGCGGTCGACCAGCAGCGCATCGCGGAGGGGGTCGCGCAGCTCGACGGCGGCGGCGCTCAAAGCGCCGGCGGCCTCGGCGGCGCGTTCGAGGGCGGCGGCGGCGGTGCGCCCGCGTCGGATCACGAGATCGTCCAGCTGCATTCGATCGTCCCCGGCACGCTCGGCACGAGCACGTCGTCGCAAGACATCGCGCAAGCGGTGCAAAATGCGCTGGCGCAAGCGCATCCCGAGCTCCACGTCGTCGTGCCGGCCGGGCTGCAGGCGATCATCCTGACCGGAACGCCGCAGGCGGTGCGCGAGGCGAAGGATCTGATCGCGCAGCTCGACGTGGTGCCGCAGTCGGTCGTGCTCGACACCGAGATCCTCGAGCTCGACGAGAACCTGTCGCGCAATCTCGGCCTCGAGCTCGGCACGACGTCGATCGGCACGACGTTCACCGAGATCGTGCCGCCGAATCAGGCCAACGGGCAGCCCGGGTATCTGGGCGGCTTTCAGTCCCTCACCCGAACGCCGATCAGCTTCCAGGCGCAGATCAACCTGCTGCTGCAAAACGGCAGCGCGCGCGTGCTCGCCGATCCGCGCATCACCACGCTCTCGGGCCACACCGCCTCGATCCGGGCCGGCGACACGATCAGCATCCTCACCACCGTCGGCGGCGGCACCGGCACGGTCGCGACGACGCAGCTCGAAAGCTTCCAGACCGGCGTCACGCTCGACATCACCCCGATCATCACCGACTCGGGCGAGCTGAGCGTCGCGCTGCATCCGGTCGTCAACTCGCTCACCGGCTACCTCAACGGCGTCCCGCAGATCTCGACCCGCGACACGCAGACGACGGTCCACCTGCGCGACGCGCAAACGCTGGTGATCGGCGGCCTGATCCAGGAGAGCTCGCAGAAGACCGAGAGCAAGATCCCGTTCTTCGGTGACATCCCGCTGATCGGCAAGGCGTTCCGCAACGAGAACACGACCAGCACGCGCAACGAGCTGATCATCGTCGTCACGCCGCACATCCTCGGTGCCGATCTCACCACGACGCCGAATGCAGCGATCCCGCCGGGCGCAGTGATCCCGACCGCGCGCCCGCTGCCGACGCTTCCGCCCGGGGCGATGTTCCCGCCGGCGGTAAATACGCCGCGGCCGGCTCCGGTCGTGCTGGCAACACCCAAGAGCGGCGGTTCGCCGGCGCCGGGACCGTCGCCGTCACCGGGCACCTCGCCGTCGCCGCTGCCGAGCGCGTTCGCGCAGGCCAACACGTTCGTGTTCGGAGCGCCGCCGCCGAGCAATTACGCCGGCCCCGGCGATGCGCCGCAGATCTTCTACGCGACCCTGACGCCGACGGTCTTCCAGCCCAACTCGACGGTGCGCATCAACGCGATCACCACCACCAACGTCCAACGACTCTCGATCGGAACGGCAACCGCGACGATCAGCTTGTCACAGGTCAGCCCGGGAACATGGTCGGGCGTCTTTTCTGCCAACGTGCTCGGCTTGCCGTTCACTTCGGGGCCTCTCCACGTCACGCTCACCGCGGCGCGCGGCGACGGTCAGTCGGCGAGCATCCCGATCACCGTCTCGGTGATGCACGGCACCAGCAGCGATAACGTCACCCTCTGACGACTCACTGCGCGTCGATCGTGGGAATCGTCAGCGCGGTGCCGGCGCGAATGCCGGCGCTGCGCGCCCGGCCGGCGGCCAGCTCGATCACGAAGTGTCCGATCCCCTGGCGCCGGGCGACCTTGTCGTCGGGCGTACCGCGCTTGGTGGCGGGCACGTTCGCCGCGACCGACGTGACCGTGCCGTCGGCGTCGACGAACACCATGTCGAGCGGTGCGATCGTGTTCTTCATCCAGAACTCTTGGCGGTCGTTCGATTGGCTCGGGAAGACGAAGATCATCCCCTCGTCGCGCGGGACCGGCGCGACGAACATCAACCCGCGCTCGCGGCGTGCTTCGGTGTCGGCGACCGCCAAACGTAGCGTGCCCTTCGGCGCCTCGATCACCAGCGCGCGGCAGAACGCTCGCTCGAGCGGCACCGAACGGCACCACGCCAAGCCCTCGGACTCGCCTCGGGCGCCCGCGAGCGCGGCGCAGACGAGCGCTACCAGACCGGCCGAGACGACACGCAGCATCGGGCTCGAAGGACGACGCCGCAGCCGGCGGTTCCTGCGGCGGGGAGCCGCCGCCGCGGACCGAAGCTCGGCCGCATGAGCACGACCGCCGGACCGCGCACGCACCGCTCGCACGTCGCGGCGCCCTCGCCGACCGACTTCCTGGGGATCGACGCGCTGCTGCACGACGACGAGCGGTTGATCCGGGACACCGTTCGCGCGTTCGTGCGCGACCGCGTCCTGCCGAATATCGCCGAGTGGTTCGAGGACCACACGTTCCCGCGCGAGATGATCCGGGAAATCGGGCAGCTCGGGCTGTTCGGGATGCACCTGGAGGGCTACGGCTGCGCGGGAACGAGCGCCGTCGCCTACGGCCTGGCATGTCTCGAGCTCGAGGCCGGCGACTCCGGATTCCGCTCGTTCGTCTCGGTGCAAGGCTCGCTGGCGATGTTCGCGATCTGGGCGCACGGCTCGGAGGAACAGAAGACGAGCTGGCTGCCGCGGATGGCCGCCGGCGACGCGATCGGCTGCTTCGGCCTCACCGAGTGGGACTTCGGCAGCGACCCGAGCGGGATGCGGACCCAGGCGCGCCGCGACGGCTCCGATTACGTGATCAACGGCTCGAAGGCGTGGATCACCAACGGCGGGATCGCCGACGTCGCGATCGTGTGGGCGAAAGTCAGCGGTGACGACGACGGCGGCACGATCCGCGGCTTCGTCGTGCCGAAGGGAACCAAGGGCTTCACGACGCGCGACATCGAGCGCAAGCTCTCGCTGCGCGCGTCGGTCACATCGGAGCTGATCTTCGACGAATGCCGCGTTCCGGCCGACGCGATCCTGCCCGAGGTGCGCGGCCTGCGCGGTCCGCTGTCGTGCTTGAACGAAGCGCGCTACGGGATCGTGTGGGGCGCGCTCGGCGCGGCGCGCGCGTGCTATGAAGCCGCGCTCGACTACTCCAAGACGCGCGTCCAGTTCGACCGTCCGATCGCGGGCTTCCAGCTGACCCAGGAGAAGCTGGTCAACATGATGCTCGAGATCAACAAGGGGCTGTTGACGGCGCTTCACATCGGCCGGCTCAAGGACCAAGGGCTGGCGCACGCGGCACACGTCTCGTTCGGCAAGCTCAACAACGTGCGCGAGTCGCTCGCGATCTGCCGCGAGGCCCGCACCATCCTCGGCGCCAGCGGGATCACGCTCGAGTATCCTGTGATCCGCCACATGAACAACCTCGAGAGCGTCCTCACCTACGAAGGCACGAGCGAAGTCCACACCCTGATCCTCGGCCAAGCGCTGACCGGCCAGAACGCCTTCAGTTAGGCAGCGTACTCCTAGGCAGCGTACTCCGCCGCGACGACGTCGACGGAGCGTGAGGTGGTGAACTCGCCGTGGTACGGCGCGACGAAGCGGCCGGAGGTCGGCGTCACGTCGGCGTAGTCGCGGCCGGCCGCGACGAACAGGTAGCGCAGCGACGGAACGCGGTTGTGGGTGGGATCGAATCCCCACACGGGCGCAAGGTCGCCATCGGGCGCTCCGACGATCTCGACCCACGCGTGCGTCCCGCCTTCGCCGAGCATATGCCCCGAGACGTAGCGCGCGGCGAGTCCGCGCAACCGGCACAGCGCGATCATCACGTGCGCGTAGTCCTGGCAGACGCCGGCGCGCTGCGCGAATGCTTCGGTTGCGGTCGTCGCGACCGTCGTCACGTCGCCGCGGTAGCGCATGTGCTCGTGCACGAACGCGCAGATGCTCGTCGCCAGCGCGTGCGCGTCGTCGCCGTACGAGCCGTCGCCGTGAAGGCCGGCGCCGTACGAAACGATCGCCGCCGCCGCGGCACGCAGCCGATCGTCGGGATCCGTCAGCGCCGACGGCCGGCGGTAGTGCGGGTCGTCGTACCAGCGTGCGTCGATCATCGGCATCCGTGCCGCGCTGCGCTCGATCACCGCTTCGTAGTCGAGCTGGACGGCGTCGAGAACGAACGCCGCATCGATCGTCGCCACCGCGTTGTCGAATGCGTCGCGGCACCAGCGGACCGGGACTGCGGGACTCACCGTCAGCCGGTCCGAGACGCAGATTTGGTCGCCGTATCTGCGCGGCGGCGCGACGACGAGCCGATGGTGGAGGTCGCGAACCGGCCCCGGATACGCGTAGCGAAAGCGCTGCCGCAACGCGTAGGAGACGCGCACCAAACGTTCAGGCGACACGGTCGGCCCGCACGGTCATGTTCGCCAAACGCGCCGCGCCGAAGCTCGTCACCATCGCGACGTCGAGCGCGTCGCGCCCGCGCGCGATCACGATGTGGCCGATCCGGCGCTGGTTGTTGCGCGGGTCGAACGTCCACCACCGGCCGCCCAAGAACGCCTCGAACCAGGCGCAAAAGTCCATCGGTGCGTCGGGCGGCGGAACGCCGATGTCCGGCAGGTAGCCGAACGTGTAGCGAGCCGGGATGTTGAGCGCGCGGCAGAAGGTCACCGCGAGGTGCGCGAAGTCGCGGCACACGCCGGTCCGGTCGCGCAGCGCGTCGGCGGCAGTGGTCAGCGGCCGGCTCGAGCCGTATGCGAATTGCAGCGCGCCGTGCACCCAGTCGCAGATCGCCTGAACGCGACCCCACCCCGGCGCGATCGCGCCGAACCGGTCCCAGGCCTCGTCGGCCAGTTCGTCCGACAGGCAGAACCGGCTCGGCAGGGTGTAGAGCAGCACGTCGTCGGGGAGCGCCTCGACCGGCAACTCTTGGGCGCCGAGATCGGTGTCGTCCGGCGCTCCGGCGATCTCGACCTGCGCGTCGTAGCGCACGCTACAGCGCCCGTCGGGGAGCGTCAGCCGGCGAGGTTGATTGCCATACAGGTCGGTATAATCGTGGTATGGCAGGTGCGGGTCCGTTGCCCAGCTCTCCGAATGCAGGTGCGGACCGGCTTCGAGCGGGCGTACCAGAAAAATCGACGGCGCCGCGCCCTCGGTCTCGTAGGTGAACTCGCACCCGACGGCCACGCGCATCGTGGTCGCAGTGTCGGACATCGGGTTCGTGCGTTCCGCGCGCGTGGGCGCCGACCTTTGGCCAATCGTCGAGCGGACCGCTGCACCGCCGCGGGAACGCCGGCCGGGCTGATGCTCGAGCTGGCCCGAAATCCCGTCCTCGACGACGTCTTCGACGAATTCTTCGCCGACGCGACGACGCCGCGGCCGAACTACGCGCGGTTGGCGGCGACGTTGGGCGCGATCGAAACCGACACGCTGGTCAACGGCGTTCGCGCGATCAACGCTGCGCTGCTTCGGCGCGGCGTCACCTTCACCGTCTATGCCGAGTCGAGCGGCACCGAGCGCATCTTCCCGTTCGACCCGATCCCGCGCATCTTCTCATACCGCGAGTGGCGGCGGATCGCGGCCGGGGTCGAGCAGCGCGTCCGCGCCCTCAACGCGTTCCTGCACGACGTCTATCACGACGGGCGGATCCTGCGCGACGGACGCGTCCCGCGCGAGTTGGTGTACTCCTCGGACCTGTTCGTGCGCGAGATGATCGGCGTGCGGGTTCCGGGCGACGTCTACATCCACGTCAGCGGGATCGACCTGATCCGCGACGCGCAGGGCACGCCGCACGTGCTCGAGGACAACGTCCGCACGCCCTCGGGGATCTCGTACGTGCTCGAAAACCGCGACGTCCTCAAGCGCACCTTCCCGCGGCTGTTCGACGGCTACCGGATCGAGCCGGTCGACGACTATCCGCTTCGCTTGCTGCGCACGCTGCGCGACGCCGCACCGGCCGGCGCGCGCGAGCCGAACGTCGTCGTGCTGACGCCGGGCGTCTACAACTCGGCCTACTACGAGCACGCCGTGCTGGCGCGCGCGATGGGCGTCCCGCTCGCCGAGGGCCGCGACCTGGTGGTGGTCGACAACGCGGTGTTCCTCAAGACCACGCACGGCCTAGAGCGCGTCGACGTGATCTACCGTCGGATCGACGACGACTTCATGGACCCGCTGTACTTCCGTCCGGACTCGTCGCTCGGCATCGTCGGGTTCATGAACGCGTACCGCGCCGGCAACGTCGGGCTGGCCAACGCGGTCGGGACCGGGATCGCCGACGACAAGGCGCTCTACCGGTTCGTGCCGTCGATGATCCGGTTCTACCTGAGTGAAGAGCCGCTGCTCCAGAACGTCGAGACGCTCGATTGCTCGGATGCGACGATGCGGCGCCACGTGATCGACCACCTCGCCGAGCTGGTCGTCAAACGCACGAACGGCTCGGGCGGCTACGGGATGCTCATCGGCCCGGCGTCGACCGCCGCCGAGCGCGAGGAGTTCGCTCGCGCGGTCGAGGCCGCGCCGCGCGCCTACATCGCCCAGCCGGTCGTTCAGCTGTCGTCGCACCCGACGCTGATCGACGGCCGGCTCGAACCGCGGCGGATCGACTTGCGACCGTTCGCACTGTACGGCAAGCGCATCGACGTTCCGCCGGCGGCGTTGACGCGCGTCGCGTTGCGCGAAGGGTCGCTGGTGGTGAACTCGTCGCAGGGCGGCGGCAGCAAGGATACCTGGGTGCTGGCCGAGGGCGACGGTGCTTAGCCGCTACGCCGAGTCGTTCTTCTGGCTGAGCCGCAACGTCGAGCGCGCCGAGACCATCGCGCGCGTGCTCGACGTCACCAACACGCGCTCGATGGACCTGCACGCCGGCGGAACGTGGGAACAGCGCTCGTGGCGCACCGCCCTGGCGATCGCGACGCTGGGCGCGGCGTCGCCGAGCGAGCTGGCCGAGGCGAACGCGCCGGGCGTGCTCGAGCGGTGCGTGCTCGACCGCGACAACCCGTCGTCGATCTGCTCGTCGATCGCGATCGCGCGCACCAATGCGATCGGCTTGCGCGCGGAGCTGTCGCGCGAAGTGTGGGAGAACATCAACCAGCTCTATCTCGACGTCGAGGAGCAAAGCGAGAGCACCTTGTCGGAGCGCGGGCCGTCACGCTTCCTGCGCATCGTGCGCGACCGCTGTCAGGCGATCGCCGGCGTCAGTGATGCGACGCTCCCGCACGCGGACGGCTGGAACTTCCTGCAACTCGGGCGGTTCGTCGAGCGCGCCTCCCTGACCGCGCGGATGCTCGCGACCGCGGCGTCGCTCGACGATCCGTGGCCCGAGTGGCAGCGGCTGCTCGAGATGTGCTGCGCGAGCTTTCCGTTCGCGCGATCGAGCACCGACCTGCAGAGCCCGCCCGACGCGGCCGCCTTCATCCTGTTCAACCCGACCTTCCCGCGGTCGGTCAACTTCTGCGCCAACCAGATCGATGCCGCGCTGCACCGGTTGTCGCACACCCCCGGTCGAGTCTACGGTGACGCGGCCGAAAAGCAGGCCGGGCGGCTCTCCGCGACGGTCACCTTCGCCGACGCGGCGGACCTCGTCGCCGAAGGCTTGCAGCCGGTCGTGAGCGGGATCCTGGGCGGGCTCGACGCGCTGGTCGGCTCGATCCAGAACGTCTATTTTCCGCGCGTGCCGCACGTCGCAGCGCTGACGCGGCTCCAGCCGGTCGCGGGCTGAGCCATGGAATACACGATCGAGCACGAGACGGCATACCGGTATCCGCAGCCCGTGACGGAGAGCTACACCGTCGTCCACCTGCAGCCGCGGACCGATCTGCGCCAGTACTGCACGCGCTACGACCTCGAGGTGCAGCCGTGGACGCGTGTCTTCTCCTACCTCGACCGGTTCGGCAACGAGGTCCAGCACTTCGCGGTGATGCCCGAGCACGACGAGCTGAGGATCGTCGCGCGCTCGCAGGTCGTCACGCTGCCGGCCGGACTGCCGGCGCCACACGACGTCGGCGCCGCGCAGCTCGCCGCCGACCCGCTGGTCGCCGAGCTGACCGACTACCGCGGCTCGACCCCGTACGTCGCGCTCGGGCCGCAGGTCGCGCGACTGGCGGACGGCGTAGAAACGCCGGCGGACGATCTCGCCGCGTACTTTCTCGCCGCCGGGTCGTTCGTCCACGACGCGTTCACCTACCGGCCCGGCGTGACGACGGTGCGCACGACGGTCGCCGACGTCATCGACGCACGCGCCGGCGTCTGTCAAGATTTCGCCCACCTGCTCATCGCGGTCGCGCGCACGCGCGGGATCCCGGCGCGCTACGCCAGCGGCTACGTGTACAGTGGCCGCGGCGACACGCTCGGCGCCGAAGCCTCGCACGCGTGGGCGGAAGCGTACCTGCCGCCGTTCGGCTGGGTCGGCTTCGACCCGACCAACGACCGCCTCGTCGACGACGGCTTCGTGCTGGTCGCGGTCGGCCGCGACTACGGCGACGTCAGTCCCACCCGCGGGCTGTACCACGGCCGCGACGCCGGCACGATCGCCGTCAACGTCGCCGTTGAACAACAGCAGCAGTGACTCGACGTCGAGCGCCGTGCGCGTTCGAAGACTATCTATTGACGAACGACATGTCGGGATAGCGCGTGCCGGCCGCGGCGCCGCGCGGCGCGATCTCGTCGAGGCGCGCCAGCTGCTCGGGCGTGAGCCGGACGTCCGCGGCTTGGGCGTTCTCTTCGAGGTATTTCACTCGTTTGGTGCCGGGGATCGGGACGATGTCATCGCCTTGCGCGAGCACCCAGGCCAGCGCGAGCTGTGCGGGTGTGACGCCGGCGTCGCGCGCGAGGGCTTCGAGCTGCTCGACCGTCGCCCGGTTGCGGTCGAAGTTCTCGCCCTGGTACCGCGGGTTGGTGCGGCGGAAGTCGTTGCTCGCCAGCGTCTCGACGTTGGCGATCGTTCCGGTCAGCATCCCGCGCCCGAACGGGCTGTACGCGACGAAGCCGATCCCGAGCTGCGAGGAGGACTTCGGGCGCCGATCAGGCGACCGAAGTCTAGCGTTTCAGGACGCGTTCGAGCTTGTCGAACATTCCTTCCATCGCGCGCTCGTGCTGGTCTTGCATCCGCTTCCACAGCAGCCGGCCCTGGGTGTCGTCGAGCGTCGCCGTCAGCCGGTGGCGGACCGTGACGCGCCGCCCTTCGGCCTCGAGCTCGAAGGTATGGCTCCCCTCGACCCCCTCGGTGTCGATGCGCCAGACGATCCGGCGTTCCGGCTCGACCGCGTCGAGCACGGCGTGCAGACCGCCGTGCCACTCCTCGGTGACGCCGGGCGTGAGCGGGCCTGGGCTGCGCATGAACGGCTGCGACGGGAACGGCCAGATCGCGTCCTGGGAGGTGCCGAGCTCGGTGAGCAGCTGAAAGATCCGCCGCGTGGTGCCGCTGACGGTGCGCTCGTGGATGACGTCGATCGGGATCGGCACACCGTACGGATTAGATGAAAACGCCTCCAGGTCATGCGACCGGAGGCGTTCTTACGAGGGTGGCGGATCGGCGCGCAGCGCCGAACGCTCAGGCTTTGAGCTCGATGTCGACGCCGGCCGGCAAGTCGAGGTGCATCAGCGCGTCCATCGTCTTGGGCGACGCCTGCAGGATGTCGATGAGCCGTTTGTGGGTCCGCATCTCGAAGTGCTCGCGCGACTTCTTGTCGACGTGCGGCGAACGGTTGACGCAGAACCGGTTGATCTCCGTCGGCAACGGAACCGGACCGCTCACGAACGCACCCGTGCGCTTCGCCGTGTCGACGATGCGCTCGGCCGACTGATCGAGCACGCGGTGATCGTACGCCTTGAGCCTGATACGAATCTTCTGCTTCGACATGATGCTTAGTCGGAGACCGTCGTCACGACGCCCGCGCCGACGGTGCGGCCGCCCTCGCGGATCGCGAAGCGAAGGCCCTCTTCGCACGCGATCGGCGTGATCAGCTCGACGTCCATCTGGACGTTGTCGCCGGGCATCACCATCTCGACGCCTTCGGGCAGCTTGATCGTGCCAGTGACGTCGGTCGTGCGGAAATAGAACTGCGGGCGGTAGTTGGCGAAGAACGGCGTGTGGCGCCCACCCTCTTCCTTGGAGAGGACGTACACCTCGGCCTTGAACTTCTTGTGCGGCTTGATCGAGCCCGGCTTGGCCAGCACCTGACCGCGCTCGATGTCGTTGCGCTCCACGCCGCGCAGCAGCACGCCGACGTTGTCGCCGGCGATGCCCATGTCGAGCAGCTTGCGGAACATCTCGATGCCGGTGACGACCGTCTTGCGGCTCTCGTCCTTGAGTCCGACGATCTCGACCTCTTCGCCGACCTTGACCTGACCGCGCTCGACGCGGCCGGTGCCGACCGTGCCGCGGCCGGTGATCGTGAAGACGTCTTCGACCGGCATCAGGAACGGCTTGTCGACCGGGCGCTCCGGCGTCGGGATGTAGTCGTCGACCGCGTCCATCAGCTTGAAGATCGGGTCGGCGTCGGCATCGCCGCGCTTGCCCGAGCTGTTGAGCGCCTTGGTCGCCGAGCCGCGGATGAACGGGATGTTGTCGCCGTCGTAGTCCTGCTTGGAGAGCAGCTCGCGCACTTCCAACTCGACCAGCTCGAGGAGCTCTTCGTCCTCGACCAGGTCGACCTTGTTGAGGAACACGACGATGCGCTGCACGCCGACCTGCTTCATCAGCAGCACGTGCTCGCGCGTCTGCGGCATCGGGCCGTCGGTCGCGGCGACGACCAGGATCGCGCCGTCCATCTGGGCCGCGCCGGTGATCATGTTCTTGATGTAGTCGGCGTGACCGGGGCAGTCGACGTGCGCATAGTGGCGCTTCGCCGTCTCGTACTCCTGATGCGAGATCGCGATCGTGATGCCGCGCTCTTTCTCCTCGGGCGCGTTGTCGATGTCGTCGACGTTGCGCTTCTGGATGTTCGCGTGCTCGGTCGCGAGGCAGTTGATGATCGCAGCCGTAAGCGTCGTCTTACCGTGATCGACGTGACCCGTCGTCCCGATGTTGACGTGCGGCTTCGACCGCTCGAACTTTGCCTTTGCCATGATCCCTTTTCTTTTCGGTTTACGTTTGCGTTACTTGGTGGTGCTGCGCCCTAAGCGGGTGTCAGTTTTTTTCCTTGCGCCTTGGCGATGATCTCTTCCTCGACCGACTTGGGCGCCTTCTCGTAGTGCGAGAACTCCATCGTGTAGGTCGCTCGGCCTTGGGTCGCCGACCGCAGATCGGTGGCGTAGCCGAACATCTCGCTCAAGGGTACGTTCGCCTTGATCACGACCGCACCGCCGATCGCCTCGTCCTGTGACTGGATCTGTCCGCGGCGGCGGTTGAGGTCGCCGTTGACGGCGCCCATGTAGTCGCGCGGCGCGGTCACTTCGACGCCCATGATCGGTTCGAGCAGGATCGGGCCGGCGGCACGATTCGCTTCCTTGAACGCCATCGAGCCGGCGATCTTGAACGCCATCTCGCTGGAGTCGACGTCGTGGAACGACCCTTCGAACGCGGTCGCCTTGAAGTCGAGGACCGGGTAGCCCGCCAGCACGCCGGTCTCGGCGGCTTCACGGATCCCTTCCATGACCGGCTTCTGGAACTCGCGCGGGATGCGTCCGCCGACGATCGCCCACTCGAAGACGTAGCCGGTGTTCGGCTCGCCCGGCGAGAGACGGATCCAGACGTCGCCGTACTGACCCTTGCCGCCGGTCTGGCGCACGAACTTGCCCTGCTTTTCGACCGTCTTGGTGATCGCTTCTTTGTACGCGACCTGCGGCTTGCCCACGTTCGCGTCGACCTTGAACTCGCGCTTGAGCCGGTCGAGGATGATCTCGAGGTGCAACTCGCCCATCCCGGCGATGATCGTCTGCTGGGTCTCTTCGTCGGTGCGCATCCGGAACGTCGGATCTTCCTGCGCCAGCCGCGCCAGCGCGGTGCCGAGCTTGTCCTGATCGCCCTTGGTCTTCGGCTCGATGGCCTGCGAGATCACCGGCTCGGGGAACACGATGCTCTCGAGCAGGATCGGCTTGCGCTCGTCGCACAGCGTGTCGCCGGTGCGCGTGTCGGTCAATCCGACCGCCGCCGCGATGTCGCCGGCGCCGATCGAGTCGATGTCTTCGCGATGGTTGGCGTGCATCCGCAGGATGCGGCCGATCCGCTCCTTGCGCCCGCTGCGCGCGTTGTAGACGTAGCTGCCCTTCTCGAGCACGCCCGAGTAGACGCGGAAGTAGGTCAGGTTGCCGTACGGGTCGGTCGCGATCTTGAACGCGAGCGCCGAGAACGGCTGCTCGTCGCGCGGCTCGCGGGTGATCTCGTCCTCGTTCTTGGGGTCGTGGCCGACGATCGGCTTGGCGTCGAGCGGCGACGGCAAGAAGTCGACCACCGCGTCGAGCAGCGGCTGGACGCCCTTGTTCTTGAAGGCGGAGCCGCACAGCATCGGCAGCACTTTGCCCTGGATCGTCGCCTTGCGCAGCGCGGCGTGCAGCCGCTCCACCGGGATCTCGGTGCCCTCGAAGAACATCTCGAGCAGCGCGTCGTCCTGCTCGGCGATCGCCTCGATCAGCGACTGGCGCCACTCGCGCGCGGTCGTGTACAGCTCGCCGTCGGCTTCGGTGACCGGGATCTGCTCCGACGTCGAGCCGAGGTCGTCGGTGTAGATGATCTTGGTCATCGTGAACAGGTCGACGACGCCCAGGAAGTCGGCCTCGGCGCCGATCGGCACCTGGATCGGCGTCGCCGGCGCGCCGAGGCGCGTCCGGATCTGCTTGACGCAGTTGAAGAAGTCGGCGCCCATGCGGTCCATCTTGTTGACGAAGATGATCCGCGGGACGGCGTACTTGTTGGCCTGGCGCCAGACCGTCTCGGACTGCGGCTGCACTGCGGCGACCGAGTCGAACAGCGCGACGAGACCGTCGAGGACGCGCAAGCTGCGCTCGACCTCGACCGTGAAGTCCACGTGGCCTGGCGTATCAATGATGTTGATGCGCGTGTCGCGCCAGGTGCACGCGGTCGCGGCCGACGTGATCGTGATCCCGCGCTCCTGCTCCTGGACCATCCAGTCCATGGTGGCAGCGCCGTCGTGGACCTCACCGATCTTGTGCGTCCGGCCGGTATAGAAAAGAATCCGCTCCGTCGCCGTCGTCTTGCCGGCGTCGATGTGAGCAGCGATCCCGATGTTGCGTGTCCGCTCGAGCGGATGTTCGCGTTTGAGTGCCATGGAAACGTTCTAGAAGCCGGTCACCAACGATAGTGCGCGAAGGCCTTGTTGGCTTCGGCCATCTTGTGAGTGTCCTCGCGCTTCTTGATCGAGTTGCCCTGGTTGTTCGCCGCGTCCATCAGCTCGTTGGCGAGCTTCTCGGTCATCGACTTGCCGGCGCGTTGGCGGGCATAGCCGATCAGCCAGCGCATCGCCATCGCCTGACGACGGTCCGGACGGACCTCCATCGGCACCTGATACGTCGCGCCGCCGACCCGCCGCGGACGCACTTCCACCATCGGCATCGCGTTGCCGAGCGCCTGCGTGAAAATGTCCATCGGATCGCGTCCGGTGCGGGTCGCGATCATCTCGAGCGCATCGTAGGTGATCAGCTCGGCGACCGACTTCTTGCCGCGCAGCATCACCTTGTTGATGAAACGCGCCAGCACTTTCGAGCCGAACTTGGGATCGGGCAGAATCGGCCGCTTGGGGACCGGGCCTTTGCGAGGCATGATTTACTTCTTCTTCGCGCCGCGCTTGGCGCCGTATTTCGAGCGCCCTTGCTTGCGGTTGGCGGCGCCGGACGTGTCGAGCGTGCCGCGGATGATGTGGTAGCGCACGCCGGGGAGATCCTTGACGCGACCGCCGCGGATCAGCACGACCGAGTGCTCCTGGAGGTTGTGGCCGATACCCGGGATGTAGGCCGTGACTTCCTCGCCGTTGGTGAGACGGACGCGGGCGACCTTACGGAGCGCCGAGTTCGGCTTCTTCGGCGTGATCGTCTTGACTTGAGTGCAGACGCCCCGCCGCTGCGGGTTTCCGGGCACCTCGAAGGTGCGGTTGGGCAGGTCGGGATGACCCGGCTTCGGCCCGGTCGAGACGACGCGGAAGGCCGGGGTCTTCACCTTTTTCTGCTGCTTCTCGCGGCCCTTACGGACCAGCTGGGAAATCGTCGGCACTCAGTTCTCCGGAACACACGAAAGCGGCCGCGCCACGCCGGGCTCGGCCGGAACCTCCGAAGCATACCATGGGGCGGACAGAGCGTCAACGCGACCGGTGTCGCTCTCGCCGGCAGGCGAGGGCTCGCCGGTTCCCGCGTGCGGCAGGCGCGCGCTACGCGGCGGCGATCACCCGGATGCCGAGCACGCCGCGCAGCAGCGCCGACCGTCCCAGCGATCGCCGCGGTCCGGCCGGCAGCGCGGTGAGGACCGACTCGAGCGCGGCGAACGGCGCCAGCGGCGCGCGCAGCAGGCGGCCCCGGACCGGCACGGCCGCGTCGACGCGGCTGAAGCCGGTCTCGCGCATCAGCGCCACGAGCTCGCGCGTGGTGTACTCGCGGATGTGGAACCCTTCGGCCACGTCGCTGAAGAAGCGCGACACGTCATGCGGTCCCGACAGGCGGTTGGGCGTGATGCAGACGTAGAGGCCGCCGGGGCGCAGGACGCGCCGGATCTCGCGCAGCTGATCGCGGGCGTCGTCGGGGTGCAGATGCTCCATCAGCTGGTCGCTGAACGCGACGTCGATGCTGGCATCGGGGAGCGGGATCGACGTGCCGTCGGAGAGGTGCAGCGCGAAGTTCGGCGGCTGCGCGGCGACGTCGCAGACGCCGTCGCTAACGTCGACCGCGTGCACGTACGCGCAGCGCCGCGCGAGCGCGAACGAGAGCTCGCAGTCGCCCGGCCCGATCTCCAGGAAGACGTCGGTCGAGCCGAGGAGCGGAGCAAGGCGGCGCACGATCCGCGCGACCTCGGCCGCGCGCTCGGACCGCGACCCGGCCGTCAGCTGCGGATGGTCGGGCAGCTCTCGATACAGCGCGTCGTAGAGCTCGGTGTACAGCACCCGCCGCTCGTCCTTGCCGGCGTCGCGCAGCCGCTGCGCCAGCTCACGCTCGATCTCGTAGTGCGCGCGGATGCGCGCTTCGCTGCGCCGATCGTCGGGCGGGATCTCGATCTTCAGCATCCGTGCCGGCCGTTCATGATGCGTTCAGACTACTCCAAGGCCCTGGGAACGCGCAAATAGCGCCTCAGGCCGGCCGTTTGGTCCGGGGGTGACCGGCGACCGCCGCCAGCGCGACCAGCGCCGCCAGCACGCACACGACCGTCGACACCGCCATCACGCCGCGCACCCCGGCCAGATAGCCCTCCCGGATCCCGGCGGCCACCGCGGCGCGGTCGGCCGCCGGCACGTCGGCCGGAACGCTGCCGGCGTACAGCTTCGAGCGGTCGCGATCAACGATCTGCATCGTCTGCGCGCTCAGATGGTGGCGCGCGACACGGTCGTGGAAGCCGGCGTTGAACACGCCCGCCAGCACGATACCCAGCAGCGCGATGGCCAGCAATCCCGCCGTGCGCGCGACCGCGTTGTTGACCCCCGACGCGACGCCGCTCTTCTCGACGCCGACCGCGTCGAAGACGATCGTCGTCAACGGTGCGACGAAGCACGCGCCGCCCAGACCGAGCAGCACCGCGGCCGGGAAGTACGTGGTCCAGTACGATCCGCCGATCCCCGGTACGCCGTAGGCCGCGAAGCCGGCGCCGGCCAGCAGCGCGCCGGCGACCAGCGGGATCTTCGCGCCGATGTGCGCGACCAGTCCGCCCGACCAGCGCGAGAGCGCGAACATCAGCAGCACGAACGGCAGCATCGCCGCGCCGGCGGCGGTCGGCGTGTAGCCCTGCACGTCGATGAGCAGGTACGGCACGAAGTACAGCGAGCCGCCCAGCGCGGCGTACAGGAACAGCGTGTAGAGATTCGCCGCCGAGAACTCGCGCGAACGGAACAGGTCGAGCGGCATCATCGGCGACGGCGAGCGGTGCTCGACGACGACGAACGCCGCGAGGAGCACGAGACCGCCGAGCATCGCGGCGACCGCGAACGCGTCGGGCACCGAGCCCTGCGCGCGGATGAGCCCGTAGGTGAACGCGCCCAGGCCGAGCGTCGCCAGCACCGAGCCCGCGACGTCGAGCTCGGGCGGCATCGCGTCGTCGCGGCTCTCCGGCACGCCGCGCAGCGAGATCGCGATCACCGCGACCGCGATCGGAATGTTGATCAGGAACACCCAGCGCCACGACGCGTGCTGCGCGAGAAAGCCGCCGATCACCGGGCCGATCGCGCCGGTGATCGAGGCGAAGCCCGACCACGTCCCGATCGCGCGCCCCCGTTCGGCGCCGGTGAACGTCGCGCTGATCAGCGCCAGCGACTCGGGCATCGCGCAGGCCGCGCCGATCCCTTGCACGCAGCGCGCCAGGATCAGCACGGCCGCGTTCGGCGCGAGAGCGCAGAACGCCGACGAGACCGTGAACAGGACGATCCCGCCGACGAACATTCGCTTGCGGCCGTAGAGGTCGCCGAGCGACCCGCCGGCCAGGATCAGCGAGGCCAGAAAGAGCGAATAGCCTTCGACGACCCACTGCATCTGCGCCGCGTCCGCACCCAGCTCGCGCTGGATCACCGGCAGCGCGACGTTGACCGCGGTACCGTCGATGAACGTCATCGCCGACCCGAGGATCGCCGCCACCAGCACCCAAGTCTTCGCCACGGACCGCACATCGAATGTCGCGGTCCCCGCCACCTGCGCACTCGCACCCGTCCGGAGCCGCGACCATCCCGAAACCGAAGCCCGCCGCGAAGAACAGCGCCGCGAAGCGCCCGGCGACGAAGAAGACTGCCCCGCCCGTGCGCGTGCCGAAGCGGCCGACGCCGGTCGACCGCATCCCGCGGGTGGTCGAGGACCCGTCGCTGACCGACCATCTGGCGATCATCACGCGCGCCGTGATGCAGGCCGGGCTGTCGTGGGCGTTCATCGAAGCGCGCTGGGACGACTACGTGCGGGCGTTCGACGGCTTCGACGTCGCGCGCGTCGCCGGCTACGGCGACGTCGAGATCGACCGGCTGATGAACGACGACGGGATCATCCACTCGCGCTCGAAGATCGAAGGGACGATCCGCAACGCGCGCGCGCTGCTCGACGTCGAGCGCGAGTTCGGCTCGGTGCGCGCCTACCAGATCTCGTTCGCCGATTACAAGACCGCGCGCAACGACGCCAAGACGCGCTTCGCATTCATGGGCGACCTGAGCACGTACTACTGGCGCTTTCGCACCGGCGCACCAGTGCCCGACCTCGAGGAGTGGATGAAAACCCAAGAGCGCGACCACCCGCGCATGCGCGAGATGGTCACGCTGGCGAAGACCGGCGCCTAAACGGTCGCGGTGGGGCGGAAGGGCGGGGTGCGGACCTGGTCGGCGCGCAGCCGGATCGCGAAGGTCGTGCCGTGGTCGGAGGTTGCAGCCAGCCTGAGCTCGCCGCCGGCGCGCGCGACGGCGCGCTTCGCGATCGCAAGGCCGAGCCCGGAGCCCTCGACCTCGCCGCGCGTCGCGCCGCGGTAGAAGCGGTCGAAGATCGCCTCGCGATCGCCGGGATGGATCCCCGGGCCGCGGTCGGCGATCGTCAGCTCGACGCCGCCGTCGGCGGCCTTCGCCTCGATGCGCACCGGTGAGCCCGGCGCGTACTTGAACGCGTTGTCGACGACGTTGGCGATCGCTTCGTAGATCTCGGTGCGGTCGCCGACGACGTGCGCGTCGACGGCGAGCGCGGTCTCGAGCCGCACGCCGGGATGCAGCAGCCGCCGGCTCTCGACGATCTCGTCGACCAGCTGGCGCAAGTCGAACGGCTCGGGCGTGCGCACGTCCTCGCCTTCCATGCGCGCCAGCAGCACCAGGTTGTCGATCAGCGTGCGCATCCGCGCGCCCTCGACCGAGATCGAGGCGAAGATGCGCCGCGACCGCTCGTCGCCGGCGTCGGCGCGGCGCCGCAACAGGTCGATGTAGCCGAGCACGATCGTCAGCGGCGTGCGCAGCTCGTGACCGGCGTCGGCGACGAACTGGCGCATCTGCGTCTCGGCCTGCGCGCGCTCGGCGAACGCCGACGCGACCTGCGTCGCCGCGGCGTTATATGCTAGCGCGATCGCGTCGAAGTCGCTCTTGCCGGCGACCGCGATCGGCTGCGGGGTGAAGTCGCGCGCCGCGAACCGCTGGAGCGCGTGGGTCACGTCGATCAGCGGCCGCAGCACCTGCGAGGTGATGTAGCGGCCGGCCAGCCACGACAGCACGCCCGCGATCGCTGCGCACAGCAGCACGCCGAACACCAGCCATGCCGCGACGCGCGCCGTGACGTCGGGATCGGGCAGGATGCGCATGTACCCGCCTTCGAGGTCGATCCGCTGCAGGTGACCGCCGAGCGCAGTCGCCAGTGCGAAGCCGACCGGGCTGCCTTCGACGTGGACGGTCCCGGGGTCGATGTACGTCACCCTGCCGTTCTCGACGAGCGGGACCTTCCCGGCGCGATCGCGCCCGCCCGGCGACGGCGGCGCGGCGCCGTTGAGCGGCGGCTGCCGGATGAACATCGGGATGCTGCTGATGCGATGGCCGGGCGCGTGGGCCGGGTCGTGGGGCGAGCGGCCGAACGCGAAGATGCGGATACCGGGCCGCGTCAGCCGCGCCTCGACCTCGAGCGCGGCCGCGACGAACCCTTCGTGCCGGGTTGCGGCGCGCTCGGCGAATGCCTGCACCTCGTGCGCGTCGGCGTCGATGCTGTCGGAGATCACGTGTACGTAGACGTAGAGCCCGGCGACCGCAAAGGCACCGAGCACGACTACGACCAGCGCCACCGCGGCCGCGACGTACCATCCGGTCAGCCGCCGCGCGAATGAAGTGAACATCAGCGCGGCGCTACTTCAATGGGCGCGGAGGGCGTAGCCTGCGCCGCGGATCGTGCGGATCAGCTTGGGGTCGAAGCCGGCGTCGATTTTGGCGCGCAGGTACGAGACGTACGTTTCGACCGCGCCCGGACCGACGTCGCGGTCGGTCCCCCACACCAAGTCGAGCAGCTGGTCGCGGGTGAACACCCGCTCCGGGTTGCGCACGAAGGTCAGCAGCAGGGCGTACTCGCGCGCCGACAGCTCGATCCGGCGGTCGCCGCGCTTGACGTCCCGGCGGTCGAGGTCGATCGACAGGTCGGCATACGAAACGATCGAGGGCTGCTCGAGCCGCGGCCGCCGCAGCGCGGAGTGCAGGCGCGCGACGAGCTCCGACATCTCGAACGGCTTGGAGACGTAGTCGTCGGCGCCGCGCCTCAGCCCGGTGATCCGGTCGTCGGTGTCGGCTTTGGCGCTGAGCATGATGATCGGCGCTTCGGTGACCCGGCGCAGCATCGGCAGCAACTCGAGGCCGTCGACGAACGGCAGCATCACGTCGAGCACGATCGCGTCGGGCCGGATGTCGCGGACCAGCTGCAGGCCGGCGCGACCGTCGGCCGCGCTGCGGACCTCGAACCCGTCCTCGGCCAACCCCAGCTCGAGCAACTCGCGCAAGTGCCGCTCGTCGTCGATCACGACGATCCTCGGTGCCGCCATGCTACTGCTTCACGCTCCCTCCGCCGGTACCCAGATCGGGTGCGCGGACCACGAAGATGCCGATCCCCGGAGCGTAGTTGAGGATGCTGGGGAATCCTCCGCGGCGGCCGCCGGGCCGCGGCGAGCCGCTCGGCTCGGGGCTGGGCGACGTGCCGGACACCGGCGAAACCCCGGCCGCCGGCGACGCGCCGGGTACCGGCGAGGTGCTGGGTTCGGGCGACGGCACGGCCCGCGCGGCGGCGGCGACGTCGTAGCCCTTCTCCTTCGCCTCGTTCGGGGTCAGCACCGTGCCGTAGGAGCACGACACCAGCGAGCGCAGGGGTTCGAGCGCCGCGATCAGCTCGGGCGGCGGGCTGAACGCCGGTCGCGGCGACTCGTTGGGATTCGGCGCGACGTTGACCTCGGGCTGGAAGCCCGGCGGTGGGCCGCCGGGGCCGCCCGGGCCGCGACCACCGCGTGGTCCGCGCGGGCCGCCGCCGTTCTGGGCGTTCTGCTGCTGGCGCGCGCGCAGGATGCCCTCCGGGATCTTCGGCCCCAGCCCGAACCACCAGGTGCCCTTCGGATCTCCGTGCGGCGTGACGGTGATCCCGTCGACCTCGGGGACGGCCTGGCCGGCGGCATAGGCATCGGCGGCGGTCTTGAGCTGGGCGAGCACTTTCTGCGCGGCCGGCTGCAGCGTCGCGAGGCACTCGGGCCGTACGGTGGCGACGCTGAGCGGATCGGTTCCCGCGGGTGGCGGCACGAACTTGAGCTGGCCGAAACCGAATCCGGCGCGCTGCTGCTGCGCCGTCGCCTGCGCGGCCGCGGCGGCTTGCGCCGAGCGCGACGGCCGCGCGAAGCCGGCGCCGGGCCGCGCGCCGGTGTTGAACGAGTACGTCACGGTGTACGAGCGCGGCGCGTTGGGCCGCGCGGCCTGCAGCAATTCGCCGCCGCCGCTGAGCGGTACCGGAACCGCGTACTGCTCGGTCGAGAACAAGCCCGACTCCGTGTTGAACAGGTTCGCCGCGAACACGGTGACCCGTCCGATGCCGAGCGGGTGCGAGATCCCGACGTTGAACAGCACGTACGGCGCGATGTACTGGTTGTTGTTGTTGCCGACGTAGTGCGCGTTCGCCAGCAGCTCCAGGTGCGCCGGAGGATAGTACGCGTCGAGGGTGAGGTTGCCGGTGTGGACCGGACGGCCCGGCAGCTGGCTGTTGAGGATCAGCGTGCTGTCGAAGCCGGTGAAGCGCGGATCGGCGGCCAGGATGCTCGCGCCGCTGGTCGTGTACGACGGGATCAGCACGACGTTCTTGCCCAGACCGATGTTCGCTTGCGCGGTGAAGCCTTGGTACAGCCGGGTCGTGCCGCCGATCGGCTCCGAGACGTAGACGTTCGGCGCGCCGGCGCTCGGGCAGACGTCGCTGAAGTAACCGCCGACCGCGAGGTAGTAGCCGTAGAACGGATTGGTCGGGTCGGTGATGCCGAGGCTGTTCGCCGTCAGCGACGCGTTGATCAGCTGGTTGGCCTGCGTCTGGCGGTACGTGTCGAGCGAGAACTGACCGTGCGCCCACTGGTGCGTCCACGACAGGTCGTAACTCGCCGCCGACTGCTTCGACGGCTGATCGCCCGGGCCGCTGACCTGCGCCGTGCTCGCCAAGCAGTTCACCCGCGCCGAGGTCGGGTCGCTGAAGGTGCGGATGAGCCCGGCGGCCGGCTGCGAGCTGCCCAGCGCGATCGACGCGTTGTAGCTGTCGGCGCTCTGCGGCCGCCAGCTGGCGTTGAAGCCGCCCAGCAGCGACTCGCCTGCGCCGGTCGTGCCGGCGTACGAGACGTTGGGTCCGATCGCGAGCCGGTCGTTGACCTTGAACGAGTCCGACAGCTGCACCTGACGCGACGCGACCGCGTTGGTCGCCGGGATCACGAACTGGCTCCCGCCTACCAGCGGCGTGAAGCTGGTGGTCGACGCGTAGGTCGAGCCGCTCAACGTGATCGTGTGCTTGTCGCGGGTCAGCGTCGCGCTCCCGGCGACGCCGCGCGCCAGCGTCTGCGTCTGGGTCGAGAACGGATCGTTGAGCGGCGACTCGGCCGCCGGCGCGCAGCCGTAGATCGGCATCAACGGCGTCGAGCCGGGACATTCGAGCTGGAACCGCGCCAGGTCGTTGCTGAGCGAGACGTTGTTGTTCACGTAGCTGGTCAGCGTGACGGCGGTGTCGCCGATGAGCGACTGGACCGTCCCGTACATGAACTGGAACTTGCCGGTGCTGCCGTTGTCGGGACCGATCCCGCACGGCAGCGGCGTGACGAACGACGTGCACAGCGACGAGATGGCCTGATTGTTCTGCAGCGCGGTGAACATCAGCGTCGTGCGGTCGGTCAGACCGTAGCGGAGCTTGATGTAGTCGCCGATGTTCGCGCTCTCGCCGCCGTGCGCGTACGTCAGGCCGCTCTCGTCCTCGTAGTCCTGGAACGTGAGCGGGCTGTTGCCGGCGCGTTTGGTGAACAGCGCCGCGATCCCCAGCTTGCCGATCGAGCCGGTCTCGCCGATCTGGTAGTTGTACTTGTCGTACGAGCCGTACGACGACGCGAACTGGGACTGCCAGGTCTGGGTGGGCTGCAGCGTGCGGAAGTTCACCGAGCCGCCGAGCGCGCCGGCCTGCGCGCCGAAGCTGACGCCGGCGCCGGCGAACAGGTCGGTGTTGACCGAGCGCAGGTTGACCGCCGCGCCCGGCGCACCGAGCGGGATCCCGTCGAGCGTGATCGCGGTCTGCGACTCGTCGTGGCCGCGCAGCGAGATCGTCTGCGGCGCGTCGGGATCGTTCGAGCTCTGCGTCACGTCGACGCCGCCGACCGTGCCCAGCGCGTCGAGCAGCGAATCGGAGATGCGGCGCACCGCGCTGTCCTGGTCGACGTCGGTCGTGGTGACCGTCACGCGCGCGCGCACCGTCCCGATGATCTTGAGCCCGCTGGTGTCGGTGCTCGAGCCGGAGTTGGCCGCCGTTCCGTTCGCGGTTTGCGGCGTCGCCGGCTTGAAGGTCGCGAGGTCGACGTTGACGTCGACTTCCTTCTGCCCGAGCACCTCGAACTGCGACGAGGTGATGCCTTGGTAGCCGCCTTTGCCGACGCGAACGCGGTACAGGCCGCTCGGCACGTCGGTGTACTTGACGATCCCGCTCTTGTTGGTCAGCGCGCTCGCCACCGTCGGGCCGATCAGGAAGACGCGCGCGTCGGCGAGCGCCGTCGCGCCGTCCGAACCGTGCACCGTGATCTGGATGATGCCGGTGGTGTCGGAGCTCTGGGCTGCTGCCGGTCCGATCGAGCCGGCGAATACGGCGAATGCGAGCGCTAGGGCTGACAAGCAGCTCGGCGACCTTTTCATATCGTGCGGAATCCTGCCATCGGGGACTGTGTTGTACCTGGGAAGGCGGCGCTTATAAGGAACGGTTAACCGCGATGCGCGGCGATCGCCGCCAAGAAGCGCGCGCCGAAGTCGGCCAGCTTCTTCTCACCTACCCCGCTGATCCCGCGCATCTGCGCCGGCGTTCGCGGAACGTCGCGGGCCATCGATCGCAGCACGGCGTCGCTGAACACCACGTACGGAGGGACGTCGCGCTCGGCCGCGATCTCGCGCCGCAGCGCGCGCAGCGCAGCGAACAGATCGCGGTCGTACGTGTCGTCGTCGGACGCTGCGCTCGCGACCGAGCGGCCGCGCCGTCCGCCGCCTTGGCCGACCGCGGGCGGCGCGGCGGCACTGCGCACGACGATCGCGCTGCGCTCGGCCAGCGCGCGCCGGCCCGCTTCGGTGAGCGCGACGATGTTGTGCCGCGCCGGATCCTGCGCGATCAGCCCGAGCCGCACCAGCTCGTCGGCCAGGTGGCGCCACTCGGACCGGCCGCGGCCGGTTCCGATGCCGTAGGTCGAGAGCCGGTCGTGGTACCAGCGGTCGACCTTTTCGGTCTTGGCGCCGATCAGCACGTCGATGACGTGCGTGATCCCGAAGCCGCCCCCGCCGTGCGAGACGCGGTAGACGCACGACAGCAGCTTCTGCGCCTCGACGGTCGCGTCGTACGACGCGCGCGGCTGCAAGCAGTTGTCGCAGTTGCCGCACTGCGCGTGCGGATACGTCTCGCCGAAGTACGCCAGCAGCTCGCGCCGCCGGCAGCCGTTCGAGTACGCGAACCGTTTGACGCGTTCGAGCTGCGCGCGCGCCGCCGCGCGCTCCTCCTCGGGTTTCTCCTCGGCAAAGCGCTCGATGCGCGCGATGTCGCCGTACGAGAAGTACCACGTGCAGTCGGCCGGCAAGCCGTCGCGGCCGGCGCGGCCGGTCTCCTGGTAGTAGCCCTCGAGGCTGCGCGGCACGTCCCAGTGCACCACGAAGCGAATGTTCGACTTGTCGATCCCCATCCCGAACGCGATCGTCGCGCACATCACCCGCACGTCGTCGCGGATGAACGCTTCCTGGCGCGCGGTCCGCGTCGCGGCGTCGAGCCCGGCATGGTACGCGAGCGCCGGGATCCCCGCCGCCGCCAGCGCGTCGGCCAGCTTCTCGGTGTTCGCGCGGCTGCCGGCGTAGACGATCCCGGCCTCGTCGTCGGGCCGCGCGCGCAGCGCGCGGATCAGGCCGTCGACGGTACGTCCCGCGTGCTGCACGCGGTAGGTCAAGTTGGCGCGGTCGAACGACGCGACGTGTACCGCCGGCGCGCGCAGCCCGAGCTGGCCGACCACGTCGTCGCGGACGCGCGCGGTCGCGGTCGCGGTGAACGCACAGAACGGCAGACTGGGGAACCGGTCGCGCAGCGCCGCGATCCGGCGGTACTCGGGCCGGAAGTCGTGACCCCATTCGCTGATGCAGTGCGCTTCGTCGACGACGAAGCGCGCGGTGTTCCAGCGCGCCAGATCGTCGGCGAAGCCGGGCAGCGTCAGCCGTTCGGGCGCGACGTACAGCAGCTTGTAGCGGTCGTTCTCGAGCCCGTCGAGCCGCCGGCGCAGCTCGGGCCAGGCCAGCGACGAGTTCAGCGCGGTCGCCGGAATCCCGGCGGTGTCGAGCGCGTCGACCTGATCTTTCATCAGCGCGATCAGCGGCGAGATCACGACCGTCAGCCCCGGCGTCAGGATCGCCGGCAGCTGGTAGCACAGCGACTTCCCGCCGCCGGTGGGCAGCAGCGCGAACACGTCGCGCCCCGCGAGGACGTCGCGCACGATGTCGTCTTGCAGCGGACGAAACGTCGGAAACCCGAACCAGCGCTCGAGGGCTTCGCGAAGCTCCGCCGCCTGGACAGCCATGACCGTCATCGCTTCGCCGTCTGCGACAACGCGCCCGTCCCGCTAGCGCACCGGCCGTCGCGGCTGGTCGGGAATCGCGTGGAGGGAAGCGGGGTACCCCACGGCGTACAGCCGTCCATTCGGCTCGTCGCAGAAGGGGTGTAATTTGCGACTCGGCGTTTTTCATCGGACCCTCTTAGAGTGGTCCGAGAAGCCGTGCGTCCTGACGGTCTCGATCCCGTCGGTCGACAGCACACTGCGGATCGCGGGGATCCTGCGATCGTACTACAGTCTCTCGTCGCTGCACGGCTGGGCGCTGGTCCCGCCGCAGCAGCACGGCGGGTTTTCGACGGTCCGCCTCACGCAGCTCGAGCTGCACGAGGCGACGCACCGCGAAGTGGTCCTCGACGGTCACGGCCGTCATTTGCGGTACGCCTACGGCGAGGAGCCGGTGTTCGACCTCGAGCGGGACGGCGAGGCGATCTTCACCGCGCCGCCGCGCGTGACGCGCAACGGCCGCTACCTGTACGTCGGCGGACGCCGGCGACCGGTGCCCGAAGCGTGGATGTTACAGTGATCGCGCACCGATAGGAGATCGCGCCTGGGCGCGCTACACCGAGAGCGATGGTGCTCGCTATCGACCGGGCTCGGTGAGCTCACGGCGGATCGGCGCGTTCGGCCCGCGGCTGATCGCGTGCTGGTCGCTGCGCACGTCCGCCGCATCGGTCGACGTCGAGGGACTCGACAACGTCCCGGCGACCGGGCCGGTGCTGCTGGTTGCGCGCCACGTCCACCACCTGCTCGACGGTGCGGTGCTCGTACGTTACGTGCCGCGCAACGTACACATCATCGTCGCGCTCGATCCGGCGGCGAACGCGCGCGAGCGGCGCTTCATGGAACGCATCTTCACCTGGGCCGGCTGGCCGGTCATCGTTCGGCAGGGCACCGCCGGTGCCGGCCGCGCGTATTCGGCGACCGAGGCCGCCGAATACCTGCGCGCCGCGCTGCGCACCGCCGGCCAACTGTTGCGCGACGGCCATCTGCTCGCCGTCTTTCCCGAAGGCCGGCCGGCGATCGAGCCCGAGCGCGCGCATTCAACCGCGCGCGGGCGCGATCCCGACGAGATCTTGCCGTTCACCGGCGGGTATCAAGCGATCGTGCGCCGCGCCGAGCTCGAAGGCGCGCACGGCATCGCGATCGTTCCGGTCGGGTTCGCCTACGAAGCCGCCGGCCGCAAGTGGCGGGTGCGGGTGCGTTTCGGCGCGCCGCTGCCGGCGACGACGACGCCGGGCGCGGTCGAAGACGCCGCGCGCGCGCTTTCGAGCTGAACTCGGCTCAGTCGCAGCGCGGGTCGGTGAACGAGCCGCGCTTGCGCGCGGCGACCAGCGCGTCGGTGATCTCGCTCTCGCCGGAACGCTTCGACAGCACGCAGTTCGCGCCGGCGAAACGCAGCCGGTCGGCGCGCGCGCCTTGACGGTCGGTGTACGCGCAGATGAAGGCGCGCGGCAACGCTTCGCGCATCGCGCTGACCGCGTCGGCGGGATCGACGTCGAGGAAGTCGGTGTCGACGAACAGCGCCTCGGGCCGGCTGGCGCGGATGTCGTCGACGTCGAGCGTCGGCGCGACGCGGACGACCCGCAACTCGGCGGCGGCCAGCACGTCGCTCAGGTACGGAATGAAAAGCGACTGCGGCTCTACGACATAGGAATCCACGCTGGCTTCGATACTACCGCGCCGCGCAGGGGTCCTAACGAGGGCTTGTGCCCCACAATCGGGGAGGCGGACGGCCCAACGGGCCGCCCCGGGGATGCGCGCTAGGCCAGGCCGGTCTTGATCGCGTGGACCGCGGCCTGGGTCCGAGCGGTGATGTTCAGCTTCGCGAAGATGCGGCTGATGTGGTTCTTGACCGTCTTCTCGGACAGGTGCAGCTTGGCGCTGATCTCTTTGTTCGACATCCCGCGGGCGATCAGCCGGATGATCTCGGTCTCGCGAACCGACAGCTCGTTCTGCGCCGTCCGGCCGAAGCCGCTGGACCGGCGCTTGAGCACGCCGCCGGCGACGCGCGGGTCGACGTACGGGTGGCCGCCGGCGACGCTCTTGACGGCGCGCATCAGCTCGGCCGGGAGGATGTCCTTGACCACATAGCCGTCGGCGCCGGCGCTGAGGCAGCGCTGCATGACCTCGGGCTGGACGTGGGTCGAGAGCACGCACACCTTCGCCTGCGGGGCCAGCTCGCGGCAGGTGCGCATCGCCTCGGAGAACTCTTGGTTGTGGCCGTCGAGATCGAGGACGATCAGGTCGGGGCGCAGCCGCCGCAGCGGAGCGTTCGCGACCGAGTCGGCGTCGCCGACCACTTCGATGTCGGCGTCGCTGGCCAGCACCTGACACAGGGCCTTGCCGAACAGGGCCTGGCCCTCGATCACGAGGATCCGAACCGGCTTGGTCAGGGAGGGCGTCGTGGCGGTGATCGTGTTCAGCATCGTGCTGTAGTCCTCAAGTCCTTTGGGTAAGGGCCGTTTGGGCTAACCCCGGCATACATACTGTCGCCGGAAACGGTGACGAATGCACTCCCCATATTTGAGGGTTTCTGGCCTATCCGGGGGGCCGCAGCGGCCCTACGGGTCGAAAAATGTACGACCGGGTTCTCTTCGCGGTCATCGAGGGGGCGTGACCGCATGCCTGAACGGATACGAACAGGACCGTGCCAACGAGGCGACGGTCGCCGGCCGCGACCGTCATCACCGCCGTTCCCGAAGCCGATCGCACGCGTGCGTTCGTCGCCGAAGTGCGCAATCGGGTCAAGGCCAGCTACGTGATCTTCAGCCGGTACGACCAGGCCGGGCTCCAGACCGAGATGATGCTGAGCGAGGATCACGGGAACCCGGCGCGCCAGGCCGAGTGGCTCCAGGCCGAGCGGCTCCTGCAGTCGCGCTCCGATGCCCCCGTCCCACGCGTCGGCGACGCGATGATCGCCCTCGACGGGATGCGCGGCCTCGTCGCCGTCTACGGGATGGAGCAGAGGATCTTCGGGCTGGCGATTCTGGCCCGCCCGCGGGGCTTCAGCGCCGACGAGCGCAAGGCGCTCGAGACCACCCTGCGCGAGGGCTCGGAGCTGATGCGCCGGCTCTCGACCTTCGAAGGCGAGCAGAGCGCCCAGGAGCGGACCGCCGAGCGGGCCTCGCCGGCGCAGTACGTCCTGCGCCGCGACTTCACCGTCGAGGCGCGCTGGATCCCGGACGACGACCCCAACGACGTGCTGCAGAGCATCCTCGAGCTGTCGGGCGACACGCTTCCGCCCGTCGTCGAGGGCGCCGTCCGCAGCATCACCGCATCCTGGACCGGCGACCCGCCGACCTGGACCCCGGGCGCGGTCGTCCCGCTGCCGTTCATGGTCGTCCGGGTCGCGCCGCTGACCGGGACCGAAGGCCCGAAGATCGGCGTCCTGGTCGAGCGTTACCGCTCGCGCAACCCGCTGCGGCTGGCGGCCGAGAAGTTCGCCATGAGCTCGCGCGAGCTCGAGGTGCTCTCGCTCGTCCTCAAAGGCCTCGGCACGCCCCAGATCGCCAGCGCCCTCGACATCGCCGAGAGCACAGCCCACGACCACATCAAGCGCATGATGCTCAAGACGCGAGCCCGCAACCGCGTCGAGCTAGCCGCCAAAACCCTAGGCTGGCGCGGAGCCTAGGCGGTGTTCGGGAGCTCTTTGAGGGCCGGGACGCCGGAGGCGAAGTAGTCGCTGTAGTCGTCGACCTTGCTGGTGGAGCGGTTGACGACGGTGCCGATCAGGTCGTGGACGCCGACTGCTTCGAGCCGCGCCATCGCCTTGCGGGTCGAGCGCATGTCGGTCTGGCCGGCGGAGACGATCATGACGGTGCCGTCGGTCTTGGCGGCGACGATCGCGGCGTCGAACACCGGCACGAGCGCCGGCGCGTCGACGATCACCGTGACGTAGCGCTCGCGCACCTCGCGCAGCAGCGCGTCGAACCGGTTCGACTGCAGTAGCTTGATCGGATTGGGCGAGTGCGTCCCGCTGGTGAGCACGTCGACGCCGGGCCGGTCGGTGCGCTGCACCGCCTGCGCGAACGAGGCGCGGCCGACCAGAATGTCGCTGAGGCCCAGCTCGTTGGGGACCTCGAACTTGCGGTGCAGCGACGGGCGGCGCATGTCGGCGTCGATCACCAGCACCCGCGCCTCGCGCTCGATGCTCGACACGGCGATCTCGCCGAACGCGCCGGCGACGTTCATCGCGACCGTCGACTTGCCGTCGCCCTTGAGCGGGCTGGTGATCGTGACGGTGCGCAGCGGACGATCGGTGCTATAGCGCATCGCGAGCACGAGCTGGAAGTACGACTCGAGCGCCGCGTTGCGGACGTTGACCGGGATGGCGGAAGCGCCGTCGCCCGACGGGAGCTGCGGCACGGTGGCCAGCACCGGCAGCTGCAGGTCGTTCTCGACGTCGCGCTCGTCACGGATCCGGCCGTCGAACCAGTCGATCAGGAACACGATGCCCAGCGCCAGCAGCAGTCCGACGATCGCGGCGACGGCCAGGTTGACGAGCATCTTCGGTGACTTGACGGCCAGCGCGGCCGAGGCCGGCGCGGTGACGGTGACGTCGCTGATCCCGGTTGCGCGCGACACGGTCGCGTCGTTGTACTTCTGCTGCAGCGCGTTGTAGACGTCTTCGTCGAGCTTCGCGGTGCGCTTGAGCGAGGCCAGCTGCGCTTCTTGTGCCGGCAGCCGCTGCAGCTGCGGGTTGATCGCCGCGCGCTGCTTGGCGAGCACGCCGAGCTGCGCCGAGTCGCTCGAACTCAGGGCTTTGGCCGCGCTGAGCTGCTGCGACACGGTCTGGTAGACGGGGTTCGCGATCGTGTTGACGCTCGAGACGATGGTCGGCGGCGTGCTCGCGATCTGGCGCTTCACGGCGGCGACGCGCTGCTTGAGGTCGATCACCATCGGGTGCGAGTCGGTGTACTGCGCCTGCGCGGCGGCGAGTTGGCCCTGGTACTGCGCGAGCTCGGTGTTGAGCTGCAGCAGCACCGGGTTCTGGGCGACGCTCTGACCGCCGCCGGTGGTCGGCGTCATCCCGGCCAGCTGCGACGACAGCGACCCGATCTGCGCGTCGGCCTGCTGCTTCTCGAGCTGGATCGAGTTGATCTTGGCGTCGATCGTCGAGGCGGCGTTGACGACGGTGGTCGTCTGCGTCGTCAGGTCGGGGATGTTGTGGTCGGCCTCGTACTTGGTGACGGCGGCTTCGTCTTGCTGGAGCTTGTGCTGCGCGTCGGGGATCTGCTTGGTCAAGAAGTCCAGCGCGCCCGTCGCCTGACCCGAGACGAGCTGCGCTTCGCGCGCCACGAACACCGTTCCGAAGTCGTTGGCGATCTTGGCCGACGTGTCGGGATCGCTCCACGTCACCTGCACGGAGATGATGTTGGTGTTGGTGACCGGCTTGACGCGCACCGCGTTCTGCAGCGTGCGCACGTCGGTCTTGAGGCCAAGGTCGTCGATCACGTGCTGCACCACCGGCGCTTCGCTGATCAGCTCGGCGTAGGTCTCGGCGGACTGCTGGGCGTTGGCCATCAGCAGCGCGTTGAGCACCGGCAGCCCGGTCTGCGCCTGCTGCGGGTTCGCCGCGGCCGCGCCGGGATTGCCCGCGATCATCTTGACGTCGGTGGTGTAGTGCTTGGGCGTCAGCAGCGTGACGATGAAAACCGAACCGATCACACCCAGGACGATGTACGCGAACAGCTTGCGGCGGCGCGACAGCGTGCCGACGAAGGTCTGCCACAGCGCGACCGGATCGACGTCGTTCGACCGCTGGTGCTGGTGCGGAATCGGGCTGGCGAGCGGGATACTGCTACCGGTGAGCCGGGCGGGTTCGTACATGGATTCCTTTCCTAGAACCCGAGGAAGCGTCCAAGGATGCCGAGGACGCCGATCATTCCCGGGCTGATCCCGCGTGCTTCGGGTACATAGACCTTATCGTCCTGAACGAGGATCGGATCGAACTGCGGCTGACCCTGCTCGAGGGCCCGGTACAGGTTCACCTGGTACGACTTGGTCTCGCCGGTGGTCGGATCTTTACGCGTGATGAACACTCGGTTGAGGTCGGGGCGCGAAGCCGCCTCGGCGCCGGCCCGCGCGATCGCCATCGACAGGTGGTCGCCCTTGTTGATCTCGACGTTGCCGGGCCGTGAGACGGCGCCGAGCACCTGGACCCGGATCGTCTCGCCGCCGGTGACGTAGACGATCGCGTTGTCCTCGAGCTCGATGTTCTGCGTGGCGTCGCCTTCGTGGAACAGCTTCTGCAGGTTGACCGGCGTCATCGTGCCGTCGGCCTCCGAGACGCGCGCGATCGGATACTCGCCGGTCGTCGCGACGCCCGCGGCCGCGGCGATCGCATCGGCGACGTGCGCACCGCTGCGCACGTTGTACTTGCCGGGCGCCTTGACGTTGCCGATCACCATTACGCCGATCGTCCCTTGCTGCTGCATCGAGAGCGCGACGTTCGGGTGCTTGAGGTACTTGCGCAGCGCGGCCGCCAGCGAATCGCGCGCGTCGGCGACCGACATGCCGCCGACCAGAACGCGGCCGACCAGCGGGTACTGGATCGTGCCGTCGGCTTGAACGACGGCGGACTGGGTGAGGTCGGGATGCTCGAACACCGAGATCGACAGCGTGTCGCCCGGATGGATCGTCGACGAGACGGTGGCCGGGCCGCCGGTCAGCGGCGGCTGCTGCTGGATGACCGGGGTCGGCGAGTTCAGCGGGCCGGGCTCGGTGCTCTGCGCCGCGGCACCGTGTGGCAGCGCGGCGAGCAGGAGCCCGGCCGCGACGGCGACGACAGCAACGATTCGATGGGGCGTGCGAGCGATCATGACGAGTCCCTGGAGCCGAGCTGGAAGAGGCGAGCGTGGAGGGCGGCGGCGCTGGTGGTGGCGGCCGTGCTGTTCTGGGCGGCGACCAGCGACGTCGTGTACGAAGCTACGTCACCGGTCGCATTGTCGTTCCACGTGCTGCTGCGAAAAGCATACAGCATCGCGGCCTTCGCGCTGGTCGGGTTCATGGCCGACAAGGCGCTCGGCTCCAGCGCGCGACCGGTGCTGCGCGGTGCGCTGCTGGTCGGGCTGTACTCCGCCGCGATCGAGGTCACGCAGGCGCTGCTGGGCTCGAAGGAGGGGCTCGTCTGGAACAGCGTCGACACGCTGTGCGGCGTGGCGGGCGGCGCGCTCGGCGTGCTCGCGAGGCGCATCACACGCTCGCGCTGGAGCGTGTGAGCGATCCGTGGGGGGAATCCGTTCCGGTCATTGCGAGCAAACGACTCCTTTCGTGCCCGGCATCCGGTCCTTCGGTGGTGCCTAGGGACAGGGAGGCGGCGGCGGGCAGCCGCACTGGTTCGGCGGCGGGAAGGTCGGCAGCCCAGGCCCCGATACACTCGTTACCCCCGGCGTCGCCGGGATCACGCTATTGCCGCTGTGGACCACGAAGGGCAGCAGCGCGGCCAGCGGGAGCAGGCTGAAGTGGTGGGCGGCTGCGGCCACGACCGGCGGCGGCGGGATCGCGGCGGCCGGAGCGATCGGCACCGTCCCGGTGACGACCGAGGCGACCTGCTGCGGCTGCGGCTGCGGGAACGACTGCGCGTGGGCCACGTAGTGCGGACCGCTCGGGTAGGCGACCGCCGGCGGCTTGATGTGCGTGAACGACAGGTTGCCGCACTTCGCCGGGAGGTACATCGCCAGCGTCGTGGCGCCGTCGGGCATGTCAACTTCGATGCCCTTCATGTTCGGCGGGATGATGACGTCACGCAGGACGTGGACGACGCCGTCCGAGGCCCAGGTCATCGCTTCGAGGTGGCGGGGGACCGTGACCCAGCGGGCCTTGGCGACCGCGACCTGCAGCTTGAAGGTCTCGTACTGTTCGTCGGTCAGGCCGAGCTTCTGCGCGGCCTGCCGCATCATCGATTCGTTCCGCTGGAAGTTCGAGCGCAGCTCGCTCAAACTGGTGGACGTGCTCATGACGGGAGCATGTCCCAGCGACGAAATCTCGATGGGCTGGGCCAAAGCAGGAAGACCGGTCATCATGACCATTGCCACCGCGGCGATAGCCGGGCGTAGAATCCACATGTGCGTCTCATCTCCTTACGAGCGTTACAGCAATAATGCCCGAAGGATTTCCCTGCGTGACGTGGCCCGGGTCCCGTTTTAACCCGGGACCTAAGTCCCAATGCCTCGTGCGGCCGTGCAAAGATTCTGTACGACCGTTCCCGTTTACCGGTCCGGCCAAGCGGGCAAGCGTGCGTCGGTGAAAATCGTCTGGGCCGCCTCGTACGAAGGGAGACAGCGCGGCAGCTTCATCCCCGCGCTCGAGAGCGTCGCGCGGCGGGCGATCGGGCGGGGTGACAGTCTCGACGTCGTGGTCCCGGACATCGGCCCGACGCCGTGGCACGACCAGGTCCGCGCGCTCGGCGCCGGAGTCCGGGTCGTCCCGAACGGCCGGGCTGCAGCGGCCGTGACCCGGGACCTCCGGCCCGACGTCGTCCACGCCCACTTCGACAACTGGCTCGTCGCGGTCACCCTGGCGCTGTGGACCAGCCGGGCGCGCCTGCTGTGGCACGTCCACTCGACCCGCCAGCCCGACGGCGGCCCGCTGCGGCGCACGCCGAAGCGGTGGGTGAAGTTCGGCCTGGTCGGCCGGCGGGTCGCGGCGTTCGTCTGCGTGACGCGCACCATCGCCGGCGAGGTCGCCGAGCTCGGCGCCGACCCGCGCCGGGTCGTCGTCGTTCGCAACGCGGTCGACACCGAGCGCTTCCGTCCGCCCGACGCCGAGACGCGGGCGCGGCTGCGCGCCCGGCTCGGGCTCGACGCGCGGCCGGCGGTCGCGTTCTTCGGCCGCGACCCCGCGATCAAGGGCGCCGACTACCTCGCCGCCGCCCTGCCCGCCGTCCCCGGCGTCGTCGTCGTCGCGGTCGCCACCCCCGAGGACGCGCGCGCCGAGCTCGCGCGCAGCGCGCCGGTGGTCGACGTGCCGTTCCTCGAAGACGTTCGCGAGGTGCTCTGGGCGGTCGACGCGGTGGTGATCCCCTCGCGCGGCGAGGGGATGCCGTATGTCGCGCTCGAGGCGCTCGCGTGCGGGATCCCGGTCGCCGCCAGCGACCTGGGCTGGGCCCAGGAGCTGGCGGCCGAGCGGCCCGGCGTCACGCTGGCGCGGCGCGGCGATCCGGACTCGCTGGCGGCGGCGCTGCGAACCGTGACCGCCGCCGGTGCGTTGCCCGGGCCTCAACCTGCCGATGGAATAGAGCGTTGGACGGATCAGATCATGGCGCTCTACGATGGAACCGCCTTGCCGTGACGGCGCAGGTCGTCCCCAGGGTGAGGGTCGACCGCATCTCCACGCTGGCCGCGTTCGACGCCGAACGCGAGTGCTGGGAGCGGCTCGAAAAGCTCGACCCCGAGACCAACGTCTTCACCAGCTGGCGGTGGCTGCGCGCCTACCTGCCGGTCGCGCGCTACCGCTGGGAGATCCTGGTGCTGCGCGACGGCGGGCAGCCGCTCGCGTACTTGCCGCTGGCGCACGGCGGAAACGTCTTCGACCGCGAGCTGTACCTGGGCGGCAATCCGATCGCCGACTACGCCGGAATGGTCGTGCAGCCGGCGTACGCCGAGGCCGCGGTCGAGGCGTTTGCCGAGGCGGTGCTCGCCGAGCGGTGGGACGGCTTCAACGCGCTCGACGTCTTCGACACGCGGATCGACGCGCTGGTGCAACGGCTGGTCGACCGCGGCGCGCGCATGGAGAGCCGCGTCGAGACGCACGGTCTGTGGTGCGAGCTGCCGCCGACGTGGGACGAGTACCTGTACCAGCGCATCAGCAAGCGGACCCGGGCCAACACGCTGCGCGTCGAGCGGCGGCTGGCCGAGGCGCTGCCGAACTTTCGCATCACGTTCGCCGGCGACGACGATTTCGAGGCGCACATCGACGCGCTGATCGAGGTCCACCACAAGCGCTGGGGCGGCAACCTGCGCAGCGCGCACCGGTGCTTCGGGACGCTGTTCCGGAACGCGTACCGCGCCGGGCTGCTGCACATCTTCATGTACTGGGACGGTGACACGCCGATCGCCGGTTCGGCCTCCTTCTTCGACGAGTTCCGCTCGGCGTACGGCGCGTACATGCTCGGCTTCAACGAAGCGTACGGGAAGTTCGCGCCGGGGCTCGGGGTCGCCGGCCGCTGCGTGCGCAGCGCGATCGAGACGGGCTGCAAGGTCTTCGACTTCTTGCGCGGCGAGGAAGACTTCAAGCGGCGCTACGTCGACCGCGTGCGCGTCACCCATCAGTACCGGCTGACGCGGCGCGGCGCGCGCGCGGCCGCCGTCGGCGCTCTCCGCCCGATGGTGCGCGCGCTCAAGCTCGCGGCCGCGACCGTCGTCTACGGCCCGGGGCGGTCGCTCTAGCGGTCGATCAAGCCGACGTTCCGGCGCGCGCGGACGTTCTCGACCACCGCGCACACCAGGATGACCGCCATCGTCAGCAAGCCGAGGCCGGCGTGCGGAAAGCTGACGTCGAGCAGCGCGCCGGCGAGCGGTAACAGGATCAGCAGCGGGACCAGCGCCGTGCGGGCGCGCGCCGCGTACGGCAGCGCCCAGGCGAGCGCGGCCGGCACGACCGACGGCGAGAGCGCCACGAACGACCATGCGCCGGCGGGCCGCACCGTGCCGCGCACGAACGCGATCGCCGACGCGAACGCGGCGACGAGCAGCAGCGCGCAGCGAACGGCGAGCGTCACGGCCGCGGCGCGGTCGACCGGGACGAACGCGGTGCGCAGCTCGCTGCCGAAGGCGTGGAAGAACGCCGCGCCGCCGAGCAGGTACGACGCGATCAGCGCGACCGCGGCGGCGAGCGCAACGTAGCCGAGTCGCGCGCCGCGCGTGTCGTCCGGCGCGGACTTCGCGGCGAAGACGGCGGGCGCGAGCAGGATCATCGGCAGCTTCACCAGCGCGGCGAGCGCGATCAGCGCGGCGGCGACGAGCGGCAGCGCGGCAGCCGCGGCGAGCGCGCCGACCAGCAGCGTCGCTGCGAACAGATCGGGATGCGCGTTCACGACGTACGTGAAGTACAGGGCCGGGTTGAGCGCGACCATCGCGACGGCCCCGGCGCCGAGCCCGCGCCGCGCGATGAGCGCGATCAGCGCAGCGAGCGCGAGCGCTTCGAGGACGCGCAGCGCGAAGATCGCGCCGCCGATCGACGCGGCGTGACCCGCGACCGCCGCGATCAGCGCGTTCCAGCCCGGACCGTCGCTGCTCGGCGGCATCGGGACGCCCCAGATCGTCGTCGCGAGCGAGAACGCCTCCGGCAGCGGCGTCGCGGGCGGCGCGTAGGCGTGCGGCAATCCGAGTCGCGCGTAGCCGGCCTGCGCGTAGTCGTCGAAACCGCCGACCGCGCCGGCGCCCAGCGCGATCGCGAACATGACCGCGGCGATCAGCGCGAGCACGATGCGCTCGCCGTTCGGGACGGCGCGCCCGCGCAGCGCGCGGTACAGACCGAGCAGCAGCAGCGTCTGCAGCACGCCGACGAGCAGCAGTGCGACGTGCACCCGCCCCGGCGGCGCGAAGACGACGTCGACGACCTTGTACGGCAGGCTGCGCACGACCTCGGCCGAGACCGGCCGCTTGGGGTCGAAGAACAAGTCGACGGGCGACTGCAGCCGCGTCGCGACTTCGAACAGCGCCCGCTGCGCGTAGAGCGACAGCGCGCACCCCAGCGCGCACGCAATCGCGGCGACGGTGCGGCGATCGCCGCTCGTGCGGACGACGGACTGACTCATGCCGGCGACGGGGTGGCTCGCGCGCGCTCACCGCGCCGCGCGACGCGTTTCGCCATTCGCGCCAGCCCCCACAGCGGTTTGCGCAGCTCGAAGTAGCGGTGCTTGCCGTCGATCGCGATCGAATCGCCGGCGAAGCTCAGCGTGTGCGTTCCACCGGCGTACGTGCCGCCGAACGCGATGCGCCGGACGATCGTCTCGCGATACGTTTCCGGCGTGAGCGCGTCGACCCGCGCGATCGCGAGGCCGCAGCCGTACGAGTCGGCCGAGCTCTGCCCGGGCCGGTACAGCACGCCGTCGACGACGAACGGTTGCCCGGCCGGCCGCGCGCTGCTGACGTCGACCACGATCGGGTTGAGCGCATGCTCGCGCCACGGCCCGCGCGGGGAGTCGGCGACGTACGCGTAGAGCGCGAGCGTCGGGCCGCGCGACGCGCGCGTACACATCGCCCACCAGCGGCCGTCATGCTCGAAGATCGTCGTATCGAGTCCGTCAAACGCCGGAAAGAGAACCGGACCGCGTTCCCAGCGCCACGGGAACTCGGCGCAGCGGTGCGATGCGACCTCGCCGAGCGCGGCGCTCTCCGGCACCAAGTACAGCTCGCCGTCGAGCTCGAGCGGATACGGATAGCTGAGGTGCCCCGGCAGATCGATGATCGTTTCGCGGCGCACGATCGCACCGCCGCGGTCGACCTCGATCGCTTCGATCACGCCGCGGTCGCGCTCGATCGTGTACTGCTCGACGAAGATCGCGCGCCGGCCGTCGCGCTCCACCACGAACGGATCGGCGATGAACGTCGCGGCCGGCGGGCGAGGCAGCCACTGCACGTCGAGTGGTCCGGGCTCGAGCAGGCGGCGCGGCCCGCCGGCGATCAGCCCGACGTTCCACTGCGAGATCTCGAACAGCCGCTCGACGAAGTAGCCGCCGAACAGCAACGCCAGCCGCAGCGCGAAGCGAATGCGGTCGGCGGTCGACGGCGGTGCGCGCCGCGGTTGCGGACCGCAGGGCACGGTGTCGAGCGGCCGCCCGTCGCGCAGCGCGGCGACGAACGACGCGGGCCAGCGCGCCGCCTCGAACAGCGCCCAGCGCAGCGTGCTGGCGTACAGCCGCGCGACCGAGAAACGTCCGCGCCGGATCAGCTCGTCGCGGTCGTCGACGCGGCGCACCAGCTCGACGTCGACCGTGGTGTCGCCGCGGCCGATCTCGCGCACGAACGGCGCCGCGCAGTCACCGTCGACGCCGATCCGGAAGAACCACCGCCCCTGCGGCGCCGACAGTCCGGACGCGATCCCGGTGAGGTCGATGACGACGTCGCACGCTGCCGGCGAGCTCGTCGTGCGCGCCCCGAGCGGCGCGACGCGCGTGCGCGCCCCGAGCGGCGCGACGCGCGTGCGCGCGAACGCCGGCCCGGCCAGCCGGCCGGCGAGACCGCGCGGAAACGCCGGCGCGCCGCCGGTGACGACGACCTCGAGATCGACGCCGTCGAGCGCACCGAGCGCGCGCACGCACGCACTCTGCCACGCCGGGACGGCGGGGCCTGCGACGACGACGGCGACCTTCACGGGACGCCGAGCGGGCGCGCCGGCGCCGCCCGCGTCAAGTACACCGTTCGCAGCTGCGCGATCGCGCACAGCACGACCCAGACGTACTTGTCGGTCGTGTTGTCGATGAACAGCGAGACGAGGGACAGTCCGATCAGCGACGCGGTGAGCCCGACGCGCAGATCGTAGAGCTGGTCGCCGCGCGGGATGCGCGCGAGCTGGCGGTACATCATCAGATACGCCGCCATAAGCAGCACCAATCCGACGATGCCGACGTCGAGCAGCGTGTTGAGCACCAGGTTGTGCGGCGGACGGTCCCAGCCGGCGAAGTCGGTCGGCGCGACGGCCAGCACGTTCGCGCTGTAGGCTTGGAACGCGGAGCCTGCGCCCCAGCCGAACACCGGGTGCGCGAGCCACGCGTGCAAGTCGACCTGCCAGATCGAGGTTCGGCCGGCGCCGCCGGTGCTGATCGCGTCGGCCAACCGGGGCAGCACCGACGGTGCGACCGCCAGCATCAGGGCGAGCGCCGGCAGCAATAGCGCGAGCGCGAGCGCGCGGCGCCGCGACATCACCAGTACGACGGCGGCGACGACGACGCACCCGAGCATCCCTTCGCGCGACAGCGTGATCAGGATCCCTTCGCCGATCACCGCCAGCGCCGCCAGCGACGCCAGCACGACGTGCACGGTGCGCGTGTTCGTCAGCGCGACCAGTGCCAGCGCGAACGGCGCGAGCAGCGAGTCGGCGAAGGCGTTGGGATCGATCTTGCGGCCGCCGACGTCGACGAACAGGCGGCTTTCGGGCGTCGGCGGGTTCTGGTGGAAGTACCAGATGCCGTACAGCGCCGCGGCGATGCCGCTGATCACGATCAGCAGGCAGATCGCGCGCAGGTCGCGCTCGTCGATCGGCGCGCTCGACAGCACGACGAACAGCAGGATGATCTGGAACACCGACTTGGCGGCTTCGATCGCCGGACCGAGGTCGGGCGCCCACAGCGTCGTCACCAGCATCCACATCGCGTAGATGACCGCCAGCGGCACGGTGAGAGCGGGTCGGACGAGACGCCGCTGGCGCACGATCGCGAACAGCACGGCCACCACCGTGACCGCGCCGATCAGCTTGGTCGCCGTTCCGCTTCCGCCCAGCGAGAGCAAATTGTCGAACGGAACCAGCAGCAAGTAGAGCCCGTACGGGAACAGGTACGGACGCCACGCCGCGAGCGCGATCAAGAACGGCGCCGCCAGAACGCCGATCAGAATCGCCACCACCTTGAGGTCGCCGCTCGCGATCGAGGCACCGACGCCGATCAGCAGCAGCGCGATCCCCGCGCCCATCAGCCCGAGCTGAACCGGCCGGTCGCTCAGCGACGAACGCAGCCGCGCGGCGGCGTCGTTCACCGCGCCCGGCAGGTCGCCGAGCGAACCGAGGTTCGCGCGCATCGCGGCTTAAACTGCTCCCGCGACGGCGGGTTCGGCGGTCGCTCCGTCGACGGTCGCGGCGGGAACTTGATCGTCGCGCACGCTGATGATCGTCGCCGGATGCAGCGTCTCGGGCGCCGCTTCTTCGGCGTCGATCGCAGCCCGCAGCGCGGGCGACAGGAACGGACGCTCGAACACCCGGTAGAACCCGTACGCGAACGCGATCACCAGCGGGATCAGCGCACCGTACACGATCGCACCGAGGTTTGCGCCTTCGCCCGCGCGCCGCACGACCGCGCCGGCCAGCTCGACGAACGGTCCGTGCAAGAGATACAGGCTGTAGGAGAACGCGCCCAGCAGCACGATCGGCCGCAGCGAGAGCGCCTGCGCGAGCAGCGGCGCGCGCAATCCGCTCGACGCGACGAAGAACACTGCGACCGCCGCGCCGACGATCAGGTCGGCGCCCCAGTACGCGCCGTCGCGCGTTCCTTCACCGTGCGTCACGATCGCAACCACGGCTGCGACCGCGCCGGCGACGCTCAGCCAGCGCCAGGGCGTCAGGTTCATCGCGCGCGTGCTCAGCTGCGCCGCGACGACGCCCATCCCGAACAGCCCCAGCAGCCACGGCTCGGTGCCGTCGAGGAACCCGTGCAGCAAGAAGTGCGGCGCGAGGCCGATCGCGACTGCCAGTCCGAGCTGCGCGAAGACGCCGGCGCGCCGCCAGACCGGCACCAGCAGCAGCGCGAACACGACGTAGATCTGGCACTCCAGCGCGATGCTCCACATCGGGCCGTTGATGTACTCGGCGAAGACACCGAACAGATTGTGGATCAGCGCCAGGTGCACGATCACGCCGAGCGCGATGTGCCAGGCCGGGATGTGATGCCCGCTCTGCGCCGCCGCGATGTAGACCAGCACGACCGAGATCGCCAGCGCCGCGACGTAGGCCGGCATCAGCCGGCGCGCGCGCCGAAACGCGAACGCCCGCGGAATGAACGGGCGCTCGGGATGGGCGGCGACGGGCAAGCCCAAACAGTAGCCTGAGATCACGATGAACGCGACCACCGCGAAGTGCCCGTACTGCAGGAAGCCGGTGGCGCCGCGCAGCGCGACGAGCGCCGCCGCCGGCGCGAGCACCGCCGTCTGCCACAGGTGATAGAGGAAAACGTACAGGGCTGCGACGCCGCGCAACCCTTCGACGTGCGCGTAGTACGTGCGCGCCGGCGACCCGGCCGCCATCAGGCCGCTCGGTGGAAGAGAACTTCTGCGGCGGTCTTCAGGCAGACCGCGACGTCCATGAACAGCGACCAGTTCTCCACGTAAAACAGGTCGCCACGCAGTTTGTCGGGGACGTCGTCGAATCCGACGACGCGCTTGCCGTACACCTGCGACCAGCCGGTGATGCCCGGCGCGACGAGGTGGCGTTCCGAATAGCGCGGGTGGTCTTGCTCGAAGCGCTGCACGAACACGGGGCGCTCGGGGCGCGGGCCGACGATCGACATCTCGCCGCGCAGCACGTTGAACAGCTGCGGCAGCTCGTCGAGCGAGGTGCGCCGGATGAACTTGCCGACCCGCGTGCAGCGGTCGTCACCGGTGGTGGCGAGCTTGGCGCCGTCCTTCTCGGCGTCGAGCCGCATCGAACGGAACTTGAGCATGTTGAAGGTGCGGCCGTCGCGCCCGACCCGCTCCTGGCGGTAGAGCACCGGCTCGCCGTCCTCGATCGAGATCGCAGCGGCCACGATCGCCATCACCGGCGCGAACACGACCAGCGCGACCGCCGAGACCGCGATGTCGAACATCCGCTTGGCCAGCCGCTGACCCGGCTGCGTCGCCTTGAGCGGCCGCGCGACGATCAGCGCCTGCTTTCCGATCTGCTCCATGTGCAGGTCGTACGCGTGGACGCGAATGCGCGGCGGCGCGAACGCGATCGTGATCCCGGCTTCCTGGGCCGCGGCGAGCAGCTGCGGCATCTGCGACGGCGCGAGGATCTCGGTGAAGACCAGCGTGTCGCAGCCCCACTCGACCGCGTAGCGGAACCACGCCTGCGAGGCGACCGCTTCGGGGCTGAGCGTTCCGACCGCGTCGATGTTGGGGACCGAGAGGCGGAACACGCGCGCGTTGGGGAGCGAGCGCATCGCGTCCTCGGCGAAGTCGAGCCGCGACGGATGGCCGACGACCGCGATCCGGCGCGGGTGCGCGAGCACCAGGATGTCACGGACGCGATGGGCGATCGCCCGGGCCGAGCCGATCAGCGCGATCGAGAACAGCAGCGAGAGCAGCGCCACGACGCGCGAGCTCGAGACGCCCGGGAACAGCGAGAACACGACGAGCACCGGCGCCGAGGCCAGCGCCAGCGCCGCGACCGCATGGTAGACCTCGTCGCGCACCGACATCGCGAACGACCGGCGGTACAGCCCGAGCTGCCAGAAGACCAGCACCAGCAGAATGGTGGTCAGCAGCGCGGGGACCGTCACGTGCCGGAAGATCAGGGCGCTCGACCAGTAGTGTTTGACGAACACGCCGGCGAGGTAGGTCGCCACCAGAAAGAGCACGACGTCGGAGACCAGCAGCGACGCCACCCAGGCGCGCGAAAAAGAATGCACACCTGGGCGTGCATCGGCGCGGGATTGGGTTGCGAACTCGTTGTCGACTCTGACGGCCATTTCAGTGCGATCCTCGCGACGGCAATGCGCATCGGTGCGCCTCCCTATCGTCGCCGGGAAGGCGCTCCTCCACGTGAATCGCAGGTCCTCCGGTCTGAAGTGCTTTCGTCCCCATTGCTAGGACCATGCGCGACCATAGTCCTTGGGCTATTGGTCCCAGGTACGACCCCTAATTCTGGGGGTTAATCCGTCGCCGGCCAGCCGTTCTGAGCACGAAATCGCGGCCCAAGCGGTCGGGATGATTCACCGGATTTACCGTCCCATTACGCGGCCCGTCCCTAGGACTCAACCGGGCCCAAGAGGCCGTTTTCGAGCCGGGCCGGCAGGCCTAACGCCGGGTCAGTCGCCGAAGCCGCGGATGACGAGCCAGGCGATCACGGCGCAGTCGACCAGCGCCACGCCGATGAGCCCGAACAGCAGCATCTCGATGGCGTTGAAGCGCGCGAAAACCGGCTTGGACTTCGTACGCGCGCCGACTCGGCGCGCGGGAAGGCCAGAATCCATGACGGGCTCCTCTCGCGATGGTATTGTGGCGGCCGCCGGTACCTCAGGTTATCGGTCCGATCGCTCGGTGGGTTTACCGCGCCGGGATCACAGCGCAGGGTGCGGGGGCGCGGCGCGGTATCCGGCCGGTATGTCGATCCGCCGTCTGCTCGCGCCGGCGCTGGCGTCGTGCGTCCTGCTCGCGCCGCCCCCCGGCGCGGCCGCGCCGCCACCCGCGGCGGCCCATCCGGTACCCGCGGCGGCCCGGCCGGTGCCCTTCGAGCAGATCTCAGCCGCGCTCAACGGCGTCCACCAGTTCGTCCAGGTCGCGCTCGCGCCCGACGGCCGGCGCTTCGCCTACGTGGAGTCGACCGGCGACCGCAACGCGGTTCGGCTCGCCGACGTGGCGCATCCCCGCGCGCCGCACACGATCACCGCCTGCCCCGGCCGGAGCTGCGACGAGAGCGACGTCGCCTGGTCGCCCGACGGGCGCCGGCTCGCGTTCGTGACGACCGACGCCGCGGGCCGGCAGCAGATCGCGGTCGAGGACTTCACCGTCGCGGCGCCGGCCCGCATCGTCACCGCCGCGACCGGCCCGCTGTCGACGCCGCGCTGGTCGCCCGACGGGACCCGGCTCGCGTTCCTGTACTCGCCGGGGGCGCCGAAGACGCCCAGCCCGCTCAACCCGCGCACGCCCGACGCCGGCGTGGTGGGCGCGAAGGTCTACGAGCAGCGGCTGGCCGTCATCGCGGTTCCTTCGACAGGCTCGGGACAGGCTCGCACGCCGCTGCGCGCGGCGAAACCCGCGGTTCGGCTGCTCGGACCGAACGACCTCAACGTCTACGAGTACGACTGGTCGCCCGACGGGACGCGCTTCGCGGCGACCGCCGCGCACGGTGACGGCGACGCGAACTGGTGGATCGCCGAGCTGTACACGATCGACGCGCGCAGCGGCGCCGCGACGCGCATCCATCATCCCGACCTGCAGATCGCGTCGCCGCGCTGGTCGGGCGACGGCAAGCGAATCGCCTACATCGGCGGGATCATGAGCGACGAGGGGATCACCGGCGGCGACGTCTTCGTCGTGCCGGCGACGGGCGGCCGGCCGATCGACGTGACGCCGAACGTGCCGGCGACGGTGGTGACGATCGCCTGGAACGGCTCACCGAATCACGTGCTTGCCACCGAGCTCGCCGGCGATCACATGGTGATCGCGTCGATCGACGCCGACCGCAAGCGCCAGCAGCAGCTCTGGACCGGACACCAGACGATCTACGCGACCGGCTTCGTCGGACTCGCGCCGGGCGACATCGGCGTCTCGCTGTCGCGCGACGGCAAGGTGGCGGCGGCGGTCGTGCAGTCGATCACCGAACCGCCCGAGATCGCGGTCGGAACGCTCGGCGCGTTGCACGTCGTCACCGCCGCGAACGCGCGCACGCGGCACTTGACCGGCGCGGCGCGCAGCATCACCTGGATCAGCGAAGGCGCGACCGTTCAGGGTTGGCTGGTCTTTCCGCCCGAGGCGCAGGCCGGCGTGCGCTATCCGATCGTCACGTACATCCACGGCGGTCCGGCGTACGCGCACTATCCGCTCTTTCCGAGCGGCGCGTTCGCCTTCGAGGCGTGGCTGGCGGCGCGCGGCTACATCGTGTTCGAACCGAACCCGCGCGGCAGCTACGGCCAAGGCGAAGCGTTCACGCGCGCCAACGTCAAGGACTTCGGCTACGGCGACCTGCGCGACATCCTGGTCGGTCTCGACGCGGTCGGTTCGACGATCCCGGTCGATCCGAAACGCGTCGGGATCTTCGGCTGGAGCTACGGCGGCTACATGACGATGTGGGCCGTCACGCAGACGAATCGTTTCAAAGCCGCGGTGAGCGGCGCGGGGCTCTCCGACTGGCTGAGCTACTACGGCACCAACGACATCGACACGTGGATGATCCCGTACTTCGGCAACAGCGTGTACGACGATCCGACGGTGTACGGGCGCAGCTCGCCGATCAATTACATCAAGCAGGTGAAGACGCCGACGCTCATGGTCGCCGGCGACCGCGATGCCGAAGTGCCGGTGACGCAGTCGTACGAGTACTGGCACGCGCTGCGCGATCTCGGCGTGCCGACCGAGCTGGTCGTCTATCCGGGCGAAGGTCACCTGTTCTGGAAAGTGAGCGACCAGCGCGACGTCGCGCGCCGCATCACCGGCTGGTTCGACCGCTACTTGGCACCGTGAACGCCTCGTGAACCCGCGGACAACATGCCGCAAAAAGCAACGAACCCTCCATCCATGGAGGGTGCGTGCTCGGGACTTCCGTGTTCACTCCGTCGGGACGCTCCTCGTCCCACCCGAATGATAACGCGGCCGCCGTCGCGCGGCCATTCCTAGAACTGGATACTGTGCGCTGCTCGCTTACGCGGCCGCCAATCCGAGCACCGTTGCCACGATCGCGTTGCGCCGCGTGACGCCGACTTTGGCGCCGAGATTCTTGATGTGCTGGTGTACGGTGCCGTCGGTGATGTGCAGCCGCGCGGCGATCTCGCTCGTCGGCGCGCCCCGCAGCACGAGGTCGAGCACCGCGCCTTCGCGCGAGGTCAGCGCGAAACGCTTCACCGCCGACACGACGAGGTCGCGTCCGCGATACGGCTCGAGGAACAACGCGTAGTGCGCTTTACCGTCGCCTTGCAGTTTGAGTACGCGCAAGGCGAGGTCGCGCCGCACCGGAACGACCGCCGCGACGACGTCCTGCGTCGCGAAAACATGGCGAACCGCGCCCGCGATCTCGGGCGGCAACGCGGCGGGTCCGTCTTGCACGTGGCGGAACACGACCGTGAGATCCGTGTCGACCACGTAGAAGTCCGGCGACTTGCGGGCCAGCACGGTCTCGAACAGCCCCGCGTCGCCCTCGGCGATGCGGCGCTCCAGCTTCCGCGAGGCGGACTCGAACGGCGGTGGCGGCATACCTACCCGGAGTATCGGCAGAAACGGTAACCCACCGGTGTCCCGCCGAAGGTGGCGAGCCCGTGCCGGCTTTGGCGCGCGTTCGAAGGAGATACGTATGGCAGTCGGTCTGGTGCTGAAGTTCGCGGGTGTCGGTCAAAAGGAATACGACGCGGTCGGTGCCGCCCTGGGCATCCAGCAGGAAGCCGGCACGGGCGACTGGCCCGCCGGTCTGATCAGCCACTCCGCCGGTCCCAGCGACGACGGCGGCCTGGTCGTCGCCGAACTGTGGGACTCGCGTGACGCTCAAGCGACGTTCATGCAAAGCCGCCTCGGCCCAGCCCTCGCCAAAGGCGGCATCACCGCCACCCCCACCATCACCTGGTACGAAGCCGTCTCGAACTACCGCAGGTCACTCTGAGCCACGCCATGTCACTCTGAGCTACGTCGAAGAGTGAACCGTCGCGCACAGCGACCATCGGCGCGTGGTGGCGAGCCACGCACCCCGATGTCGTCCTGAGCCGCGCGAAGGGTGACCGAGATAAAGGTCGAGCAGCGCTCGCACGAGCGCCGCTCCGCCGTTTCAAACGGAAGAGCACCGCCGATTTGGCGGTGCTCAACCTTTTCGTCGCGGTCGTGCTTCGACTTCGCTCAGCACGACGGCGCGATTACGACACGGCTCGTTCGGGGTGTTGCCGAGGCACGAGCGTTCATTCTTCGACGGGGCTCAGAATGACGGAAACAGCGATGGGCCGGGGATGCGTTCGTAGCCTTCGATCTCGAGGAGCTTGAGTTTCGTTTTGACGCCGCCGGGACCCGAGAAGCCGTGCATGCGGCCGTCGGCGGCGACGACGCGGTGGCATGGGACGATGATCGGGATCGGGTTGTCGCCGAGCGCGCGACCGACTTCGCGCGCGTCGCGCGCGATGCCGAGACGCTTCGCGATGTCGCCGTACGTCAGCGTCGTGCCGGGCGGGATCGTGCGCGCGATCTCGTAGACACTGCGTTCGAACGGCGCCTTCGACTCGAGATCGATCGCGACGCCCGACAGATCCGGGCGCTCGCCGCGCAACAGCGCGCGAATCGCGTCGATCGCGAGCTCGATCTCGGGCGGCGGAACGGCGTCGGCCGCGGCCGGGAAACGGCGCGAGAGCCGCTGCCGCGTCAACGCGGCCGTCGCCTCCGGCAGCTGCACACCGGCCACGCCACGTTCGCTCCAGACGATCCCGCAATGCCCCAGCGCGGTGTCGAACACCGTCAACTCGTACGTCTTCATCTTCTCCGGCAAGAACACGAAATCGACCCTATTCGCTGCATCGCGACCGCGCCAGGGCCGGTGCCGTTGGGCACGAAGGATCGGTTCCGGCCAATCTGGTGGGGTCGCGCGGCGGGTGCGACCGTCTTCACGCGGAGGCTTACGCATGTCCACGTCTTCGATGCCGATCTCGACGGTCGAGCATCCGGCCAGCGTCGCGCTCGTGCTCAGCAGCGGTTTCTACGACGGACCGCAAGACCAGCTGATCTTCTCGACGACGTCGCTCGCGGCCGCCTCCGACGGATCGATCTGGCTCGGCGCCGGCAGTCTGTACGTGTACAGCGCGTCGGAGGGCAGCTTCGTGCCGGCATCGTCGTGGCCGACGTTTGGGAGCTCGCGCGACGGTTACGGCGCCTACCTCGCGCCGGTGAACGCGCGGCTGGCGTACTTCATGACGACGCAGAACGGCCCGGTGTCGATCGCGTGCTGGTCGAACGGCGCGACCGCCGGCATCGCGGCGCTGCCCGTGCCGGACGTGCCGGTCGGGATCAGTGCGTCGGCCGACGGAACGCTGTGGGCCGTCGGCGGCTCGGGCCGGATCTACGCTTACGACGCGACCGGCGACCGCTGGGACACCGTCGCGCCGCCGCCGGGACGGGTCGCGTCGCTGTCGGTCGCCAACGCGTCGACGGCGTTCGCGCTCACCACGGAAGGGAACGGCGGGACGCTGTACCGCTACGCCAACGGCGCGTGGACGCAACCATCGACGGTTTGCCCGCCCGGCGCGAGCTGGATCGGCGCGTGCGTGGACGGATCGTACTGGGTCGCCGCGCCGATCGGCCTCGTGCTGGTGTTGCCGGACGGCGGCAGCAAAGTCTTCATCAAGCCCAGCGACGTGACGATCGTCGGCGGGTACGCGGCCGCGAGCCGTTACGGCTGCTACTTCATCACCTTCACGACGACGCCGCAGTTCCGGGCGTCGATCGCGCTGGCCGGATACGGCGTCACCGAACAGCCGCCGGAGTCGTGGCCGGCGATGAACGCCGGCGAGAGCGCTGCGTACGCCGCGATCGGCACCAAGCTGAGCATCATCGATCCGGCCGGCGTGCGCGGCACGTACACGAACCTCAACGCGCCGCTGTCGGCGTACCTGTCGCGAATCGGCGGCTGGCAGACCGCGCCGCCAGGAATCGACGAGGCCGACTGGGACACTGTGCGGCGCCAGCTCGAGCTCGAGCTGGAGTTCGCGATCGGCGTGCAGTTGATGTTCAACAATCTCGGCACGCTCAACGAGGCGATGGCGACGATCCAGACCGACGAGCTGTCGTCGGTATTCGAGGACGTCGGGCTGCCGGACGATCCCGACCAGCTGCCCGAGTCGCCGGTCGAGGTGTTCCTCGGCGCGCTGGTGTCGACGCTGTTCACCGCGGCGGTGCTCGGCGCGACGCCCGAAGTGCAGCAGACGGTCGCGGTCGGCGAGTCGATCTACAACTTCGCGGCGAGCGAGATCGCGAAACGTCACGGCGTGCCGAACCGCGACGCCGCGCTGCGCGTCGCGTGCGCGAAGCTGGCGGCAACGCTGGCCGAGATGTACACCGCGGTGACCGCCGCGACGACGACCTTCGAGCAGCAGATCCTCAGCGACTGGGGGATGCTGCGCGCGTGCGGGCTGTCGATCGCGTCCAACGTGTGGTACTGGCCGCCGGACTACGAGCCGTCGGTCCTCGCCGGCGCCGGCGCCGCGAACGCGCTGCTGTTCTACCAGACGCTGATGCCGGTGAAGTGGCAGATCGTCCAGGTCGAGACGGTCTTCACCCTCGGCACCGGCGGCTTGACCGGACCGCCGTACGTTCCGCTCTACGCGACGCTGTCGCAGCAGATCGGCTCGTCGTCGAGCGGCGATCTCGTCGGATGGTGGCAGATCATCGTCGACCAAGGCGTGTCGCCCGATCCGTACACGCGCGGACCGTTCCCGAACCACGACCTCGTCGAGAGCGTCATGGCGCTGACCGATCCGCAGGACTTCTTCACCAACGCCAAAGGCTGGCAGTTCCCGGTGGTGACGATGGCCGGCTACCAGCCACCCCCGGCCGGCACGCCCTACTTCTCCTGGATCGACTCGAAGAAGTTCGCCGGCGACTGACCCGGCCGCGCGTTTGAAAACGGTTGCAGTCGTGGCCAGCGCGACTATGACGCCGCTAACATCGGCCCACCGGCGGAGGCGCAAACCGCCAAACGTGCAAGATCGTTCACTAACCAAGGAGCGGACTGCAAGCGTTTGCGAAAAAATGGATCCATGTCGGCCAAGCTGCGGGACGTCGCCGAGCGGGCGGGGGTCTCTGTCGCGACGGCTTCGCGCGTGCTTTCCGGGAGCAGCGACGGCGTGCGCCCCGAGCGCCGCGAGGCGGTGCTGCTGGCGGCGCGCGCGCTGCAGTACGTGCCGAACGCCCACGCGCAAGCGCTGGCGCGCGCCGGAACGTCGCACATCGGCGCGATCCTGCACGACATGGGCGACTCCTACTTCGCGGAGATCGTGCGCGGTTTGCAGCGCGCGGCGGTCGACGCCGGCAAGCTGGTCACCGTCTGCAACAGCTATCGCGATCCCGAACGCGAGCTCGCGTACGTCGGGCTGCTACGATCGCAGCGCATCGGCGCGCTGATCATGACCGGTTCCGGGATCGACGACCGTTCGTACAGCGAACGGCTGTCGGCGCAGATCACCGCGTTCGCGTCGACCGGCGGCCGGCCGGTGTTCATCGGACGGCATCACATCGCCGGCGACGCGGTCCTGCCCGACAACGTCGGCGGCGCTCGCGCGCTCGCGCGCGCGCTCGTCACGATGGGTCACCAGCGCTTCGCGGTGATCAGCGGACCGCCGCTGCTGACCAAGACGCGCGACCGGCTCGACGGTTTCAAGGCGGGTCTTGCGGAGCACGGGATCACGCTCGACCCGTCGGCGGTCGTCCCCGGCGACTTTTCGCGCGAGAGCGGCAGCGCGGCGATGGCGCAGCTGCTCGACGCCGGCCTCGCCGGCGATCCCAGCGACGAGCGCAGCGCGACCTGCGTGTTCGCGCTCAACGATCCGATGGCGCTCGGCGCGCTGCGAACGCTCCGCGAGCGCAAGATCGACGTTCCCGGCCGGCTCTCGCTGGCCGGGTTCGACGACGTCCCCGGCACACTCGACGCGAGCCCGACGCTGACCACCGTGCGCATCCCGCTGGTCGAGATGGGCGAGGCCGCAGTCGAGCTCGCGCTCGCGCCGCCCACCGACGAGCTGCGCGCGCGCCACATTCGCGCCGAGGTCGTCCTGCGCGAGAGCACGGCGCCGCCGCCCGCTTAGGTCGCTAGCGCGCTGCGGAAGGGTCGCTCCAGGTCCGGCAGAAGCCAAGGGCTCGTCGCCCTGAAACCGCGCGTTGCCGGCGGAGGAGGTCTCGACACGATGCGTCCGATGCGCGGCATCCCATGGCCTCGCGTAGCCGGCGTTCTGATGAGCGCGGCTTTGCTGTGCTCCGGTGCGGCGCCGTCGCTGGCCCAGACCATCAACCTCACAGCGGCGAACGTGTCGCTGCTGCGCGGCGGGGCGGCGCGGATCTCACTGACGTTCTCGTCGGGTGTTCCCAAGTACCAGATCTACGGGAACGGCTCCAACCAGATCACGGTGCTGCTGTTCCAGACGACGCCGGCCCAGAACGCGCCGACCGTGATCCCGGCGATCGGGCCGATCTCGACCGGCTCGGTCACGACGGTCGGCACCACCACGACCGTCGGGCTCTTCACCCGCGATGCCGCAAACGTGCGCGTCTATCCCGGCGCCGGACAGACGCTGCTCATCGACCTCGCTCCCGCAACGCGGCCGCAGACGGCGGCGTCGCCGGTGCCGCGCGGCCCGGCATTGGGCACGCAAGGCGTGAGCACCAAAGTCGTGCAGCTCAAGTACGCCGACATCAGCGAGATGGTCGGCATCCTATCGGGGACGTCGATCTCGCCGTCGGGCGCACTGCAGCCGCAAGCCAACGCCGGCAACTTCGGCACGCCGGGATTGCCCGGCAGCGGCGGACCGGGCAGTCCGGTGAGCGGCTTTGGCCCGTCGTCGTCGCCGAGCGTCAACTACGCCACCGTCAACGGCAGCGACAGCGCCAACACCGAGAGCGTCGGCCAGCGCATCAACGACCACATCGCGATCGACCGCCGGCTCAACGCGCTGATCCTGACCGGCACCGCCGCGGAGCTCGCCGGCTATCAGGCGATCATCGACGCGGTCGACGTCCCGCTGCGCAGCGTCATGCTGCAGACGGAGATCGTCGAGCTCACCGACACCGCCGCCCGCAACATCGGCATCGACTTCGGCAACCCGCAAGGCTCGGGCCAGATCGCGAGCGCGACGTATACCGCGCCGAACCTCAACGGCAACGGCGTGACCGGCACGACGAACCAAGTCACGCTGCAGGCTGCGATCTTCGCGCAGGTGCAAAAAGGCAACGGCCGCATCATCGCCACGCCGCGCATCCTCGCGCTCGACGGAAAGCCGGCCTCGATCCTCACCGGCGACGCGCTGCCGATCGTCACCTCGATCGCGGTCTCGGGCGTCAACGCGGTGCAGCAGCAAGTGGAGTACGTCAACGTCGGCGTGAACCTGCAGATCCTCGCCCGCAGCACCGTCGACGGGCACGTCACCGCGCAGGTCTTCTCGGCGGTCTCGAGCGTCACCGGCTATACCAGCTCGTATCCCAACATCGCGCAGCGGCAAGCGACGACGACGGTCACCGTCAAGGACGGCCAGCCGTTCGTGCTCGGCGGCCTGCTCGAAAAGAACGAGCTCAACAGCCTGGGCAAGATTCCGATCCTCGGCGACCTGCCGCTGATCGGCAGCTTCTTCCGCGTCCGCCATGACTCGGCATCGACCGACAACCTCTACATCGTCGTCACACCCCAGATCGTCCCGCCCGACGGAGCATCCCCGCTGAAATGATCGTGCGTGAACACCCGAGACGCAGCGTCCTGCGGTTCGCATTCACAACTGCGGTCGTGACGGCCGCGCTCGTCGTCGCGGCGCTGCCGGCGGCAGCCGACGGGATTCCACCGGGCGGCCAGGATCCGACGCGCGCGGTCGCGCTGCCGAAGCATCCCGGCACGCCGGTCGTGATCGACACGGCCTACATCGACGTCGTCAGCGGCGCGAACGGTGACCGCGACGACGTGAACGTGTCGTGCATCCGCTACCGCAACGTCGCGACCGAGCCGATCGTGATGATCCGGTTCGAGCGCACGTACTTCGACGGGTCGCGCGCGAAGCTCGGCTCCGACTCGGTCGAGACGCACACCACGCGCAAGCCCAACCCGAAGGATCTGCCCGGCACCGGTCCGCTCGCCAACGCGTACTGGGCCTGCACGCACACGAAGAACCCGTACGGCGCGACGATGCAGACCGCCACGATCGAGCCCGTTTACGTGAAGTTCGCGTCGGGCAAGGACTGGCAGCTCGCGCGCTAGGCTAGTGCGGTAGGAAGCGCGCGATCTTGTCCGAGCTGTAGATCGTGAACCAGAGCGCGCCGTCGGAGCCGGCGACGATGCCGCCCGGCTTGTCGAAGCTCGTCGCCAGCGGGTACTGCGCGACGGTGCCCTTGGTGTCGATCCGGTTGACGGCGCTGGGCACGAGCGACGTGAACCACAGCGCGCCGTCGGGCCCTAACGCGATCGACGTCGGATAGCCCTGCGGGACCGCGTACTCGGTGATCGTGCCGGTGGTGGTGATCCGGCCGATCGACTTGTCGTTGGGCTCGGTGAACCACAGCGCGCCGTCGGGTCCGGCGGTGATGCCGAACAGCGTACGGCCTTTCGGCGGGTGAACGGCGAACTCGGTGATCGTGCCGGTGCGCGTGATGCGCCCGATCTTGCCGGCGCGCTCGGTGAACCATAGCGCGCCGTCGGGACCGGCGGTGATGCTCTGCGGAAACGCCGCCGCTGTCGGAACCGTGTAGTGCGTGAGCTTGCCTGCGGTCGTGATGCGGCCGATGAGGTGCGACGTCGGTGAGGTGAACCACAGCGCACCGTCGGCGCCGGCGGCGATGCCGGCCGGGTGGATGTCCTCGCCCGCCGAGTACTCGGTGATCGCGCCGGCCGTCGTGATGCGGCCGATCTCGTGGAAGTTGTTGATGGTGAACCAGAGCGCGCCGTCCTTGCCGAGCGCGATGCTGCCCGGGCGTGCGTCGATCGCGCGCGCGTGGATGCGCCACTCCTTCACCTGTCCGAGCGGCGACGTCGCGATCCGTCCGATCGCGCCGCCGTTGAGCTCGGTGAACCACAGTGCGCCGTCGGGGCCTTTGGCGATGCCGCCGGGCCAGCGGTCTTCGTCGTCGTCGTGACGCTGCGGATTGAGCGCGAACAGCTCGATCCCGTTGGGCGCAGCCGACGGACCCGAGCCCGTCGCGGCCGGTTCCCCGTGCGCGCAGCCCGCGATCGCCAGCAGCGCCGCCGCGGTGAGGATGCGGACGGCTCGTTCCACGTTCATAGAAGTCCCTTTCTCACGCGCAGAAACGAGCGCGTCCTCTGGCGGGAATGCAAAGACGAAGTCCGGCCCGACGAATCGGGCCGAACTCCGCCGGTTGACGCGAGCGCCGAGGCGCTAGCGCATCGGGACGAACTTCTGGACGCGCTTCCCGGTGTCGACTTCGCCTTCGTAGTAGTTGCCTTGCGAGTCGATGTCGGCGACGTGCACCCAGTGGAAGAACCCGGCGTTGCGGCCGTTGTGCCCGAACTGGCCGACGAGCGGACAGTATTGCGGGCGTGACGTCTTCCCGGAGCTTGGATCGGGCCGTGGCAAGATCTCGCGCACGACCTGATTCGTGCCGTCGGTCATCAGGATCACGCGATCCGTGCCCTTGGGCCAGAACTTGAGATCCCAGACCGAGCCCGGGCTCAGCGTGGACTGTGCGAAGTAGCACTGGCCCACGTAGGCGCCGCCCGGCTTGAAGACCTGCAGCCGGTCGTTGACGCGGTCGCAGACCCAGATGTACCCGGTCACCGGATCTTTGGTGATGCAGTGCACGGGGTTGTTGAAGTACGACGGGGCGTTGCCCGGCGTGTAGGTGGTCGCGGGATAGGTCGCGGCCAGCGGCGGGATCACGCCGTAGCCCGTCGTCGTCGCGCCGCTCGTGGCGGTGACGCCGAACGCGCCCCAGGCCCGTTTGAACTTGCCGGTGGTCGCGTTGAACACGACGACGCGGTGGTTCCCGTAGCCGTCGGCGACGTACAGCTCGTTGGCCGGCGTGTCGACGTAGAACTGCGCGCCCTTGCAGATGTCGAGCTGATCGAGGTTCGAACACGTTGCGTTCGCCTTCCCGATCTGCATGACGAACTGGCCCTGACGCGTGAACTTCAGGATCTGCGTATCGCCGGTGCCGTTGCCGGTGATCCAGACGAAGCCCTTGTCGTCGGCGAAGATGCCGTGCTCGACCTTCACGTACTGGTACGCGGTCGGCTCGGGATCGTTCGGGTTGCGCCCCGGCACCGTCGTGCCGGCCGCGCCGTAGGTGATGTTCTCGACCGGACCCCACGCGTTGATCAAGTCACCGCGGGAATTGAATTCGAGCACCGGCGGCGCCGCGATGCAGCAACCCGCGACCTGCGGGCTCTGCGCGGCCCACAGCTCGTCCGCCGTGTCGGACTCGGGCCGTTGATAGACCCAGATGTCGTTCCACTTGTCGACGGACAACCCGCCGACTTGTCCGATGATCCAGTTGTTCGGCAGCTCGTGCGGCCATTGCGGATCGACGCCGAAGTGCGGCGATCCGAATGAGCCCGGAGCGAGGTACGCGGCCGCTTGGCTCGCGCTCGTACGGGCCGTGCTCGCAAACACGACCGCGGCCACCAGCACTCCACACAGCGCCAAACTCGTCGTTAGTTTCGCTCGGAATGTACTCAACGTGGCCTCCCCAGAAGCGAGACGGAAACCGCCCCCTCCCCGTGAGGAGGCGGCAAGATTCTCGCCCGCCGAGCTTACCCTGCCCAGCGACAAACTCCTCGCCTGCCGCTCCGGTCCGCCGAAGCTGGCAATAGGCTCAGAGGTTACTGGCAATGGCGCTTCCGGAGCGCCGGATTTCGTACCGAGAGCGTGCATCATTATCGCCTCAGAGGCTAGGCGATCGAGGCAGCCATCTCCCCACGTCCCGCGAAAGCAGCCATGTGTCCGGCGCGCAGCGCTTCGGTGGTCGCGCGCGACGTCCTCATCGTCGACAACATGCGCTCGTTGTAACGGATGCTGCATATAGGCCGGCGGGTCCTCGGAATGCGCAGGAGCGTTGCCCTCCTTCGCAAAGGGCGCCCGAGTGCGCGGGTACGTCGCGGTAACGGATCCCGGCTGGCTGCGACAGCTAGCGGCCCAGGAGGCCACTGAGGCCAACTTTTGGCAGCCGCGCCCGTCCGCGTTGTCGCAGGACCGTGGAACACCGTGGATCTTCAAGCTGCGGGGAACGAATCTGATCGGCGGCTTTGCTTTCCTCTCGTATTATACGATTATGCCGTCCGGTGTCGCCTGGGAGACATTCGGCCGTGCTAACGGCGTGGCGTCATATAGCGAAATGCTGCGCCGACTCTCGGGGCTGCGTCACGGTACGGCGAACGATGATCGCGTTGGATGCGTCGTCTTGTCCGGAATGGAATTGCTTTCCGAGGCCTCGTACATCGAAGCACCTCGAGACTGGAAGGCCAATACCGTTCGCGGACAATATTACGACCTCTCCGTTGGCGAAGGCGCGCGTATGTGGAATCAGCTCACCACCGTCTTTTCGCCGCTCTTAAGCGCACGTGCAGCCCAATATGTTCCGGGCGGCTATGGCCGGCCCGCAACCTACTTCCCTCGCGTTGGTCAAGGCGCGTTCCGCCTAATGGTCATGGACGCGTACGAGCGGCGCTGCGCTATAACCGGCGATCGGACGCTGCCCGCCCTTGACGCTGCGCACATCCGCCCATTCCATGAGACGGAGCGTCATGAAATCCGGAACGGGATTCTGATGAGGAGCGACCTCCACCGCCTTTTCGATCAGGGCTACGTTACCGTGACGCCTGGGCTGGAGTTTCTGGTCAGCTCTCAAATCCGCGATCAGTTTGACAACGGTGCCATATATTATGACCTTCATGGTCGCAGCGTGAAAGTGCCGACACGTGCAGACGAACAGCCCGATTCCGAGGCTTTGGCCTGGCACAGTTCGAGCATCTTCCGAGGTTAGACTATTGCCATTGCGTGACGCCACATCGCAACGACTTTCCAGTAGGCCAAACTCAACCTGCACGTGCTTGATTACCGATTCTCGCCAATTGCAAAGCGGAAACGAGTGTCGCGTCGCTGCATAGAGACTTTGGGGTATATCGCAAACGCGACGAAACTGATAGAATGCTTTTGTGGACGTGCTTCCAGCGCGCTACCACGCAACTGAACAAGGCGGCCCGGTCGGTGCTAGAACACCGACCGGGCCCGTCACCCGATGGAGTTAACATCGCATGACAAATCGCACGTTCGGCGCGCCCGCGCCGATCACCCCGCCCGCGCCTCCTGCGCGCAAACCGGGAAGCAACCGCGTAGCACGCGGCGCATGGCTCATAGCGCGGCTCGTCCGCCAGCAACCAGTTCGGCGCAAGGAATACCAGGAGCACTTCGGTCGCGCGGTTCGCTCCTTCTGCTGCGAAGTCGCGGCCTTGCGTTCCGCCGGCATCTACCGCGGTTCCGAACTGCTCGACCGACCGATCGCGAAGCCCTGGTCAAACGCCGCGTCATGAGCGATGTGATACCGTTCAAGCCAACTGATGCGTTCACCCGAATGGGCATCGAGTGGACCCGGAGCGCCACAACCGTACGCGAGCGCCGAATTCGTGAGGCGTTCCTAACTCTCGAGAGCTCATCCGGAATGCGCGGACTCGCCGCGGTGCTCTTGCTCGCGGCCGCGTGCCGTCGCAGAGGAACGGTCGCGATCGACTTGCAAAACGCGGCGGACTTTGCCGAGATCATCCTGTCGGCCGAGCTACGGAAGCACATGGACGACACGCTTGCCGGCGCACAGGCATACGCAAAAGCTGGAGGGCCGGCTTGGTCATAATACCACAGCATCGACGCGCGCGCTTACGCGAACGAAGGCGCTCCATTATAATCGCCATCCGACGGCGTCTAATGAGAATGAGCCATGCCTTGCGGACCACTCCGGCACCGCGTCTTCGAGGCACCCGCCCTACGCCTTAGGTCGGGACGACAAACGGCAACTTCGCACGCGAGGCCGCTGTGACCGCAGCAGGCTACGCATTTGCATTGATCGAGCAAAGCAGAGACTCCAATCGGGCCAGATCGCCGACCTCGCACCCCCAGATTTTCAGAACTCTCCAGCCGAGTAGCTCCAGTTCGGCAACATGCCTTGCGTCGCGGATTCTGTTCGCGGATATTTTACCTAACCAATACTCCCGATTAGACTTTACGGCCCGTATTCCGTCAACACACGCCTTGCATCCGTGCCAGAAACAGCCGTGGACGAAGATGCAAACGTGCTGCTTCGTAAACACCAGATCAGGTCGACCTGGAAGATTGGCGGGGTGTAGCTGATATCGCAAGCCCTGCCGATGCAAGAAACGCCGCACAACAAGCTCCGGTCCGGTATTCTTCGACCGAATACGCGACATATTCCAACTGCGCCTTGATGCCGTCAGTTTATCAGCCATAGCTATCCTCGGAAAACCTGCGACCGGACAGCAGAAACTATGAGGCACCAATCCTCGCACGCGCTCGCACCGTCGTTCCGGTCAGCGTCTCCGGAAACTGCCGCATTATCGATTCCGCAACGGCACGAGCTAGCGGCGGAGGAACTGCCTCGCCAACCTGCGTTATCTGCGACGAAAGCGTGCCGGTCAGGACGTAACGGTCTGGAAAGCCCTGCAAACGCATAGCTTCAAATACGCTCAGGCGGCGATGGCAGTCTGGGTGAATATGTACCTCTCTATTTCCATAGGAAACAGTTAGACTGGGTTTATCCCAGCTAAGCACTTTGAAGCTGCGGTGGCTCGAGCGACCCGCAACTAGAGCCCCGGTCGTCGCAAATCTCTGAGATCTTGGCGTCATGCACCAGTGATTTGCGTGAAATGGTATAGCTCCGCCCGGTAAGAGCTCCTTAAAGTGTATTGGTTCAGGCAGTTCGCCAATGGCCGTCCGGACCGATAGAGGCTCCCCCTTGACACTTGCATCCGGAGACCGCCACGAAAGATCGCCAAATAGGTATCTGTTGATGCCGACCACGAACAGTCGGCGACGCGTCTGCGGAACGCCGTAGTCTTTTGCGTCAAGCACGCAACGGGCGACGTTGAAGCCAGCCCGCGAAAGCTTCGTTAGGAGCAACGCGAGCCGTCGTGAGTACCGCTTGCTCAATAGGCCGGGTACATTCTCAAAAACGAAGAATGCAACGCCGTTCGACCGGTTCAGCTCAGAGATGAGCCGAGCATAACGGAATGGTAGACGGTGCCGAGGATCATTACTATCGTGCGAAGAATTCGCGATTGAAAAGCTTTGGCAGGGCGGCCCTCCGATCACTCCAAGCGGGACCCCTATTGTGCTAACAATGTCGGTCGCCGCGAGCGTACGTATGTCTGACACCCTTGCGACGCTGGACCCACGATTGCGATTGTAGCTCGCGACTGCATCGGGCCGAATATCAAACGCTGCCCCGACCTCGTAGCCGGCCTCCTCAAAGCCAAGGTCCATTCCACCGGCGCCCGAAAACAGACTGAGCAGACGTTTCCCGATCACTTCCCCATTACCCATGTGGATTGGCAGTTTAGATTTGCATCGTTTGGCAGCACGCATTCCGGGCGATCTCCCACGAAGCGAGGCTCAGTCGCACGATACCTCAGCCGACAGATTCTCCTGACGGCGGCGTATGGTCTGTTTCAACACGAACGATTCTAACCCTCGGTACTCTTCGGCTTCGTTAGAGGTATCTCACAGCGGTAGATCGTCGTAGCGGTGGCCTCCGCAAAGAGTAATTGGGTTTGCGTACGTGACAGGTTGAAGCACGCGATTGACGCTCCCGGAACGGCGTCTGCTAACGCCGGGTGCCGATCAGCGGAGGATGTGATTCCGCGAATACGTGCATTGCCGCCCTCGGTCTCGATCGTTAGCGCAAGTGACGAGTTCGCAAGAGTAACGATATCGACAACTTTGCCGTGAACATCGGCAGGCCAGTCAGGGTCGCCGAGTACCGCGGCCTTTGCATACGGCCTACAGCCTGGGCGATACTGGCAATATTTGCAGTTCGACTTACTCGGAGCGGCAAGGTCTGTCTCGATTCGTTCTCGATCGTGGCCCAGAGTAACGATCGTCTCATTTGTCGAGTTCAGAAGACAACGCGCTGCCTCCACGAGCTCGTTAGAACTTGCGCTGTCAAAATTAACCGTATGAGCAGCGCCATGCAAAGGAACTACCTCAAGTCGCGTAGGCCAATTGCCAGACGTATTTGCGTATAGCGCTGCGTACATGCGAAGCTGCGTCTCGATGGCTTCTTTTATTACTCGCCCGCCTCCGAGCGTTTCGACGAACACTTGCCCCGACTTGTAGTCCTGGACCACCGCGCCACTTGCGGACGGGAGGACGGCATCAATCTTGCCGATCACCAGGTCGTCTAGTGATGAGACCGGCAGCTCGTAGCCGAAGAAAGGCCGCTCCGTACTTTTGACCCTCGAATCCGGCGTAACCCTACGAGAATCGATCAGGGTTAGTGCGCGTGACATTGTCTGAATTCGACGGACCTCAAACTTAGGCACAGACCGCCGCAGCGGAATGTTACACCGCTCGAACCAGATCTGACGCATGCGATCCTCGGCCGCAGAGATTAACGCATGCCACCTCTCGTTTAGACAGTCCGTTGTGATTCGCCCAGCACCTGCTTCTTCCAGCAGGGAATGGATGACCGATCCCAGCCGACTCGCCGGCGACGCCGGTAATAGTTCGAGATTTCTGTTTGAATGCCAGACCTCACGCAGTCGACAGGCCTGCATAGCTGAAAAGCGGCTCGGCGAAATAGTCGTCATCGGCGCAATGCGCGGCTCGAACCGAAGCCAGCCTTCTACAACCATCTAGGATTCCAATACTTGGTATGCCCAGCTCTCGCGTCGCAGAAGGTTAAACGTATCCAGATATGCGATCCGCTCAAAGCCTAGGCCGGACTCTGCCTCCGCCAGAGCTTCAGCCAACAACCCGTGAGGACTAAAAGTATCCCAAAGAGGGTGAACTACGAGTATACGGAGGTCGCCGGTAACTATGCCTGGCAAGGGACCGAACTCAGCGCGTTCGAGCCCAAATGCTGCGCAGAAATTGTCGCGCCGGTTTTCGGCGAGTCGCGGCCAATTCGCTAGGTCCGGCGTCGAAAACGATCCGTCTAATCCGGCAGCAAAGTCGTTCGAGTGTAATGCCCGCAAGAGCGACAGGCCGAGACGCCAGTCGAGCAGCCCGTGAAACGCCATATTGCGGTATTGCCGAAGGCAGTCATAGCACGACGAGTCACAAGATCCGTGCTTCGGCGAGATTATGTCGCCTATGAAGGAGTCGTTAGGAGCGTTGGGATCCAGCGCCTCGCCTAACAGGCGATCGACGTGGTCGAAGATCCATCGAACGAAGCCTGATCCATTTGCGAGATGGTCACTTAGCACGATTTCTCCAGCTTTCGACTGGCTCGGCAGCTCCACTTGTCGAACGTTGCTGACGTCGAACTCCTCCGGATCAGTGTCGAGTTGTTCTGCGGCAAGCGTACGAAGGATAAACGCAGCGGAGTAGTACGCCGCCTTTACGCCTCCGAAGGATTTTAGCGGGTCTAGGGTGAGGCCCGACGGTACCTCAGCGGGCCGAAGTCGCACGACGTCCGTGGTCTTCGGCGAAACGATCGCGATGCGCTCGAGTTGTCCCATTGGCGTGAAAGTGAAGGTGGGATCATTGGGATCATGCTGATAACGGATATCGATCCACTGATTATCGAGCTGCCTACTACGCCGCTTCGCTATTCCCGTCGACCCTGAAAATAGTTCGCCGTGGCGGTCATTGACACGATACACACGCCCTGATTGCGAGTGCGCGGCTTCGCAATTTGTCCGCGGAACTAGCGAACATGTAGCAGCGTCGGACTCGGCGATGCTACTGGATCCAGATACAATGACGTCGAACTCATCCTTTGCATCCTCGCCCGGACCGAGATTGGTTCGGAATGCCAATGGAACAGCAAACTCGAAGATGCGAAAGCCCTCCGCTTCTCCCGAGAAGCACTCCGGACAGACATCGTCTCCGATCACAGTCTGGCTAGTGTGAGCGAAGTGGCAACGGCCACAGCGGGCCATCCATGCCCGGGACGGAAGGGGATCCGCCGTTGCTGGCGCCCACCGGCCCTGCCGATATAACAGTGGAGCGGTGAACCCAATTGCCGTGAAAATCCGCTTGTCTTTCGTGCGCTGCGCGCCGGGCGAAAACTCGACAACGGCCAGATCGAGGTCTCTGTCCATCGTCCTAGCATTGTCGCGCTCGAGCCGTTGGTAGAGTTCCCGGACCCGCGACGGCATGCCATACATCGGCAGCACGGCGGCTTCCGCGAGTCGTTCGGCAAGACCATCCCCTGTGAGCTCTGGATTTTGCGCAGCAGCGCAAATGCGACTATATAGCCGACATCGCGCGTAGTTAATCAGTCCTGATCGGTCAACAAGTTCCTCGACACCTTGCGTAACGGCTTCGGCAATCTCCGACACCTCCGCGGAGTCCTCCAGCCACTGCTTAATGGAATCTTGCAAGCCCGTATCACTAAGCCATGTGGCATTAAGGCCAAACTCGCCGTGGCTGTCGGGTGGAACCGGGCTGTCCCACCATTGCACGCCTGCGGCATAAAAGGCACGCCGCAGACATTCCTTCGCCAGAATCCGCTCGGCGATCTCAGATCGCGCCATCGATAGAAACGGGACAGGCGGCGCATCGTTGGTGATCCGATCGGGGTGACGGTAATAGAACTCGTCATGACTTCGCCCGCGGCAGAGTGTTAAGACAACTGCAAATGGCTGTCCCCTTCGCCCGGCTCTTCCCGCACGCTGCTGATAGTTAAAGCGCATTGGAGGCATATTGCCGAGAACCACCGCTTGCAGGCTCCCTATGTCTACTCCGACTTCCATCGTCGTTGTCACGCTGAGAGCGTCGATCTCGTCAACAAGTGGTACCAGCGCTTTTTCGTGTGCCTGGAGGTTGACGACGATATCGCGAAAGAGGCGCTGCCGTTCAGCCGGATCATCGGTCGTCGCCGTGAGCTCTTCGCAGTGAAGTCGCATCGGCTCCCGTCGATTAGCCGCTTCGAGTGCATAATAGTTTCGGCTGTAGAGATCGCGGCACGTTGTTTCGGGGCTCTCAGGAAGCACTGCCAAGCAGTTTGTGCAGGGGCCGGCGCGATGCAAGTGTTCGCGTCGGCAGGAGCCGCAAATCCACACTTTGTCCTCAGGCTTAGCGATTCTCACGAGGAGGCGCCGGGCTTCAAGCACCAGGTATTCGTGGCCCCCCCGAATGCAAATGGCCTGCCAAACCGATTTAAGCAGGGCTCCCTCGCTTATGCCATTTACGGCTGCGCATTTTCGAACGAAGTTCTTTATGAATGCCGGGCCATCGTTCCAGTCTAGAGCATCTTGAACGTGATAGTCCTGCGGCTCGCGCTCCTGCCGGTACCTGAAGCGAGAGCCCATTACCCGTATGGTTGCATCGCAAATGCTGCGGAACACGGCCGCGCCGCACCCGCAGATCGAAGCAAGTTCGTCGACGTCACTCTCGACGAGGTCAATACGCACGTAACCCAAACCGGCCGACTCGAATCCAAAATAAAGTCTGCTAAATAGAACGTCCATGATCTCGGACCGAACCTTGTTGCGTAGACGTTCGCGCGCGGTGCTAGCCGCGGGAGGGAGGTCGGGGTTCCAGCCCGATCCTGGGTCATCGAAGTCAAAAAGCTTGGTCCATCTCTGCCACTGCCCGTCGGAATACTTGTAGTCTTGATATAGGACGTCGTTTCCACCAGGATTGACGCCGAGATCTTTCAGGCGCCGCGTGAGTAACCCCGGGCCCGCATTATCGGTACTGTCGCCACCCTCGAAGAGCATGCGTAACGGCACCGTGCAGGTCTCGCCCCGAGACCGAATGATCGCCATTTGCTGCAGCGCTTCATCTCGCTCAGACGTAAGCCGGGAGCGTAATCGTTCACTAATTCCGTTAGGGATTGGTTCGATAGCGCCGAGCACGAGATCACGTATTTGTGCCGCACGGGCCGGGTGTTCGGCTTCAAACTCGGTGCCATCTTCGAGAGCCGCATTAGGCGATTCAATATTTCTAACAAATGCGGGCTCGTCAATTGCTAAAATGCGGAGCTCATCGTACATCGCCTCCCGGACTAGGTCGCGATAATGCGACCTTTCAATCCCATTCGCGAGGCCTGCCGCCTCCTCTCGGCTGTCAGAAAAGAGCACAAGCTTCCTTGAGTCTGCCGGTAGCGAATAGATCAGCTCTTTTGTAAGAAGCTGCGTTAGCTTCGAAAAGCCGGTGCGAAAGCCGCGCAGTGGTGACTTTTGAAACATACGCTTAGAGTAGTCGGAGCCACAATTAGCGCAGACAGCCGGGCGCGCACTCGCTTTTGAACCATCTGAACCGGGCGGTAGCGTGAAGAGGTACCCGTCGATACCAGGGCTACCTTGCGCCTTTCCCAACTGTACGCGCGCGGTCGTCGGGGTGAGGTTGGCGCTAGTCCAGGAGCCGCCGGCGAACGAACCTCCAGCCAAGAGCGGCTGACTCCATCTTGGTGGCCCATTCACGCCAGCGCCTCGCGAAGGCCAGAAGATTGCGTACTCGTCAAAGGAACGCCGGTCTATGAACCTGGCAGCTTGCCTATCTGGAACGCCCTCAATGTTCGCATCAGTCGTAAGCAGTTCAAAGCCACTATTGTTTCGGAGCGTCATGCGGCTGCCCCCAAAGAACAGTGTCCCGCATTGTTCGCAATACAAAAGTTCCAAGACACGGTGCGGTGTGGATAGGTTTGAGCAGAGGATCCTAGGCGCGAGGAAGAGCTCGCCAACGTTGGACCGCTCCTGTGGAGGCTGCTCACCTCTACACGCACGGTCCGTGCAGGCCCAGAGGCCCTCAATGTTTCTGAAAAACCAGTGGAGGCGAAAGGATGGAAGAGCGCCGCCTCCACTATCCGTGTTAATGCTCCGAACTGCAAGTAGTGCGCGAGCCGCCTGACGAGCCTCCGGCAAGGGAGTCGCCTCGCCGAAGAGACGTCGCGCGAAGGTACTTAGCGAAACAGCACCTATCGCTCCATCCTCCGTGCATGCCGCCAGCATGCGCGGCCCGATCGCGAGCGATGGCGACTCTAGAGCATCGTTAAATGATTTAGCATCGTTTCCGAAGTAGGCTCGGACGTTGTCGGTAAAGCTCTGACGAAGTCTTTCCGCGTCTAGCTGATAGTCATCCAGTAGTGTACTCAGCGACGCGAAGGGTGCCGGATCGAGCGATGGGGCGGAGTCCGCCGGTTCTACTGGAACGACGTGACCTGCAATGATCTGCTCGGAACTCCACTTCACTCCGAAAAACTCTTCCAAAAAGCGCTGGCTTTCAGGACTTCCCGGCTCAAGCGAAGCGCTCGCGGCGAGAATCCGGAGCTTCGGGCTCGCGGGCGTAAGACCCAATCGTGCGAGAAGGAGTCTAAGCAAATACGCAACCTCCGTCCCAGCAGTACCCCTATAGAGGTGCAACTCATCGACGACGAGGTGGAATATACTGTCGTCCCTCCGCAGCCAGTCCTTAGTTTTTTCGAAAATGAGGCTGTCAGCATCGCGCATAAGCATGATGCTGAGCATGCTATAGTTGGTAATGAGAATGTCTGGCGGACTGTCCTGCATATCCCACCGAGACCGCATTTCAGCGCCATCTAGGCGCGGAAAAAAGTACTGAACATCCTCGCTGCCGGGCTGCAGGGCATGCTGGACAGCTATTCCAGAAGCACGGTCCGCTCGCTGAAGGATCTCTTTGAGTTCTATGATCTTGCCGGTGTTCGGATTCCGCTGGTTGTGCTGCGTTGGTTTATTGAATTCGTGACCCGCTACGGGCGTCTCTCCATTGTAGCGCCCGAAGTAAACGCGATTCGTTGGCCTATGTTGGCCAAACCATTTTCGAGCGTCGCTGGAGTCTAGGGCACGCCGCAGCCGACTCAGCTGGTCCTCAACAAGCGCATTCATCGGATAGAGAATAAGGGCGCGCATTGCTGCGGGTCTATCCGCCACGGTTTCGTGCCCGCGCTGTGGTACCCGTAACGAGCGCTGCATTCGGTGGTTCTTGCCGATCAGAGGATTGCAGAATTCATACCAGTCGTCACTTGCCCACCAATCATCCGAGTGGGGAAGAGGTTGAGAGTGAGTACCCCAAGCTCTCGACTCTTTGGCTAGGTACGCGAAGATCGGAAGGAGGAACGACTCAGTTTTCCCCGAACCGGTGCCGGCCGTCACGACACAATGCTCGCCCCGCAGCGATCGCAACAGCATCTCCAGCTGATGCTTATAAAGTTCGTGTCCGCCAAACAGCCCACACCGCACCAGAGACTTGAAATCTGCAATTGCGCGTTCTTGAAGCCCCGGCAAATCCTGAGCGCCAAGATCCGCGATACCCTTCCCTGATGAAAGGTAACGGGGCAGCGGTTCGATCCATGGCTCCTGGCTAATTGCGCCTACGTCGCTCAATAGCTGCTCGCGGCGGGACTCAAAATCGGGAAACTGCGTCCCGAATGCAGTCCTCACGTATAGAATAAAGCTCTTCCGAATCTTGTCGTAGGCCCCAATGGGATCGATCACGTCCGACGCTCCAAGTCGACCAAGCACGCGGAGTGCTGGCCAAGCTTTCGTGCTATGGTCGTGCAGACATCCAAAGGTACAGACTCGTAACAGGTGAACATCGACGGCCGACTATTCCGAGCGCGAATCGAAGGCACATTCCGTTCCGTCGGCGGCCGGCCAGAACAGAGAGTTAAGGCTCGCGCAAGTAGGCGCGGCAGCGGAGTACTTATAGGAACGCAGGCGATCAAGCGGCGCTGATCATAATGCAGCGCATTGATGTTCGTAGCTTCGAGTACCGCGAAGCGCCCCCAGATTGAATCAACTTCGGCCCAAATGTTTTCACGCCACAGACGGTAGCCGACTCGTGCGCGAGTCGGGTGCGTATAGCGACTGAGACGTAACGGCGAAGTTAGCTGGATCAGCCCGGCGAAGCGAAGCTCGATAGGGTCGAAGTCGGACCTAAGCCAATTTGGTTCCGTCCCCTCTTGCCATACGAGGCTCGCCAGATAGTCCTCGAGAGATGCGCTGAACCCGGCGAGCCTCCATGCTGGCGGCTCTCTTTGGAACGTGCAGCATAGCGCATCGGACAGCCGCTCCAGCTGCTCTAACGAATCGGCCGTGACCCTTATCGTTTGCGGTGCCAACCATTCCTTCGTGTGCTCGACGGTTACCATCACTGACCGGCGGAATGGTACGGCCGCAGCTTTGATTGTGGAGACGGAGCTAGGCGCCCGTATCCCGGCGAAAACGGCCGTCGGTAGGCCTGCGCGTGGCAGGAGGCTGAGAACGCTCGGAGCAGCCACAATCTTGCGATTATCGCCCTCGAGGACTGCATCACAATGCGCCAAAGCGTCGAGCGTTCTCGCAGCGTTCCAGCGCAAGACACCCAGCGGTGTTCTCCATCGGTCGTCGTAGCGTGTTAGACAGTCGCGAAAGAGTTCGTCGAACGCAGCCGAGAACTGTCTCCAGGTGGACTCCCTCCACGCGGAAAGCGCGAATAAGAGTCGATCACCGGGTCGAGACGTCACGGGCTCGCGTCACAAGGACGCGCCAAAGCCTGCGAGTGGCCACGCTCGGCGGCGGCTCGATGCGCTTGCGCCTGGTCCAGATAAGCTGTCTCCACAGCCGACGTTGTTTCGCGGTTTCTTCGAAGACGGGCTGCGGGGGGACGCCTTCGCTTACAGCGCAGTAAATCGCGCGCATTTGCGGTTTGCGTACTAAAATCCACGTTGGGGTCCACGTCTTAGGTATAGGCTCCGTTGGCCAGCGGCTGACCTGGCCCGGTCCATCCCCGACTAAGAAAGCGTCTCGCACTGTGGCGACCTCCGGACACGACAGCGGTGAGATTTGAAACTGACCTCGCGGACGCGACCAGCCCAAGACACTCGCCCCGCATACCGATTCGGTGTTTGATCCCGTGCCTGCAACTTCACTTCCGAAGCGATCGAAGGATCTGGAGGGCAGGACACTTTGGGCGAACGCCAGTGATCCCGCTAGAAAAAGTGACAACCGCGATATACGGTCACCATCGACGGCGACAACAGTAATCCGTGAATTCTCCGGCACTTCGGCCGGTATTACAAAGGTACCGTCGAACTCAGGATTAAGTCGCACTGAATCGCAGTGCACCGTTAGTGCGTCGGAGGCTCCATCGACAACGATTAACGGGCGCGCAAATGAGAAGAAAGCATTACCAGGCGAGCTCCTGAGGCCTCCACGGAATCGTATCCGGAGCGTACCACCCAACGACAACAGCGGCAGAGCTTTTCGCACCATTGTATCGTCGCGGACATTCCCGATCGAGACGAGACTCCACCCAGGGCGAAGGCCCTTCGTGATCAACAGATCATCTACATCATCGCATTCTTCGGCAAACCATCGAGAGAGCAGCGAACTTAGGCTGGAATCATACATCAGAAGAAACGGCCGCGCTCGCGGGACCTGATAGACTTCGATGTAGTCGGGGAGGCCCTCAACCGACGCATCGACGAAAATTCTGGCGGGAGCCCCACGAAACCGCACGCGCCAATTGTTCTCTAGGTCTTCGATACACCAGTCTTGCCTCCAGTTCACGTCAGTGGCGTCATAGGCAGTCCCACCTTGCAGCTGGATCGGCGAGGACCACCCTGGAATGTCCTGTCGGCAATGAAGCGAGGTTAGCGCGGAGGCGTCGAATCTCAGCCCGTCATCTGGTAGATCGTTAGCGGAGGAGCAGCGAAGAGCAATGCTCACCTCGCGGCTGAGGGTTCTAATCTGTAGTGAGAGCCTTAACGTCGCGCATGTGACAGGCGCACCGTCTTCGGCATGCTGATCTGACGCAGGGGTCTCGCCGGACCAGCTTTCTAACTCTTCGGCGATCGCGCTGAGCAGAACCCTGTACGATTCCTGGTCTGGCGACGACAATAGTGCCCGCGTCTTGGGGCGGAATAGACTTTTCCCTAATGCTCCTACAATACGCGCCAATTCCTCGTCGGGTGGCGGCGATGACGGCGCCAAAGCAGCCTCCGCGAAGAGCGCTGGTAGAACGGCACGTTCTTTCTCGCTCAGTATGGTCTGCGCGATCGGCAACCCAATATGGAACTGATTGCCTGCGATCGTGGCCTTAAAGACACCGAGTGAGCCAAGCCTGTCGTATTGCGACCACGTTTCGAGATCATCCCAAAGATGCGACATCTTTGAGAAACTCGGAATTGTACCGCCGGGAGATAGCCGTAGCAGACTGCGAAGCCTCGCATAGTAGGCTTGTGGCGCGAAATCGCCTTCGATGCCCGCGGCCAGAACAAAAACGGCGAGGTATGCTACGTACGGCGGTACCGTCAACCGTCGGCTCCGCCATGCTCTATAGGCTTGAAATGCTTTCTGGCAGATTCCCACCCTTGTAGTCCACGGTGGCCCTTCAATTACCGAAGTAACAAGACTCGTTGGGATTAGCCCCAAAGCATCCGCGAGCCGGCTTATCACGTCCGGAGTAACGTACAGGACAACACTCCGGCCTGCATTTTCAGCGCGGAAGAAGTGCGCTACTATCGCATCGTTCCAGCGCATGTAGGCACCGGCCGCGCCGTCTTTCGCGAAGCCGACCTCATCAGCCAGGCTAAGGTCTAATTCCGAGATTACGCCCCTCCCCGCCGTTCACTTTGCCGGTGCGTTCACCGTTCCTCGTGCCGAGGTCAACAATTGGCAGTTCTAGGACGTACTCGACTCAGCCAGACTAAAGGTAGCGATAAGTGCCTACGCCAATCGCAACGCACTTATCCGACGCGGCCGAGAGCGGCATGCGCGGCGGAGAGATAAACAGGGTCCATCTCTTCGAGCAGCGCCTGTTCTAAAATCGCGTCGCTCCAATCCGCATGAACTAAACCGAGATCCCCAATCAACCTCAACCGCGCTTCGTCCGACAGCGTCCCACCAGGCGGGTCGAACTGACGCGACCACCGCATCCGCCGCGGCTCACTCGGCGCGGACGGAACCGGTGCGTCGCCGGCAACAGCAGCCGAAGCACCCATCACCGACGGCGACGGCACGTACGACGGCTCAGTCGCAGCCCGTCGGGCCTCCACAGGCACAGGATCGCTGACCACACCGTCCACGAACTCGTCGCGCGGCGCGGCCACGGCCACCGGCGGGCGGCGGGACGAGCGGATCAGGCCGATGAGGATCACGGCCAGCACGACGAGGCCGGCCGCAATCACCCATGTTTCCATCGCTTACGCCGGGACGCGGCGCTGCGCGGCGAGCGTGCGGAGCACGTTCTCGCGCTCGACTTCAAGCTCGACCTCGCCCGGCTTGTGCAGGGCGGCTTCGAACTCGGTCGGCGACAGGTCGCGCATCGACCAGAACGCGCGCAGCAGCGCGTCGCGGTAGGCCAGGAAGCTCGCCACCGGTTCGCCGTCGCGCTCGAGCGACGTCGCGATCAGCATCGACGCGGCATGCCACGGCGCGGCGGTCACGATCTTCGAGTGGCGCAGATCCTCTTCTGCCGCGCCGAGCATCCTGGGCTCGACGAACGACGACAGCGTCAGCCCGCGGCGCGGTTCGACACCGCGGCCGCGCTCACTGCGCAGCGTCGAGAGCAGCGCTTCGAACGATTCACGGTACTCCCACGTCTCGAGGTCGTCGCGCACGAGCGTCGGATCAGGCAGGCGCAGCTTGATGAACAGACGGTCGACCAGCTCGCTGAGCATCTTGCCGTGGCGCTGCAGCGCCTCGGTCGCGGCCGGCGTCTCGGCGGTGTCGGGGAACAGCGCGCGGATCACCATGAGGTGCGTGACGACGCCCTCGAAGCGCGCCTCTTCCAGATAGCGCACCATCCGGTCGAGTTTCTCTTCGGTCAGCGCGAGCGAGAGCGACGTCGGCGTGTCGATCGTCTCCTCGAACGGCGGCGGCGCGAGCCGCGCCTGGTCGCCGGCATCGATCGTTACTCCGCCGAACGGGGCCTCGCGCGTGCCGTTGCGGCGCACCGGCGTCGCCGGCGGCAGCTCGAGGTACTCCTCGGCGGCCTGCAGCGCGCGCTGCTGGGCGGGGCGCACCGCGCCGGCGGCGGCGTCGAGCACCGAGAACGGCAGCATCGGGTCGACGATCGGGAGCGCCGGCGCCGAGCGCACGCGCAGCGCTTCGCCTTCGACCGTCATCTCCGGCGTCTCGTCCCAGGTGACGTACGCCTGCGTCTCGATCACGGCGTCGGTCGGCAGCGGCGTGTTCACGATCGCGCGGAACCGCACCACCACCTCGACGCCGGCACCGACGTCGCCCAGCGTCAGCCCGTTGGCGGCGAGTGCCGGCGAGCTGCCGGCGAAGTCGAGCAGCGCGACGTCATTGACCGTAGTGCTGCCCGGCGCGTACACCGTGTTGCTCGGCGTGTCGAGCCGCACGTTGAGCCGCTTCGCCGCACCGTCGCCGATGTTGCGCAGCGCCAGCGTGTAGGTGATGTCCTCGCCGGCGTCGACCGCGTCGGCCGGGGACGATGTCAGCGTCGCGCCGTCGGCGAACGACGCCTCGGCGTGCGTTGCGAGTTGCATCGCTTCGAGCGAGAACGGGACGACGTTCATCCCGCTCACGCGCGCGCCGACGTCGAGCACGTCGTTGAGGCCGATCGCGCCGATGAGCCGCAGGTGCACCGTCGCCTCGCGCGTGTCGAGCGCCGGGACTTCGCCGAAGGTCACCGTCTGGCCGTCGCGCGACGCACCGTCGACGCTTTCGAGCCGCAGCTCTTCGGGTAGCTGCAGCCGCACGCGCACGTCGCGACCGCGGTCGGTGCCTTCGTTGTGAAGCGTCAGCCGGCAGGCCGTCGTGCGGTTGGGACGCAGCACGTCGTTCGACTCGAGCGCGAGCTTCGAGCTCGCCGCCGAGAAACGCGGGCGTGACGCGATCACGTTGACCGCCGCGCCGAGGTCGATCGGCTCGAGCTGCGTCGTGCGCAGCGTCGCGCGCAGACGGAGCTGCGACTGATCTTCCATCGTTGGCCCGATGCGCGCTTCGAGCCGCAGCACGCGGCGCGCGTTGGGCTCGAGGTCGTTGAGGTGAACGGCGCCGTCGTCGCCGATCGTCAGCTCGTTGTCACGCTCGGTGACCTTCAGTCCCTCGAGTCCCTCGTCGGCCTCGAGGTGCAGCCGCACGTCGCCGGCGACGTCGGTGCCCAGGTTCTCGAGCCGGATCGAGTACGCAGCGCGGTCGCCGGGCTCGAGCCGCTTCGCCGTCTCGCGTTCGATCGTGTTGAACGCCGACGGAAAGGCCGGCCTCGAGCGCACGGTCAGCGTCCGCTCGAAGGCGCGGTCGCCCTTCGACCAGTCGACCTCCGCGCCGAGCGCGATCTCGTGACCGTCGGCGACCGGCGTGCGCACGACCGCGGCCAGCGCGACCTCGACCGAACGGCCCGGCTCGACGCTGCCGATCTCGAACGTGCCGGCGTCGCGTTCGCGATCGACACCGGGCGCGCCGTCGATGGTTCGCGAGCCGGAGCTGTAGGTCAGCTCCTCGGGCAGCTTGATCCGAATCTTGACGGCCTTCGCGCGGGCCGAGCCGACGTTGCGCGCGCGCACCAGCAGCCGGATCCGCTGGCCGGGGACGACGTCGTCCTCACACTCGGCGTGGAAGCTGGTGTCGTCGCCCGCAAACGACGCCTTCGAGGGCACCTTCAGCGTGACGGGCGTCAGTCCGAACTCGGGCAGCTCCTGGGTGCAGATCGAGCCTTGGGCCGAGACCGGCGAGGCGTCGTCGAGCGTCGGGTCGACGCGCACGCGGTAGCCGACGTCGAGCGTCGCGCCCGGACCCAGCGTCGGGGCGACGATCGACGGGCGTGCTAGGCCGAACGGCTCGGTCTCCGACAAGCCTTCGGGCGTGCGCCCGTCGACGCGCGCGCTCTGCTCGACGTAGCTGGTGTTGGCGGGGACCGGCAGCAGCACGATCACGTCGTGCGCGCTGCTCTGGCCCGAGTTGTGGACCTGCGCGCGCAGCTGTAACTCGGAACCCGGGACCAGCTCGCGCACGGCCGTCAGCGACAGCCGGGTGGCGGGGTTCTGCAGCGACGGGCGGCTGCGCACGATCAGCCGGACGATGTTCGAGCCGATCACCGGCACTTCGAACGAGGCGATCGCGGCTTGGATCGCGATCTGCGTCCCGTTCTCGATCGTCGGGGCAACGCTGTAGGCCAGCGAGATGCGGCGCTCGCCGCCGGCCGGCACGTCGCCGATGTTCGCGCCCGAACCTTGCAGCAGCGAGGTCAGCCCGCCGTGCTCGTCGATCGGCGCGTCGTCGATGCGCGCGGTGCCGACCAGGTACGTCAGCCCTTCGGGCAACCGGAAGCGAACGCGGAAGCCGGTCGCCGTGCCGCCGCCGAGGTTGCGGAAGGTGAAGTTCGCGTGGACCGTGATCCCCGGCTCGACGGTGCGTCCCGGTGACACCTGGAGCGTGCGGAGTCCCTCGGGCAACGGAGCGGTGCCCGGCGTGAAGACATCCGAGAGCGTGCGCATACGCCGTAACCGTGCGTACTCGACCCGCCCGGAACCTGCCGACTTTGGTTGCGTTTCTGTGCGTCGGCAGGCCCGGCGGCGGGTGGGTCAGAGGACGATCTTGCCGATTGCGTTGTCGTTCGGGTCGACGAACCAAATGTTGCCGTCGCTACCGATGGCGAACGACGACTGGTAGCCGTTCGGCGGACCGTTGACGTGCGGCGGCGTCGGGAACGGGAACGAGCGCTCCGTTCCCTTCATCGAGATTCGGCCCACCGTGTCGAGCGTGTGGTCGGCAAACCAAAGCGCTCCGTCGGGTCCGGCAATGATCGGACCGACCGCCACGCCGACGTTCGGCGCGAAGTCTTCGCCGGAGCCCGAGGTCGTCATCCGACCGATCTGCCCGGTCGGCGGCCCCGCCTGCGGATCGGTGAACCACAGGTCGCCGTCCGGAGCTGCGACGATGGCCGACGGCGACGCGACATACTGCCAGCCCGAATACGCGAAGTCGGTGGCTGACCCGGCGGTCGTTATCCGGCCGATCCGGCCGTTGCCGGCCTGTTCGGTGAACCAGAGCGCGCCGTCGGGTCCCGCTACGATCTGATCCGGGTTTGCGCTCGCGCGGGCTGTCGGGAAATCGGTCTCCACCGCGCCCATCGTAAACCGCAGGATCCGACTCTCGACCGGGTCGGTCAGCCAGAGATTACCGTCGGGTCCGACCGTCATGGTAGCAAGGCTGTGGATGGCGTTCGGCTCCGCCACCGAGTGCCGCGTGATGACGCCGGCGGGCGTGATCGAGTCGATCGCTTCGTCCCTGGGTTCCGTATCCGCAACCCACATGTTGCCGTCCGGTCCCGCTACGATGGACACTGCCTCCGCCCGTCCTGATGCGCCGACCGGCAGCGTGTACGGAGCCGAGAACACGCCGCTGGTCGTGACATGCGCGACGCCCGTCGAACCGTTGACGAACCAGAGCGTGCCGTCATGCCCGAGCGTCAGGCTGCCGGCTCCTCCCAGGCTGCTCGGAATCTTGTATTCGATCACTTCCGGCGTGGGCGCGAGCTCCACCGAAACCGGAGTGACGGACGCGCTCCCCGGAACCGATGCGGTGATCGGCGCCGTCGCGGTGTCGCCGCCGATCCACGCACCATTGTAGACGACCGTCGGCGTATCGGTCGGGGCGTTGACCGTCGCGGCGGTCAATCTGGTCGCGCCCGACGTGTCAGCGTCGACGAGCGTAATCGAATGGTCGTAGGCATCGGGACCGATGATGACGTTGTTGTCCGCGTCGTACGCGGTGACGATGACGGCGACTGTGGTCGACTGCCGCACCGGCGGGTTCGGCTTGTCGAGCGAAATGGCGAGCTTCGCGATCGTCCCGTTGAAGGTGACCGAGACTGCGTTCGGGCCGGCGACGATGGTGCTGACCGTCTGGCCCGAAGCGAGCGTGTTGCCGGTGCCGTCGGCAGCGTCGTTGAGGCTCAGCACGAACGTATCGGTGCCGACGGGCGCGCTTATCGTGCCGCTGCACAGCGAGCTCTGACAAGGAATGACGGTGCGCGACGGCGTTCCGCCGGCGACCGTCACCGCGACGAGCACCGATCGAGTCGAAGGCGAGACATACTTCGGCGACCGCTTCGTCGACGTCGTCTTCGCCGGGATCGTAACGGAGATCGTAACCGATGCCGTTTGCGCCTGCCCCGGTGCCGGCGGCGGCACGGTTGAGCCTCCGCCTCCACATCCGGCTAAGAACGCGGCGACTACCGCCGCACCTGCAACTCGCTTCACTGCGCCCCCAAACGTGAACGTTGTGCGGCACGAACGCGCACGCACACCTCTGATGCGTTCGTCTTCGTGCGGAGGGCACGTCGTTACCTGTCATCTCCACGTCGTCCGGGATGACAAACGCGATCTTTACGGTGAGCCGGGACAGGAAAGGTCGGCACGTCGCGTCACGCGCATAACCTGCCATGAGCGTAAAACTGACGGTCGTCTACGACAACCCCACCGACCCGGCGGCGTTCGAGGCGCACTACAAGAGCGTACACATCCCGCTCGCGCAGAAGATCCCGAACGTGCAGCGCGCCGAGCTCGCCAAAGTGTTCCCGAAGGAAGACGGCAGCCCGACGCCGGCCTATCGTACTGCCGACGTCTACTTCGATTCGTACGAGACCGCGTGCGCCGCGGCGGCGTCACCCGAAGGTCAGGCCGTGCTCAAGGACGCGATGGAGATCGCAACCGGCGGTGTTCGCTTCTTGCTCTCCGACATCGAGACGGGTTAGTAGGAGAGCGGGATCGTCTTCTGTTCGCCGGGCGCGAAGAAGTACGTGTTCGGCGAGATGACGGTCCAGCGGATCTGCACTGCGCGGCCCGCCGGCGCTTTGCCGGCACGGGCGACCGCCGCGTCGTGATCGGTCGCGGGCGCCCCACCGGTCGGCGGCGCGGCGGCGCCGGTCGGCGGCGTGCCGGGTGCGGCACCATTCGGCGACCCTGCACTGGTCGACGAGACCAAAGCGGCGCGGAGGTGGAGCCAGACGGCCGCCTGCGCGGGCACCGTGAGCTCGTACTTGCAGGTGCCGTCGGCGTCGAGCTCCGGGTGGGTCTGCGAGATCAGGCGGTTGTCGAGCGCGTCGCGCGCTTCGACGATCAGGTCGGCGCAGCGCGGGCTCGTCATGCCGGCCGGGGCGGTCGCGATCGCGATCGTTCCCTGCGCCGTCGCCAGCTCGGCCGCCGAGACGCTCTCGGCACGTGCAAACAACGCGACGGCAGTAGTCGCGACGACTGCGAGAACGATTCGGACCATCAGTGCGCCCATGGCTTCCTCCGTGCCGTCGAAGCCTACCCGAAACGCCCTTCGCGCACGCCTGGAGACGGCGAAGAACCGCCGTTCCTATGCGCTCGGGGAGGCTTCTACGAACCGGAAAGACCTGTCGCGAACTGCCCGTTCCGGACAGGGGTCACCCTGCTTCGCCACATCAGGCGAGCAGGCCCTTCCGGGCGTGGTGCGAGCTTAAATGGAAGAGCCCCGCTCGTGAGAGCGGGGCTCAACCTTTCTTCCACGCGTGCCCCTTGGGGCACGGGCATCACAGGTCTTCGGGGTTGATGCCTTTGGGCTTGTACTGGGTGCGGGTGCTGGGAGTGCCGACGGTGGCTTCGGGCTCGTAGTCGCCTTCGTACTGGACCGTGTTCTCGGCCATCCGCTGGCGCTCGTACGGGCCGAGCACCTTGGGGTTCATCTCCTGACCGTTGGGAGCGACGACGTCGCCGTAGGAGCTGAGGCCGTCGTCGATCCCCGGGTTGAAGTCGAGGAAGACGTTGCGCGGCCGGCCCTCGTCGTCGATGTCCTGACCTTCGGGCTCGATCTGGAGATTGCGGTACCGTGACATGCCGGTCCCGGCCGGGATCAGCTTGCCGATGATCACGTTCTCCTTGAGGCCGAGCAGCGGGTCGTGCTTGCCCTTGATCGCGGCGTCGGTGAGGACGCGCGTGGTCTCCTGGAACGACGCCGCCGACAGGAACGACTCGGTCGCGAGCGACGCCTTGGTCACGCCGAGCAGCACCGGGCTGCCCTCCGCGAGCTTGCCGCCGTCGGTCTTGATCTTCTCGTTCTCCTCGGCGAACACCGATGCTTCGATCAGCTGACCGGGGAGCATCCGGGTATCGCCGCCGTCGACGATCTTGACCTTGCGCAGCATCGAGCGAACGATCACTTCGATGTGCTTGTCGTTGATGTCGACGCCCTGCGAGCGGTAAACCTTCTGCACTTCCTGGACCAGGTAGTTCTGCAGCGCGGTCTCGCCGCTGATGCGCAGGATGTCGTGCGGGTTGAGCGAGCCTTCCGCGACCGGCTGACCGGCCACGACCTGCTGCCCTTCGACCACGTTGAGGTGCGTGTTCGCCGGGACGTCGACCTCGTGGTCTTCGCCGTCGGCGTCGGTCACGAAGACGACGCGCTTGCCCTTCTCCTCGCCGAACTTGATCGCGCCCGCAACCTCGGTCACCGGGGCTTCGCCCTTGGGCTTGCGCGCTTCGAAGATCTCCTCGACGCGCGGCAGACCGGTGATGATGTCTTCCTGGGCGACGCCGCCGGTGTGGAAGGTGCGCAACGTCAGCTGCGTGCCGGGCTCGCCGATCGACTGCGCGGCGATGATGCCCACCGCCTCGCCGATGTCGACCTTGAGTCCGGTCGCCAGATTGCGACCGTAGCACATCGCGCAGACGCCGTACTTGGCCTGGCACGCCAGCACCGAACGGATCTTCACCGACTTGACGCCGGCGGCGATGATCGCCTTGGCGCGCTCTTCGTCGATCTCTTCGTCGCGCTTGACCATCTTGTCGCGCGGCTTCTCGGGATCGCGGATGTCCTCCGCGGCCCGCCGCCCGATGATGCGGTCGTACAGCGGCTCGATCGTCTCTTTGCCGACCGTGATGTCGGCAACGGTGATGCTGTTCGGGGTGCCGCAGTCTTCCTCACGGATGATCACGTCCTGCGCGACGTCGACCAGACGGCGCGTCAGGTAGCCCGAGTCGGCCGTGCGCAGCGCGGTGTCGGCCAGACCCTTGCGCGCGCCGTGCGTCGAGATGAAGTACTCGAGGACGGTCAGGCCTTCTTTGAGCGAAGCCTTGACCGGGATCTCGAGGATCCGGCCCGACGGGTCGGACATGAGCCCGCGCATGCCGCCGAGCTGCTTGACCTGCGCGATCGAACCGCGCGCGCCCGAGGTGGCCATCATGAACACCGGGTTGAGCGGGTTCTGCGCCTGCTGCATCGCGACCGTGACGTCGTCACCGGCCTTCTGCCACAGTTCGATCGTCTTGTTGTAGCGCTCGTCGTCGGAGATGAAGCCCTGGTCGTACAGACCGTGGAGCTCGTCGACCTCGGACTGCGCCTTGTCGAGCAGCTCGTGCTTGGCGTTGGGGACGATGATGTCGCTGATCGACACCGTCGTGCCCGACTGCGTCGCGTAGCGGAAGCCGAGCCCCTTGATCGCGTCGAGAAACTCCGCCGTGGCGGCGTTGCCGAACTTGCGGTAGCAGTCGGTGATCAGCTTCTTGAGCGCGGTCTTGTCGAGCGTGCTGTTGAGGAACGGCTGATCCCACTCGAGCGGGAAGGCCTCGTTGAGGATCACCCGGCCGACCGTCGTCTTGAGGCGCGTGCCGTTGATCCGCACCTCGATCCACTCGTGCAGACCGATGAGGCGGTGGTTGTAGGCGCTGATCGCGTCGGTGCCGTCCTTGAACGCCATGTACGACGGCGAGCCGTCGGGCTTGTTCGACTTCGGCGCACCGTCGCGCGCGACCGGACCGGCGTACAGCGCGTCGTCGGAGAGCGCGGCCTTGGCCGGTCCCTTGTACTCGTCGGGCTGGAACGTAAGCCAGTACAGGCCCAGCACCATGTCCTGGGTCGGGATCGACACCGGGTTGCCGAACGACGGCTGCAAGATGTTGTTCGCCGACAGCATCAGGATGCGCGCTTCCGCCTGCGCGCCGGCGCTGAGCGGAAGGTGGACGGCCATCTGATCGCCGTCGAAGTCGGCGTTGTACGGCGTGCAGACCAGCGGATGCAGGTGGATGGCCTTGCCTTCCACCAGCACCGGCTCGAACGCCTGAATGCCGAGGCGGTGCAGCGTGGGCGCGCGGTTGAGCAGCACCGGATGCTCGCGAATCACCTCGTCGAGCACGTCCCAGACTTCCGGCCGGACGCGTTCGACCATGCGCTTCGCGCTCTTGATGTTGTGCGCTTGACCGCGGTCGACGAGCTTCTTCATCACGAACGGCTTGAAGAGCTCGAGCGCCATCTCTTTGGGCAGCCCGCACTGGTGCAGCTTGAGGTTCGGGCCGACCACGATGACCGAACGGCCCGAGTAGTCGACGCGCTTGCCGAGCAGGTTCTGGCGGAACCGGCCCTGCTTGCCCTTGAGGATGTCCGACAACGACTTGAGCGGACGGTTGTTGGGACCCGTCACCGGGCGGCCGCGGCGGCCGTTGTCGATCAGCGCATCGACTGCTTCCTGCAGCATGCGCTTCTCGTTCTTGATGATGATCTCGGGCGCGCTCAGCTCCAGCAGCCGCTTGAGCCGGTTATTTCTATTGATGACGCGGCGGTAGAGATCGTTGAGGTCGGAGGTCGCGAAGCGGCCGCCGTCGAGCTGGACCATCGGCCGCAGCTCGGGCGCGATCACCGGCACGGCGGCCAGGATCATCCACTCGGGCTTGTTGCCCGAGGCGAGGAACGCCTCGACGACTTCGAGCCGCTTGATCGCCTTGATGCGCTTCTGGCCCGACGTCTCTTTGAACTCGCGGCGCAGATCTTCTTGGAGCTTGCGCAGGTTGAGGTCGCGCAGCAGTTCGCGGATCGCTTCGGCGCCCATGCCGGCCTTGAAGCGCGTGCCGTACTTCTCGCGGCTCTCGCGGTACTTCTGCTCGGTGAGGATCTCGCGCTTGCCCAGTGTCGTGTCACCGGGATCGGTGACGACGTAGGCGGCGAAGTAGATCACCTTCTCGAGCTGGCGCGGCGACATGTCGAGCAAGATGCCGATGCGCGACGGCACGCCCTTGAAGTACCAAATGTGGGTGACCGGCGTGGCCAGTTCGATGTGGCCCATCCGCTCGCGGCGCACCTTGGCGCGCGTGATCTCGACGCCGCAGCGGTCGCAGATCATCCCCTTGAAGCGGATGCGCTTGTACTTGCCGCAGTGGCATTCCCAGTCTTTGGTCGGACCGAAGATCTTCTCGCAGAAGAGGCCGTCGCGCTCCGGCTTGAGGGTCCGATAGTTGATCGTTTCCGGCTTCTTGACTTCGCCGAACGACCACGCACGAATTTGTTCCGGCGACGCGAGGCCGATGCGCATCGCGTCGAAGTTGTTGACGTCGAGGAGGTTCAATTGATTCCTTTGCTCAGCGCGACGGCGCGACAGAGGCGGCCGAGGATGCGACGCGAGTGCTGGTGTAGCAAGGGCTCGCCTTGTCACCCTGAGCGAGTCGAAGGGTGAAAAGGTGAGGAGACCCAGGGGACACCGGACCGCCCGCTCCTGGGACCCGCTTATCGGCCGAGGGGCATAGACGCGTATTATATCACGGCGCCGGGTGGGCGTCGAGGCGGAGACGGCTCGGTCGCTGTGCGAGGAGTCCGCCGGACCCGCCCGAACGCGGGGCGGCCGTGAGGGTGCCCTTTCTGGCGGCGGCCGTGCTCGGCGCGATCGCGCTTGTCGGCCTCGGCCGGTGGTCGCCGCCCGGCGTGCCCCCGCAGCCGACGGCCGGCCCACGCGTCACCCGAGCCGTCCTGGACAACGGGCTGCGGATCGTCGTGGTGGAGAATCATACGACGCCGCTGGCCGAGGTCGCGATGTGGTACCGCTTCGGGGCCGCCGACGACCCGCCCGGCAAGTTCGGGCTCGCGCACGCGCTCGAGCACATGATGTTCCGCGGGACTCGCGCCCTGTCGGGAACCGGACTCGACCGGGCTGGCGCGCGCTTGGGCGGCGACGCCAACGCCGAGACCGACTACGACTACACCCACTACTACGAGACGGTGCCGGTCCAGGCCGTCCCGTTCGCGCTGCACGTCGAGGCCGACCGGATGCGCGGCTTGCTGCTCGATCCGCGCGACTGGCGACTCGAACGCGAGGCCGTGCTGACCGAGATCATCGGCGACCGGTGGTCGGCCACCGGCCTTGCGGAGGACGCCATTCGCGAGCGGGTGTATCGTGGGACCGCGTTCGCGCACGACCCAGGCGGAACCCCGGACGACGTGCGCCGCATCGGCGTGGCGGATCTGCGGCGCGCGTACGACGCGGCCTATCGCCCGCAAAACGCGACGCTGGTCGTGACCGGCGACGTCGACCCGCGTTCGATCGTCGGCGAGGCTCGCGCCCTCTTCGGACCGATTCGCGGCGGCCGGCCGTTTCGCCACGCGACCGCCGAGCCGATCGTCGCGCGCGGGTTCGTGACCCGGCTGCGCGGCGCGAGCGACGACGTCGTCGACGTCGCGCTCGCATCGCGCGGCTTCAACGCGCCCGAGGGAACCGGCGCCGCCGACGGCGCCGCCGAAGAGATCGCCGTCGAGCTGCTCAGCCAGCAGCACCAGGTGCTCCGCCGGATGCTGGTCGACGACGGGCCGTGCGACTCGTACGACATCGACGACGACGCGCAAACGCACGGCGGCCTCATCCACATCCTCTGCGCGCCCGACGCGGATCATTCGGTCGACGCCGCGCTGCACGGCGTGAGGCGCGCACTGCGCGAGCTGCCCGCGCGGGTGACCGCCGACGACATCGCCTACGCTCGCCACCTCGATATCGTCGAGACGACGTACAGCTGCGATTCGCTCGAAGACGAAGCCGATCTCTTCGGCCAGACCTACGGCCTGAGCTGGACCGACCCGCGCACGCTCGACCATGCAACGGCACGCGTCGCCGACGCCGCGGTCGTCGCCGAGCTCCGGCAGTGGTCCGTTCCGGTTGCCGTCGCCGTCGTCACCGGCGCCGGCGGAGTCGACCGTCTGCACGCCTCGCGCCACGTGCGCGCGGAGCACGTCGCGGCGGCACCGCTCGATGCCGACGTGGAACCGGCCTGGGCACGTTCCGTTCCGAGTCCGGCGGCCGTGCGCGCCGATCCGGTCGAGGCCTTTGCGTTGCCGAACGGCCTGCGCGTCCTGTTCCGGCCGCGGCCCGGCAACGGAACCACGTACTTCCAGGGAGGCCTCGCGCGCGGCGCCGCGACCAGTTATCCCACCGAGCCGATCTGGCGAAGCGCCGAGCGGCGCTCGATCGTGATGAACGGCGACACGCCGTCCACGATGCACGGCCTGTCGCGCGACCTTCCGTTCATGCTGTCGCTCCTCGGCGGCGTCTGGCGCGTCCACGACCCGAACCCGCCGCGGACACGCGGCCGATCCAACCTGCCTCGGCCGCAAGATGCATGGATCGCCATGACCGGCGACGCCGACCCGTCCGTCGTGCGCGCCGACGTCGAACGCGCGCTCGGAACGTGGCGCCGCCCGCCCGCGGCCACACCGCGGCCGTCGCCGACACGCTCGCCGCGACCATTTCCGCCCGCGACCGCCTTTTCGTACGGAGCACGCGGGCCGAGCGTCCGCGCATCGCTCATCTTTCCGGCGCCGAAACGCGACAGCCCTGAGTACGGGACGATGATGATGCTGACCGCCGTTCTGGGTGACGGCGGCGACCCCGACACGCGGCTGGTGCGGGAAGTCAGGACGCGGCGCGGACTCGTGTACGGCATCGGCGCCATGTACGACGCCGACGACGGATTCTTGCGCGTGTGGTACGAGAGTACGCAGGCGAACTTCGCCGCCGCCCACACGGCCGTGCGCGACGTGCTCGACCGCCTCCGCGCCGGCACGATCTCGACGGAGGAGCGCGACCGCGCGTACGACCGGCTCGTTGCGGAGACGCTGCGCGACGAGTCATCCCCAGACGGGGTCCTCGACCTGCTGGCGAAAGCGGCCGAAGACCACCGCACGCCCGACGATCTTTCGTCGTTGACCGCGCGCTATGCCGCGGTGACCCGTGATGACCTGCGCTGGTTCGCGCCGCGCGAGCTGCAGTTCGAGCGCGTCGTTGAGTTCGAGGAAGGCCGCGGTCGCTAACGGGAGGTGAGCACGGGCGGGACGCCCGGCTCGGAAAGCCGCAGCAGATGGTGCCCAATCCCGGCCAAGCCGATCATGAGCGACGGATTGTCGGTCGCGTGCCAGGCGCTCGTCGGCCAGCGCTCGGATTCGCCGTATCGCGCGAGGAGGGTCGCCGTAGCGTCGCGCGCGGCTCCGAGATAGCCGTCGTCACCGAGCGTCGCACCGCCGATGTGAGCGACCTGAGCCAGACCGATCAGACCGTGGCACAGCGACGTGTCGAACCCTGGACTGTCCACGTTCGCCTCCAGGGCGCGGACCGTCGTTCTGAGCGCGATGCGCGCGAAGGAGTCGTGCACGTCGGCGAACTCGGGATCGAGATCGCGGCCGCGAAGACGCGCGAGCGCGATGCCGGGCGCACCGTGGCACCACGCGACTTGACACGTGCCGTGCGCGCCCCGGGCGTCCCATTCGAACGGCCTGCTGACGTCGATCCAGTTCCCGGCGTCTTCCACGAACAGCCGGTCCTCGTACGCGAACGCGCCGCGCGCCGCGCGAACGTACTGCGTGTCCTGCGTACGAGCATATGCCTCCAGCAACCCGAGTGCGATCCCCGACGCACCGTGGGAAAGCCCGGTCAGCGGGGCGGGAGCGCCCATCTCGGGCCCACTCGCGCGTCCGGGCTCCCACGTCGCCACGTCGTCTTCCCAGGTCGCCGTCTCGACGAGTTCGTCCGCACAGCGCCGCGCGAGCTCGTCGAATGCTTCGCAGCCCGGCAACCCGCGCATCCGCAGCAAGGCCGGGATCGCTCCGGCGCCGCCGATCATCAGGTCGAGGCTATGGGGCTTCGAAAATGCTGCGACGACGCGCGCGACGAGCTCGTCGAAGTCGCTCTTCAGGGTCTCGGCGATCCCCGTCTCGGACGCACGCCGGATCGCGTACGCGATGCCGAGCTCGCCGGTGAAGAACGACACCGGAGCATCATTTTTCGACGTCGACCCGACGACGCGGGCCGAGCGGCGCAGCGCGGCTGCCGCAGCTCGTGCGAACCGCTCGTCCGGGAGGCAGCGGTGCAACTCCGTGAGGAACAGCGCGATGCCGGCGCTGCCGCCGTAGAGTCCCGGCCAGAGTGCTGCCGAGACGAGGCCGCCCGGCGCATTGTCCTCGGGACGCGGGAAGGCCGTGCCCATCCAGTTGCACTCGCGCCCGTCGACGCTCCATATCGCTCCGGCGCAGATCGACTCGCCGATCCGGCGGGCGGCGTCACGAAACGTCTCGAGCAGCGCATCGGTCTCGCGGATCACAGGTGCGTCAGCCAAGGCCGATCGGGTGCCAGGCCCACGCGGCGGAACTCGTCGCCGAGAATCGCCGCGCGCGCGGCGGCTTCGGTTTCGCCGGCGGCGTAACAGCGCACGACGGCGCGCGCGGTGAGGTCACTGCGCGACTGGCCGAAGCTCCGGCCGTCACCCGGGTCCTCCGCGAAGCCGAGACCCGCTGCGAGCCGCCGAGCAAACATCGGAACGTCGTCGCGCAATCCTGCCGCGATCTGTTCGCGGATGCGCTCGACGATCGGTTCGGCCCGGCCAAAGTGCCGCCGCTCGACGTAGAGAACGCCGCCGTCCGCGCGCAGATATCCCTTTGGGTCGGAGAGCACCTTGGTACGGAACGGGATGCGCGCATCGTTGAACATTCGCGTGGTGGTCGCGACGTAGTCGATCGCAGCATCGGCGGTGAGGTTCCAGTACACACGGACCAGCGCGGCCGCGCTGTCGTCGTCTCCGGCAGCCGGGTTCCCGTCGCCGATCGCGACGTAGAATCCCGGCACGAGCTGGCGCAGCTCCTTTCCGATACGGACGCGGCAGAACTCGCCGCGCACGAAACCGCTTTTCGACGTCCGAAGCTCGTCAGGCGAGACCCAGAACGAGACGTCGTCCTTGCGCACTTCGACCGAGCCGTCGTCCGCCTCGCACACGATATGCCAGCCGGGCTCCCACGTGCCGGCGCCGGTGTTCGCAGCCGAGAGCCGGTTGACGAAGTCGCGGTGCGTGCTGATGCTCGTATGCACCGAACCGGTGCGCTGCGGCCGGACGTACAACGAGGCGTACACGTCGGACGCGATCCGGGCCGACAACGCCGCCTCGCGCTCGTCGTCCGGCACGTCCGCCGGCAGTTCGCGGCGGTCTGCGCCGATCGTATACGCCGACGGCGACTCGGCCCGGACGACGTCCATCACCGCGCGCAGGTCGTCGTGAAGCGCCGCCGTCGCCGTCATGCAGCCTCGCGAAAGAGGTGGTACAGCTGCACTTGCGCGAGCGCCGGATCATCGAAGATGTTCGCGCTCACTTGCAGCAACAGCACCGATCCCGCCGGCAGCTGCGCCGCATCGTGCGCCATTTCGAAGGCCGATTGAATCAGCCGCGCGGCAGAATAGCGCACCGCGCGCGAAAGCAACGCGTTCGCATCGTCGCCACTGAGTCGTGCCGCCGCCCGATACCGGCGCCAGAAGGCCCTCAGTGCAACCTGACGCTCCGGCCACGGCAGTTGCGCCGACGGCTCCATCTCCTCGGGCGTCGGGGCCGGCGTCATCGACTGGACCCACATCATGACCGCGTCTTGCAGTACGCCCGCCACGTCCCAGGCAGGATCCCCGACCTGGACGAGCTCCCAGTCGACGAGGCGTATCTCGGTCGCCGCCCCGTCGAGCACCAGTACGTTGTCGGCTTTGACGTCGTTGTGGATCAGCGTCGACGGGCTCCAGACGTCGCGCAGCCCGTCGAGCTGGCGGCTGATCGCGGACTGGTGCTGCAAGATCTGCAGCGTCTGGTAATTCGCCGGACTGAGTTCCGCCAGCAGCGCGGGCGACGGTTTGTGCGCTCGCATGATCCAAGGTACATGGTCGTGGAGCCAAGGAAGCCGCTCCGCGACCGCGGGCGCCGGGAGCGTTCGATGAAGCGTTCCGAGCACGTCCCCCAGCGGCTCATAGGCATCGCCCGGCCGGCCGTCTTTCGCGGCATCCCACACGTGTCGCCCCATCGGCGCCGCAGGGGCGATCAGCTCGAAAGCGATCAAGAGAGGATCACGATCGACGAACGCAATGCGCGGCACGGCATACGCGACGTCCGTCCCGAGCGGGTCGGAGTGACAGAACCGGCAGAACTCCGCTTCCGCCGCGAGCGACGCGGCCGCGTTTGGCGAGCCGGCATCGGGCTGTTTGACCATGTAGCCCGGTCCGTCGCGGCGCGTCACGCGCAAGTTCTGATTGCGGCGTGCAACGCTGGTGATCATGAGTTCGCCGTCAAGGACGGATCGCGGCGAGATCAGCACGCGCTCGAGCAAGTACGCGGTAAGGGTGTCGATGGTGAGCATCCCGTCCTCAGCTCGTCCAACGTCGGAACCGGCGCCGCGCTTCTTGCTTGCAACGCCGGTTCCTTGTGCGCTCAGTGGGAATCTAGACGCACGCGGACGGATTCGAGGTGACGGTCGTCGAGACGCACGGGCCTGCGGGTGGATGCTGACAGTACGTCGGATTCGACGTCATGAACGTCGCGCACATCACCGGCCCGCTACCCACGCCGGGACAGTTCGACGGATTGGCCGTTACGATCGTCAGCAGGCAGGGATGGTGCTGGCAGTTCGAAGGAACGGCGGTGAAGTAGGTCGGGCATATGTGAGGCGGCGCGCACGCCGTGACGTTTGCCGTGTAGATCGTCAGCAAGCACGTGTTATTGGGCGCCCCGGTAGGAGCGGCGCCGGCAACCGCCTCGCACGGCCCATGGCAGTCGGTCGGGTTCGCCGTGACGAACGTCGCGCAGAACGGTCGAGGACACCACGTCGGGCTGTGCGTGAAGACGGTGATGCAAACCGGCGCTTCCCCGGAAATCGACGGTGCGCCGGCTGCCAAGTGCGCCGAAGCGATGCCGCCGGAAAGATAGGACGCACTCCCCGTATGACTCGTGACGCTGACGTACCGGATCTGCGCGTCCGCCCTGACGGTGACGTGCGTCGGAGCGTTGTCGTCGTCGCCCGCCGATCGCGTCGCGACGATCGCATCTTTCGGCACCTCGACGTACGTGCCGAACGACGTGTCGAGGTAGACGCGATGGTGATCGGGTTTCGAAGACGGGCCGAGGTAGCCCGTAAACGTAGCGTTCGAACCGTGCTCGTTGGGCTCGGGATGGAGCTTCGATACGAGCGGATGCGGATTGAGATCGGGGGTACCGCCGCCGGTACCCGAGTCGTCATTGTCGGACACGAAACAACCCCCAGTCTTCGGTCGGAGTGCGCGCGGTGGCGCCTAGCATTACCGGGCGGTCATTCCGGCGAGCGGAGCCGGCCGGTACGAACTGCCGTCACAGTACGATGGTCAAGTGAGTCGGCGGGAACGCACGACAATGTGGCGGTGGTGGTCCGTACCCGGGGCCTGCAGGCTGCTGCGGCCGCGGATTCTGATCGACCGGACCGCACGTCGGGAGGGTATGGATCGTCTTGCATCCCATCGGCCCGCACATCGTCGGCCCTTGCGTCGCGAGGTCGCCGCAAATCAACCGCTCAGCCACGTCGGCGCGTCCTGCGTGAAGCCTATAGGAGTCGTCGCATCCCGTCACCAGCAACGAAAAGAACGGCTGACACGGACCTACTCCGACGCACTGCGACGGCCAGGTTCTCAAATAACACCCGCCGGACGGCAGCGGCGGACTCAGCGCCACGCAAATTCTGATCGGCGCGGAATTCGCCCCACACCGGGGCTCGGCCCCGCGCGCGGCGGTCGAACCGGCGGCGAGATAGGCCGACGCGATGCTGCCCGCGAGATACGATGCGCTGCCGGTCTGCGTCGCCACGTTGACGTGCCGCACGGGCGCGTCGGCTTTGACCACGACGTGCGTCGGGCTGTTGTCGTCGCCGGAGTTCGCCGGCGTCGTTGCGACGATGGCGTGAGCCGGGACCTCGACGTACGCGCTGAACGACGGGTCGAGGTACACCCGATGGTGATCGGGTTTCGACGACGGACCGAGATAGCCGATGAACGTCGCGTTCGCACCGTGCTCGTCAGGCTCCGGGTGGAGCTTCGTAACGAGCGGATGTGGACTTAAATCGGGACCGTCCTTGCGGACGTCCGAGTCGCCGTTGGACACGAACACGATCCCCCTGTCGGTCGCGATGCGCGCGGCGCGCCACACCCTCGTAGCGCCCATCGTAGCCGTACGAGGTGCCTGAGTCAAGGGTAGCTTGGCTTTCTAGGCGTCACGAGCGGAAGACCGCAGCCGTGGACGACAGGGAAACACGAAGCCTACGGTCGACAGGAGCCGGATGCTTGCTCGCTCCTGGGTCCGGCGTGTGGCGTGGGCCGCCCTCGGTATAGCGTGCTTGTTGATCGTGATCGTCCTCTCCGTCGCGCGGATCGCGCTCGCGACGCGGATCGACGTCGCTGCGGTCGCCGGGACGCAGCACGGGTTTCCGCTCGACGCGCCGGTGACGATCGCGCGCGACGCGCGCGACGTGCCGCACATCCGCGCCGGCTCGGTGCACGACCTGTTCTTCGCCGAGGGCTACGCGATGGGCAGCGACCGGCTGTTCCAGATCGACGTCACGCGGCGGTTCGTCGGCGGCCGGTTGGCGGAGATGCTCGGCAGCTCGGTCGTCGGCGTCGACCGGCGGATGCGGCGCTACGCGATCCGCGATCTCGCGCGCCGGTGTTACGACGGAGCCGACGCCGAGCAGCGCATGATGCTCGCCGCGTTCGCGGCCGGAATCAACGCGGCGGCGACGCACCAGCCGCAGCCGCCCGAGTACGCGGCGCTCTTCTTCGGCTTCGAGCCGTGGCAGCCCGAGGATTCGCTGGCCGTCGGCTTCGCGACCGTGCTCGACCTCGACGACCGGCCTGACGACGTCGTCGTGCGCGATCGCGTCCACGCGCTGCTCGGGCAGGCGGGAGTCGACGCGCTCTATCCGCTGACCGACCCGCGCTACGACGCGCCGACCGACGGCAGCGCGATCGGGAAGATCGCCGCGCTGCCGCCGCTACCGCCGCCCGGGGCCGGAGCGCAGGCACGTGCGGGGTTGTCGCCTGTGCAGGGCGACGACCGCGCGACGATCGGTAGCAACGGCTGGGTGCTCGGCGCGAACCGCACGACGGTCGGCAAAGCCGTGCTCGCCAACGATCCGCACCTCGACCTCGGCATCCCGACGATCTGGTATCTGCTCGAAGGCAGCGCGCCGGGGATGCACGTCGCGGGCGCGGCGCTGGCGGGAACGCCGGGCGTGACGCTGGGTCACAACGAACACCTCGCGTGGGGCGTGACCGCCGGCGAAAGCGCCGCCATGCTCGTGCTGCGCGAACGCGAGCGCGGAAAGGATCAGTTCTACGAAGGCGGCCGCTGGGTCACGGCGCGGCACCGCCACGAACGCATCGGCGTGCGCTTCGGCTCGGCCGTCGACCTCGACGTGCTCGAGACGCCGCGCGGCGTGGTGATGGGTGGCCTCGCCGGCGTCATGTACGTGCTGGACTGGCCGATGCGCGATCATCCGGTCTCGCCGCTGACCCCGTTCTTGCGGCTGCAGCGCGTGGCGACCGCCGCCGGCGGCGCCGCCGCGATGCACGATCTGCGAGAACCGGCGCTCAACGTGCTGTTCGCCGACGACACGGGCCGAGCGGCGTATCACTTTGCCGGCATGGTGCCGCTCGATCCGTCGTGGGGCCGGTGGGCGCTCGACGGCGGGTCAGCGCGCGCGCCCACGTTCTCGACCTTCGCGTCGGACCCGCACGTCGATCCGTCGCGCGACACGTTCGCGGTGACCAGCAACAACCGGCCTGCCGGCGGCGGGCCGCGTTTGGCGCCGTACTGGCCGCCGCCGTACCGCGCGTACGAGATCCGGCGCGTGTTGCGCGCGACGCTCGACGCGCACCGCAAGCTGTCGCCCGACGAGATCGCCGCCGAGCAGCGCGACGCGAGCTCGCCGGCGGAGCGTGAGTTCGCCGACATCGTGCTGGGGGCGGCGATGCGCAAGCACGTCGATGGTGATTCGTCGCTCGCGCCGGTGCTCGGCGCGATCCGCTCGTTCGACGGCATGCTGTTGCCCGGCTCGCGCGGCGCGACGGCGGTCGTCGCGCTGCGGCGCGACATGCTCGGCGCGCTGGCGGCGGAGCACCTGCCGGTGTCGCTCGCGCCGTACGTCTCCGGCAGCGGCCCGGGCTTCGAGCTCGTGCTGCGCGCGCTGCGCGAGCGTCCACGCGGCTGGGTTCCGAACGACGACTACGATGCGTTCGTCGTCGCAGCACTGCGCCGCGTGCAGTCGACGTTCGGCAACGAGATCCCGGCGTTCGGCACCTACGGCGCGCAGCCGCTCACCCACGATCTCGCGGCGCTGGGACTGTCGGTGTGGAACGGGCCAACGATGCCGGGCCGCGGCGGCACCTTCGCGCCCGCCGTGCAGTGGAACAACCACGGTCAGTCGTTTCGCGCGCTGTGGATCGCCGGCGACTGGGACCACTCGACGATCGACATCGACGCCGGCGAGTCGGGCGAACCCGGCTCGCAGCACTACGCCGATCAAACCGCGGGCTGGATCGACTTCGCCCGCACGCCACTCCCGTTCTCCGACCCTGCCGTCCGCGCATCGACCGTCGCAACGCTGACGCTCACACCGTGACGGCCGCGCGACGCGCGGTGCTCGCTCCCTGTCGTGATCCCGGCGATCAGGGGTCGAGCCGCGCCCAGAAGCCCCAGCCGCCGGTGTAGTTCGTCACGGCGAGAACGACGTCGTTGCGGCCTTTGACCAGCGGCAGATAGACGGCGTCTCCGGGCATGTCGCCGTGGTTCATCTCCTTGATGTTGATCTCGTTCGCGCCGAAGAACAGCGGACGTCCGTTACAATAGACGAGAACGCCGTTGCTGTAGCCGATCAGCATGCGCCGGACCTGATCGCGATCGGCTTGGATGACGGTGTGCGCGAAGACGACCTTCGAGCCCGGATCGCGGGCGCTCATCACGCGGTCGACCAGCACCTCGTGCGTCGCGGGATCGGTCGGTACGTCGATCTGCGGCGCGGCGCGATAGCGGTTGATCAGCACCAAGCCGCGATCTTCGAGCTGCACTTTCTCCCAGCGCAGCGAGCCGAAATCAGGCAGCGTACCCGGCGTCACGCTCGACGCGTCGAACGCATCGGAAAGCTCCCAGTCGGTCAGCGTCCCGGCCGCAACGTTCGTCGCCATGCCCTGCGAGGGCGCCGAAGACGCGCCTGGGGCCGGCGAACGCGGCGTATAGCGAATGTTCGAGAAATAGGAGCCGCGACCGAACGGTCCCGCCCACACCCCGATCGACGTTCCCTCGATACCGGCAAGACGCGGAACGGTCATCACCGGCTTCGGATCGCCGTCCAGATACAGCGTCGCGACCGGGCCGGCGAGGTCGATCTTGAGGTGGGTCCAACGTTCGAAGGCGAGCGGTGCCTGCCCGACGTCGCCGTCGTCCTGGTAGATCTGCCATGCGACGCCGGTACCGTTGAGCGCCGGACCGTATTGCACGGCGCCCGGCGTCCCGCTCTCGGCGGGCCGGACGTACACGATCTCCGAGTTCTGCGTCGAAGTCGCATGAAACGCGACGCCCATGAAGAGACCGCGCTTCGGCAACGCCATGTCGAGCTCGATCGTACCGTCGCGCAAGCCCGCCCCGCGCACGAGCGCGATGCCCCGTTCGAGATACAAACTTGGCCGTCCGAGATAGCTCTCGAACCGCAACGGCACCGTCGCATCCCACGCGTCCGGCACCAACGCGACCGTCGCTTCTGCGGCCCTTGCCGACGACGCCGCGCCCAGCGAGAGTGATGCGCCGATCAGCGCGGACAAGGCAACGTTCACGGCGCATCTCCGTACAATTGCGTAGATATGCATCAGGACGTCGTTTCCGCGCTCCCGCTCGGCCTCATGCCCGAGCCGAACCGCGGCACAATTGCGTCACAGATTCCGGCCTGGTAGACCCACCGGGCGGAAGGACCCGCGAGTCCGCCGTCGAACGTATGTTCGTCCAGGCTGACATGTCTCGACAACTCGCCCTTTTCGCCAGCGCTCACGCCCCGATGCGGCTCGTAGGTGACCACGGCGACGTCACCTACGTTCCGGAGTTCCTCGACCGCGCGACCGCCGACGCGCTGATGAGCGAGCTGAGCGCCGACACGCGCTGGCGCGCCGACTCGCGCATGATGTACGGAAGGCGCGTGCTCGTTCCGCGCGAGACCGCCGGCCGCGGCGACAAGATGCCGCAGCCCTGGACGCCGGCGCTCGAACGCGTTCGCGCGATGATCGAGCAGCATACCGGCACGACCTACGACTACTGCTTCCTCAACCGTTACCGCGACGGCAACGACGCCGTCGCATGGCACGGCGACCGCGACGGCACGCGCGATGCGCGCCTGGTCGTCGCCTCACTCTCGCTCGGCGCAACCCGCGCCTTCCAGCTGCGTCCGAAGAAAGACAGCCGCCTCCGGTACGATCCGATCACCGTCGACGTCACGCACGGCGACCTCATCGTCATGGCCGGCGACACCCAGCTCTACTGGGAGCACCGCGTCGCCCGCGACCCGCGCATTACCGAAACACGCCTCAACGTAACCTTCCGCCAACACCGAGCCCGAGAAAACGCGGCCTAATCCTGTCTATGGCGCTCGACTCGGCGAGTGTGAACGGGCTAGGTGTGGTGGGTGGTTACGTAGGCGTCGGCTTCGGGGACGAGGCGGGCGCTGAGGGCGAGGTTGGAGCGGGCGCGTTCCATGCCGCGGGCGACGTAGACGCTTGCGTTGGGTGGGACGTGCGCTTTGACGTAGGCTTCGATCTGGTCGAGCGGGGCGGCGCGCCAGAAGGTTTGCGGCACGGCCGACATCGACAGCGCGCGTGAGAACTGCGAGGTGGCGCCGAGCAGCTCGTCGCTGTGGGTCTGGTAGAACTGCCACACCTGTGCCGGGTTGTAACCGGCGGCGGTGAGGACGAGCCGGCTGCGGATCCCGGCCGACTGCGGTGGGAACTCCGGCGACATGATGATCGCCAGCGCTTGCGCCTGGAGCTTCGGATCGCGCACGCCGAGCAGGGCGCCGTAGTAGACTCGTGCGTGCGCTTCGTCGCGCGCCGAGCGTGCCAGCGAATGCAGCTCGTCGAAGGTCGTCGCGTCCGCGTTCGCGGCCACGATCGCCAAGAGCGCGCTCTGATCGTCGAGCGTGAGTCCCGACGTGTTGGTGAGAAACGCGGCGAACCGGCGGCGCGCCTCGGCGACGACGGCCGGATCGCCCCACGCGCCGAGCCGCTCGATCGCGGTGCGCCGGAGCGCCTGCGTCGGCGGGTCTTCGCCCGGCTTCGGATCCCAACCGAGGCGGTCGAAGATCGGTCGCATCACCGAGCGCGCGTACGCGGCGAACGCGTCGTGACCCGGCGTGCCGCGCTCGTACGATTCGAGCGTTCCCAGTGCCTCGGCAATTTGATCCCAGGCGCGGTCGTCCAGATCGCTGCCCATCGACGAGACGAGCGCGAGATACGATCCCAGCGGAGCCTGATTCGCCTCGGCCAGCGCCCACTGGTCGTCGAGCATCACGATCTTGTCGGTGTCTTGCAGCGTGGCGAAGTTCTTCTGATCGAGGGCGAATGTCGCGTCGTCGTACGCGGCGCGATAAAGACCCAAACCGCCGGCGTTCACGCTGAGCGGCTCGCCGCAGCGGCCGGCCGGAAACGTCTGGCCGTCGGTCGTGAGAAGTACCGTCTGCGGCGTTCCGTTCGCACCGCTGCGAATGTTCAGCGGCACGATCCAGCGTTCGTTGCCGGGATCGGTTCCGGTCAGCAGGAAGCGCTTCTGCGAGAGCGCGACAGTACGATTCCCCGCCGTGTCGCAGCTCGCGTGAACCATGACGACGGGGAAGCCGGCCTGCGTCGTCCAGGCCGACGCGAGCGCTTCGACGTCGCGGTTGCTCGCCGCGCTGAGCGCCTTCCACAGATCGGCGCTGGTCGCGTTGGAATACGCGCGAGCCGCGATGTACTGCCGGATCCCGGCGCGGAACGTGTCGGGACCGAGGTACGCTTCGAGCATCCGCAGGAACGCCTGGCCCTTGTCGTAGGTGATCGCCGAGTCGAACGACGCCTGCGCGTCGAGCTCGTTGACGACGTGCTGCTCGATCGGGTGCGAGGTCACGCGCGCGTCGGCGTTCATCGCCGTTTCCTTGGATGCGTCCTGGCGCTCCGACCACTTCCAGGTCGGGTTGCGCATCTCGGTTTCCTTGGCCGCCATCCACGACGCGAAGCTCTCGTTGAGCCAGATGTCGTCCCACCAGCCCATCGTCACCAGATCGCCGTTCCACTGGTGCGCCATCTCGTGCGCCTGGATGCTGAACACGCGCTCCTCGCGCGACGCGGTCGAGTTCGGCGGAATCAGCAGCGCCTGGTCGTTGTAGGTGATCGCACCCCAGTTTTCCATCGCGCCCTGGAAGCCGCCGGGAACCGCGATCGAGTCGAGCTTCGGCAGCGGGTACGTGTACCCGAAGTAAGTGTCGTAGTCGGACAGGATCTGCTGCGCGTTGGCCAGTGCGTAGGCGCCTTCGCGCTCCTGGCCGCGAACCGCCCAGACGCGGAACAGCTTGCCGCCGGCGTCGGCGTCGACGTGCGCGAGATCGCCGGCCGAATACTCGACCAGGTACGACGGCATCTTCGGCGAGCGCTCGAAGGTGGTCGTCGCGGTCGCGCCGTTCACCGTGCGCGATGCGACCGGCATGTTCGAGACGTTCGTCCAATCGGCCGGGACGGTCGCGGTCAGTTGAAACGTCGCCCGGAACGCCGGCTCGTCCCAGCACGGGAACATGCGGCGCGCGTCGGTCGCCTCGAACTGCGTCGACAGCATCGTTCCTGCCGCCCCGCCCGGCGCGCGGTAGTTCTGCACGAACAGTCCCTGCGGTGCCGTCTCGAGCTTGCCGTCGTAGCTGAAGGTCAGCGTGTGCCGGCCCGAGCTCACCGCGTGCGCCAGCGTGATCGTGGTGAGCTGCTTTGCGTCGTCGCTCGCGACGTTCGCCGCGGCGACCCCGTCGAGCTGGACGTCGTGCAGCCGCTCGTTGAGCGAGTTGAGCACGATCTGCGTCACCGGCTTGCGCACGTCGACCGCGATCCGCTCGCTCCCCGTGAGCGTCTTGGTCGCGGCGTTCGGAACGATCGCGACCTGGTAGTCGATCGGAACGACCGTCTTGGGCAGCACGCCCGGCGCCGTGTCGAAGTTGAACGGCGCCTCGGCCGCAGCGGGTCCGGCCAGCGCGACGACCGCGCCGAGCGCGACGAAGCAAAACGCAGCGAGTCTCATCGCGCCCGAGGTTTCAGGGAGCTTCCTTAAAGTCCCCTATGAGCAACCTGGGACGAAAGCACGCACCGACCGTCGCGCTAGCGCTAGCGGCCCTCGCGGCGCGCTCGCCCCGCGCGGTCGTTCGCGCGCTCGATCTCGCTTGCCAGCTCGGCCTTGGTCATGTGCGTGGTCGCATGCGCGCCGAGCCGGTGCGCTTCGTCGAGCAGCTCAGCCTTGGTCTTGCCCAGGACGTCGACCCCGCCGTACGAGGCGCCGCTCGGGTTCGGACCGCCTTCGGCCGAGCGAGGGTCGGACGGTCCCTTGCGTTCCTTGGGTTCCCAGTGGTCGCCGACTTTCTCGAACGAGTGCTTCACCGCCGACCATGCGACGCGATGCGCGCGCTCCTCGTCGCCGGCGTAGGTCGACTCGGCGCTTTCGAGCGTTTCCTCGTACGTGTCTTGCGCTTTCTTGGGCGAGCGCTCGAGGGTCGACGGCAGCGGCGCGAACTCGCCGCTCTTTCCTTTCTTCGGCATAGCGCCAGCGTACCCAAACCCGGCGCGGCCGGGACGGTCGAGCAAGCCTTCCGCGGGTAGACGGGCATCATGAGCGACGAGAAGACCACCCCCGACGTCGATGACGAGGGTTTGCTCGACAAGTTCGACGCAGGCGTGCTCGCGGCCGACGACACCGGGATGCTGGCCGGCGAGCAAACGATCACCATCGCGGAAATCGCGGAGGCCGAAAAGAATCAGCCGCCAAAGAGGTGACGTGTAACCCATCACGTAACAGCAGGTGACGTGAACGGAACGCGTAGCGCGCGCGCCAATCTGTTGGAGAAGGCGATGAGCCTCCCATTGGCGCGCGACGAAGATTTCTTTGGCTCGACTCGTCGCCCGGTTGCAATCGATCCGCAGCACCTGCGGGTCATCAGCGACACCGCGCTGCGGTCGCGGCTCATCATGGCGGGCATCGCCGAGGGCCTGCAGTCGCCGAAGGGCCCGCAGCGGATCAAGTCGATCATCCGCGTGTATCCGGCCTTCGACGCGCCGCGGCCCGGCAGCCGGCCGCGCGCCGTGCGCACGCAGAGCGCGCCCGCCGAGCCCGCGCGCACGGCGTTCGGCTTGCCGACGGTCGAAGAGCTCAACGCGCTGCTGGCGCGGATCGGCCAAGTCGAGCGCGAGGTCAGCCACGAGATGCAGGGCCGGCTGCACGGCGACATCGACCGGCTCAAGAAGCAGATCTCGACGCTCGAAGGCGACGACTTCGAACGCGCCTTCCGCGAGCTCGACACCGCCATGAAGCAGCGCCGCCAGCTGGCGACCGAAGTGCGCGAAGAAGCGTTCCGCCGCATCGACGCCGACAGCAGCTTCGAACCCCGCCGCTACCTCCGCCTGATCTCGCGCGAACGCAACTGAGCCGCGTCGCAGGGTGACCGCGATCTACGCACGCGAGCCGATGAAAGCACGAGACCCGCTCGGTTAGGAGCGGGTCTCGTTCTTTCTAGTAGTCGTCGTCGGTGGAGTGGACGAGCGGACCGTCGTCTTCAGGGTCGTCGGGGACTTCTTCGTCCTCGTCTTCGAGCACGTAGCCCTCGTCTTCGTCCTCTTCCTCGGCGTTGACCGGGACCTCTTCGTCGGCGACCTCGTCGACGACGATCTCGCCGTCGTCGGTCATCGTCGCGCGCAGTCCGCCCAGCGGGCTGCTCGGCAACAGGTCGTCGTCGGGCGCGCGACCGCGCGCCGGACCGGCACTGACGAGCGGAGCCGAATCGTCGAGCTCTTCCTCTTCCTCTTCGGGCTCCTCTTCGATCACCGCGGCCGGGGCTTCGCCCTCTTCGGCTTCTTCCTCGGTCTCGTCGAGCTCTTCGGCCGGCAACCCGATCGCCGCGACCGCCGCCGCTTGCGAGACGCGATCGCGTTCCGCTTCGCGTTCGGCCAGCGCCGTCTGCGACAGGCGCGGGTCCTCGTCGCCCATCAGCAGGCCGATCTCCTGAGCGCGCTCCGCCATGTCGTCGTCCTGGATGCGGATCTCGACCTCTTCGCGCTGCTCGGTGAGGACCTTGACGTCGAGCGCCAGTGACTGGAGCTCCTTGATGAGCACCTTGAACGACTCGGGAACGCCCGGTTCGAGCACGTTCTCGCCCTTGACGATCGCCTCGTACGTCTTGACGCGGCCGACGACGTCGTCGGACTTGACCGTGAGCAGCTCCTGCAGCGTGTACGCGGCACCGTAGGCTTCGAGCGCCCAGACTTCCATCTCGCCGAAGCGCTGGCCGCCGAACTGCGCCTTACCGCCCAGCGGCTGCTGGGTGATCATCGAGTACGGGCCGGTCGAGCGCGCGTGGATCTTGTCGTCGACCAGATGCGCGAGCTTGAGCATGTAGATGTAGCCGACGGTGATCGGACGGCCGAAGCGGTCGCCGGTGCGCCCGTCGCGCAGCCACGTCTTGCCGTCGGCGGGAAGCCCCGCGTCCTGCAGCCACTCGCTGATGTCCTCGGCATGCGCGCCATCGAACACCGGGGTTGCGATGTGCATCCCGAGCATCGACGCGGCCCACCCGAGGTGCGTCTCCATGATCTGCCCGAGGTTCATGCGCGACGGCACGCCCAGCGGGTTGAGCACGATGTCGACCGGCGTGCCGTCTTCCATGTACGGCATGTCTTCTTCCGGCAGCACCTTGGCGATGACGCCCTTGTTGCCGTGCCGGCCGGCCATCTTGTCGCCCTGCAGAATCTTGCGCTTCTGCGCGACGTAGACGCGGACCAGGTGGTTGACGCCGGGCGACAGCTCGTCGCCGTTCTCGCGCGAGAAGCGCTTGACGTCGATGATCTTGCCCTTCTCGCCGTGCGGAACTTTCAGCGAGGTGTCGCGCACTTCGCGCGACTTCTCACCGAAGATCGCGCGCAGCAGGCGCTCCTCGGCCGTCAGCTCGGTCTCGCCCTTGGGCGTGACCTTGCCGACCAGGATGTCTTCCGGGCGCACCTCGGCGCCGATCCGGACGATCCCGTTCTCGTCGAGGTCCTTGAGCGAGTCCTCGCCGACGTTGGGGATGTCGCGGGTGATCTCTTCGGCGCCCAGCTTCGTGTCGCGCGCTTCGCACTCGTACTCCTCGATGTGGATCGAGGTGAAGCGGTCGTCCTTGACCATGCGCTCGGAGATGAGGATCGCGTCCTCGTAGTTGTAGCCTTCCCACGGCATGAACGCGACCAGCACGTTCTGGCCCAGCGCGAGCTCGCCCTGATCCGACGACGGTCCGTCGGCCAGGATCTGGCCGCGCACGACCTTGTCGCCGACCGCGACGATCGGGCGCTGGTTGATGCACGTGCCCGCGTTCGAGCGGGTGAACTTGAGCAGGTCGTAGGTGTGCTCGAGCCCGTCGTCGTCGTGCTTGATGACGATCCGCTGGGCGTCGGCCGCGGCGACCTCGCCGTCGGCGCGCGCGAGCACGCAGCCGCCCGAGTCCTTGGCGGCGCGGTACTCCATCCCGGTGCCGACGACCGGCGCCTGCGGACGGAGCAGCGGCACGGCCTGGCGCTGCATGTTCGCGCCCATCAGCGCGCGGTTCGCGTCGTCGTGCTCGAGGAACGGGATCAGCGCCGTCGCGACCGAGACGATCTGCTTCGGCGACACGTCCATGAGCTGCACCTTGTCGGGCGGCTCCTCGACGTACTCTTCCGCGTAGCGCGCGACGACCGACGGCGCGACGATCTTGCCCTTGGCATCGATCTCGGTGTTGGCCTGCGCGACGATGAACTCGTCCTCGCGGTCGGCGGTGAAGTAGCGGATCTCGTCGGTGACGGTGCCGTCCTTCACGACCCGGTAGGGCGTCTCGATGAAGCCGTAGCGGTTGACGCGCGCGAACGTCGCCAGCGACCCGATCAGCCCGATGTTCGGGCCTTCCGGGGTCTCGATCGGGCAGATGCGGCCGTAGTGCGAGTGGTGGACGTCGCGGACCTCGAAGCCCGCGCGCTCGCGCGACAGACCACCCGGCCCGAGCGCCGACAGCCGGCGCTTGTGCGTCAGCTCGGCCAGCGAGTTGGTCTGGTCCATGAACTGCGACAGCTGCGAGGAGCCGAAGAACTCCTTGATCGCCGCCACCACCGGACGGATGTTGATCAGCGCCTGCGGCGTGACGGTCTCGATGTCCTGAACGGTCATGCGCTCGCGCACGACGCGCTCGAGGCGCAGCAGGCCGACCCGGAACTGGTTCTGCAGCAGCTCGCCGACCGAGCGGATGCGGCGGTTGCCGAGGTGGTCGATGTCGTCCTTGTTGACCCGGCCGGCATGGACTTTGATCAGCCGGCGCAGCACCGCGATCATGTCCTCGCGGGTGAGGGCCTTGCGGTCCTTCACCGGCGGCCGGAGATTCGCCGACGAGTACTCGCGCAGCTTCGGATCGCGCGCGCCCTCGAGCTTGCCGTTGAGCTTGTAGCGCCCGACGCCGGCGAGATCGTAGCGCTTCTCGTCGAAGAACAGCGACTCGAGCAGTTTCTCGGCGTTCTCGGCGTTCTCGGGCTCGCCCGGGCGCAGCTTCTTGTAGATCTCCTTGAGCGCGTCTTCTTTGGTCTTGACGTCCTTGTCTTTTTCCAGGCAGTTGACGATCAGGGCCGACGGCTTGACCGTGCCGTCGCCGTGCTCGTAGGTGAACAGCTCGAGGATCGCCTCGTCCGACTCCCAGTTCAGACCGAGGTCCGGGCGCGACAGGGCGCGCACGAAGGTCGTCGCGTAGATCTTGCGGTTCTTGTCGATGCGAACGCCGATCGTGCCTTCGGTCTCGTCGTTCTTGGTGCCGTTGTCGGTCTCGAACTCGATCCAGGCGCCGCGGTTGGGGATGATCGTGGCGTTGTAGGTGTCGCGGTTGTTGGTGTCCTTGTCCGCCAAGAAGTAGACGCCCGGCGAGCGCACGAGCTGACTCACGATCACGCGCTCCGCGCCGTTGATCATGAAGGTGCCCTTGTCGGTCATGAGCGGGAAGTCGCCCATGAAGATCTCTTGGTCGGGGATGCCCTTGATCTCGCCCGACTCGGCGGTGATCAGGCGGACGCGCACGCGCAGCGGCGCGCTGTAGGTCATGTCGCGCTCGCGGCACTCCTCGACCGAGTACTTGGGCTCGCCGAGGCTGTGCTCGCCGAACTCCAGCACCAGGTTGCCGGTGAAATCCTTGATCGGCGAGATCGACTCGAACGCTTCCTTGAGTCCATCGCTGATGAACCACTTAAAGGAAGCTTTCTGCAGCTCGATGAGGTCGGGGAGCTGCAGGACGTCGGCGATCTTCGCGAACGAGTGACGGTCGCGCTTCGCGCCGGGATCGACCGGCAGCTCGACCGTGAACGCTTCCTCGGACACGTGGAAGCTCGCGCTCGCGATGTTCTCTTGCTTGACCGCGGTGCCCGACCCGTTCGCCGCTGGCGGTGCCGCGTCGGTCTTCTTGCGGCTGCGCGTCGTCTTGGGCTTGTCCGTGGTCGTTTTCGTCGCCATTCTGTTCTTGGGGTCTTCCTGCGTGGGGCTCACGCGCGCTCGGCGATCGTACAAACGCGAAAAGGCAACGACCACCCCACCGGAGTGAGGGGTCCTCGCTCTTCCTATATGCCGCTATCCGCCGAGGGGCATAGGGACGTATCCTATCACCGGCCCGCAAGGGGCGTCAAGCACGTAGGTGGGCCGGACCGGCCGCCGGGGGGTCAGGCCGCGTCGTGCTTGCGGGCTCGGTAACCTTGTGGGAAGGACGAGCCGGACCGTGCGGTATCGACGGCGGCTTCGAGAGCGGCATACCGGTCGCGCTCGCAGTCACAGCGGCGCAGCCGGTCACCGGCGCAGCCTGCATAGTCGTGGTGCACGAGCGAGTGCCCGCAGGGGCAAAGGACGAGATTCTCCATCTATACGACCTCCTCGTGAAACCTGAAAAACGGCACCGGCGGGGTCCGCGCGCACCGTGCTCCGGAGAGCTCGATACGGCGGATGTTCCGCGGGGCCGGCCGGTGGGCATCGGACGAACCCACGGTTGGATACTACCCGCTCATGGGAGGGGCCCACACCTCGCCTTCGGTTCCCACCAGCCGGGCTCGGCGGGGACGGCCACCGGGCGACCGGCCACCAGCGACCGCAGCGCGTCGCCGACCGCCGTCGGCTCCGGCCGCCCGCCCGCGGCGGCGTACGTATAGATACCGTCTTCGGCGACCCCGTCGGCGCGCCTCAAGAGCGAGCCCCAGTCGACCATCCCGAACGCCGCCCAGGCGCCGAACGCAACGAGCGGGACACCGGCGGCGCGGACGGCCTCGGCGTCGGCGTACCGTTGCAGCAGCCAGCGGACGCGCTCGCGCTCGGTGCCCGCGACGTGTACTTCGGCCAGCGCGCACGGCAACCCGAGCCGCGCGTGCGCGCGAGCGAGCAGCGTCCGCAAATCCATTCGCTCGGGCTCGACCTCGACCAAGCCGACGTTCGTCGTGCCGTGCTCGCGGTCGCTCGCCAGCCGGCGCTCGGAGTACGGATAGTAGTTCCAGCCGATCAGGTCGGGCGGCTCCGGCCGCCGCGCGAGCACCGCGAGCTCGTGCGGATCGATCGCGCAACGCTCGGTCAAGTATCGGTGCATCGGATGCCCGTCGACGATCCGGCCTTGCAGCAGCTCGCACGACAGGTACATGCGCTCGCGCTTGTGCATGGCGTACGCCTCGACGCGCTCGTCGGCGGCGTGGAAGCTCTGCAGGTCCTCGGTCAGCATGAAGCGCGCGTCGGGCACGACGTCGCGAATCCGCGCGCAGGCCAGCGCGATCGCCGTCGCCTCGTTGAGGATCGCGCGGCCGAACGCGGCGTCGTCGGCGAAGCGGTTCGGATACCACACCGCGTAGAGCGCCGAGAAGCGCGCGGTCGTGAGCGGCTCGTTGATCGGCGTCCAGCGCTTCACCCACGGAAACCGGCGCGCAGTCGCGGCGGCGTACGCGGCGAAGCGCTGCGGGAACGCCGGATCGAGCAGGCTCGTGTAGCGCGGACCGCTGCCATGGTGGAGCAGCGTGACGATCGGATCGACGTTGCGTTCGGCCAGCGCTTCGAGCCGCCGCGCCGCCCAGGCGTAGTCGCGGTGCTCGGGATCGCGCGGCGCGACCTTCTCCCACAGCACCGGATAGCGGGTGGCGCGGACGCCGAGTGCGGCCAGCAGCTCGACGTCGCCGTCGCGCGCTTCGTGGCCCGTCTCCGCCAGTTGGTCGCGCGTGCGCGTCGCGTCGATCCGCGCGACGGTCGGCTCGGGCGACGCCAATACTTCGAGAGCCTCAGTACGGGCTCGTTCCATTACGCGACGGCGGCGTTGCGCGCGAGCTCGTCGAACGCGGCCAGCGCCGACGCGACCACTTGGTCCATGTTGTAGTACTTGTACTCGGCCAGCCGGCCGACGAAGGTGACGTTGCGCTGCGCCGCGGCCAGCCGCGCGTACTTGCGGTACAGCTCCCGGTTGTCGCGGCGCGGGATCGGGTAGTACGGGTCGCCGTCGTCGCACGGGTACTCGCGGCTGACGATCGTCTTGGGGTGCTGCTGGCCGGTGAGGTGCTTGAACTCGGTGGTGCGCGTGTACGCGACGCCGGGCGACGGCTCGTTGACGCAGCCGGCGGGCTGCGCCCACGGCGTGTCGAGCGTTTGGAACTCGAAGCGCAGCGAACGGTACGGCAGCCGGCCGAACGCGTAGCCGAAGAACTCGTCGATCGGTCCGGTGTAGATCACGCGATCGAACCGCGCGCGGTCGGCGATCTCGGCGAACGCGACGCCGGTCACCAGCTCGATGCGCGGGTGGTCGAGCATCCGGCCGACCATCGCGGCGAAGCCGTCAGCCGGCATCGCCTGGAACTCGTCGCCGAAGTAGCGGTCGTCGTCGTCGCTGCGGGTCGGGATGCGGCCGCACACGCTCGAGTCGAGGTCGGCCGCGTCGACGCCCCACTGCTTGCGGGTGTAGTCGCGAAAGAACGTCTCGAACAGCTCGCGCCCGACGCGCGCCCGGATCATCTGCTCCGAGTTCTCGATCCGCGCGCGCGGCTCGGCGCGTGCAGCGAGAAAGCGTTCGACCCCGCGCTCGTCGAGCCGCAGGCCGTAGAGCCGGTTGATCGTCGTGCGGTTGATCGGGATCGGGAACAGCTCGTCGCCGACGCGCGCCAGGACGCGGTGCTCGTACGGCCGCCAGCGGGTGAACGCGCTCAGGTAGTCGACGACGTGGCGCGCGTTGGTGTGAAAGACGTGCGGCCCGTAGGCGTGGTAGCGCAGGCCGTCGGCCCCGACCGGGTCGTAGGTGTTGCCGGCGACGTGGGGACGCTTGTCGATCACCAGCACCGTCGCCCCGAGCCGGCTCGCCAGCCGTTCGGCGAGCGTGCTCCCGGCAAGCCCTGCGCCGACGACCAGGTAGTCGTACATTCGCCCGCCGTTCGGCTCTGCGAACCGCGAACCTCGTGTGCCGGTGTCGCCTTACGCGGCGAGTCCCGTGCGCAGCAGGTCGGCCGCTTTCGCGTAGCACGAGCACGACACCGCGCTCAGCCGCGCAGGGTCGAGAATGCGCACGCGCGCGTAGCCGTGCGCGACCATCCCGGCTTCGACGAACCGGCCCAGCACGGTGACGACGCTGGCGCGCCGCACGCCGAGCATCATCGCGACGATGTCCTGGGTGATCTGGATCTCGTCACCGACGCGGTCGCGCGTCGCCAGCAGCCACTTCGCCAGCCGCTGCTCGATCGTGTGGCGCGCGTTGCACGCGACCCACTGACCCCGCACGGCCTGCATCGCCGCGACGTAGCGGCGCACGGCCGCGCGGAACGCTGCGTCGCGCTCGAGCGTCTCGAGGAACAGCGGCGCTTCGAGCCGCGCCAGCCGGCCCGGCGACTGCACGATCCAGGTGTCGGGCGTGGTCTGCGTTCCGAGGACCAGTTCGGTGCCGAGAAAACCTTCGGGCCCGGCCGCGTCGACCTCGACCAGCGCGCCGCCGTCGAGCGGCCGCAGCGTCGAGACGAACCCGGAGAGCGGGAACCACACCGCTTCGATCGGCGCCCCGGGTCGCTGGAGGACGTCCCCGATCCCGCCGCCGTGCGCGGTCATCCGTGCCTCGAACAACGATCTGGTCGGTCCGCTCAGCGAGGTCAGGAAGCGGTTCTTGTCAGCAGAGCCAGCGAGCATAAAATAGTAGTACCCGGACATTTGTGCGAGCAACGGCGTCGATGTGGGGCATTCGGCACGTTTCGAGAACCCCCCGGTGAGGGGAGGGGTACCGGCTCTGTGACCGGGGTCCGGTTTAGGACGCCTGCCGGTCGGTCAACGCGAGGGTCAGCCGGACCTCGGTGCGGGCCTGATGGGTCCGGATCTCGACCGCGTCGGCCAGCGCGCGCATGAGCGGCAGCCCGCGACCGCGCTCCTCGCGCCGCTGCGCCGGCCGCCACTTGCCGTCGTCTTCGATGGTCACCGTCACCGCATCGTCGGTGGCGTGGGCCTCGATGCGCACCAATCCCGGCGGACCGTCGTACGCGTGCTCGACGGCATTGGCCATCGCCTCGCCGGTCGCGGTCAGCAGCGCGAAGCGATCGTCGTCGCTCATCCCGAGCCGCGTCGCGAAGCGTTCGAGGCTGCGCCGCACGATCGGCACCGCCATCGGCAACGCGCTGAAGGTGAAGCCGAACGACCGGCTCGAGACGTCGGCGGCGGACACGGTCAGGGTCGCGACGTCGTCGGTATTCGGGCAGGCGGCGAAGATGCGGCGCACCAGCGCGCGCGCCGGCTCGCTCGCGTGTACCACGAGCGCGTCGCACATCGCGTCGAGCAGCCGGTGCTCGCCTTCGATCGCGTCGCGCGAGTACTCGATGAGGCCGTCGGTGTAGACGGCGAACGTCGCGCCGGGCGGCAGCGTGAACGTCCAGTCGGTCGCGCCGAGCTCGTCGACGATCCCCAGCGGAACGCCGTCCTTCGGCAGCAGCTGCACGCTGCCGCCGGGCAGCGCGAGCACGGGCGCCGGATGGCCGGCCGACGCATAGGTGAACGTGCCGTCGCGCGGGTCGACGATCCCGAAGATCGCCGTCACCATCACCGGGTTCGCGCGCATGTGCATGATCGTGTTGGCGCGGTCGAGCACGAGCGACGGCGACTTCGGGTTGAGTGCCGCGGCGCGAAACGCTTGGCGCACCTCGCCCATCACGATCGCCGCGCGCAGCCCGTGGCCGGCGACGTCGCCGATCGAGAACGCGATCCGGCCGTCGGGCAGCCGGAACGCATCGTACCAGTCGCCGCCGACGATCGCTTCCTCCGCACCGGGCAAGTAGGCGGCGTCGAAGCTCAGCGTGCCGTCGGTCGGCAGCAGCTCCGGCAGCAGCGCGCGCTGCAGCGTGTCGGCGACGTGGTGCTCGCGCGCGTAGACCTGCGCCGCGTCGAGCGAGATCGCGATCCGCAGCGCCAACTCAGGCCACAGGTCGAGCGCCGCCACACCGGCGTCGGCCGCGGGCGCACCGAGCAGCATCGAGCCCAGCCGCTTGCCGCGCGCGACGAGCGGATAGACGCGCGCCCGGCCGTGGCTGTCGACGCGACCCGCGCGCGCCAGCGTGGTCGGAATCTCGCCTTCGTCGACCTCGACCGCGAAGCCGGCCGCGAAGTCGGGGACGACCAGCGCCGCGACGGCGGCGAACGTTTGGGCATAGTCGAACGAGGCTGCCAACTCGCGGCTCGCCGATACCAGCAGCCGCAGCGACGCAGCCAATCCTCGCTCGTCGATGGCCGTCACCGCCTCGTCCGCACGCGCCTCGGTCCTCCCGCGCGGCAATACCCGGCGGCGCGTGATTTCAAACCTCGTTTCGCTTCGGCCGGCAACGGGTAGCTTGCCCGCAGTAGTCCTCGCGATGTTCCGGTGCCGATACTCGTTCTGATCGAATGAGCGCCGTCGGCGCTCGGTCATTTGTCGTTCCAGCCCCGGGAGATCACGTATGCCGTCTTCGGCCGCTGTCGCCAAGCCCAAGCCGAACGGAAAGCGTTCCGTCCAGAAGAACGGAACCGTTCATACGAACGGGACGCGCGCGACGTCGACGTCGCGTGCCGACCTGCCCAAGCGGCAGTTGCTGACGGCGCTGCGCGCCGTTGCGCGCGGCGACTTCACGGTCAAGCTGCCGACCTCGTGGGACGGCATCGACGGCGACATCGCCGAGGCGTTCAACGAGGTGGTCGCGATGGACCACCGGATGCTCAAGGAGTTCGACCGCATCTCGACCGTCGTCGGTCACGACGGCCGGCTGGGTCAGCGCGCCGAGCTCGCGGTGCCCGGGTCGTGGGGCGAGAAGCTGCAGGCCGTCAACCGGCTCGTCGACGACCTCACCCACCCGATCGCCGAGACGAACCGCGTGCTGGGCGCGGTCGCGCGCGGCGATCTGTCGCAACAGATGGCGCTCGAGGTCGACGGCCGTCCGCTCAAGGGCGAGTTCCTGCGCAGCGCGCGCACGATCAACGCGATGGTCGACCAGCTCAACTCGTTCGCCGGCGAGGTCACCCGCGTCGCGCGCGAGGTCGGTTCCGAAGGGACGCTCGGCGGTCAGGCGCACGTGCGCGGCGTCGCCGGCACCTGGAAGGACCTCACCGACTCGGTCAACTCGATGGCCGGC
>OBLV0100000022.1_pt1 | contig 120050 bp, 103 predicted proteins | sample 1520071 | NCBI WGS metagenome assembly OBLV01 (sample SAMEA3888446, study PRJEB22518) | metagenome | reverse complement strand
CGGCGTTGGTCCAGAACGTCACGCCGCCCGACGCGCGCGCCAAGAACTGGTACGCACGCGATGACGTCAGCATCGTGTCGCCGTTCGAACCGTCGCTCCAGACGAACGTTCCGGCCTGCGCCGCGCTAGCGCGCGCGCCGGCCGCGAAGCTGTACGTCCCCGCCGCCGAGTTCACGTAACCGCCGGGAACCGTGGCGAACGTGCCGGCGGCCGTGCTGTTGAACCCGCCGTCGACGATCGCGCCCTCGCCCGAGGCGGTGTTGTAGCCCCCGCCTCCGATATACGATCCCGTGCCGGAAGCCGTATTGTACTCGCCGCCGCCGACGACGGCATAGGTGAGCGATGTCGTGTTGCGCTGACCACCGCCGATGAAGTCGAGGTCGGCCGACGTCGTGTTGTTATCGCCGCCGGCGATGGCGGTTTCCACGCCGTTGGCCGAGTTGTATCCCCCGCCGCTGACGGTAGCTCCGACCCCGTCGGCAGTGTTTGAGACACCACCAGCGATCGTGTCAGCGAATCCGGACTGGATCGTATTCGAATAGCCGCCGCCGATGAAGCTGTATTGAGCGGAGTTCGACCCGCTGTTGATCTGATCGTAGTAGCCGCCCACCACAGTGCCGTAGTCGTCGCAGACGAGGTCGTGTACTCCGCCGCCGACCACGGCAAACGAGCCGTCCGCGGCGTTCGAGTTCGCATTGACACCGAGAAGTGAGCCCGGTCCGGTTCCGCTGCAAGCCGGCACGGCTTGCGTCCGCCGCACGGCGCCCGCGGTCGATAGTCGAGGAGGCGGTCCGAACGATGCCGGGACGACCGTGTTCGAGCCGGCCGACGTCGCGACGACGACCGGCGGCTGCGTCCCGGCGGTGCCGGTGCTGCTGCAAGCCGCGAGCGCCGCGACGCACACAGGCGCAAGGAAAGAGACGAGGCGGATGGACGGCATTCGACCTCCAACGACAAACGAGCCGACGTGATACGGTTCGTAACTTCGCCCGGTGTTGCGGCGGCGGGCGTTCAACTCCTACGTTGCTTGCGCCCGGTCCCGAGCGCCGTAGCAGGGCGAGACCGTCGCGGTGTCTCACCGGTTTGCGCGGCGGCAGGGCTGGCGCGCGGGATCGCGTTGCTGCGCCGCCGGTTCCGGCGGCATTGCACTGCGACTGACCGCCCTCCGCGGCGGCCGACACGCCGCGCATGCCGCTCGAGTCCGGTGCGCACCCGTCGAGGTCAATGGCATGGGCCGCGCCGGCCGGCCGTTCAACCGCGGCTGGGACTTCAGCTCGGGACAGTAACGCGGCGTCAGCGGCGCAGTGAGGCGATCTCCGCGCGGAGTTCGTCGATCTGCGCCTGCAGCGCCTGTTCGCGCTTGGCCGACGCGGACCGCTCGGCGCGCAGCGTCGTGTGGAGCGCCTTGATCGCCGAGAGTGCGACGCCGTCCTCGTCGATCGAGGTGATGTGCTTGTCGTCCTCGCCGACTTTGAACGCCGCGTAGAAGTCCTGCGCCATCGGGCCGACGTGCCGCACGCCGTGTTCGGACTTGTAGCTCCAGCGGCTGATCGGGAGCGCGTCGACCTTCGCGAGGACCGCCGCATCGTCGAGCGGTGCGACGTCGGTCTTGAGGTTGCGGTCGCTGGCCGAAGCCCACGTGCCAGAACCCGGTGCAAGCGTCGCGCCGACCGTCGCAGCGGCGTTGGTCCAGAACGTCACGCCGCCCGACGCGCGCGCCAAGAACTGGTACGCGCGCGACGACGTCAGGATCGTGTCGCCGTTCGAGCCGTCGCTCCAGACGAACGTTCCGGCCTGCGCCGCGCTGGCGCGCGCGCCGGCCGCGAAGCTGTACGTCCCGGCGGCCGAGTTGACGTAGCCGCCGGGAACCGTGGCGAACGTCCCGGCCGCGGTGCTGTTGAAGCCGCCGTCGACGATCGCGCCTTGACCCGACGCCGTGTTGTAACCACCGCCACCGATGTACGCGCCGGTGCCTGACGCCATGTTGTGCTCGCCGGCGCCGATCGACGCATAGTCTGCCGACGCCGTGTTGTGCGCGCCGCCGCCGATGAAATCGTTCGTGTTATTGGTCGTGTTATAGCCGCCGCCGGAAATGGTGTCCGCACCGCCATTGACGGTGTTGTATCCGCCGCCGCCGATCGTGGAGCCCGAGCCGCCGTTCTGAATGACGCTATTGGCAATTCCTCCGCCGATCGTCCCGTAGTACCCGTCGTCGACCTGGTTCGAGAAACCGCCGCCGATGAATCCCCATTTCGAGTCGTTGGCGCCGGTGCCGATCAGGTTATAGTAGCCCCCGACCACGACCGTGTCGTCGTCACAGGCTTGGTCGTTCACGCCGCCGCCAACGACCGAGTTGGCCCCCACTGCGAAGTTCGAGTTCTCGTTCTTGCCGAGGAACGCGCCGCTTCCGCTCGCGCCGCTGCAGCCGAGGACGACGGCGCTCGTATGGCGGACGCCGCTTGCCCGCGGCGACTCCGGCGTCGAGCCGAACGACGCGGGGAGGGTCACGTTCGAGTCGGCCGAGACGGGGGCGACGGTCGCCGGCTGGGTGCCGGCGGAGCCGGCGCTGCTGCACGATGCGAGCGCGACGGCGCACAACGGCGCGAAGAGCGAGACGAGGCGGACAGACGGCATTCTTCCTCCAACGACAAACGAGCCTGCTTCATGCGGCTCGCAGCTTTGCACCGTGTTGCGGCGGCGAGCGTTCGATCCCTACGCCGGCCGCGACCCCCGGCAGGGCACGACCGTCGCCACGTCTCACCGGTTTGCCGTGGCTGCGCAAACCGACGGCCGTCCAGCGCGCGTCGCCCTCGTCACGGGGGCGGGGGCCGGACTTGCGCGGGGCGTCGCGCTACGGCTCGCCCAGCGCGGCGACCGTATCGCGTTCACGTACCGGCCCGGCGGGACGCCGCCCGGCGAGACGCTCGACGCGCTGCGCCCGTTCGATCCCAACGCGCTCGCCGTGCCGGCTGATCTGTCGCGATTCGAGGCCGCCGCCGAAGCTGTCCGGGCGGTCGAAACGAGTCGTGGGCCGATCGACCTGCTGGTTCATGCGGTCGGTCCAATCGTGGTGAAGCGCTTCGCGCGCTGCACGCCCGACGACTATCGCGCGATGATCGGCGGCAATCTCACGTCGGCCGTCGCGCTGGCACAGGCGGTGCTGCCGGGGATGCGGGAGCGCGGGTTCGGCCGCATCGTCTACTTCGGGATGAACGGCTCGTCGGTGACGCAGCCGGCTCTGGGGATGTCGCTGTACGGCGCGGCCAAGGCAGCGGTCGTCACCTTCGCCCGCGCGCTCGCCCTCGAGGAAGCCGCGCGCGGGATCAGCGTCAACGTGATCGAGCCGGGCGACATCCGCGACAAGGCGGCGGACCGGGGAGCGGCAGCCGCCGTGGCGGCGAACAACCCGACCGGACATGCGGGCTCGTGGGAAGACGTGGCGGCTGCGGTGCTGTTCGCCACCGATGAAGGCAACGGGTTCCTCAACGGCATGGTGCTGGGGGTGAACGGCGGCCGTACGGAACCGTACGAGTGAAATACGCGACCTGGATCATCGTCGTCTTCGTCACGCTGCTGCGCGGATTGGCAGCGTGGAAAGTCCCGCTCACCGGCGACGAGGCCTACTACTGGGAGTGGGCCAAGCACCTCGCGCTCGGCTACGCCGACCATCCGCCGATGGTCGCGTACTTGATCTTCCCGTTCGACTGGATCACCGCCAACCCGCTGTGGATTCGGCTCGGATTTCTGGCCTGCGGGGTCGTCGCGACGCTGGCGGCGGCGGCGACGGCGCAGCGGCTGACCGGCGACGAGCGCGCCGGGATGGTGACGGCGCTGGCGATGACGCTGACCCCGATGCTCTCGGTCGGCTTCGTCATCGCGACGCCCGACGGGCCGCTGATGGCGGGCTGGGCGCTGTGCCTCTACCTCACCGTGCGGGCGTCGCAGACGCAGGCGCGGCGCGACTACGTGCTGCTCGGAGTCGCGATCGCGTTCACGCTGCTGTCGAAGATGTTCGCCTACGCGCTGGTCGCCGGGATCGTCGCGTGGGCGCTGGCGCCGTCGCGGCGGGCGCTGTGGCGCAACGGGTTGTGGCTGTCGTTCGCCGTCGCGGCGGTGCTCTACGCGCCATTCGTGGCCTGGAACGCGACCCACGACTGGATCACCTTCGTGTTCGCGTTCCAGCAGCGTCACCAGTCGCAGCCGTTGCTGATTCGTCCGCTGGTGTACCTGGCTGCCAATGCCGCTGCCTACTCGCCGGGACTGTGGATCGCCGCGTTGCTGTTGCTGATCCGACCGCGCAACGCGCTCATCGGCTGGACGGCGATCCCGCTAGCCGCGCTGCTGATCGTGCTCAACGTGCACGAGCGCATCGAACTGCACTGGATCTTCGGCCCGTACGTTTCGCTGTGCGTCGGGATGGGGCTCGCGTTCGAGTCGCTCTCGCACCGCGCGCGGGTGTTGTGGGCGACCGCCGGTGCGGTTCCGGCGGCGGTGCTGATCCCGTTCTTGTTCCTGGCCGCCGCGTTTCCAGGTCCGCTCTACGAGCAGTTCCGCGCCACCGGCTCGAGTTTGCGCAACGACGGCCCGTTCGAGATCTTCACCTACTGGCCGCTGGCGCAGGACGTGCGGCGAATGGCCGACGCCAACGACGCGGTCGTCGTCACCGACGGCTACGGCTTCTCGTCGCAGATGGACTACGAGGCGGGGATTCCGCCGGTCGTGATCGGCTACGCGCAGCAAGGCCAGGAGGCCCGCCGCTGGTACGATGCCGAGATGCATCCGCGCCGCATCCTGTTCGTCGACAAGGAGGCGCTGGTTCCGATCCCGGGTCAGCCGAAGACGTATCCCGGTCGCGCCGACTTCGACCGCCGTTTGCACATGGCGTGCGGCGACGTTCGGCCCGGTCCGGACCTCGAGTACTCCTACACCGATCCCACCGGCCACTCCGTTCCCGCGCGCACCTACTATCTGACTTGGTGCGACGCGCCGCGTCCCGACGCGATCCGGATCCTGCGCTGGGAAACCCCGACCACGGCGCGCACTGCGTCGACGTAGCGAACGAACGGAGCCTGCCTGGTGAACGAACATCGCGCTTTCGCGCTGCCCGGAGCGGCGCCGCAGTACGGACCCGACAAGACCGTCCGGGTGCTGCACATCGACCTGCGGCTGCGGCCGGACCTCGAGCGCGAGCGGCTCGACGGCGTCTGCACGACGACGGTGCGCGCGATCGAGGAGACGGTGCCGCGGCTCGTGCTCGACGCGGTCGACCTCGACGTGCGCGCGGTGACGGTGGGCGGCGGACGCGCGCTGGCGTTCCGCTCGAACGCCGAGACGCTCGAGATCGCGCTCGATCCGCCGCTACACGCCGGCGACGAACTGGAGTTCGCCGTCGAGTACGCGGTCGAGCAGCCGCGCCGCGGGCTGTACTTCATCCGGCGCGAGCCGCGGCACGTCTGGACGCAGAGCCAGGACACCGACGCGCGCTACTGGTTTCCGTGCTTCGACTATCCGGCCGAGAAGCAAACGACGTCGGCCACCATCGTCGTGCCGAACGGTCACTTTGCGCTGGGCAACGGCGCGCTCGTCGAACGCACGGAAGGCGAGACCGAGACGGTCTACCGCTACGAGCAGCGGATCCCGCACGCGACCTACCTGGTGACGATGGTCGCCGGCCCGTTCGCCGAGGTCGCGCAGCCGCACGCGCGCGTTCCGGTGTGGTTCTACACGCTGCCGGGGCGCGAAGCCGACGGCGAGCGCGCCTTCGGCAACACGCCGCGCATGATCGACGTGTTCGAGCGCACGATCGGCGTGCCGTACCCGTATGCGCGCTACTCGCAGATCGCGGTCACCGACTTCGTGTTCGGCGGGATGGAGAACACGTCGGCGACGACGCAGACGGACCGCGTGCTCCACGACGAGCGCGCCCACCTCGACTTCTCGGCCGACTACCTGGCATCGCACGAGCTCGCGCACCAGTGGTTCGGCGACCTGGTGACCTGTCGCGACTGGTCGCAGGCCTGGCTCAACGAGGGCTTCGCCACGTACTTCGAAGCGGTTTGGCTCGAAGCCGACAAAGGCTGGGACGAGTACCTCTACGACGTGTTCCGCGACGTGCAGAGTTACGTCGAAGAGGACGCGGAGCGCTACCGGCGCCCGATCGTGTGCAACGTCTTCCGCGATCCGATCGAACTGTTCGACCGCCACCTCTACGAGAAGGGCGCCGCGGTGCTGCACATGCTGCGCGGCGAGCTGGGCTGGGAACGGATGAAGCGCTCGCTGCGCCGCTACGTCGGCGACAACGCGCAGCGCAACGTCGAGACGATCGACCTCGTGCGCGCGATCGAGGCCGAGACCGGCCGCAACCTGCGGCGCTTTTTCGCGCAGTGGGTGGAGCGCGCCGGCCACCCGCAGCTCGAGGTTAGCTACGCCTGGGACCGCGAGCGCAAGATCGCGCGCGTCACCGTGGCACAGACGCAGACGGTCGACGACGCCAACCCGGCCTACGCGTTCGAGCTCGAGCTGGGCTTCGTCGCCGAGCTGCCCGGCGCGCTGCGCAACGATTTCGGCGACGGGCCGCTCGCCGGCGAGACGCGGGTGAAGCTCCCCGTCGAGGCGCGTTCGCGCACGTTCGCGATTCCGCTCGATCGCGAGCCGGCGCTGGTGCGGGTCGATCCCTCGGGCTGGATCCTGGCCTCGTGGAAGTCGGCGCTCGGCACCGATCTGCATGTCGCGAGCCTGCTCGGCGATCCGTCGCCGCCGGCGCGGATCCGCGCCGCCAAGGCGCTCGCGCGCGACGGCAGCGCGCGCGCGCGGACCGCGCTGGCGCAGGCGTTGGAGGCCGATCCGTTCTGGGGCGTCGCGGTCGAGGTCGCGGTCGCGCTCGGCAAGTCGCGCGCGCCGTCGGCCCGCGCGACGCTGCTGCGCAACACCGGTCACCCGCATCCGAAGGTGCGGCGCGCGATCGCGGAGGCGCTCGGCAACTGGCGCGACGACGAGGTCGCGACGGCACTGCTGGCGATGCGCGGCGATGCGTCGTACTTCGTCGTCGCCGCCGCGTTGCACGCGCTGGGCAAGACGCGCGACTCGCGCGCGTTCGACGCGCTCGTCGCCGGCGTGGAGACGCCGTCGTGGCTCGAGACGATCGGCGCCGGTGCGGCGCGTGGACTCGGCGCGCTGGCCGACGAGCGCGCGCTGCCGGTGCTCGAGGGCCTGCTACGAGGAGATCGTGCCGAGTCGCTGCGGCGCGCCGCGGTCGCCGCGCTCGCGCAGCTCGGGACGGAGCTCGACGCGGCGCGCACGCGCGCCGTCGACGCGATCGAGGCCGCGCTGGTCGATCCCGGTTACCTCGTTCGCCTGTCGGCCTACGTCGCAGCCGAGAAGCTCGGCGACCCGCGGCTGCTCCCTGCGCTCGACCGGCTCGCCGCCGCGGAGGGCGACGGCCGGCTGCGGCGCGACGCCGCCGAGGCCGCGATCCGCATCCGCGAGGATCGCTCCAAGCCGGCCGAGCTGTCGGCGTTGCGCGAAGATCTCGACCGGCTGCGCGCCGAGTCGCACACGCTGCGCGAGCGCCTCGACGAGTTGACTGCGGCGAGGGCGGAACCGCCGGCGTGAGGCGCGCTTCCGTTTACCGGATCGCCGCGGCTGTCGGTATGCCCGCACCAAGTCGGCTTCGACTCTTGCCGATTGCCTCACCGCGCAACTCCTACCGCGCTCGGATCGGCCTCCTTTACCGTTTTGCCGTGCCGCTCAGCAGTTCAGCAGCCCGGCGGCTGGCCATAGGCGAGAGAATTGTAATTCGTAGACGTGGAACCTTCGTTTCTCGCGATCCTCTGGTACGTCGGCATGAACACTAGTTGCTGAAACGCGCAAACGTCGGCCTTCGCAATGCCAGAAGTGAGCTGCGACTCAAGGCTGCTCAACGACGTCTGGCAAGAACTGATTGACGGACTTCCAAAGAAACAACCTTGACCAAATGATGTTAGCGTGCTCGCGACATCGGTAGACCCAGCTTGCGCTGCAGCGGCGGCCGCATGCAGTCCCGCCGGCTTCGGGAACACGATTGAACCAGTCCTATCCACGATCGCGACACGATGTGTGTGCGGCCCGTTCTCAGGGTATAAGTCCAGAAAGAGCACACAGAGAGCGGCGAGGACGGCTGCGCGTTCTTGATTCTCTACGTCGTTTCCGCCTACTTGCAGATTCACAATTTGTTGTGCAAGGGACGGCGCACTCGAAAACGCGTTAGCGGTGTCTAGGACATCGACGTCTAAGAGCTTGAAAAGATTTTTGTAGTCCGCGTGATTGTCAAACCCGGTCGCATTTAGCGGTTGGAGACAATCAAGCTTGGCGCCTCCTAAGGCGTTGTTTGGCGGAGCCTGGACGGGTGGAACCGGAGGTACGGGTGCTGGATTCGTTCCCGGCGGTGCCTGAGTAACGTAGGCAGCGAATGAAACGGCCATCGCGCCAGGCTTCTTGCCGCCGCCCGGCTTCTTTTGATCTGGCTTCGCGGCAGGCGCGGCGTCTCCAGCCGCGGGTTTGTCATTGTTACCTGGCGTCGTTGGTGTTGCGGGAACGACCGTTGCCGTGGTCGTGTATTCGTTCCAGCAACCGCGTACGATCTCGAAAGCGTTTCGCTTAACTATGCCGGCATTACTCGTGTCGATCGTCTGGGGGATCGATGTGAGCCTTAGGGACGAGTCATTCGCTACGACATCTAGAATATAGCCCCGGAGATCGTAGAGTGTCTTCGGTTGCTGACTGTTAGCCGCTGTGGCGTTCTCGGTATACTCCACGATCTTGTATTGACTAAGCCCGCTGGCATCTCGCACGAAGTAGTCGTGACGCCGGTATTGGCTCTCGGCATCGGAACGCGCGCGTTTCGATTGCACATTGACCCGGATAGCTTGTGTTGCGTAGTACACGGCCGAAGCTCCACCCGTGATCTCCAGGGTACTCGTCTTACCGTCCGGCCCCGCCACAGCTGGAGAGCTTGTACTCAGCCCACCAATCCCAGCAATCATGATCGTACTGACTGCTCGTAAGAAATTTGTCACTGTCCACCCCTCCTTGCGACGACGTGTGGTCGCAGTTGATGCTCTCTTGGTGATCGTTCGTTTCGGCTCTTTCCTCACAACTTTAGCTGACTTGACAGGTGACCGATGCGTCTGTGCCCACAGACGCGGTAGCGAGCGGCGTCTGCCCCGGCGCAGCCATGTTTATCGCATCGCCAGAAGTCGGTGTCACTGCATGCCCAGAAGCAAGCATTGCGCTACAGTCAGTAAACTGAATAGGCGCGAACTGAGCGAGAATCTTGAATCCGGTATTTTCGTCGTAAGGCCTCTCAGCGATCCACTCCGCGACGTTTCCTTGGAAATGTTGCCCGCTCGGAATGTCAAGTTGGTGTGTCAGGGTTAGCGGGGCGAGTCGCGTCCCTTTTGTGTAGTTGCAATAGGTCACCGATGCGGTCGTCGGGGAAGTAACGGACACCGTAACCTGCACGTCGTCGCCAAAGGCGACGTCGTATCCGAGCACAATCATCTCCGCCGGGTACCATTCGACAAAAACTTCAAGTGTTCTGGTTACGCTATCGAACTCGCTCACAAGGCAGTGAATCCCGGCTTGAACAACGTCGCTTGAATTGCCAGAACCGTCAAGGCCGACCCAAAACACGACGTGAGAGTCACCATGCCCGGCGGGTTGAACGTCCGGCATGGTCCAGCGAGCAGTGACTCCGTTGAATACATTCTCTCCTGCCTTAGTAACGGCACCGGCCCAATTGTAGAGATCCTTCCCTGCATACGTCGATAAATGCGATGCGCTTATCGCTGTCACGGTTGGCGCAATTAGGTCGAGTGCACCGGCGAACAGCGCGTTCCATCGCGTGAGATCCGGACCGTCGGCTGGCCGAACCGGGAAACCGAGATTGCTCAAGGTGACGTCGTCAGCTGCGCTTGGATCGAATGCGGTGTCCGGTATGTTCGACGAGTAGCTTATCGTTCCAAGCGAAGTACGATAGAGGACCGTGTTCTGCAGTGGAGCGATCAGTGGGTTCGGATTGACTGACGGTGTGTCAGGAAGCGGCATCCCCGTGCCATACCTATTAAGTGCCGCGTTCGTTGTATAGATGACAAGGCTGATGACGACGATGATTAGTGCCGCTCCATACTGCGTGATATGGAAAGTATGTGCAACGATGGAGTGGGGTAAATAGATGGTCCATGCGAGAAACGCAATGACGCTGGACACGCAGGGGAACCAAGGGAAGTCTACCGGATCACCGACCTTCCGCCGGTGCTTTAGGCGCCCGCCGCTTCGACTTTGTCCGCGCTTTCTGTGAACCCCGTCGATTTGAGGCGAAGGCGTCGGAAGTGATGGCGGAGACACGCTGACCCCTAGTGCCGTCGCTTTCGCAGATACCAGCAGGTATTGTAATAGTGGGGTGATGATCATGCACGAAGCGAAGGCGATCCAAAGCCAAAAATCGATCGTAGCGTCGCTTTGAGTGGACGCCGTGAACTGTTGTGAAGCGCCAGTAGCGGCATCTGTAACGGTCGTCGCCGAGCCCTGGACTACGCTACCCGCCGCGCTGCCGAGAACCCACGACGGTGCGGGAATGAGCGCAAGCAACGCAATATAGACGGCGACGATCTCCGTGGGAATGTACTTCGTGACTTGGACAACGAAACCGCTGACGGCATTATCGGCGGTGACGGTCCCCATGGGGGACTGGCCATCCGTCGATCGTAGTGATTCGACGTTTCTGGCCGGCTGCTGAGGAATCGTTGTTTGCGCGAGATCGGGTTGCATTTTTCGCGTCACGAACTCGTCTGCCATCCGATCGAGAGCCATGTTCTATTAATATTCTCGATCGGCTTGATCAGTGCACTGGTCCCGAGCTGTATGTATGATGAACGTCGCTGCCGCCACGGTGCAGGAAGACCCTAGCTCGATTGATGAGTTCGCACCACACTGCATCGTTCTTCCAGTTCCTGAAGAAACGAAAGATGCCGCTGCAACTTGTACAGCTCGCGCAAGCTCGATTGGCCAAGGCCAGCGAGCCTCCTGCTGAGACGACGGCTTGTTCCGCGAGCTCGGCCACAAAGCGTGCACGGCCCCTATCACGGGCGATCCGTCAGTTCGCCTTGGAAGAACGGCCGACACCCCGCTTTCGGTCGAGCCGGCCGCGACGCGCGCGCATACCTGCCGGGCTGGTTGCTGTCGCCGCTCTCATCGCAGCAGCGTCGTGCGCGCATTCGTCGCCGGCGCGCGCGCCGGCTGCGCCTACCCCGCTGCGCGAGGCGCCGAACGCGACCGCCTGGAGCGCCGCGCAATTGCGCGCCCTGCAGGGTGGGCTGCGCGCAGCGCTGGGCGCGTCGGCACTGGCGACGAGCGGCGTCGCGGTCGTCGATGCCGATGCGCGCCCGCTGTTCGCGCGCCGTGAGCGCACCGCGTTCACGCCCGCCTCGACCTTCAAGCTGCTCGTCGGCGCGGCGGCTCTCTCGACGCTCGGCCCCGTGTTTCGCTTCGCGACGACGTTCGAGTCGGTCGCCGATCCCCACGACGGCCGCGTCGACGGCGACCTGTTCCTGGTCGGCAGCGGCGATCCGACGCTGACGCGCGACGACTTGCGCGGCGGGGCCGGAACGGTCGCGCGCGACGGCGTGACCGAGGTGCGCGGCGCGCTGGTCGCCGACGCGACGGCGTTCTCAGGACCGGAGACGAATCCGGCCTGGGATCCCGGCGACCTGCAGTACGGCTACGCCGCCGGTACCAGCGCGCTCTCGCTCGATCAAGGGACGGTCGAGTTCCACCTCGTGCCGACGGTGCCGGGCGCTCCGGCGCGGATCCGCGTGCTGCCGCCGTCGGACGCGGTGCGCGTCGCCGGCAGCATCATCACCGCGTACACGACGCTGCTGACGATCCAGCGCGACGCCGGGCGCAACGACTTCACCGTGCAAGGTCGCGTCGCGGCCGAGCAATCGTTCTGGCGCCCGGTGATCGACCTGCCGCGCTACGCCGCCCAAGTCGCGCGCGCGATGCTTCGCGAGCGCGGCGTGCGCGTCGACGGCGGCGTGCGCACGGGCGTCGCGCCGGTCGCCCCGCTGGTGCTGTGGCGGCACCGCTCGCCGCCGGTGCTCGCGATCGTGCACCAGATGTTCCTTCACTCGAACAACCACTTCGCCGAGCAGCTGCTGCGCGCGGTCGGTCGCACGATCGGCGCCGGGACCGAGTCGAATGGCAGCCGGATCGAGCGCGAGCTGCTGGTGCGCGACGCGGTGCCGCAAACGGGGCTGCGAATCGTCGACGGCAGCGGGCTCGCCGCCGCCGACCGCGTTGCCCCGATCACCTTGGCGACGTTGCTGGCGCGCGCGGCCGCCGCGCCCGGTGGCGACGCGTTCGTCGGGACGCTGCCGCGGGTCGGCATCGAAGGGACCGTTCGCGACCGCAAGGTCCGCGACGCACTCGGACGGGCGCGCGCGAAGAGCGGCCACATCACCGGCGTCAACGCGCTGGCCGGCTACGTGCGAACGCGCCGCCACGGGCGAGTGGCGTTCGCGATCATCGTCAACGACCCGCGCGCCGACGACCCGGCCGTCGACGCCGGAATAAACCGCGCCCTCGACCTTTTGGCCCGTTCCTAGGTGTGTGTTCGGTCCTTCGGACCGAGCCACACTCGCGTTTGGTCCTTCGGACCAATCCGCCCGTCGGACGTTGTCCGACGGTTGAAGGAATCTCCTAGGAAACTAGCAGGTTGCGCTCGGCCCCGCACGAACGCCGCTGCGTTGCTCTCGCGCTGGAAGTAGGTTCCTTTGAGACAGTGGTTGGTTGGTGCGCTCTTGGCCGCGCTGGCGGTATCGACCGGGGCCGGCCGCGCGTCGGCCGCCGACTCGCCGCTCTTGCTGCGCGACCCGACGGTGAGCCGGACGCAGATCGCGTTCGTCTACGGCGGCGACGTCTGGATCGCGCCGCGCCACGGCGGTGAGGCGCGCCGGCTGATCACCGGCTACAACCTCGCCAGCACGCCGCTGTTCTCGCCCGACGGCTCGGAGATCGCGTTCAGCGCGAACTACGACAACAACGTCGACGTCTACGTCGTCTCGGCGTCCGGCGGCGAGCCGCACCGCCTGACCTACCATCCGGGCGCCGACGTCGCGGTCGGCTGGACGCCCGACGGGAAGCGCGTGCTGTTCCGCTCGAGCCGTTTCAGCTACTCCGATCCCGACCAGCTCTACACGGTCGCTCGCACCGGCGGCTGGCCGACCGAACTGCCGCTGACGATGGCCGAGAACGGTTCGTACTCGCCCGACGGCACGCACCTGGCCTACGTCCCGAACTTCCAGTGGGAGCCGTTCTGGAAAGGTTATCGCGGCGGCCAGACGACGCACGTGCTGATCGCGAACTTGGCCGACTCGAGCACCGTCGCGGTGCCGCGCAACGACTCGAACGACAACCTGCCGATGTGGATCGGCGACCGCGTCTACTTTCTGTCCGACCGCGACGGCCCGATCACGCTGTTCTCCTACGACACGCGCAGTCACAAGGTCGAGAAGCTGATCAAGAACGACGGCTTCGACATCACCTCGGCCTCGGCGGGCCCCGACGCGATCGCGTACTCGCAGTTCGGCGTCCTGCACGTCTACGACACCGGCTCCGGTCACGACGAGGTCGTGCACGTCAACGTCGCGGCCGACCTGGCCGCCGTACGGCCGCACTGGCAGCACGTCGGAGCGGAGATCGTCAACGGAACGATCTCGCCCAACGGCGTCCGTGCCGCGTTCGAAGCGCACGGCGACATCATGACCGTCCCGGCCGAGCAAGGCGACGTTCGCAACATCACCAACACGCCGGGGATCGAGGAGCGCAACCCCTCGTGGTCGCCCGATGGGCGCTGGATCGCGTACTTCTCCGACGCTTCGGGCAACTACGCGCTGCACATCCGCGATCAGCGCGGGCTGCAGCCGGCGCGGGTGATCACGCTCCCGCCGTCGTTCTACTACGCGCCGGTCTGGTCGCCGGACAGCAAGAAGATCGCGTACACCGACAAGAAGCTCACCCTCTGGTACGTCGAGCTCGACCATCCGACGCCGGTCAAGGTCGCGACCGCGCCGTACGGCGGCTTCGACACGCCGCAGTTCGATCCGGACTGGTCGCCCGACAGCCGCTGGATCGCGTACACGAACCAGCTCGACAGCTTCCTGCACGCGGTGTTCGTCTACTCGCTCGACTCGCGCAGCTCGCATCGCGTCACCGACGGGATGAGCGACGCCGGCAACGCCGTGTTCGACCGCAACGGCGAGTACCTGTACTTCACCGCGAGCACCAACACCGCGCTGACCGGCAACGGGCTCGACATGGAGGCCGACGGCCGCGTCACCAGCAGCGCCGTCTACGCCGCGGTCTTGCGGCGCGACGTCAAGTCGCCGCTGTCGCCGCAGACCGGCGACGAGCAGCCCAAGGGCGGCGAGGAGATGCCGGGCGCGTCGCCCTCACCGCCGTCGCCGTCACCCTCGCCGGCGGCGAAGCCCGCGGTTCCGGCGCGACCCAAGTTCGGGATCGACTTCGACGGGATGCTGCAGCGCATCGTGACGCTGCCGCTCGAAGAGGCGAACTACGTCAACATCCAGGCCGGCAAGCCGGGCGAGCTGTTCTTGCTCAAGGGCCCGATCGCGCAGGTCGAGCCGGGCCCGCTCCCGCTCGAGCTCGATGTGTTCGACCTCAAGACGCGCAAGGCGCGGCCGGTCCTCGAAGGGGCCAACGGCGCGCTCGTCGCGGCCGACGGCGAGCACGTGCTCTACAGTGCCATGCGCCGCTTCTTCATCGTGTCGGCGAGCCAGCCGGTCCATCCCGGCGCCGGGGCGCTGGCGACGCAGAACCTCGAAGTGTACGTCGACCCGCGCAAGGAGTGGGAGCAGATGTACCGCGAGACGTGGCGCATCGAACGCGATTTCTTCTACGACCCGCACTTCCACGGGCTCGACATCGCAGCCGCCGAGCGGCGGTTCGAACCGTACGTCGCCGAGCTGTCGTCGCGCGACGACTTCACCTTCCTGTCGCGCGAGATGCTGAGCTATCTGTCGGTCGGGCACATGTTCGTGAGCCCGCCGCCGCCGCAGACGCCGCGCGTCACGGTCGGACTGCTCGGCGCCGACTACGCGATCGAGAACGGCCGCTACCGGTTCAGCAAGATCTACGACGGCGAGAACTGGAACCCGGGCGTGCAGGCGCCGCTCACGCAGCCGGGGACCGACGTCAAGGTCGGCGAGTACTTGCTAGCCGTCAACGGCCGCAGCGTCAGCGCCGAGCAAAGCGTCTACAGCTACTTCGAGGAGACGGCCGGCAAGCAGACCGTGATCCGCGTCGGCCCCAACGCCGACGGCAGCGGCGCGCACGACGTCGTCGTCGTGCCCGTCGCGAGCGAGGCGCGGCTGCGCAACCTCGCCTGGATCGAGGGCAATCGCCGCAAAGTCGATGCGATGAGCGGTGGTAAGCTCGCCTACGTCTATCTGCCCGACACCGAGTACGGCGGCTTCACCAACTTCAACCGCTACTTCTTCTCGCAGATCGGGAAGGAGGGCATCGTCGTCGACGAGCGCTTCAACCACGGCGGTCAGATCGCCGACTACATCATCGACCTGCTGAACCGCAAGCCGATGGGGATCGTCGAGGCGCGCGAAGGAAAGGCGGCGGTCGATCCGCCGCTGGCGATCTACGGGCCCAAGGTGATGGTGATCAACGAGTTCTCGGGCTCGGGCGGCGATGCGCTGCCCTGGTATTTCCGCAAGGCCGGGCTCGGGCCGCTCGTCGGCGTGCGCACCTGGGGCGGCCTGGTGGGCATCGGCGGCTATCCCCCGCTGATGGACGGCGGCGGCGTGACCGCGCCGCGCGCCGCGATCGGCGGCCTGCACGGCCAATGGGAAGTCGAAGGTCACGGCATCTCGCCCGACATCGAGGTCTGGCAGGATCCGCGACTCGTGCGCGACGGCCACGATCCGCAGCTCGAGGCGGCCGTGCACAAGGCGCTGCAGCTGCTGCAGCAGCATCCGATCCCGACCTACCATCCGCCGGCGTACCCCGACCACCACCCGGTGTTACCGCCGACACCGTAACCGAGACCCCGAAACGGGGAACGCTGTCCGCATGAGCGAGCGGCGAGTCTGGACGTTCTTCGTCTTGCTCGTCCTCGCCGCGTGCGGCGGCGGGGGCAGCAGCGGCCCGGCTCCTACTGCGCCGGGCGGCAGCGTTCCGACCGTCGCGCCCAGCGGCGCTCCGACGGCCGCTCCGACCAAGACGCCGATCCCGGGACCGACGAAAACGCCGACGCCTGGTCCGACGAAGACGCCGACGCCGGCTCCGAGCCAGTCGCCGGCGGTGACCGTTACGGTCGACGGTACGTCGAGCGGACCGGCGATCTCCGAGGACCTGCTCGGCGCGTCGCTGGCAGCGTGGTCGGACATCACGCAGCCGTTCATCGAGTCGTCGATGGCGTCGACCGGCTTCCATCTGGTGCGCTGGCTGGGCGGCTCGGCGTCCGACGAGTACCACTGGGCGACCAACACGGTTTGCCAGGGCTACGTCAACCCGAGCTCCACCTTCGACGCGTTCGCACACGACGTGTTCGAGCCGGCGCACCTCGACGTCGCCGTCACCTTGAACTACGGCAGCAACGCGGCGTGCAACGGCGGCGGCGATCCGGCCGAAGCGGCCGCGTGGGTCGCGCACGCCAAAGCCGGCGGCGAGCCCGTCGCGTACTGGACCGTCGGCAACGAAGAGTTCGGCTCGTGGGAGTACGACCTGCACGCGTCGCCGCACGATCCGGCGACCTACGCGAACGCGGTCGCGACCGGCTACTACCCGCAGGTGAAAGCCGCCGACCCCGGTGCGAAGGTCGGCGTGGTCGTCGGCGGATCGGGCTACCCGAGCTGGGACAAGACGGTGCTGCAGAACGCGACGTACGACTTCGTCGAGTTCCACTATTACGCGCAGGCGCCGGGGAGCGAGAGCGACGCGTACCTGCTCGGTCAGGGCGTCACCGACTTCGCCAACGCGGTCGCTGCGTTGCGCACCGAGATGAACGGCGACGGCGTCGCGCTGAGCGTTCCGATCTACGTCGGCGAGCTCAACAGCGTCTACGCAAACCCCGGCAAGCAGACCGTCTCGATCGTCAACGGGCTGTTCGCCGGGATGGCGGTCGCCGAGCTGATGAAACAGCCCGGCGTGACGATGGCGACCTGGTGGCTGGCGTACGGGGGCTGCAGCACCGGCACCAACGACTCCAGCTCGCTCTACGGCTGGCAGAGCTTCGGCGCGTACACGCTGTTCTCGGACGGCGGCGGCGAGTGCGGCTCGAACATCGCGACAGCGACGCCGTTTCCCGACGCGCGCGCATACGCGCTGCTGATCGCGTTCGCGCCGGCCGGCTCGACGTCGCGCAGCGCGCAGCTGTCACCGGCGACGGCGAACGTTCGCGCGTACGCCGACACCTCGCCGGGCGGCGAAGCGCTATTGCTGTTCAACCTCAACGAGAACGCGGCCGCCACGCTGGGCGTGGAGTTGCAGCACGCCGCGAAGCCGAGCTTCAACGCGACGCAGACGACCTACGGCAAGGCACAGTACGATCAGTCGCAGACCGGTGCGTGGCCCGGGCCGGCGACGACCTCGCTCGGCACGGTCGGGTCGCAGTTCAGCGTCACGCTGCCGCCCTGGAGCATGACCCTCGTCCTGTTGCGCTGAGCTGCGTCGAAGGGATCAGCGGGGGATCTCGGCCGATTTCTTCGGCGTGCGCAGGGTGGTGACGCGAACGTCGGGCGCCGGCTCGATCGCGTAGACCGCGATCGGCTCGCGCTTGCCGCGCACCTTGTGCCGGCCGAGCGGTTGCGCTTCGTACTGGCTGACGTCGCGCACGGCGTTCATCACGTTTTCGGTCGCGACGACCGGAACGCGCAGACGCTTGGACAAGCCTTCGACGCGTTTGGTGGTGTTGACGGTGTCCGACACGACCGTCGTGTCGATGTGCAACGCGTCGCCGACCGTGCCGAACGTGACCGGTCCGGTGTGCAGCCCGATCCCGACGTCGATCGGCGGGCCGAGCCCCTCGCGGTTGAGTTCGAATACGGCGTCGCGCAGCGCCAGCGCGGCGTCGAGCGCGTCCTCGACCCGGCGCGGGAAGAGCGCCATATAACCGTCGCCCAGGTACTTGTCGACCGTCCCGCGGTAGGCGCGGACCACGCGCGCAGATCGGGCGAAGAAGTCGGCGATCAGGACGAACGCGTCTTCGGACGAGAGCACCTCGGTCAGCGCCGTCGAGTCGCGGATGTCGGCGAACAGCACCGTCATCGGCTGGGTGATCCGGTCGCCGATCTCGACGTCGGCCAGCGAGTTGCGCCCCAGCCGCTCGACCAGCATCCGGGGGAGGAAGCGAGCCTTCGCTTCGCTCTCGCGCTCGATCGCCGCGAACAGCCGGGCCGGTGCGTCACGGGTCGCGGAGAGGACCGCTAGGCCGTAGCGGATGACCGCCGCGGCGCCAAGCACCAGCGCGACCCCGCCCAGGACCCCTTCGTCGCCGCCCAGGATGATCGCGATCGTCGCGACCCCGGCCGCGCAGGCAGCCTCGAGCGTCTCCCGGCGCCGCCGTAAGGGGCGTCCCGTGGCCACGGCGATGAGCGTCAGCGTTCCGAGCGCTCCCGCTGCGGCGGCTGTGACCGACGTCATGGATACATCATGCCCGCTACTGCGCGTTTCAGCACACCCGGCGAGGACACCCCGCGAGCGAGCGCGTACCGGACTTCGATGGCCTCCGCCCCAGCGATCGGCACGCAACTCGTGATGCGCCTCGAGACACCCAACACCCCCGGTTCGTTCGGCGTGCTGGCCTCGGCGATCGACGACGCCGGTGGAATGGTCGGCGCGGTCGACACGCGGTCGGTCGGCAAGACGACCATCACCCGGGACGTGACGGTCAACGTCCCCAGCGAGACGGTCGGCGAACTGGTCCGGCGCGCGATCGAGGCGATCGACGGCGTCCGGATCGTCAACGTCTCCGACTCGACGTTCCTGGCCCACCTCGGCGGGAAGATCCGGACCGCGATCACCCGGCCGGTGAAGACGCGCCAAGACCTCTCGACGGTCTACACGCCCGGCGTCGCGCGCGTCTCGTCGGCGATCGCCAAGGATCCGGCCAAAGCGTACGCGCTGACGATCAAGCGCAACACCGTCTGCGTGCTGACCGACGGCACCGCGGTGCTCGGCTTGGGTGACATCGGTCCGTACGGTGCGGCGCCCGTGATGGAGGGCAAGTGCATGCTCTTCAAGCAGTTCGCCGACATCGACGCGTTTCCGATCTGCCTCGACACCAAGGACGTCGACGAGATCGTCGCGACCGCCAAGCGCATCGCGCCGATCTTCGGCGGGATCAACCTCGAGGACATCAGCGCGCCGCGCTGCTTCGAAGTCGAGCGCCGGCTGGTCGAAGAGCTCGACGTGCCGGTGATGCACGACGACCAGCACGGCACCGCGGTCGTGATCCTGTCCGCGCTGATGAACGCCGCGGCGGTCGTCGGCAAGAACGTCGAGGACCTCACCATCGTGCTGACCGGCAGCGGTGCCGCCGGGACCGCGACGATCAAGATGCTGCTCGCCGCCGGGGTCCGGGACGTGATCGCGGTCGACCGCGACGGCGCGCTCAGCCGCGATCAGCGCTACGCCAACTCGCACTGGACCTGGCTGGCCGAGAACACCAACCGCGAGAACCGCCACGGCTCGCTGCGCGACGTGCTGCGCGGCGCCGACGTGTTCGTGGGCGTGAGCGCGCCGGGCATTCTGCAGCCCGAGTGGATCGGGACGATGGCGCGCGATCCGATCGTGTTCGCGATGGCGAACCCGACGCCCGAGGTGATGCCCGACGCGGCCGCACCGTACGTGGCCGTGATGGGAACCGGCCGCAGCGACTTCCCCAACCAGATCAACAACCTGCTGGCGTTTCCGGGCATCTTCCGGGGCGCGCTCGACTGCCGCGCGCGCAGGATCACCGAGGGGATGAAGCTGGCCGCGGCGCGCGCGATCGCCGGCATCGTCGGCGACGAGCGCAGCGCCGAGTACATCATCCCGAGCGTCTTCGACACGCGCGTCGTCGACGCGGTCGCCGAAGCGGTGACGCAGGCGGCGATCGAGGACGGCGTCGCGCGCCGCGAGCTGCTGATGCAGGACGAGCACGCCAGCGCTCCGGTCGGAGCCGGTTGAGATGTCGGATCGCATCCTGATCATCGAGGACGACGCGGACGTCGCGATGTTCGAGAAGACGATCCTGGAGCGCAGCGGCTACGAAGTGCGAATCGTCAACACCGGCTCGGCCGGACTCGAAGCCGAACCGGTGTTCAAACCGGCGATCGTCCTGCTCGACGTCGAGCTGCCCGACATCTCGGGGCTCGACGTTTGCACGTCGCTGGCGAACTCGTCCGACGCGTTCATCCTGATGGTGAGCGCCCACTCGAGCGAGAACGACGTGCTGCGCGGCTTGGGGCTGGGTGCCGACGACTACATCCGCAAGCCGTTCTCCGGCAACGAGCTGGTCGCGCGCGTGCAGTCGTTCCTGCGCCGCCGCGAGCGCTCGCGCAAGACCGACCAGGAAGGGCGGCTCGCGCTCGGCGGCGCGACGCTGGTGCGCGACTTCCACACGCTGGAGAACAACGGCCGCAGCGTGACGCTGACCGCGCTCGAGTTCAGGCTGCTTTGGTATCTGGCCGAGAACGTCGGCAAGCTGCTCACCCGCGCGCAGATCCTCGAACGGGTGTGGAACGACGTCTCGGGCGTCCCGACGCGCGTCGTCGACGTCCACGTCGCGGCGCTGCGCAAGAAGCTCAACGAGGTCGCCGCGACCTTGGCGATCTCGTCGGTTCGCGGCATCGGGTATCGCCTGGACGAACGCTGAGGGGTCGGGACGCTGATATCGGCCGACTGGATCAGCGCGCTGGCGGCGATGGCGACGCTGGTGGTCGTCGCCGTCGGATCCTTCGCTGCGCTGCGGCAGATCCGGGACATTCGGCGCGGGACGACCGTCGAGATCATTCTGCGCCTGTTCGAGCAGTGGCAGTCACCGCGCGTCCGTGACTCGTTCACGTTCGTCCGCAACGAGTTGGCGGCGAAGCTCGATGACCCGGTCGTGCGCGCGGCCATTCTCGAAGGCGCTCTCGACGCCGAGGTCGATTCAGCCTTCGCGGTCGCGAACTTCTTCGAGGGCGTGGGCGATCTGGTCAGCAAAGGGCTGCTCGACCACGAACTGATCGTCGACTCGTTTCCGACCCTCTTCGTGTGGGAGAGCTGCGCGCCCCTCATCGCGCAGCTACGCGTGCGCCATCCGTATGCGCTCGAGCTGTTCGAGTACGTCGCGGTGCTGCAGCGCGACCACAACGCCAAGCGCGGTAGCGCGGTCGCGTACCCGAAAGGTGCGGCGCGGATGCCGTTGCCGCCGGTCGACGACGACCGATGACGCCAGCGATCGCGCTCGACGCGCGGGACCCCCGCCCGCTGTACGTGCAGGTCGCCGATGCCCTGGCGACCGCGATCGAGCGCGGTGAGCTGGCACCGGACGAACGGCTGCCGCCGATCCGCGCGCTGGCCGGCGAGCTCGACGTCGCGCTGGTGACGGTCTCGCAGGCCTACGAGACGCTGGCGGCGCGGGGCCGAGTCGTCTCGCGCGTCGGGCGCGGAACGTTCGTCGCGACCACCAAGCCGGCCGACGAGTCGGAGTTCGCGCGCAGCTGGGAGCCGTCGCTGCTCGCCCGCGCCGAACGGATGGAAGGCGTGATGGACCGGCTGGCGCAGGCGCACGCGCCGGGCGCGATCTCGCTCGCGTCGGCGCACCCCGCCTCGGAGACGTTTCCGATGGCCGACTTCGGCCGCGCGATGCAGCGCACGTTCGCCGACGATCCGCCCGAGGTGATGCAGTACCGCGCCGGCACCGGCGATCCGGATCTGTGCGCGACGCTGGCCGAAGGTCTGAGCGCGCGCGGCTGCGACGCGCGCGGCGAGGAGATCATCGTGACGTCCGGCGCGCAGCAGGCCGCCGATCTCATCGCGTCGGTGCTGCTCGCCGACCGCGCGGTCGTCGCGTCCGAGTCCCCGACCTATCCGGGGACGCTGGGCGTGTTCGACGCGCGGGGCGCGAGCTACGTCGAGGTGCGCGGCGACGCGGACGGCGTGCGGATCGACGACGTCGAGCGCGTCTTCGCCGAGTACCGGCCGCGATTGTTCTCGATCTGTCCGATCGCCGAGAACCCGACCGGTACCGTGCTGCCGGCGCGGCGCGGCAAAGCGATCGTCGAGCTGGCGCGGCGCTACGACGTCGTCGTGCTCGAGGACCAGACCGGCTGGACGTTCACCTACGACGGGCCTCCGCCGCCGCCGCTGGCGGCCTACGACACCGACGGCCGCGTCGTGATGATGGAGTCGCTCTCGAAGTCGATCTTCCCGGCGTTGCGGGTCGGCTATCTGCGCGTCAAGGGGACGCTTCGGATGAAGATCGAGGCCGCCAAGGTTCGCACCGACTCGTTCACCTCGACGCTCACCCAGCGGGCGTTGTGGCGCTTCCTGCGTTCGCCCGCGGCGCCGCGCCACCTCAAGCACGCGCGCGCGCTGTACCGGCACCGGCGTGACCTGTTCGTCGACGCGCTGGCGCGCGTGCTGCCGTGGGCCGACGTGCGGCCGCCGCAGGCCGGGACCAACGTCTGGCTCCGGCTCCCGTCTCGCCTCTCGACCCAGGCGGCGTTCGACCAGTGCGCCCGCGAAGGGGTCGTGGTGATGCCCGCCGATCCGTTCTATCCGAGCCGTGCCGGCCCGCCGGCGCTGCGGCTGTCCTTCGGCGACCTCGACGACGACGCGCTGCTGCGCGCAGTCGAACGCCTGGCCCGCGCGCTGCGCTAGAAACCGTACCCGCTGGTCGGCTCGGGGATCGCCACGATGTCGACGCCGGCGCCGGTCGTCGCGTCGACCGAGATGAGATCGACGACGTACGGGTTGCCGGCAATCGCGCCCGGTGCAGGTTTGGTCGCCAGTGGAACGACGGGGGCGCCTGTCGCCGGGCGTCCGACGTAGACCGAAGCCGGTGACGCCGCGAACGTCGCGAGCGCGTACGAGTTGGGCGTCGTCACGGTCGCCGTGACGCTCGACGGCAGTGGCGGGTTCAAGCTGCCCACCAGCGTCGCCGACGTGCCGGTCGTCGACACGAAACCGAAGCCGGCCGCACCGAAGGACGGTGAGGCATCGAACAGCTGCGCTTGCGGGCTCGCCGGCGCGGTCGCGAACGAACCCGGACCGGGATAGAAGAAGAGACCGAAGGTCGACCCGACCCGACCGCCCAGGACGAGATAGAATCGCGTGTTCGCGACCGGGGCGATCGTCGTGACGCCCAGCGCGGGGGATCCGAAGTACGGGCCCGGCGCCGTTGCGCACTCCGCACCGGCGCCGCCTTCGGCGGGCGTGAGCGTCCGGTAGATGGAGACGGTGTGGGTGATTCCGGCCGGTACCGCGAGCGGTGTCGCGTTGTACCCTTCGTATGGGATGTTCGTCGAAGCGGAGCCTCCGATCGACGTCTCGTCGATGCAGATGTCCGTGCCGCCGATGTCCGGCGAGCCTTGCACGTACCGCATCAGGGCAACTCCGGTCGATCCCCCTTGCACCGTACCGGAGCTCCCGCCCGTGCCGTTCGGCGGACCGTTGAACGGAAGCGACGTGCCGCCCGAACCGTTCGAACAGGCTGCGATCGAAAGCGCGAGCGCGCCGATCAGGGGAAGCGTGAAGAGAGAGCGCATGCGGGAGACCTCGACGGAGGGGGAGCGGGCGCCGGTCATTCGAGCGGGTTCTGCGGGTCGGCGATCGCTACGACGACCGAACCACTCATCGCGCCTTGCGTGGCGGTGATCACCGCACAGTAGGCGTTGGTCGGGCTGAGCGGGCCGAGCACCGTACCGGCCGGGACCGAGATCAGGAGCGGCGGCGAGAAGATGATGTTGGACTCATTGCTCGGATCGATCGTGACGTAGATGCTGTAATCCGGCGCGTAGGGCGCAAACGCTCCGCCGCCGGTCGCTGCGGTCACCGAGGCGCACGGCTTGTTCGCGCCGGCCCCGCCGGCCGGATACGATGCGCCGTTGACCAGTGTCGCGCTCCAGATGTAGTGGTTGTTCTCGACCGTTCCGTTGTTCGAGCCCGACGTACTGACGGCGCTCAGCGCGATCGAGCTGCCGGCCAGCACGCGCGGTGCGCTCTGGCCGGCCGTCGTGATGATGATCTTCGTGGTTGCGGCCGGCCCGGTGTTGAGTGCCGACCCTCCGCCCGAGCAGGCCGCGAGCGCGCCGCACGCGACGGCGGAAAGGAGAACGCGACGCATGATGGACGCACCTCTCGTAAACGACGTGACGTGCACGCTCAGAACCGCGTCGTGAAGTCGAGCGCTTCACGGTTCTGGTTGAAGTTGTAGACGGGGAGTACCAAGTCCGTATATCGCTCGTTGCCGAGCAACAGGCTCAAGATGCTTCGCCGGTGCGGGAACGTATACGAGGCGGTCAGTAGGGCATCGACTTTCCGTTCGGCGATGTCTTGTCCGAGCGTCAAGCCGTACGTGCCGTAGTACGCCTGGACGTCGTAGATCATGCCGACCGTGAAACCGTGCGCCAGCGACAGGCTGAACCCGGGCGCGAATGTCGTGTGCCGCTCGTCGACGTAGTTCGGATAGAACAGAATCGGAGTCGCGCCGCCGTTGAGGTACGCGTTGAGAGCGGCCGTCGACCCGGCATCGGCAGCCCCGGTCATCGCGTTGAACGGCACGTAGGCATAGGCCGTGCTGTCGCCCCGGTACAAATGCTCGACCCCATCGACGAGCGTAAAGCACACGTCGGTATCGAGGATCGGAACAGTATATCCGAGCGCACCTTCGAGCTTGTCGAACCTCTCGGTGATTCCCGATGCGAATCCTGGACCGTATTCCATTTGACCGGCGCCGTTTGGCTCCACTTCGCGCAGATGCTGCGCGATGAGGTGCAGCTCGACCGGATGAGCGGCGTCGCCGAACGGCGCGACGACCTCAGCCGACAACCCGCGCGAATTCGGCGCGTATGCGCTGAAATATTCGGGACCACCCGCGACGAACGGGTTGAAGACCGGATAGATGTACGTGTTCGCCGGGTTCCGCGTCACGCAGCCTTGGCCGGCGCAGCCCGGTGTGACCACGCTTTGAAATGTTTGGTTGATCGCCGCATTGTTGGCGAAGCCGAAGAATCCCGGGAAGTAGTTACCCCGCAGGTATCCCGCCGTCGGCGGAGCGGGCCCGAGATATTGCACCGGGCTGCCGTCCAAGAAGTTGGGGCCGACGTTCTGGAACTTCACGTCGGCGCGCGCGGCCGCCAGATGGAACCGGATCCCGACGACCGATGCGCTGTCGGTGATCGGGGACTGAACGAACAGGTTCGGCGTGAACGAGCTGTACGCACCCTCGGCGAAAAGGACCGGGCGCTGCGCGCGGTCGAGTCCTCCGATCGGGATGAACGAGAGCGGGATGCGCGCGTCGAGACCGACGACACGGTCGCTCACCGCGCCGAAGCCGCTCGCGTACGGGGCGCCGTAGCTCGCATCGATGATCCGGCTGAACGAGAGGCCGACCTCGGTGCCCGGGAGGCCGCTGAAGCTCTGGTTCACGCGTGCGGTGAAGTGCTCGCGCTGCAGCCCGTAGTTCGCCGGCGTGCCGGAACCGGCGCTGCCGGACGTCGAGTACGTGATCTGGACGATCGCACCCGCCGGTAGCGGCGTCGGGAACACGACTTGGTTGGTCTTGTCGATGTAGTACCACGACCCCGGCGCGATGGGGCAGACGGCACCCATCGGCGTCGTGCCGCCCGGCGTGCAGACGGTGCCGTCGACGGCCGAGATGTATACCGATCCGACCGCGGCCTTCATGGTCAGGAAAACCGACGAGATCGGCCCGGCGGTCGCGCTGAACGAGTCGGTATGCGAGGCGCCTCCGGTGGGATTCCCCTGTCCCCGTTGGATCGCGCTGTATTGCTGCGGGGCGACGACGAGAAAATAGTTGGCGTACGAACCAAGATCGCCGGAGGTGAAGAACGAGTTGATCGCGCTGTCGTCGATCTGCGAGTAACCGACTTGGAACTGCGTGTGATCGCGATACGTTCCGCCGACCGCGATCCCGTATTCGTAGGGCTGAACGGGGTTCTGGAAGCCGGGCCCCTGCTCCGTCGCATCGGGCGCACGATAGGTAAGCCCGAGTCGCGACGACTCGAGATCGTCGAGCTGGCCGATCCGCACGTACGCATCCTGAAGTCCGCCGAATTTCGCGACGTTGAGGACGAGGGCCGGCTGGACGAGGTAGTTGTCGTTGGCCGACAGCTGCTTGTCGTACTGGATGACGTGGATCGGCAGCGAGAGCGCGAGGTTTTCGTTGACGGTATACGTCGGGTCGATCTTCGCGTCGAAGCGCAGGCGACTGCCGGCCCCCGGGTCGTGCTCGAACGGGCTGTTGTCGGCCGGGCTGGTGAGGTAGGCGTTCACGAGCGGGTCGATCGGACCGCCGGCGACGTTGCTGCCCGGTGCCGTGCGCTGCCGCGACGATTCGTCGACCGAGAGCTCGCCGTTCACCTCGAACGACCGGGTCGCCGGCGCGGCATATTGCGCGCCCGCGAGCATTTGGCGGACGTCCGCGACGTGAACGCCGAGCAGCGTCAGCTCGTCGCGGTACGAATCGACGAGCCGGCGCAGCGCCGTGCGATCGTCGTCCGACAGGCTCGAGCCGTCGCGGCGCGCCTTCGCGAGCGCCCGGGCGACGAGTCTCGCCACCTGCGCGCGGGTCTGCGGCCGGTCATCCCCGAGCGTGCGGTCGCGGTAGCCGACCAGCACTCCGTCGGCGGCGAGCCGGTCGAGCGCCGACAGCGTGGCCGCCGCCGGTACGTCGTACGGCGGCGTGGCGCCGGCGCTTCGCGAGCCGGCGCACATGCACGCCAGCGTGAACGTGGAGGTGAGTGCAACGGTGACGAGTCGCTTCATCTTGACTTTCACGTGAGCGGGTCGAGCGAGGCGCGTCGACCGAAAGGCAACAGAGAAACTCAGCGGCAGCGAACGGCTGACGCAGGACCAGGAAGCTTGGCTTCCCCATCATAGAGCGTCCCAGCCTCCTCCCAGTATGGGGGGCATCCCTACTCTTGACAAGCGGGCTGCTCCGCCTCGCCTCTCGAGTCAGGCGGCATTCGGGCGGCGTGTCCGCGAAGGGGTTGAGGTCGCGCCCGCCGATGAACGCCTGGCGCCTGCGCCGCGCCGAAGGCCATCCCGGCAAGGAGACGATGAAACCACACCTGCTCGCGCTCGCGCTCGTTTCGCTGCTGCCCGCCGCCGCCGCCGCCGCGCCGCCGCCCCACCCCGCGCGGCCCCATCACGCGCCGCCGCATCACGCCGCACGGCGCGCCGAGCCGGCCCGGGCCGAAGTGGTGGAGTACGCCGCGCCGGCCGGCACGATGCCGGCCGAGCACCTGCGCGGCGGCGTCTACGACGCGGTGCTGCCGTCGGGCCGGATCGTCACGCCGGTCGGCCAGAGCGTGGTCACCGGGATGAACGCGCTGGGCGTCGCGCTGACGCCCGACGGGCACTTCGCGATCGTGACCAACGACGACGAGCGCGAGGCGCAGGTACCGTCGCTGATCGAGTCAGGTGCGACCGGCGGCTTCACGCTGGCGGTCGTCGACACGTCGACGATGCAGGTCGTCGACCACTACCGTTCGCTCGACGACACGTTCTGGGTCGGCGTCGCGGCGCTCGCCGATCCGGCCCAGCCCGGCCGGACGCTGGTGCTCGCGTCGGGCGGTCCGTCCAACGCCGTCTACGCCTTCGATCTCGACCCCGACGGGCATCTGCGCCCCGACGTCAAGCACGTCATCGCGCTGACGTCGTCGGCCGACGCCGCGTTCGCCGACGCGGGCCATGCGTTTCCCGGCACGATCGTCGCGTCGAACGACGGCCGCCGCGCCTACGTCGTCGACGAAGGCGACGACACGGTGACGACGATCGACGTCGCCGCCCGCGCCGTGATCGGTGCGCCGCATCCGGTCGGTTTCTTTCCGTTCGGTGCCGCGCTCGCCGGCGATCGTCTGCTGGTCACCGACGAGGGGTTGATGCGGTACGCGACGGTCTCACCGGTTACCGCCTGGCCGCCGTTTCGCACGCCCGCGACCGACCTGCAGCGCGCGTCCGCGCTGTCGTTGCTCAAGCTGACCGCCGACGGCGACGTGTCGGCGCTGCCGCAGGACGCGCCGCCGTTCGCGAACGCGCCGCTGCCGATGGATCCGGCCCCCGATGGCCTGCACACCGTCGGCGGCGCGCACCCGACCGCGATCGCGGTCACCCGCGACGGCGCCTACGCGTTCGTCGCGATGACCAACGTCGATCGGATTGCCACCGTCGCGCTCGGCGGCACGCCGCGCGTCGTCGGCGGCACCGAACTGCGGCTATTCGACAAGGGTCCCTACGGCACGCAGCCGGCCGCGCTCGCGCTCTCGAAGGACGGCGCGCGGCTGTACGTCGCGCTGGCAGGTCTCGATGCGATCGCGGTGATCGACGCGCACGATCCGATCCACCTGCACCGGCTGGGGCTGATCGCGACCGGCTGGTATCCGACCGCGCTCGCGCTGTCGCCCGACGACCGCACGCTGTACGTGGTCAACACCAAGGGTTTCGGTCACGACGCCGACTTCACCGGCGACCCGGCGGTCGCAGCCGACGCGAGCGCGGTCTGGTCGACGCTGCAGAAGATCGATCTCGCCGGCGTGCAGCTCAAGTCGACGACGATGATGACGCTGGCCAACACGCGGCGCGTCGATGCTGCTCCGCCGCGCTACCCGCACGGCATCACGCACGTGGTCGTGATCGAGGAAGAAGGCCGCACGTTCGACGCGATGCTCGGCGATCTCGGCGCCGGCTTCGAAGGCGATCCACGCTTCGTCGCGTACGGCGAGAGCGTCACGCCGAACTTGCACGCGCTGGCGCGGCGGTACGGCCTGGCGGTCAACCTGTTCGCCGACGCGGAAGAGGCCGACGCCGGCCACCAGTTCGTCGCCGGCGGTCTGGCGACGCTGTACTCCGAGCGCACGCTGTTCGACAAGACCGGTCGCGGCCGGCTGGTGAACGAGAACCAGGATCCGGAAGATTATCCGCGCAGCGGCTACGTTTTCGACGCGCTGGCGCGCCATCGGATCGCCTACCGCGACTACGGCGACCTGCTGCAGCTCAGCGGGTACGGCAACGACGTGGCCGATCCGCGCAACGACGATCCGCAGTTCGCCGGACCGGACGACCGTGAGGCCGCGACCCAAGGGCTTGGCGGCTGGTACTCGCTCGACGTCCCGGCGCCGGCCGCGCTCGACGGTCACGTCGACCTGCGGTATCCGGGCTGGAACCTGCGTATTCGCGACGAGCGGCGCGCCCGCGAGTTCATTCGCGACTACGGCGCGTACGTCGCGCGCGGACAGCAGCCGCGCTACGTCGCGCTCTGGCTGCCCGACGGGCGCGCCGGGTCCGGCACGGCGATCCCGCCGGCGGCCGAAGAGGTCGCCGACAGCGATCGCGCGCTGGGAGCGATCGTGCAGTACCTCTCGCAGCTGCCGTCGTGGCGGCACACGGCGCTGTTCATCGTCCCCGACGATGCGCACGGCTCCCGCGACCACGTCGACGAGTACCGGACGTACGCGATCGTCGCCGGACCGTTCGCCAAGCGTCACTATCTCGGCCGGCGCCACCTCTCGACGGTCAGCGTGCTCAAGACGACCGAAGAGCTGCTCGGTCTGGGCAACCTGTCGATCGGCGATCTGCTGGCGACCGACATGGCCGACTTCTTCACGCCGTCGGGCGGCGACGCCGCGCCGTACGAGGCCATCCCCGTTCCTCAGCAAGGCGGGTAGAATGCGCGCATGCGCGCCAACGACATCGCCCTGCTGATCCTGCGGCTCACGCTCGCCGTCGTCATGTTTCCGCACGGGGCGCAAAAGGCGCTCGGCTGGTTCAACGGCCCCGGGATCGCCGGAACGGTCGCCGGCCTGAGCGGACACATGGGACTCCCGGCCGCCGTCGTCTATCTCGTCATCGCGGTCGAGTTCATCGGGCCGATCTTGCTGGTGCTCGGGATCATCACGCGCATCGCGGCGATCGGTATCGCGATCGACATGGCGTGCGCGGCCGTGCTGGCGCACGCGCAGAACGGCTTCTTCATGAACTTCACCGGCAAGCAGGCCGGCGAAGGCGTCGAGTTTTTCATCCTGCTGGTCGGCATCGGTCTCGCGCTCACGATCGCCGGACCCGGCCGCATCGCGATCATGAAACGCATCTGAAAGCGAGAATCTCGTGCTGGAGAAGCTCCGGATAGCGCGTTCGAGGTTCGAGTCGGACGAAGACGCGGTCCTGGCCGAAGCCGTGCAGAACGTTCAGCGCGCGACCGATCCGTTGACGGACGACGAGCGCGTCGTCTACGACGCAGACCAACTACTCGGCAGCATCATGATGGACGACCTTACCACCGCACTGGACGCCCTCGACGAGCAGTTCTTCGGCTGGATGCGCGAGGACGCCGACAACCTCGAGGTGCGGACGAGGCGGTACGTTCGCGAGCACCTCGACGCGTTCGTGACGCTGGAGTGAAGGTCAGGCCGTCGCGGGTGCAGGCTCCGGCGCCGTGCGCGGCAGAACTGCCCACAGCAGCGCCATGACGACGATGTTCGCGGCCAGCGCGATCAGACCGGTGTTGACGCCGAGGATCGGCGGCGTGCCGGCGGCGGCGAAATAGATCAGCAGGATCAATCCGGTGACGATCCCGCCGCCGACCGCGACCGCCTGCGGGCGGCGCGCGGTGACGCCGAGGACGACGCCGGGGACGAGCTGCGCGATGCCGTTGTAGCCGATCAGCAGCAGGCCGACCAGCGACGTCTTGGCCAGCGCCCAGAAGCCGAACGCGAGCAGCGCGACGACCAGCACGAGGATGCGCGTCATGCGCGTCTGCGCGGCTGCGTCCGGCGTCACCCCGTAGTCGGCGAAGACGTTCTTGCCGACGATGCTGGCGGCGGCGAGCAGCTGGCCCGAGGCCGGGATCAGTGCGGCCAGCGTGCCGGCGGCGGCGACGAAGCCCACTACCCACGGGGAGTAGTACTTCGCTACGACGAGCATGAACGACTGATCGCCCGCCGGACCCTTGAGTCCCGGCAGCACTTCGAGCGCAGTGAAACCGGCGAAGAACACGAGCAGCAGCATCACCTGGTAGAACGGGAGGAAAACGGCGTTGCGCCGCAGCGTGTCTTCGCTTCGCGCGCTGTAGATCGCGGCCATCGACTGCGGCCACATGAAGAACCCGCAGCCGGTGAGGATCGTTGTCGTGATCACCCAGGTGATGCCGTTAGGCGCGGTCGGGCCGGCGAGCGTCAGCCAGTTCGGATGGTCCGCGATCACGTGGTCGAGCGCACCGGCCGGCGAGCCGAAGAAGTGGATCGGCAGCAGCACGCCGGCGAACAGCACGCCGAGCAGCACGAGCAAATCCTTCGCGACGCTGGCGAACGCGGTGCCGCGCAACCCGGCGACGTACGTGAAGATCGCCACGACGAAGAAGCCGATCCCGACCGCCGCCAGCGAGTTGAACGCGCCGTAACCGGCGATCTGCAGCAAGATCTGCAGTCCGGTCAACTGTAGGGTCACGTACGGCACGAGCATCAGGAAGCCGAGCAGCGCGACGAGTGCCCCGAGCAGCTTGCTGCCGTAGCGGTCGACGAAGAAGTCCGGACCGGTCAGGTAGCCGCGGCTGCGCGCCAGCCGATGGATCGGCGGCGCGAGGAAGAACGAGATCGCGTACGCGACCGTGCCGTAACACAGGATGTAGTACGCCGGCGCCCCGCGCGTGTACGCCCAACCGGCCGCGCCCAGGAACGTGAACGTCGTGTAGATCTCGCCGGCCAGCAGCAGCCATAGGAGAAACGCGCCGATCCGCCGGCCGCCGACGATGAACTCCTGCGGGTCCATCTTCACCCCGCGTACGGCGGACAGGCCGAGCGCGATCGTCGCGACGACGACGACCGCTACGATTCCAAGCGCGATCGTCGCGTTCATCGCGGGAAGCTCCGGTACGCCGCCCACATGAAGGCGGGCGTCAGCAGCACCCACGCCACGATCCAGGCCAGGAGGAACGGCAGTCCCAAGATCCGCGGCTCCAGCTGGTTGGCGAACGCGACCCCGACCGTGAGCGCCAGCACGGGGATGATCGCGCACACGACGGCAATGGTGCGGCCCGACATAGGGCCGGTCTTTTCCACGCTTGCTTCGTTTCCCGCAACGTCACCGCGCCCCAGGTTGACAAAGTGTTCTCAATATGAGAACATAATCCCGATGCGGGTGATCAGCCGGCGCGCGCTGGTGGACTTCGGGAAGCGCCACGCGGGTAGTGCGGTGGCGCTCGACGCCTGGTATCGCGTTGCCAAAGCGGCGCACTGGCAGAATCTGGTTGACGTGCAGCGCACCTTTGCGTCCGCCGAAGCGGTTGGAGACCTCACGGTCTTCAACGTCAAGGGGAACACATATCGGCTGATCGCGCGCATCCGATACGACTTGCAGATCCTCTACGTGCGCGCGGTCTTGACCCATGCTCAGTACGACAAAGATGACTGGAAGAAGCTATGACGGTGATCGACGAGCCGACCTACGCGGCACTCTTGGTTGAGGAACGGCCACACGTGATCCGGACCGACGAGGACAACGCGCGGGCGCTCCAGCGCATCGACGAGCTGATGCGGCGCCATGACCTGACGGCGGCCGAGTTGGAGATGGTGGATCTGCTCAGCTTGCTGGTCGAGCGTTACGAGGAGCAGCGGTACGTGGCGAAGGTGGCAACGCCGCTCGATATCGTCCGAGAACTCATGGAAGCCAACGGCGTAGCGCAGTCCGAGATCGCGGAGCTGATTGGGTCGAAGGGGCTCGCCTCGGAGTTACTTTCCGGCAAGCGCGAGATCAGCAAGAGTCAGGCGCTCAAGCTCAGCGAGCGCTTCCACGTGCCGGCTGCGGTGTTTCTGGGCGTCTGAGCGATGGGACAGCTGGGGCGGGTCGGCGAATCGCAGCGGGTCGTGACCGTGAAGACCTACGCCTCGCCTTACGTTTCGTCTGATGCCGGCAAGTTGACCGCGGCGCTGGTGCTGCGGCCGTCGGCCGCGGTCGACCGGCTGCCGCCCATCAAAGGCGAGCCGTCGCCGATCGCCGATCGCGCGGTCGAGCAGCACGCGATCTTCGTGCGGACGCTGCGCGACCACGGCGTGGCCGTTCACGAGATGAAGCCGGGCGACGAATCGCCGACCGAGTCACTGGTCGCCGACTGCGCGGTCGTGCTGCCGAAGGGAGCGGTGATCGCGCGGCCGTCGCAGCTCGAGCGCCGGCCCGAGGTCGCCGCCGTCGAGCGGCACCTGACCGAGCTCGGCGTCCCGATCGCCGGCCGGATCGAAGCACCGGGCCTGCTCGACGCGACCGACGTCGCCGTCGGGAACGGGGTCGTCTACGTCGGAGTCCCGCGCGCCGGTGCCGGCCTGCGCCGGCGCTCGAACGAGCTCGGCCGCAAGCAACTCGAAGCGATCGCGGCGCAGAGCGGCTACCGCGTCGTCGAGCTGGCGGTCGCGCCGGACGTCGTCCGGTTGCGTGACGTGTTCTCCATCGTGGGTGAAGACATCGCGGTCGCCGCGCCCGACAAGGTCGATCTGGTCGCTGCGAGCGGGCTGCGCATCGTCGAGATTCCGCGCGGCGAGGAGTCGGCGGCCGGTCTGCTGGCGCTCGGCGAGCGCCGCGTGATCGTCAACCTGCGCGTGCGTGAGTCGGTCGCGCTCATGCGCAAAGCGAAGATCGCGGTCGAGGCGATCGACCTGTGGGAGTTCGGCAAAGCCGGTTTCGGTCCGCACTCGCTCGCCCTCGCGGTGAAGCGCGGCTGAGGCCGCGCCACGACGACGTGCGCATCGCGATCCTGTCCGACATTCACGGTAACGCGCACGCGCTCGCGCGCTGTCTCGACGACCTCGCCGCGCGCGGCGGGGCCGACGTCATCGTCGCGGCCGGCGACCTGTGCGTCGACGGGCCGCGCCCCGAGAAGGTGCTCACGACGCTGCGCGCCGCCGGCGCGCGGTGCCTGCGCGGCAACACCGATCGGATGGTTGGCCTGGCGAACCTCGACGAGCTCGACGAGGAGGATGCGCGTTCGATCGCCTGGGTGCGCGAACGGATCGGCCCCGAGGCGACGCGCGAGCTGGGCGAGCTGCCGTTCTCGCTGACCTTCGGCGACGGTGAGGACGGCCTGCTGGTGTGCCACGCCAACCCGGTCTCCGACGACGAGCACGTCTGGCCCGACGCGTACGACGACACCCTCGAGCGGCTGTTCGGACACGTCGTGCAGCGCACGGTCGCGTTCGGTCACCTGCACCTGTCGTACGTGCGCGTCTGGCGCGGCCGCACGCTGGTCAACGTCGCCTCGGCCGGACTGCCCAAGGACGGCGACCCGCTCGCGCACTACGCGATCCTCACCCAGCGCTCCGGCGGCTGGGAGGTGCAGTCGCGACGCGTTCCGTTCGACGTCGAGAAGGTCGCGCGGCAGTTGCGCAAGAGCGGGATCCCCGACCTCGAGAAGCGGCTGGCGACGCTGCGCCGCCACCGCTATCCGAAGCTCGGCGAGCCCGGCGCGGTGATTCCGTGAACGGTGCCGTCCCCGCGCTGCGCGTCGACGATCTCGTCAAGCGCTACGGCGACTTCACCGCCGTCGACGGGATCTCGTTCCTCGTCCCGGAGGGCGAGTTCTTCGGATTGCTCGGCCCCAACGGCGCCGGCAAGACGACCACGATCAACGCGATCGTCGGCTTGGCGAAGATCACCGCCGGCTCGATCTCGCTGTTCGGTCACGACGTCGTGCGCGACTGGCGCGAGGCGCGGCGTTCGGTCGGGCTCGCGCCGCAGGAGTACAACTTCGACCGCTACCTGAACATTCGCGACGTCCTGATCTTCCAGGCCGGCTACTACGGACTGCGCGGACCCGCGGTGGCCAAGCGCGCCGACCTGCTGCTCGAACGCTTCGACCTGGCCTCGAAGGCGAAGCAGGTCTACACCAAGCTGTCGGGCGGGATGAAGCGCCGGCTCAGCCTGGCGCGCGCGCTGATCCACGAGCCGCGCTTGGTGATCCTCGACGAGCCGACTGCCGGCGTCGACGTCGAGCTGCGGCTCGAGCTGTGGTCGCTGCTGCGCGAGCTCAACACCAACGGAACCACGATCATCCTCACCACCCACTACCTCGAAGAGGCCGAGGAGCTGTGCGACCGGATCGGGATCATCCAGGCCGGCAAGCTGGTCGCGCTCGAGACGACCCGCAAGCTCATCGGCGAAGGTTCGCTGCAGGACATCTTCCTGGAGCTCACCCGGCGGTGAGCTCCAACGCGGTCGGTTTCGAGACGCTGGTGCGGCGCGAGATGGTGCGCACGTTCTCGATCATCAATCAGGTGATCTGGCCGCCGGTGATCCAGACGCTGCTGTACGTCTTCATCTTCGGCCTCGGGCTCGGGAGCCGGATCAAGGACGTGCACGGCATCCCGTACGCGCAGTTCCTGATCCCCGGCTTGATCATGCTGCAGCTGATCGATCAGACCTACAGCGAGAGCTCGTCGTCGGTGTTCCAGGGCCGGTTCATGAACTCGATCCAGGAGCTGCTGATCGCGCCGATGTCGGCGATCGAGATCGTGCTGGGCTACGTGGTGGCGGGCGTGGTGCGGGCGATCTTCATCGCGCTGCTCATCACCGGCCTGGGCGCGCTGCTCGTCCACGCCGCGCCGCACGAGTGGCTGCTTTATGTCGTCACGATCGTCCTCGTCGCGGTGCTGTTCTCGTCGCTGGGGATCATCTTCGGTCTCTTGGCCGAGAAGTTCGACCACATCGCCGTGCTGACGACGTTCTTCATCACGCCGCTGGTCTTCGTCGGCGGCGTGTTCACCTCGATGCAGCTGTTGCCGCCGCTGCTCCAGCGCATCTCGCTGGTCAACCCGATGTTCTACATGATCGACTCGTTCCGGTTCAGCTACATTCAGGCCGGCGACGTGCCGCTGACGCTCTCGCTGGGGGTGGTCACCGCACTGGCGGTCGCCGCCTTCGGGGTCGCGCTCTGGATGACGGCGGCCGGACTCAAGCTCAGGACGTGATACCGATGACATCCACCACTTCGATCGCAACCGCGCTGCTCGTGTTCGCCGCCCTCGCGTTCGCGCCGGCGCGGGCGAGCGCGCAGCAACAACTGCCGGGGCCGGCGGTCGGCGCGCCGGCGCCCGCCTTCACGCTGACGACCGTCGACGGCAAGACGGTGCGGCTGGACGACTATCGAGGCAAGACGCTGGTGATCAACGTGTGGGGCTCGTGGTGTCCGCCGTGCCGGCTCGAGACCCCCGACCTGGTCGCCGAAGCGCGCGCCGACGCGGCGCACGGCGTCGCGTTCCTGGGCGTCGACACCACCGAGCCCGCGTCGGTCGTGCGCGCGTTCAGCGCCGCCAAGGAGATCCCGTATCCCCAGGTCGCGGTCGCGCAGAACAGCGCGTTCGCGACCACGTACGCGATTCGCAACTACCCGACCACGTTCGTGATCGGACCCGACGGCGTGCTGCGCGCGCGCCACGCCGACAACCTGCTGCCGCGCGCGCAGCTGCACGCCTACATCGCCGCCGCGCAGGACGGTCGTACCGCGCCGCTCACGACCGCCTTCCAGGCGCAGCTCGACGCGCTGCTCGATCCCGCGCAGTATCCCTTCACCGGCGACGCGGCGACGGTGCGCGCGAACGTGCTCAAAGCGGCCGAGGCGATTTCACGCGCCGACGACCTCGAAGACGACGCGATGGACGATGCGTCGCGCGACCACGACTTGATCAAGACGCAAGCCGAACAGGAACGCTTGCGCGCGGCCGCGATCGTGGCGCTGGCAAAGGTCGCGACGGGCGACGCCGACACCGCGCTGCTCGACCGGCTGCGCGGCGACGAGGACGCGGCGCTCGGCAAGTGGAGCGACGCCGACGCAGCCTACACCGACGCCCTCGCGCACGCGCCGGGCGATCTCGGCGCGCTCGGCGGCCAGGCGTACGCGGCGTCGGAGCTGGGCGACGAGGCGAGGGTCGTGACGATCGACGCGCAGATCGCGACCGTCTCGAAGAGCTATCCGGCCTACGTCGCGCTCGGCCGCGCCGAGGCGAAGAACGGCGACGTCGCGGCGGGGGAACAAGCCTTCGACCTCGCCGTGCAGGCCGCGACGGGCAACCCGCGCGCACTGGCTTGGACGAACTTGTACTACGGCCGGATGGAGACCGACGCGGGGAACCGCGAGAAGGCTCGCGCGGCGTTCCGGCGCGCCGCAGACGCCGCCGCGCAGATCGCCGCCGGCGACGTGCGCCGCGACTGGTACGTCGAACAGGCCCAAGAGGGTGAGGTCGCGCTCGACGTCGCGCGGGCCGCGGGGCCGGGGCTGTCGCTCGCGCCCTGGACGGGTCCCGACCTGCCGGGCTCGGTCGCCTCGACGATCAAGTACCGCCTGGTCGTCACCGGCGCGCCGGGCGCGCACCTCGACCTGGCCGAGACCGGGCTGCCGGCGCACTGGATCGGATCGTTCTGCACCGACCGGGTCTGCGCACCGTTCCGCACTTCGGTCGTCGTCCCAGCCGACGGCGTCAAGATCGTCGAGTTCCAGGTCGTGCCGACTACCATGCCCGGCGGCGCGGTCCACGTGCGGATCGACGCGAAGCACGCCGGCAAGCCCGCCGCAACGGTCACCACCCTCGTCCACGTTTAGAGGATTCATGCTGCACGCGATCGCCGCCGCCGCGGCGCTGTCCATGACCGGCCCGCAGGTCGGCTCGCCGGCGCCCGACTTTCGCCTCACCACCGTCGACGGACACGCGGTCTCGCTGGCCGACTACCGGGGCAAGACGCTGGTGATCAACACCTGGGCGACGTGGTGCCCGCCGTGCCGCGAAGAGACGCCCGATCTGATCGCGAGCGCGCGGAAGCTGACCGGCTCGCAGGTCGCGTTCCTGGGCGTCGACTCGACCGAAGAGGCGCCGATCGTGCGCGCGTTCGTCGCCTCCAAGCAACTCCCGTACCCGCAGGCGATCGACGCCGACAAGGCGTTCGAGAAGGCCTACGACATCCGCGCGTTCCCGACGACGTACGTGATCGACCCCGGCGGCGTCGTCCGCGCGCGTTACGTCGGCAACATCTCGCCGAAGATCCTGGCCGGCTTCGTCGCGGACGCGCGCGCCGGCCGCAACGGCGTGCTCGCGACCGACGCGCAGAAGAAGGCCGACGCGTACCTCGAGCCGGCCAAGTTCGCCTTCACCGGCGACGTGTCGGCCGTCCGAGCGACCGTGAAGAAGGTGCTCAAGGCGATCGACGACGCCGAGAACGTCGACGGCGACACCGACTACCTTCGGATCGTCGGCGAGGAGAACGTGCTGCGCGACGAGGCCGCGAACGCGTTCGCGCCGCTGGCTACGACGACCGAAGACCATGCGCTTCTCGCGCGCGTGCAGGGCGACGCTGCGGCGGCGCGCGAGGACTGGCCGGCCGCGATGGCCGCGTACGCCCGCGCGCTCGACGCCGCGCCGGAGGACGCCGATGCGTTGGCGGGCTACGCGCAGGCGCTGCACGAGACCGGCGATGACGCGCGCGCCGCCGACGAGTACGCCAAGCTGGTCGAAGCCGACGGCAGCGTCGAGAACTTCGTCTCGCTGGGCGTGAGCGACGGCGATGCGAAGCGCTTCTCCGACGGCGCCATCGCGTTCGCGCAAGCGATCGGCCGCGCGCGCGCCGACGTCGCCGAGAAGCCGTCGGACGCCAAGGCCATCCGCAAAGTCTCGTGGGCGTACCTCTACGAAGGCCGCATGTTCGTCAAAGCCGGCGACACCTCGAGGGCGCGCGCGGCGTTCGCACAAGCCGCGACCTGGGCGGGGAAGCTGCCGAAGACCGATTCCCGCTACGCGATGTATCTCGAGGAAGCGCAAGAAGCGACGGTCGCGCTCGACACCGTCCAGACCGACGGCAAGACCGCGCTCTCGCTCGCACCATGGACCGGTCCCGATCTGCCCGGCTCGGTCGCCAGCACCTACAAGTACCGCCTCGTCGTCGCCGGAACGCCCGGCAAGACGGTCGCGCTGGCCGCGAGCGGCCTACCGAAGCGCTGGGTCGCCTCGTTCTGCAGCGACCGCGAGTGCGCGCCGTTCCGGACCACCGTCGAGCTGCCGTCGTCGGGCGTCAAGGTGATCGAGTTCCAAGTGATCCCGCAGGCGCCCGCCCCCGAACCGCCGACCGTGCGCGTCGACGGCGACGGCGCAAGCGCGAGCGTTCGCGTCGCAGCCGCCGGCTGACCGGGGTTCGGCGGGACGCCCGGCGTAACATCGGGGTGGCCCGTCCGGTACGGATGGGCGTCTGAGGCGGAGGCCAACACGGACGAGGTCATCGGAAAGGTCGGACGGGTGACGGGGACGGTCGGTCCAGGGCGTGTCGGCGAGATCATGCTCGCGGTGCGCGGCGGGAGCGAACATTTCAACGCCTACCCGTGCGACGCCCGAAACATCGCCGTCGGTACGCGTGTGGTGGTGATCGAGTATCATCCGCCTCGGACGGTGATCGTCGCCGAGGCGTGACCCGCCGCGGCGCGGGAGGATCCAGTGAGCACAATCGAAGGTTCGGTTTTCGTCGTCGTCGGTATCGTCGTCGCCGCTTTCGTTTTGGCCGTCGTGCTGTTCCGCGCGATGTGGCGCGTCGCCGAGCCGAACGAGGCACTGATCATCTCCGGGCTCCATCACCGGCCGGCCGAGTCGACCGGCGAGTCGCTCGGATTCAAGATCGTGACCGGGCGCGGAACGCTGGTGATCCCCGGCGTCCAGGTCGTGCGCAAGCTCTCGCTCGACTTGCGCGAGTCGGAGCTGCAGATCGCCTGCGTGACGCATCAGGGCATACCCGTCCACATCAAAGCGGTCGTGATCTACAAAGTCGGCGACGACTTCGCGTCGATCGCCAACGCCGCGCGCCGGTTCCTCGACCAGCAGGACCGGATGGACACGCGCATCCAGCAGGTGTTCGCCGGTCACTTGCGCGCGATCTGCGGTTCGCTCACCGTCGAGGACATGATCCGCGAGCGCGACAAGCTGACCGAAGCGACGCGTGGTGCGTCGGGAACCGAGATGGAGAAGCTCGGCTTGATCGTCGACTCGCTGCAGATCCAAGAGATCGACGACCCGACCGGCTACATCGACAACCTGTCGAAGCCGCACACCGCCGCCGTGCAGCGCGACGCCCGCATCGCGGGCGCGCAGGCCGATCAGGAAGCGACGCAGCGCGAGCAGGAGGCGAACGCGCTCAAGGCCGAGTCGGAGCGCGCCAGCAAGATCAAGCAGGCCGGTTACCAGGCTGAGGTCGACAAGGCCGCCGCCGTCGCGAAGCAGGCCGGACCGCTCGCCGATGCGATCGCGCGCCAGCAGGTCGTGGTCGAGGAGACGAAGATCGTCGAGCTCGACGCGCACAAGAAGGAGTCGGAGCTGCTGGTGAGCGTGCGCCGGCCGGCCGACGCTGCGGCCTACGAGAAGACGACGCTGGCCAACGCGCAGCGCGACGCCGACATCGCGTCCGCGGAGGCGCGCGCGAAGCAGATCGAGCTCCAGGCGCAGGCCGACGCGACGCGGGTGAAGCTCGCCGCCGACGCCGACTCGCAGCGCACCAAGATGATCGGTGAGGCCGAAGGTGCCGCGATCCGCGCCAAGGGCGCGGCCGAGGGCGACGCGATCAACGCGCGCGGTTTGGCCGAAGCGGCGGCGATCAAGGCGCGCGCCGACGCGCTGGCCCAGAACCAGGAAGCGGTCATCTCCCAGCAGCTCGCCGAGAAGTGGCCGTCGATCGTCGAAGCCGCCGCCAAGGCGTTCAGCAACATCGACCAGATGATCGTGATGAACGGCGCCGACGGGATCAGCGAGGTGATGGGCAAGGTGCTCACGCAGGGCGCCGCCGGACTGCAACTCGCGCGCAATTTGCTGGCGCGCACGCGCACGGCCGCGGAGTACACGGCGCCGCCGGCGTCCAACGGCGAAACCGTGCTTCCCAAACCGCCGGCCGAGACCACGTGAGCTTCTGGGCGCGCCTCGCCGGTCTGTTCGCCGGCGACCCGCGCCCGCGGACCGCGCGGCCGGACGACCCGGCCGCGGCGGTCGAGGCCGCCTACCGCCTGCAACTCGGGGTCGTCGACGACGCGCGGGCCCGGCTCGTCGAGCTCCTCGCCGCCCGCGCGCGGCTCGAGATGCAGCTGGCGTCGTACGAGCGGCGCGGCGCCGAACCGAGCGCCGTCGAGGCGTTCCGGGCCGAGATCGCGGCCCTGCGGGCGCGCGAGGACCAGCTGGCGGCGGCGGTCGACGGGTTACGCCGGCAGGCCGACGGGCTGCGCAACGAGCGCGACGTTACGCGCGCGCGGGCGGCCGCCGCGCAGGCGGGGATCGCCGCTCACGGCGCGCTGGCAGGCCTGAACCCGGCGCAGGCGGAGATTCGCGGCTTGCTCGAGGACGCGCGCGCGCGAACCCTCGCGCTCCAAGCCTGGGACGCCGCGCTCGCCGAGCTGGCGGGTCGCGCTCCCGGTCCGCGCCGCCGAGTGGAGGCGCACATCGAACGCGAGGCTCTCAACCCGCCCCCCGAACCGCCGTAGACGCCGCCGAGGGCGCGCCAAGGATGCGACCGGCTACTGTACGGTTGTGACGGTTTCTCTCAGCGATCTCAAAGGATTTCCGCGTACAGGGCCGACACTAAGCCGCACGCCTCGCCGGCCGAACTAAGGCTGGCTGAGGGGATTGCTGCACGCCTACACGGGTGATGGAGGTTCTCAGGATCGTGGCTTTTTCTCGTACCGTGCGACGGACGACACGTATCGTCGCAACGGTTTTGACCTTGGCCTTTACGGTGACCGCCTGCGGTGGCGGTCATAGCTCGTCGGTTCCGTCGACGCTGCCGAACGGCCAAGACAACACCAGCTCGACGCTGCGCGACACCTCGAGCGTCGCGCCGATGATCTCGGTGCCGAAGACGTTCGGCGCCCTGGCGTTCACCGATTCGGGACGGCGCGCGGCCAACGCGCCCGTCAACGTATCGATCACGCTGCGCTACAACAATCAAGCCGAGCTCGACCAGTTCGTGGCCGCCGTGAGCGACCCGCACTCGGGCATGTACGGCCACGTCCTCAGCAAGGAGGATTTCAACTCGCGCTACGGACCGACCGTCGAACAAGAAGCGGCTGTCGTGCGCGCGCTGCAGAGCGCCGGGTTCACCGTCACGCAGCGCTTCTCGAACCGGACCATCGTCGACGCGACGGCTCCCAGCGCGACCGTCGAACGGTTCTTCGCAACCGAGATGCACACCGTCCAGCAGGGCAAGTACGGTCAGCGTTTCGCCAACGTCAAGCCGGCCGTCGTGCCGGCCTCGATCGCCTCGTACGTGCGGACGGCGTCGCTGAGCAACGTCGTCATCGCGCGCACCAAGGTCGACGAAGCCGGCGGCGGCACGCCGCGCATGGCGCCGAAGCCCGTGCGCGACGCGCAAGGCCGCGAGAAGATCCCGATGTTCGCGACGATGGCGCGGACGCAGGCGACGCTGTCGAACGGCAGCTTCGAGACGGGATCGCTGAGCCCGTGGATCGACGAGAGCTCGACCAGTCCGTCGACCGTCAAGGTCACGACGGCGCAAGCCGAGCAAGGTTCGTACTCGGCGTTCATGGGCGTCACCAAGCCGCCCGAGGTCAACGGCTGGTCGTCGATCGCCCAGCAAGTAACGGTGCCGACGAACGGCGTGCTGAGCTTCTGGGTCTACCAGGGCTCGAACGAAGGAACGCTGGGATACGGCACCACCTATGCATGGCAAGCCGGCTACCTGCTCAATTCCAGCGGCTCGATCCTGACCACGTTCTACAAGACCGTGAACAACACGAACGGCTGGGTGAACTACACGGTGAACCTCAGCAAGTACGCGGGTCAGAACGACTACATCTACTTCGGCTGCTACGGTGACGGCTACAGCGGCACGTACACGTATCAGTACGTCGACAACGTGACGTGGACCGGCAGCGCGACTCCGACGCCCGTGCCGACCGCGACGCCGAAGCCGACCAACACGCCGACGCCGACGCCGAAACCGACGGCGACGCCGGTCCCGACGGCCACGCCGACCGTAGGGCCGACGGCGACGCCGACGCCGAAGCCGACCGCAACGCCGGTGCCGACACCGACCCCGGTGCCGACCGCGACGCCGAGCGGCAGCTGTAACAACGCCGCAGCGGACAACGGTCCGCTGACCAACTCGTCGGGAACGCTGGCGACCGGAATCGCGAAGCCGTTCGACTTCCCCGTGCAGCACGGCTGCAACGGTGCAGGCTACACGGCCGCGGTCGCGATCGACGATCCGGTGAACACGAGCTACCTCAAGAGCTACCTGTCGGCGGCGCAAGTCACGCAGACCGGCACGGTGACCAATGAGGCCGTCGACGGCGGCGGCAGCGGCGACGATGCCGAGACCGACCTCGACGTGCAGACCATCTCGGGCCTCGCGCCGGGCGCGAACATCATCGTCTACGACATGGGTTCGCTCACCGACCAAGCCATCGAGGACACCTACAATCAGGTGCTCACCGACGGCAAGGCCAGCGTGGTCAACTCGTCGTTCGGCGGCTGTGAATCGAGCGACACGTCGTTCGAATCGTCAACGAACTCGATCGCCGAGCAGGGCGCGGCCGAAGGCGTGACCTTCGTGGCGTCGGCCGGCGACTCGGGCAGCAACGAGTGCGGCAGCAACGACAACGCCAAGGGCGTCAGCGCCCCGGCCGGCGATCCGTACTTCACGTCGGTCGGCGGCGTCAACTTCACCGACACCAGCGCGGGCGTGCTGGAGACGGTGACGATGGGCAGCGCCAGCGGCTACTCCGGCGGCGGCGGTGTCTCGACGGTCGTCGCGCTGCCGAGCTGGCAGAGCGGCATCACCGGCGTGATCACCTCGGGCCGCAACCAACCCGACATCTCGCTGCCGTTCGATCCGGTCGCGGTGTACACGGGCGGCGCCTTCGCCGACTACCTGGGTACGTCGTGGTCGTCGCCGCAGGCCGCCGCGCTCTTCATCGAGACCGACGAGCTGCACGCGACGAAGATCGGCTGGATGAACCCGACGATCTACAGTCTGTTCAAGTCGACGGGTTACAACAGCTACTTCACCCCGTGCACCTCGGGCAGTAACGGTGCGTACTCGTGCAGCGCCACGCAGTACAATCAGGCCGCCGGTATCGGCGCGCCGAAGGGCTGGGCGCTCGCGAACGCGCTCTGACCCAACCGGTCATCGCGGCCACGGGCCGCGACGACGAACCGAGCGGGGCGGTGTTTCGACACCGCCCCGTTTCGCTTTTTTTCGAGGACCCTGCAAGGTAGGCGGCCGCTCGGTAAGGGACGAAGCGGCAGGCGGTAGTCACGACGCCGCCGCGCGAGGAGCGGGTCCCGCCCGGGGCGCGCACCGCGTTAGGAGAGACAGCGTGTTGTTGAGCATCGTACGGAGCACCCCGGTCATTTGCGTCATCCTGCTCGCCGGATGCAGCGGCGGCGGGGACGTGACCGCCGCGCGGCCGGCGTCCGTCGTCCCGCCGGCCTCTGTGCTGACGGGTCCGGTACCGCCAAGTGGAACTGTACGGCGGACGATGAGCGCTGGAACGTGCAGCGCGGCCGGCGGCGGTTCGTTCGACGGCGCACCTGCGAACGGGAACGTCGCCGGCGGCGCCGACTCCGTGGTCTCCGGTGGGCTCAACAATCTGGCCTGCAACAACGAGACCGCAGTCGCCGGCGGATACGAGAACGTGATCGCGGGCAGTCAAGACGGTGCGGCCTATTCGGACATTGGCGGCGGCCAGCTGAATCAGATCTACGGAACCTCTTCGTGGTCGGTCATCGGCGGGGGGTATCAGAACACCATCGACGCGAGCAACGGCAACTCCGTGTCGCTGGTCGGCGGTGCCTTCAATTCGGCCATGTCGGCCGGTTCGTCGCTCGTCGGCGGCGAGCACAACACCGCCTCGGGGTTCGATTCGATGCTGGGCGGCGGGAACGCGAACACGGTATCCGGCGATTACGGCTTCGACGGAGGCGGCTCGAACAACGCGGTGTCGAACAGCTACGCCGCGGTCGCCGGAGGCGAGTACAATCAGGCGACCGGCGAAGGCTCGTACATCGGCGGCGGCGGCTACAACACCGCGTCGGGAGAAGGCGCGATCGTCGACGGCGGCTTCAACGAATCGGCCGCCGGGAACTTCGCGACGGTTCCCGGCGGATATCGTGACTCCGCGGGGGGGACGTACAGCTTCGCGGCGGGATCCTACGCAAGCGCCGCGCAGACCGGCACGTTCGTGTGGAGCGACGGTTCGAACGGTAACACCGCCCTGACCTCGACCCAGGCGTATGAGTTCCTGGCCCGAGCCTCCGGTGGCTTCACCCTCTACACCAACGCCGCCGGCACGGTCGGCGCGCAGCTCGCGGCGGGCTCGGGAACGTGGGCGTCGCTGAGCGACCGCAACGCCAAGACGAACATAGCGCCGCTCGACGGCGACGCGGTGCTGGCGAAGGTCGACGCCTTGCCGATCAGCCGCTGGAGCTATAAGTCCGAGCACGGCGTCCGACACGTCGGGCCGATGGCGCAAGACTTCTACGCCGCGTTCAAGGTCGGCGCGGACGACAAGCACATCACCTCGATCGACGAAGACGGCGTGGCGCTGGCGGCCATCAAAGCCCTACACGCCGAAAACGTACGGCTGCGAAGCGAACTCGCGGTCCTTCGGGCGGCCGAAGCGCGACACGCCGCGCACGATCGGCGGGTCGATGCAGTACTGGCGCGTCTCGAGGCCCGGCCGCTCCGGTAAAGCACCGGTGCCGTGGCCTTCGAGCATCGAATGCACGGCAACATCGCGCGAAGGATAAGGCTTCCATGCGAAATGATGCCCTTGGTTTCGTCACGCCGGCATGTCTGTGCCTTGCTCGTAGGTTAGTCCGCACGAATCCTTGCCATGCAGACGCAACTCGAACGTCTTAGCGCGCGGGTGACGGGCCTCGAGGCGCGCTGACGAGCGGCGGAACGTTCAAAGCCGGCGCCACGTGCAACGAGTAACTGACCACCTTGCGTTAGCGCTGACGAGTTACTTCGCAGCCGGGATGACAGGCGGTGTCGATGGGTCCACCTCAACTGCGCGTTACCGTACGAAACCGTGTCGCGAACGTCGTCGCTTTCGAAGGCGATCGTAGGGGCTGATTATGCGACGCCGAACGCGTCCGGAGGTCGACCTCGCCGACGTGGACCGCGATCCGCTGCGGCGCCTTCGTTCTTGGAGGAGCACGTGCGCTATCTCGCTTGTTGGTTCGTCGTGTCGGCATGCGCGTGCACGACGTTCGCTGGATGTGCGGGCGGAGGTTCGAGCGACGCTCGCACCGCGGCAGCGCTGCCTGCGGCGGCCGGCAAGACCGTCCTCGGCGTCCCGAGTAGCGGCGTTCGCCGAACGCAAAGCGTGCCGACGTGCCCCAGCACGTTAGGAGCGGATGCCATCGTCGTGGGCGGCAGCAATAACGTGGCCCATGGCGGCGTCTCCGGCGTGCTCGCCGGATTCATGAACACGGTGTGCGACGACAATTCGTCGATAGCGAGCGGCTATCAGGACGCGATCTCGAGCGGCAACGACGCGGCCAAGTACGCCTTCATCGGCGCCGGCCAATCGAACACGATCACGGGTATGGGAGCCGGAGAGGACAGCTCCATCGTCAGCGGGCAAGGTAACACCGTCGGATCGATCAACAGCTTCGTCGGGGCGGGGCAGTACAACACGATAACCGGCGGTTATTACGACGCGATCGTCGGCGGCGGCAGCAATTCAAACAACGGTGCTCAGGGCAGTCTGATCGGCGCCGGTGAAAGCAACACGATCGCCGACACCGTCACCGACGGCGTCGTCGTCGGCGGCTCTACGAACTTGCTCTACGCGCCGTATGGCTTCATCGGATCCGGCGAGCACAATACCGTCACGGGCGAAGGGGGATACATCGCTGCCGGCGGCTACAACACCGTGTCCGGCGAAGGCGCCGTGATCGACGGCGGATTCAACAGCACGGCTCACGGTGCATTCGCGACCATTCCCGGCGGCTATGTCAACTCTGCCGCCGGGACGTACAGTTTCGCCGCCGGTGCGCGGGCCAGTGCGGCGCAGACGGGGTCCTTCGTTTGGAGCGACGGCTCGGACGGCGACACGATCCTCACGGCGAGCGCGGCGTACCAGTTCTTGGCCCGAGCATCGGGCGGGTTCACGCTGTACACGAATGCAGCCAGCACCGTCGGAGCGCAGCTCGCAGCCGGATCCGGGACGTGGGCATCTCTGAGCGACCGCCACGCGAAGACGAACATCGTACCGCTCGACGGTGACGCGGTCTTGGCGAAGGTCGACGCCTTGCCCATCAGCCGCTGGAGCTACAAGTCCGAGCGCGGCGTCCGCCACGTCGGCCCAATGGCGCAAGACTTCTACGCCGCGTTCAAGGTCGGCGAGGACGACAAGCACATAACGTCGATCGACGAGGACGGCGTCGCGCTCGCCGCGATCAAAGCGTTGCACCGCGACAACGCGACGCTGCACGCCGAGAACGCGCATCTGCGCGCAGCTTCGGTCTCGCAGTCAAAAAAAATTGCCGTATTGCAGACGCAGCTCGAGCGACTGAGCGCGAAGGTGGCATCTCTCCGCTAGCAGATTGCGGGGCTGTCGCCGAGGCGCGGCTCAGCGTCTACTGTTCGTCGTACGTTTCGCGCACCGTTTGCAGCAGCGTCTGTCCAGCGGCGATCGGGAGCCCGTCGGCATCGAGCACGTCGACGTCGAAGCCCGGGTAGAGCGAATGGAACCGTCTCGTCCTCCAGTCGGCGACGGTCCACGAGTCCCATGCCGCGCGCTCGAACGGCCACGACGGAAACCCGCGCCGGTCGCTGCGCACATCGGCGCCGGCCGGATATCGAATCCGCACCTGAAAGCCCTCGACCCGCGCGATCTTGAGCTCGATCGATCCCACCTTCGGCATTTGCAGGCCTTCGACGCAGGGGCGGCTAGGCGACCTTCGCGAGGTGCTCGGCTAGCCGGGCGAGATACTCGGGGGCGGTCTCGCCGATCACGGGCGGGGAGGAGCGGTGCAGCCCGAGGACGAGCGCCAGCCGGCGCGCGCGCGACCACTCCTTGCGCTCGACCCGCTGACGGAACATCTCGACGGCCTCCGGGTCCCGGGCGAGCGGGCTCAACTTCGCAGCCATGCTGGAAGGATACCCCTCTTTTGGCAAGACCTCTCGGTTGGCGGCCGAGCGCCCGCCGGTAGCCCTCGGGCGCGCATGACGCTCTCGCAGTAGGGTCTACCCCCATACACTGGCGCGCCGCGGCGAGCTAAGATCTCGACGATCCCTCGCTTCACGGAGCAATTTGATGCGTCTCGTCTCGACCGTACGTAACCTGGCCGCCGCAACGGCGATCGCCGCGGTAGCGGCGCTGCCCCTCGCCGCGGGCGCCGCGAACTTTGCCGGGACCTGGGCTTTCACGGGCAGCTTGAACTACCACGGCACGACCTCGACCACCGCGCCGGTCTGTATGCTCCGTCAGTCGGGCAACGTGCTGGCCGGCTCGTGCAAGGCGCCCAATTTCGCCGGACCGATGACCGGGACCGTGAGCGGCCGCAACGTCGTACTGCAGTGGCACGCAACGAACGCGGCCGGTTTCAAAGCCGTCGCGACCATGCGGGGCACGTGGGGCGCGGACGGCGTCGTCCGCGGCACGATGACGTCGATGTCATGGCCGGCGACCGGCATCTTCACGGGCCAGAGGATGTAGAACCCGGCATCGAGCCCTAGAAAAACGGGTTGTGCGCTTTCTCCTCGCCGATCGTGGTTGGTGGGCCGTGGCCGGGCATGACGACGGTGTCGTCGTCGAGCGCGAACAGCTTGAAGCGGACACTCGAGAGCAGGTCGTCGTACGTTGCGACGTCGGCGAAGATGCCGCCGACCGAGCCGGCGAACAGCGTGTCGCCGCTGAACACGGTCGACCGGAACAAGAAGCACGACGAGCCGTCGGTATGGCCGGGCGTGTGCAGCATCCGGATCGCGGCGTCGTCGCCGAACGGCAGCTCTTCGCCGTCGTTGATCGGCAGGGCGCGCGACGCGAGGCTGCCGATCGCGGCGACGTCGGCGCGGTGCATGAAGATCTGCGCGTCGGAAAACGCGCGTGCGACGTCGGCGGTCGCGTCGCAGTGGTCGGCGTGCTTGTGGGTGATCAGGATGTAGCGCAGCGCATACGGCCCTTCGTTCACCGCGTCCAGTAGCGTCTTCGGGTAGCCCGCCGGATCGATCAGCGCCGCGGTCTTGCCGTCTTGCAAGAAGAAGAGGTAACCGTTGGATGGATGCGGGTCGTGCGGGTGGTGACGCACGTCGGGCGGCACCTCGGCACCCGGATACCAGCGGCGTGCGGCAGCGTCGGCGAACTTGCCCGGGTCCAGCCGCAGCACGACGGCCACCGCCCGTGCCTGGTCCTCGGTCGGGACACCGTCGCCTTTGATCCAGGCACCGATCGCGTCCGCGTCGATCCCGGTGCGCCGGCCCAATTCCGCCGCGTCCAAGCCGACGCCGCGCGCCGCCTTGCGCAGAATGTCGCCCGGATCGTCTTCGAGGCCGATCTTCGGCCAGCCGGCAGTCGCGCTCACCACAGTTTCCCTTGGCCGACGAGGATGTACAGCACCGGACCGATCCCCCAGATCAGCCCGACGATCGCCCAGAGCACCTTCTGCGTCGTGGTGATGTCGTTCCGACCCGCCAGATTGATCCACATCAGCACGACGGCGATCGGGTGGAGGATCGCCGACAGCAGAATCTCGAGGACCAGCTTCAGCATGCCGGTGACTTCGCGGCGAACCGGGTGCAACCCGGCTCGGGTTGAAGGAGGCGCCATGTCCGCCTCCACGCATGCCAAGGTCATCATCATCGGCTCGGGCCCGGCCGGCCTGACCGCCGCGGTCTACGCCGCGCGGGCGAATCTCGCGCCGATCGTCTTCGCCGGTCACATGTACGGCGGACAGCTGATGCTCACGACCGAGGTCGAGAACTACCCCGGCTTCCCGAACGGGATCATGGGGCCGGAGCTCATGGAGGCGTTTCGCGCGCAGGCGGAGCGCTTCGGCTCGATCATCCACAACGTCGACGTGACCGAGGTCGACTTCGCCCAGCGGCCCTTCGTCGTGAAGACCGACGAGGAGTCGTACACCGCCGACACCGTCATCGCCGCGACCGGCGCGAGCGCGCGCTGGCTGAACATTCCCGGCGAAGCGCGGCTGCGCGGGCGCGGCGTGTCGACCTGCGCGACCTGCGACGGCGCGTTCTTCCGTGACAAGCACATCGTCGTGGTCGGCGGCGGTGACTCCGCGATGGAAGAAGCGCTGTTTCTCACCCGCTTCGGCCGCCGCGTCACGGTCGTGCACCGCCGCGACGCCTTGCGCGCATCGAAGATTATGGCCGACCGGGCGATGCACCACGAGAAGATCGAATTCATCTGGAACGCCGCCGTCGAAGAAGTGATCGGCGAAGACGCGACGACGGCGCTGCGGCTCAAAAACCTGGTCGGCGGCGGCGAGCAGATCCTCGAGGCCGACGCGCTGTTCATCGCGATCGGACACGATCCGAACACGGCGATCTTCAAAGGCCAGCTCGAGCTCGACGCCGCCGGTTATATCGTGAGCGCCGACGGCGTCCGCACGAACGTCGAGGGTGTGTTCGTCGCCGGCGACGTCTACGACATTCGCTACAAACAGGCCGTCACGGCCGCGGGGATGGGCTGCAAGGCCGCGATCGACGTCGAGAAGTACCTCGAAGAACGCGAGGCGCACCACTCGACTGCGGTGTCGGCGTGACCGATCAGGCATATCCGCACGCGTTCGACGTCTTCCGCCGCATGGACGGGCTCGAAGCGCTCGAGCTGATGAAACAAGGACAGACGCCGCAGACCAACCTGATGCGGTGGATGCAGTTCACCCTCGAGCACGTCGAACGCGGCAAGGTCGTGTTCGGCATGGTGCCGCGCGAGGAGCTCTACAACCTGATCGGCTCGGTCCACGGCGGGATCATCACGACGCTGCTCGACACCGCGCTCGGCAGCTGCGTGCAGTCGCTGCTCCCGTCCGGCCGCGCCGCGACGACGATGGACTTGCACACCCGCTTCCATCGTCCCGTGACGACCGCCGTGCCGAAAGTCTTCGCCGAAGCCCACGTCGTCCACGCCGGCCGCCGCACCGCGACCAGCGAGGCAAAGCTGGTCGACGCCACCGGCCGCGTCTACGCGACCGGCACGTCGACGTTGCTCATCCTCGACGACGCGCCGGCGCCCACACCGGCGCCGGCCGCAACGTAGGCGTTCAGCCTTTGGTGCAGGTTCCGTGTACGCGGTTCACCAGGCCCGCGGTGGTCGTGAACGCCGACGCGGTCGTGTACTTGGTGTCGCTGACCTTCGTCACGAGTGTTCCTGTCGAGGACGTCGTGTCGCCGTCGTACAGGAACGAGTCCGCACCCCACAACATGTGGCCGTAGCTGTCCATTCCGGTCGACGTGGAGTAGCCGTAGGCGCCGTACGAGCCGGTGCCGATGTCGATCCAGCGTTTCGCGGTCCCGTCGTACGTCACCAAATCGGTGTATGTCGACGGGAACTTCGCATACGACACGCCGGCGCTGGTCGTCACGGTCTTCATCCAGTAACCGTCGGGCGTCATCGTGGTGACCAAGGTCCCTTTGGTCGGCTCGCTGCCACGTCGTTCGCTGTACGAAACGCACGTCCACTTGCCGAGCAAGAACCGCAGGCTGCTGAAGTCGGGCTTCGCGGGCTTCGGATAGGTCGGCGCCTTGGGCGGCGGGGTCGACGACGCATCGGTCGTCTGTGCGGTCGCGGGACCGGCGGCGAATACGAAAACCGCCGCTACGAAGAGCGCGTGACGGAAACGAATCATGTGCAGCTCCAAAAGACGTGCCGAGTGGGTGAGCGAAGAGCGGCCTTCGCTCGCCCACCAAGGCAAGCCTTCGGATCGGCGCGGTTAGTGGATGCGGCCGCGGTAGAAGACGGTCACGCGGGGGTTCTGCGCGTCGTGCGAACTGTCGACGTCGACGGCGACGACGCGCTCCGGGTCGATCCCGCTGCGCTGGAGGTACTCGGTCAGCGAACTCTGGTCTTCGCTCTGGCCGTTCGCGCGGTCGACGTCGGCGACCGTCGCTTTCGACAGCGCCGCTTCGAGCGCGGCATGACGGCTGCCGCCCATCGCGCGCACGAGGTCGCGGCGGGCCCGCGCGCTGAGCTGCAGGTTCATGATGCTGACGGGCACGATGTCATGCGACGAGATCTGGTTGGTCAGTCCCGCGAGCATCTGCGTCTCGCGGTCGAAGTGCGCCAGCGCCGACGAGACCATCGTGGTCTGCTGCGTCCCGGTCATTTGCGTCTGCGCAGCGACGAGTGCCGGGGCTGCGATGAACAGCGCGGCGGCAGCGGCCGCGCACGCATTACGTAACTTGCTCATAACGCTGTAGCTTTCCCGAAATTTCCTGGACCGAAAAGTCAACCGGGCGCCCGTCGGGCACCTGGATGCCGGGTCTACTCGACGACCGGCGCTTCGCTCGGCGGGTGCTTCGACGCACCGCGATCCCCACCCGCGGCGACGATCGCGAGGGCAATGATGTCTTCCAACGCCGCAATCGCTGCTACGAGCACGACGACCGCGCTCACGACGGACGCGATGGCGGTCAACGCTTCCCACGACATCCACGCTACCTTATTCCAAAGCGCCGGCTACCCTTGCTTCGGCGTCCGCCCGCCGGCGGCGCGCGCTACGCCGAGGCATACGCCGCAGCCATCAGTTCGGCATAGCGCTGCTCGACGACACGGCGTTTGATCTTGAGGGTCGGCGAGAGCTCCCCGTCCGCGATCGTCAGGTCGCGCGGCAGGATCGCGACGCGCTCGACGTGCTCGAAGCGCGCGAGATCGGCGGTCTGCGCGCGCGCTTCGCGGACCATCAGATCGCGCACGGCCGGGTCGGCCGCCATCTCGGCGGTGGTCATCGTCGCCGGCAGGTCGAGCTTCGCGCGTACGAGCTCCCAGTTCGGCGTGACCAGCGCCGCCGGATGCGGACGGTTGTTGCCGTACACCATCACCGGACCGACGTAGATCGAGCGTTTGATCGCCGTCTCGATTCGCGAGGGCGCGATCCACTTTCCGCCGCTGGTCTTGAACAGCTCTTTCTTGCGATCGGTGATCGACAGCCGGCCCTGCGCGTCGAGCATGCCGATGTCGCCGGTTTGAAACCAGCCGTCCGGCGTGAACGGCTGCTCGTCGGCCGGCAGGTGATAGTAGCCTAGCATCACGTTCGGGCCTCTGACGAGCACCTCGCCGTCGTCGGCGATCTTGACCTCGACGTTGCGAACCGGCGGGCCCACCGTGCCCAGCACGTTGTCGGTCGGCCGATTGACGGTCACGACCGGCGACGTCTCGGTGAGGCCGTAGCCTTCGAGCACCGTGCAGCCCATGGCGGCCAGCGTCAGCGCGGTGTCGCGATGGAGCGGCGCGCTGCCGCTCACGAAGTACACGAGCCGGTCGAGGCCCAGCGTCGGACGGATCTTGTCGAGCACGAGCTTGCGCGCGACGGCGTGCTGCAAGCGCAGCATCGTGCCGGGGCTTCCGTCGCGGACGGTCCGCTCATACTCGGTGCCGACCCGCAGCGCCCACGGCACCAACCGGCGGCGCAGGCCGCCGGCGGCGCGCGCGTTGCCGATGATACCGGCGATCAGCCGTTCGAAGATGCGCGGTACGAACGCGACGTAGTGCGGCCGCACCGCGCGCAGGTCGTCGAGCAGACGCTCGGGCGTCGTAACGTACAGGACGAGGCCGTTGTAGAGATAGCCCAACGCGTCGCTGTGCTCGTAGATGTGCGCGAGCGGCAGCACCGAGAGCGCGGTCTGTCCTTCACGCAGGCCGCTGGTGACCGGATCGAACGCGTTGACGACGTTCGCGACGACGTTGCGGTGCGAGAGCATCACACCTTTGGGCTGTCCGGTGGTCCCCGACGTGTAGATCAGCACGCCGAGGTCGTCGGGCGCGATCCCCTCGCGATACGACGCCAGCTCGGCTGCCTCGTCGGTTGCCGCGGGCGCGTCGCGCTCGAACGCGGCGAACCCGTCGCTGCCGGTGCCGCCGAACGCGACGACCGGCGGCGCGCCGGGCGCGGCAGCCCGCACCTTCGCTGCGGCCGCGTCGTCGCCGGCGAACACCAGCTTGGCCGCGCTGTCGGCGAGGATGAACGCGATCTGGTCGTCGGCGGTCGTAGCGTACATCGGTACGACGACCGCGCCCGCGTAGAGGATGCCGAAGTCGGCGACTAGCCAATCGACGCTGTTCTCGGCCAGGATCGCGACCCGGTCGCCCTGCACGACCCCGCGGGCGCGCAATGCTCGCGCGACGGCCGCCGCACGCCGGTGGGCGTCGGTCGAGCTGAGGGCGATTTCGCGCCCGTCGCGACGTTCGGCCAGCGCGATCGGGCGGGGCCGGGCGAGATGCTCGGCGATGAAGGCGGGCAGCGTCGGCAGCTCGTTCATCGGGGTTCGACTCCGTGGCCCGGGGTGCTTGACGGGTTACGCTTAACCTATTATGAATAATACATGGCGACGCGGTCAAGGGTCGCCGAGGTCGTCGGCGGCGACCCGGCAGCCGGCTCCGGCCAGGCGGAATCTCCGCCCGAGCTGTGGGGCGAACGCGTGTTCACCGGCGAGGTCAAGACGAAGACCGTCTTTCCGGCGCTCGTCCTGCAGATGCTGCACGTCCGGCCCGACAGCGGCTACGGGCTGATGCAGCGGATCGGCACCCTGGGCGGGGTCTTCCCGGTCAATCCGAACACCGTCTACCCGCTGCTGCGGCGCCTCGAGGAGCGCGGCTTCATCCGCGGCGAGCTCGACGCATCCACGAAGCGCGGGACGACGCTCTATCACATCACGGCGCCCGGCGAAGAGCGCCTCGGCGTCATCAAAGCCAAGTTGCGGCCCTACCTCACCAACCTCATCGCGGCGATGCAGCAGCTCAGCCGCGAGATGTACGGAGAAATGTCATGAGCACGTACCGCGCACCGCTGCGCGACATGCAGTTCGTCCTGCGCGAGCTGGCCGGCGTCGACGAGATCGCCAAGCTCCCGGGCTACGAAGAATCGGGCGACGTGCTCGACGCGATCCTCGACGAAGCGTCGACGTTCGCGACCGAAGTGCTCTCGCCGCTCAACCAGAGCGGCGACAAGGAAGGCTGCACCTGGAACGACGGCGTCGTCACCACGCCCAAGGGGTTCAAAGAAGCGTACCATCAGTTCGCGCAGGCGGGCTGGATCGGTCTGCCGGTGCCCGCCGAATACGGTGGCCAGGGACTGCCGCAGCTGTTGCTCGGGCCGACGCTCGAGATGTGGAACGGCGCGAACATCGGCTTCGCCAACGGTCCGCTGCTCAACCAGGGCGCGATCGAGGCGATCGAACAGTTCGGCAGCCACGACCAGAAGCAGGCCTTCATTCCGAAGCTCGTCAGCGGCGAGTGGACCGGGACGATGTGCCTCACCGAGCCGCAGGCCGGCTCCGACCTCGCTCAGGTGCGCACCAGCGCCACGCCCGAAGGCGACCACTACCGAATCCGAGGTCAGAAGATCTTCATCACCTTCGGCGAGCACGACATGGCGCCGAACATCATCCACTTGGTGCTCGCGCGGCTGCCGGGCGCGCCCGAAGGGACGAAGGGCATCTCGATGTTCATCGTGCCGAAGGTGCTGCTCGACGCCGACGGCACGCTCGGGGCGCGCAACGACGTCGTCTGCGCCGGAATCGAGCACAAGCTCGGGATCAACGCGAACCCGACCTGCACGCTGGTCTACGGCGACGGCGGGCAGGGCGCGGTCGGCTATCTGGTCGGCGAGGAGAACCGCGGCCTCGAGTACATGTTCGTGATGATGAACGCCGCCCGGTTCTCGGTCGGCGTTCAGGGGCTCGCGTTGGCCGACCGTGCGTACCAGCACGCGGTCGAGTACGCCAAGGAGCGCATCCAGTTCCGCGACGCCGCGTCGCGCGATCCGAAGCCGGTCGCGATCATCAAGCATCCCGACGTGCGGCGCATGCTGCTGTGGTGCAAAGCCAACATCGAGGCGATGCGCGCCCTGTCCTACGTCACCGCCGCCTCGCTCGACTACGCCCACGCGTCGCCCGACGAGGCGGTTCGCAAGGAGCACCGCGCGTTCGTCGAGCTGATGATCCCGATCGTCAAGGGCTGGCTCACCGAGCGCGCCATCGACGTCTGCTCGACGGCGCTGCAGGTGTTCGGCGGCATGGGCTATGTTGAGGAGACCGGGATCGCGCAGCAGTACCGCGACGTGCGCATCTCGACCATCTACGAGGGCACGACCGGGATCCAGGCGCTCGACCTGGTCGGCCGCAAGCTCGTCCGCGACATGGGCGCGAGCGCGACCAAGGTGCTCAAGCAGATGGGCCGCTTCGCCAAGGAGCTCGAAGCGTCGGACAACGCGGACGTCAAGGCGCTCGCGCAGCCGCTGGCCGACGCGGTCAAGGCGCTCGGCGACACCGCGCAGTTCATCGGGATGAGCGCGATGGGCGACCTGCACAAGGCGTTCGCGAACTCGGTGCCGTTCCTGAACTTCTTCGGCATCGTTGCCGGTGGGTGGCAGCTGTTCCGTGGTGCGAAGGTCGCGGCCGAGAAGATCGCGGCCGGCGACGCCGATCCGTTCTACGCCGCCAAGATCCAAACGGCAACCTTCTACGCGCACAACGTGCTGTCGCAGTCGGCCTGGCTGCAGAAGCAGATCGTCGAAGGATCCGGCGACGTGATGGCCGGCGGCGACGAGATGTTCGACGTCGAGCGCCGCGCGCTGGCGACGGCCTGACCGTGAACCGCCTGCATGTCTCGCTCCTCGCGTTGGTTTTCGCCGCCGGCGCGATCGCGAGCGACACCGACCGGGCCTCGGCGAACGCGGCCTACGATGCGGCGATGTCCGCGCTGTCGGGCACCTTCTCGTCGCGGGCGGGAACTCCGAGCGGCAGCTACGTCTGCCGGACGATCGGCACGGTCAAGACCAGTGCAACGGTCGTGCTCGGAACGATGGCGGTCACGCCCGGCCACTACTCCGCCTCGGGGTACCGGTGGACCGCCGGCATGTGGTCGGGCAGCGGTGCGCACCTGAAGTTTTCGGGACAGCCGTTCAGCACGGCGCAGGCGCAGTACGGCGTGAACCGCGCCGGGCGCAGCAGCATGCGGTTCGTCTGGAATCCGACGACGCAGCCCTCCGTGTGGATCTGCACGCGGTAACCCACTCTCTCGAAAGATGGCGATGGACAGCAGCACTCAGCGCGTGAAGATCTCGGACCTCGGTGACGGTGTCCGGCTGCTCACGCTCGACAACCCGCCCGTCAACGCGCTCGGCTACGCGACTTGCGCCGAACTGCTGCCGGCTGTCGAGGCCGCGGCGAGCGACCCGGAGGTGACGACGGTGGTCTTCACGGGCGCCAACGGCATGTTCAGCGGCGGCGCCGACGTCAACGACTTCTCGACCCCGCCCGACGGCAAGAAGACGATCCGCGACGTGATCGAGGCGGTCGAGCGCAGCGACAAGATCTTCGTCGCCGCGATCGACGGCAACGCGCTCGGCGGCGGGTTCGAGTTCGCGCTGGCATGTGACTATCGCGTCGCGACGTCGACGTCGCGCGTCGGCCTGCCGGAGATTAAGCTCGGCCTCTTGCCGGGCGCCGGCGGGACGCAACGGCTCCCGCGCCTCATCGGCGCCAACGACGCGCTGCAGCTGATGCTCAAAGGCGAGATGGTCAAGGCGCCCGACGCCAAGGCCAAGGGTATCCTCGACGAGGTTGTCGCGAGTGACCCTTCGAGAGCCTCAGGACAGGTTGCCGTTGCTGCGGCGAAAGCGTTCGCCGGCAAGCCGAAGCGCCGCCTCTCGCAGCGCAAAGCCGAGCTGGGCGTCGCGAACCTCGGCTTGTTCGCGACGCCGTTCGTCGTCGCTCAGGCGCACATGATGGTACCGCCGGAAGACAACGGCGGCTACGCGGCGCACAAGCTGATCGACGCCGTGCAGGCGGCGATCGAGCTGCCGTTCGAACGCGGCTGGGCGCGCGAGCTGCGACTGTTCATGGAGCTCGTGCAGTCCAAACCGTCGGCGGCTCTGCGGCACGTCTTCTTCGCCGAGCGCGAGCTCGGCAAGGTGCCGGGTCTGCCGAAGACCGAGCCGCTCGCGATCGAGAAGGCGGCCGTGATCGGGGCCGGCACGATGGGGACCGGCATCGCGATCGTGTTCGCTGAGGCCGGCATCCCCGTGACGGTGATCGAGACCAAGGACGAAGCGGTCGAGAAATCCCGCGAGATGATTTTCGGGACGTTCAAGTACAACGTCGACAAGGGGCGCTTGACCCAAGAAGAAGCCTGGAAACGCGCCAACTCGATCTCGTTCGAGACCGAGTACGACGCGCTCGGCGACGTGGACATCGTGGTCGAGGCCGTCTTCGAGTCGATGCCGGTCAAGAAGGACGTCTTCGGCAGGCTCGATGCCACGACCAAGCCGTCGTGCATCCTGGCCTCGAACACCTCGACGCTCGACATCGACGAGATCGCATCCGCGACGAAGCGTCCCGAGCAGGTGCTCGGACTGCACTTCTTCGCGCCGGCCAACATCATGAAGCTGCTCGAGATCGTGCGCGGCAAGGCGACCTCGCCGCAGACGCTGACGACCGGAATCGCGTTGGCCCGCAAGCTCCGCAAGGTCGGCGTGGTGTCGGGGAACGCGTTCGGGTTCATCGGCAACCGGATGCTGTTCGCGTACGAAGCCGAGGCGGTGAAGATGGCCGAGGAGGGCGTGAGCCCGGCTCGCATCGACGACGTCATCAAGAACAGATTCGGCTTCGCGATGGGACCGTTCGCGGTCGCCGACCTGTCGGGGCTCGACGTCTACCACTTCATCTCGCAGTCGCAGCACGGCGAGCCGCTCGGGCGCATCCCGATCATCGCCCAGCTGGTCGAGCGCGGCCGGCTCGGGCAGAAGAGCGGCAGCGGTTTCTTCCGCTACGACAAGGCGGTCGGCAAGGGTCGCCAGGCGATCCCCGATCCCGAGGTCGAGCAGCTGATCGCGGAGCTGGCGAAAAACGCCGGGATCACGCAGAATCCGAACATCTCCGACGACGAGGTCATCGCGCGCTGCACGCGCGCGCTGGCCGACAGCGGCGGCGAGCTCGTGCGCACCGGGATCGCGCTGCGCCCCGGCGACGTCGACATCGTCTGGATCTACGGCTACGGCTTCCCGCCGCACCACGGCGGCCCGATGTGGTACGCCGAGCACGAAGCCGCCCGTCACGGGCACGGTAACGGCGGCGCTCGCGGCACGACTTCGAACGACACGCAGACCAAGGAGTTGACCCATGCCTGAAGCCGCGATTGTGTCGGCCGCGCGCACGCCGATCGGCAAGGCGTTCCGCGGCGCGTTCAATCAGACCCACGGCGCGACGATGGCCGGACACGTCATCGCGGCGGCCGTCGAGCGGGCCGGCGTCGATCCGGCGGAAGTCGAGGACGTCGTGCTCGGAACCGGACTGCCCGAAGGCGCTACCGGTCACAACATCGGTCGCGTCGCCGCGTTGCGCGCGGGGCTCCCGCGCCGTGTCGCCGGGACGACGATCAACCGCTACTGCGCGTCGGGGCTGCAGGCGATCTCGACCGCATCGCACCGCGTGATCGTCGACCGCGCCAAGGTGATGGTCGCGGGCGGCGTCGAGTCGATCTCGCTGGTGCAGAACGACATGAACATGCACGAGTTCACCGAGGAGTGGGCGCTGCGGCACGAGCCGAGCCTCTACATGCCGATGCTGCAGACGGCCGACTTCGTCGCCAAGAAGTACAAGATCACGCGCCAAGCGCAGGACGAGTACTCGCTGCAGTCGCAGCAGCGCACGGCCGCGGCGCAGGAAGCGGGTCGGTTCGACGCCGAGATCGTTCCGCTGCCGACCTGGAAGTATGAGCAGGACAAAGAGACCAAGGCGTACCGCGAAGAGCACGTCACGCTGGCCAAAGATGAGGGCAACCGTCCGGAGACCACGCTCGACGGGCTCCTTTCGCTCAAGGGCGTGCTGACGAAAGACTCGCCGATCACTGCCGGGAACTCGTCGCAGCTCAGCGACGGTGCTGCCGCCGTCGTCGTGATGGACGCCGACGAGGCTCGCTCGCGCGGGATCGCGCCGCTCGGCTTCTATCGTGGAATGGTCGTGCGCGGCTGCGATCCCGGCGAGATGGGTATCGGCCCGGTGTTCGCCGTTCCCGATCTGCTCGACCGCCACGGTCTCAGAGTCGACGACATCGGCCTCTGGGAGCTCAACGAAGCGTTCGCCGTGCAGACCGTCTACTGCCGCGACACGCTCGGCATCCCCAACGAAAAGCTCAACGTCGACGGCGGCGCGATCTCGGTCGGCCATCCGTACGGCGTCAGCGGCGCACGCATGGTGATGCACGCGCTGATCGAAGGCAAGCGCCGCGGCGAGAAATTCGTCGTGATCACGATGTGCATCGGCGGCGGCATGGGCGCGGCCGGCCTCTTCGAGGTCAACCTCAACTAACGCGGCCGGAGATGGCGGAGCCCGCGGTTCGCCCCGGCTCGGAGGTGCGCGTGCGTCTGGCGAGCCCGTTGGATGCCGGCGCGATCGCCGAGATCTACGTACCGATCGTCGTATCGACGGCGATCTCGTTCGAGGATACTCCGCCGACGGCTGACGAGATGCGCGCGCGGATCGAGAAGACGCTGACGGCGTATCCGTGGCTGGTCGCCGAGTTGGACGGTGATGTCGCCGGATACGCGTACGGGGGACGATGGCGCGAACGGCACGCATACCGGTACTCGGTCGAGGTGACCGTGTACGTGGCCGAAGCGGCGCAGCGGCGCGGCATCGCTCGTGCGCTCTACGATGCGCTGTTCCGCGTGCTCGCGGCGCAAGGTTTCCACCGCGCGCTGGCCGGGATCGCGCTGCCCAACGACGCGTCGGTCGCGCTCCACGAACGCGTTGGTTTCACGCGCGTCGGGGTCTTTCGGGCGGTCGGGCGCAAGTTCGGGGCCTGGCATGACGTCGCGTGGTACGAGCGCGCGCTGTCGCCCGGAGCTGCGGCGTCCGAGCCGATCCCGCTTGCCGAGCTCGACCTGACGCCGTTCGGGCTGACGTAGAACGGCTCCGAGGGCGCCCGGGCCGGAGCGGAACCCGAACGGCCCGGATTCGGGTTCTAAGGAACGTGAACGAAACAACGGAACGCGCGGTCTTTGCCGGCGGGTGCTTCTGGGGGGTGCAGCAGCTGATACGGCGCCGCAAGGGCGTGCTCTCGACGCGGGTCGGTTACACCGGCGGCGACGTGCCGAACGCCACCTACCGCAACCACGGCACCCATGCCGAAGCGATCGAGATCGTCTTCGATCCGGCGCAGATCAGCTACCGCAAGCTGCTCGAGTTCTTCTTCCAGATCCACGACCCGACGACGGTGAACCGCCAGGGCAACGACCGCGGTACCAGCTACCGTTCGGCGATCTACTACACGACCGACGAGCAGAAGCAGATCGCGCTCGACACGATTGCCGACCTCGACGCGTCAGGTCTGTGGCCCGGCAAGGTCGTCACCGAGGTCGAACCGGCCGGCCCGTTCTGGGAAGCTGAGCCCGAGCACCAAGACTATCTCGAGCACTATCCGCAGGGCTACACGTGTCACTTCGTGCGGCCCGACTGGGTGCTCCCCGCGCGCGCCGCGCGCTGAACGCCGTTTGAGCGGACCGTTCAAACCCGACGGCTATCCGAGCGTCATTCCGCGGATCGTCACGCCGCACGTCGCGGAACAGGTGGCGTTCGTCACGGCGGTCTTCGGCGCGACCGGCGAGCTCGAGGAGAACCGGCCGACCGAGCTGCAGATCGGCGACTCGATCGTGATGGTGAGCGACGGCGGCGGCATGCGCGAGCCGATGGCGGCGTTCCTGTACGTCTACGTGCCGGACGTGGACGCGGCGCATCGCTGGGCATTGGAGCTCGGCGCGACCTCGCTCGAGGAACCGGAGGCGATGCCGTGGGGCGATCGCCGCGCGACGTTCCGCGATCCGTGGGGCAACGTCTGGCAACCCGCGACCAGACGTTAAGTGCCCGCGGCCTTAGCTGCGGCGCAGGCGCTTGGTGAGCAGCGCTTTGCCTTTTTTCTTGCTGGCGCTCTTTTTGTGGATCGCTTTCTTCTGCTTTTTGCTCGCTGCCATGACGTCGCGTCCTTTCTCCGCCGTTCGGACGCTGCGTCCGGCCGGCCGCGGTTGACCTTCCGTTCGAGGCGACTGGCCCCTCTTATGCTTTCGTCGTCGTCTCGTCGGCGAGCAGCGTCTTGTAACGCTCGCGCAGGTCGCGTTTGAGGAATTTGCCGACGCCCGTGCGCGGGATGGCATCGACGAACAGCACGCGGTCGGGCGTCTGCCACGACGGGAGCTTGTCGCGCAGCCAGCCACGAACGGCGTCTTCGTCGGGCTCGTGGCCTTCGCGGGCGACGACCGCGGCGACCGGGCGCTCTTGCCACTTCGGGTGCGGGACGCCGAAGACGCAGGCTTCCTTGAGTTCGGGGTGGCCCATGAGGATGTTCTCGACCTCGACCGACGAGATCCACTCGCCGCCCGACTTGATGAAGTCTTTGACGCGGTCGACGATCTCGATGTAGCCGTATTCGTCCATCGTGACGACGTCGCCGGTGTGGAACCAGCCGTCGGGCTCGAAGGCCGTCGCGGTCGCGACGGGATTGTTGTAGTACTCGCGTGTGATCGCATAGCCGCGCACCAGCAGCTCGCCGCGCGCGACGCCGTCCGCCGCGACGTCCTGCCCGTTCTCGTCGACGATCTTGTGCTCGACGATCGGCGAGAAGCGACCCTGCTTGTAGCGCTCGCGGCGCTGCTTGTCGGGATCGCTGTCGAGCGCCGCGATGTCGCGGCTGACCGTGCCGATCGGCGACATCTCGGTCATCCCCCAGGCGTGGATCGCTTCGATCCCCATCGCGTTGAGGTCGTCCATGAGCGAGGTCGGCATCGCCGAGCCGCCGATGACGATCTTTTTGAGCAGCGGCAGCGTCTTGTTCTGCGCGCGCAGCATGTCGCGGACGCCCATCCACACCGTCGGAACGCCGGCGGAGAACGTCACCTTCTCGCCCTCGCACAGCTCGATCACGCTGGCCGGGTCGAGCTTCTCCATCGGCATGATGAAGTCGGCGCCGACCATCATGCACATGAACGGTGTGCCCCAGGCGTTGACGTGGAACATCGGCACGATCGGCAGCACGCGGTCGCGCTCGGTGATCCCGAGCGCGTCGGCGAGTCCGCTCGCGAGCGCGTGGATGAACGTCGAGCGGTGCGAGAACAGCACGCCCTTCGGATCGCCGGTCGTTGCCGACGTGTAGCACAGGATTGCGGCCGAACGCTCGTCGACCTCGGGCCAGTCGTACGTTTCGGGTTCGGGCGCCAGCAGCGTCTCGTAGTCGAGCGCGCCGTCGAACGGCTCGGCCGACGCGCCCATCTGCACGAACGTGCGGCCGGCGCCGGGGTCGAGCGCGTGCGCGGCCTTGATGGCCTTGGTCAGCGAACCGTCGAAGAAGACGACCTTGTCGCCGGCGTGGTCGAGCACGAACGCGGCCTGGTCCGGAAACAAGCGGATGTTGACCGTGTGCAGCACCGCGCCGATCATCGGCACGGCATAGTACAGCTCGAGGTGGCGGTGTCCGTTCCAGGCGAACGACGCGACGCGATCGCCCGGCTCGACCCCGAGCTTGCGCAGCGCGTTGGCAAGCTTCGCGACCCGGCGGCCGAACTCGGCGAAGGTGAACCGCAGCAGCTCGGGCCCGTCGCGCGAGACGATCTGCTTGCGCGCGTGCGCCGTGATCGCGTGTTCGTAGATCGCGCGCACCGACAGCTGCTGGTCGGACATCGTCGACGGCAGCCCGGTGACAGGTGAGAACATCGTCGCCATGAGTCCGCCTCCTTCGGCGAGCTCAGGATCGATCCGCCGAGGCGGTCGGGCTTCGACGGACAGGACCGATCCGCCGTCAGGCGAGTAGCGAGTCGAGGGCCTCGGCGAGGTCGGTGTGGCGGAAGATGTAGCCGGTCTCCAGGGTGCGCTTCGGCAGGACGCGCTGCCCCTCGTTGACGATCAGCGCCCCTTCGCCCAGCAGCCGCCGGGTCGCGAAGCGCGGGACCGGGAGGAATGCCGGGCGATGCACGGCCCGGGCGAGCGCGCGGGTGAAGTCGCGGTTCGTCACCGGCTTCGGAGCGGTGGCGTTGAGGACGCCGTCGGTGCCGTCGATCGCCGCCAGATAGATCCCGATCTGGTCGTCGAGGTGAATCCAGGAGTACCACTGGCCGCCGTCGCCGACCGGACCGCCGAGGCCGAGCCGGAACGGCGGCAGCAGCTTGGCCAGCACGCCGCCGTCGCGCCCCAGCACGAGACCGGTCCGCACTTTCGAAACGTGCATGCCGAGCGCGCGCGCCGCGTCGGCCTCGGTCTCCCAGGCGACGCACAATCGGGCCAGAAAATCGTCGCCGGGCGGGCTCGCCTCGACGAACGTCGTGCTGCGGCTCGTGCCGTAATAGCCGATCGCCGACGCGCTCACGTACCGGTGCGGGCGCGCTTCGACCAGGGCGAGCGCCTCGAGGTAGCGGCGCGGGAGCTCGACCCGCGAGCTCATCATCGTTGCCTTGGCGGCGGCCGTCCACCGCACCGAGACGGGCGCGCCGGCCAGGTTCACGACGACGTCGCTCCCGCCGCTCGTGCCGGCCGCCGCGGACGGATCGCGCAGGCTCGCGGTGACGACCTCGTCGCCCCGCGCGCGCAATGCTGCGCAGAGGTGCCGGCCGATGAACCCGCTCGCTCCCAGCACCATGACCTTCACCGGCAGACCGCCTTCGCGGAGGGTGGCGGCGCGGTGGCGAACCGGTGCGCGTGCTCGGGAACGTCCAGGCGCTGCGCGCGGTCGCCGCCCTGATGGTCGTCGTCGTCCACGCGTACGCGGTCGAGTCGACCTATCTGCCGGGCCGGCCGTGGACGACGCCGTTCCACATCCTGGGTACCTACGGCGTCGACCTGTTCTTCGTGATCAGCGGCACGGTGATGCTCGTCTCGACCGCGACCTGGTTCGGCGAGCGCACCGCCGCCCGGCGCTTCCTGACGCGGCGCGCGACGCGCATCTATCCGCCGTACTGGATCGTGACCGCGCTGGTGCTGATCGCGTTCCTCGTCGCGCCGGCCGCGACCGGCGAGCACCGCAGCGCGCGACCCGACATCCTCGCTTCGTTCCTGGCCGTGCCGCAGCGCGGCGAGCCGCTGCTGGTCGTCGGCTGGACACTCTCCTACGAGCTGATCTTCTACGTGGTGTTCGCGGCGGCACTGTGCTTCCACCGTCGCCTTCTTCCCATCGTGACCGCGGTTTGGCTGCTGGCGGTCATCCTGGTCGGAGCGCTAGGTCCGCACGCCAACCCGTGGGTGCGTGTGTTCGGCAGCTGGTTCAACCTCGAGTTCGCCTTCGGCCTGGCGATCGGGGCGGCAGTGCTCGGCGCACGGTTGGTCGCGCCGCGCACGCTGTTCGTGCTCGGCGTCACGCTGGTCGTCGCGGTCTGCGTCGCGACCGCGTACTCGGGCCGCGAATACCTCGACGTCGCCTGGTGGCGGCCCTGGGCGGTCGGGTTGCCGATGGCGCTGGTCGTCTACGCGTCGCTGGGATTGGAACGCCACCGCCTGCTGGCGCCGCGCTGGCTGCGTGCGCAAGGCGACGCGAGCTACGCGCTCTACCTCTGGCACGTGCCGGTGATCGGCGCGATCGGCCTGGCCCTCAACCGCGTGCACGTGCACGGCACGCCGGCCCGGATCGCGATCGTGTTCGGCGGCTACGCCCTGGCGATCGTCGTCTCGCTGCTGGCGTACGCCTACGTCGAGCGCCCGCTGCTGCGGTTGGCGCGCCGCTACTTCGAGAGCGCGTCGAGCAACGCCGGACGCAGCGCGGCGGCCCACACCTCGTAACCGGCCGCTGACGGGTGCAGCCCGTCGGGCAGCAGGCCGGGCTTGAGCGCACCGGCCGCGTCGACGAAGCCCGGACCGGCGTCGAGGAAACGCACGCGCGATCCGTCGGCGAGCGCGGCCAGCCGCGCGTTGACGTCGGCCAGCTTCGGTCGCGCCGCATCGCCGAGGTCGCTGCGCGGTAGCAGCGCGTTGAGGATCACGACCGCGTCCGGCAGCTCGGCATGGATCGTGTCGATGATAGCGGCGACCCCGCGCGCGATGTTCTCGGGCGTCGCGGTGGCCAGATTGTTGGTACCGATCAGGAGCACGACGACCCTCGCGCCGCTTCCCGTCAGTTCGCCGTGCTGGGCGCGCCACAGTACGAACTGCGTGCGGTCGCCGCCGATCCCGAAGTCGACCACGCTGCCGAGCGGCGCGATCGCGGCGTTCCACACGTCGCTGCCGCGGGTCGTGAAGTTCTCGGTGATCGAGTCGCCCAGGAAGATCACGTCGATGCCGCGTTGCCGCGCGCGCGCGACGTAGCGGTCGTGCTGCGCCAGCCAGACCGCGCTATTCCACGGCCGCGCGGCCGCGATCCACGCGCCCGCCGGCACCGGGCTCGGACTCGGGCTCACGATCGCCGGCGGCGGCGAAGGAACGTCGTGCACGTCGGCCGCCGCGCTAGGCGCCGGCGAGAACGGCGCTGCCGACGATGTCCTCGATCTCGGCGATGTCCTTGGGGATCCCGTCGCTGAGGTTGACCGGGCCGTCCGGTCCGCACAGGATGTCGTCTTCGATCCGCACGCCGATGCCCTTGAACCGCTCGTCGACGTCGAGGTCGCGGTTGACGTAGAGGCCGGGCTCGACCGTGACGACCATCCCTGGCAGCAGTGGCCGTTTCGTCTCGCCGTCACGCAGGTTGTACGATCCGACGTCGTGCACGTCGAGCCCGATCCAGTGGCCGGTGCCGTGCATGTAGAACGGCTTGTAGGCCTCGGTCTCGATCGCTTCGTCGACGGTTCCGTGCAGCAGACCGACGTCGATCAGCCCGGCACTGAGCACGCGCAATGCGACCTCGTGCGCGCTGCGGACGTGCGCGCCGGGCCGCACCTCGGCGATCGCGGCCTTCTGCGCTTCCAGCACGATCTCGTAGATCGCGCGCTGTTCGGCGGTGAAGCGCCCGTCGACCGGCCACGTGCGGGTGACGTCCGAGGCGTACAGGTCGAGCTCGGCGGCCGAGTCGACCAGCACGAGATCGCCGGCGCGCAGCGTCGCGCGGTTGGTGTTGTAGTGCAGGATCGTCGCGTTGTCGCCACCCGCGACGATCGACGGATACGAAACGTCCTGCGCGCCGTTGACGCGATAGGCGTGCTCGATGATCGCCTCGAGCTCGAACTCGGTTAGCCCCGGCCGCGTCGCGCGCATCCCGGCGATGTGGCCGAGTCTCGTCACCGCGCCCGCCCGGCGCATCGCCTCGATCTCGCCCGCGTCCTTGACCAGGCGCATCTCGTGCAGGATCGTCGACGGTTCGACGAACGTGTCGGGCGCGAACCCGGTGCGCCTCGTCTTCGTGCGCGCCGCCTGCAACGCGGTGAAGAACGCCCGGTCGAACCGTTCGTCCTCGCCCAGCGTGACGAAGGCGCGGTGCGCGCCGGCCAGCGCGTCGGGCAGCCGCTGCGCCAGCTCGTCGATCGGATAGGCGGCGTCGACACCGAGCTCCGCCGGCGCGGATTCGACGCCGAGCCGTCGGCCGTTCCAGATCTCCTTGTCGCGGTCGCGCGGCCGCAAGAACAGCGTCACCCGTTCGTCGCTGCGATGCGGCGCGAGCACCAGCACGGCTTCGGGCTCGGTGAAGCCGGTCAGGTAGTAGAGGTCGGAGCTCTGGCGGTACTCGTACTCGGTGTCGTTGTTGCGCAGCGCGTGCGTCGCGGCCGGGAGGATCATCACGCCGTCCTCGAGCCGCGAGAGCACCGTCGCGCGCCGGTCGGCGAACGCGCTCATCGCGGTCCGCTTCCGGCCCAGGAAGCGCCGCCCTGCCGCCACTAAGAGTTCGGGCCCCCGCCGCCGAAGACCGGGTGGAGATGACCGGCAGCGCGCTCGATATATACGTGTTCGTTTTCGCATTCGCGTCGGCGTTTTTGCTCGGGCAGCGCCGGCCGCTGCTCGCGCTGTCGACCCGCGTGCTGCTCGCCGCCCTGCTCGGGCTGGCGCTCGGCTACGCACTCTCCGACGGCCAGTGGTACCGTCCGCTGCTGGCCGGCGCGACGCTGATCGCGAACGCGCTGTTCATCGCCTTCGCCGCGATCGATTTCTACGGCTGGCAGAAGCGCCGCCGCACCTAGATAGCGCGACCGGCGACCTACCGAAGGGCGCGCAGGACCGCGGCGCTCTCGGCGTCGAGGTGCTGCTCGAACACCTTGGGGTGGGTGAGGTAGAAGACGCACATCGCTTCGACCAGGAACCGGTGGTGCGCGGCACCTGCCAGCGTGCGCACGCGAGCGAGCGTCGCGGCGACGAGGCGGCGTAAACGCGCGACCGCTTCGGTGCTCGACGCGTAGCACGCGACGAAGTTGAGCTCGCCGTGCTCGCGGTCTTCGGCCTGGTCGATGAAGTAGTCGAGCAAGATGTGGACTGCCGAGACGCCCGGGAAGTATGCCGTGCTGGTGGCGTCGATCTCGGCCGGATCGAGCCGTTCGCGCGTCGCCAGCGCGACCAGCGCGAAGACCGGCAGCGACGAGCCGCAGGCGGCGGCGAACTCCCACCAATCGAGGCCGGGGAAGCGTTCGCGGTTGCGCTCGTACCACGCGTCGCAGGCGGCTTCACGTGCGCCGGCCGGACCGTGCTTGAGGACCTGCAAGTCGGCGTAGTAGCGCGCGATCTCGACCAGCCGGTCGCGCACCGCCGCATAGTTCGGCAGGTCGCGCAAACCGGCGCGCGCGGCGTCGACGAGCGAGCGCAAGTAGCCGCCGTCGTCGCCCGGCGGCCCGTCGCGATAGTAGTCGGTCGGAGCGCGGCGGTCGTCGAGCGCGTCGATGAGCGCTTCGTGCAGCGTCGCGTAGGCGCGCTGCGAGACGCCCGGCAGCCGGTCGCACAAGTTGTCCAGGTAGTCGTAGATCGTCTCGATCGCCGCGACGATCGCGATGTAGCGGCGCGCGGCGCGGCTCGGCATGAACGTCGCCAGGATGCAGCCGCCCTGCACGTGGTACGCCTTGCCGTCGATCGAGGCCAGCGCTTGCGCGCGCAGTGGCGGATCGGGGATGCGCGCGGCGCGGACGCGGATCGCCGCGAGCTCGCGGCCGGCGCGCGGGATCACCGAACCGACGTAGCGCGCGGTCGCCATCCACCCGCGCGGCCCGAGCGCGACGAACCGGCGGATGCGGCTCGGCCGGCTGAACACGCGCGCCAGCGTGAGTCGAACGTCGCGCCACAGCGAATCGGGAACGCAGGACACGTCTCGAAGATTCTGCCGGTTTCGGCCCGTGACCTCGAACGAGCCTAGAGGGCCATCGTCACCGAACGGTTCGCGGCGGGGTTGGCGACCGTTTCGAGGATCGCGAAGGTCACGGTGACCTTGACCGCGCCTTGTGCAGGTACGACCAAGGCGCCCAGCGACCCGAGATCCATGTTCGGGTCGACTTCGAAAGCGACACCGGGCGTCTGGCTCATCGGATTTATCTTGCTGTAGGTCGGAGCGGCTTGGCTCATTCCAGGATAGCTCTTCTGGCCACCGTTTGCGAGCTGCATCGTCAACACGAAATCTCGCGACTGAACCGTCGTGTTCGCGGCGGCACCATGGATCAGTATCGTGTCGTGCACGTACAGCGTCCCTTGCACGTTATCGTTCCAAGCGTTGACGACTTCGATGTGCAGCGCGGCTCCCGATCCGCCCGGCGCGCCGACCGTCTGCGGCGCGGCGCCAGTGGCACCGGAGTCGGCGGTACGGGCAGCGGGCATCGGTAGCAGAGCCTCGGCCCAATGCTTCCCGCTCGTCCACTTCTTGCCGTCGGTGAAGGTGGCGGATACGACGCGGCAGGTGAATCGCGAGACCGCGTGGGCCGACGGCACGCCGAGCTGCTCGACCGAGACATCCTCGAAATAGCTGCCCTGCTCACCCGTCGCGAGCGCCGGATCGAGCTGGTATTCGAGGCTTGCACCTCCGAGATTCTTTCCGTGCGCGTCGTACGCGTCCCACTCGACCTCGTACGACTTCAGGGTGTGGCGCGTGCGGTTGACGACGTCGCTGTAGCGATGGTTGCCGTCGTTGCGACAAGCGGTGATCGTGAGAGGGGCGCTCGCGGACAATACCTTGACGCCCGGTTCGGCTAGGGCGCCCGCCGCCGGTATCACCAGCGCGATCCCGATGAGCGATGCCGTAGCGATCTTCATCGACGGTGCCCTCTAGTACGGGCAGCCGTACGGCGTGTACGGAGGGTTGTACCATGCCACCCAACCTTCGCCGTTCCAATAGGCGCACGTTCCCGGGGAGGTTTCGGTGACGAACGTCGAGACGCCACCGACGTTCAGCCAAAAGCCGTAGTGGTCACCGTACACGACCCACGGTTGGTTCTCCCAATATCCGTGCCAGTAGCCGTGGTAATAGCCGCCGCCCCAATACCCGTGATAGCTGCGGGGATCGCGAGCGAAGCGCGCGTCGAAATGCGTGCGATAGTGCTCGTCGTGGTAACGGTGGATGTCGCCGTAGAAGCGGTGATCCGCGATGCGACCTCCGCGCAGTCCGTACACGCGCCGCTCCTCGAATGCGGACCGCGTGCCCGGTCCGGTGCGATGGACGACGGTCGGAACATGGCGCTCCTCGATGCTCGGCCCAACGTTGCGATGGACGACGGTGGGCACGCTCCTCCCGCCAGGCTCAACCCCCCGAACACCGGGCTCAACTCCCCGCCCACCGGGCTCAACTCCCCGACCGGGCTCGACCCCTCGCGGGCTTGCACCGTTCGTTCGAATGGGAAGCGTGCGATTTCCGCCGGCGTTGTTCGGCGTTACGCCTCCAGGCACGCCCGTGACCGGGCGGCCGGCGCCGGGTCCGGCCGGGAGCCTAGGTTGGGTGACGCTTCGCGGCGCGACCGCGGGCGCGCGTGACGGTGCGGCCTTCGGTGGGGCCGCTAAGGCCGCGCCGGAACTGAACGCCAGCGCCAGGGAAGCCAGAAGCGCTGACGTGGCGACCGTCGCCGCGGCGCAAAGTCGAACACGAATGCTCACCGTACCCCACACATTCATGACGAGCCGGCCACACGCCGGCGGGCGACGTTCGTTGGCTGGTGCCCGTAAATGTCCTTCTTGCCAGGCGAGGCGAGCGAGGAAGGCGGCGATCACAGGCCGCCGGCGAACCGCCCCGGGGCGAGCGTCCTGCGCGGGTCGAACCGCGCCTTGAGCGCACGCATGGTCGAGACCGTCGCCGGCGCCTCGCCCCAGGCGTCGACGAGCGCGGAAGGCCCGGCGCACAGCACGGTCGCGGCGCCGAGCACGGCCCTCACCTCGTCGTAGCCGTCGCGCGCGCGGACGACCACGTCGCCGGTGCGCAGGTCGGCGATCGTCTCGACGCGGCCGAGCACGCCGCGCGCGCGTTGCGCGCGGACGACGGCCTCGCTTGGCAATCCGCGGGCGACGAAGGTCACCGATGTCGGACCTGCGACCGTCGCGTAGGCGTCGACGAGCGAAGCGTACGCGCTGGCCGCGGCGGCGCCGTCGAGCAGCCGCGTCTCCGCGATCCCGGCCGCGCCGAGCGCCGAGCGGAGCTCGCGGGTCGCGCGCTCGACGACCGCCTCGGAACCTTCGAGCAGCGCGAACAGTCGCGGCCGGCCGGACGACGGCAGCTCGGCGAAACCGTCGACGATCAGCAGCGCGGTCGGTTCGACGCTGAGCCCGCCGGCGTGCGCGACGGCGCGCGCGCGCAGCTCGTCGTCGAACGGCGCGATCGCCAGCCGGCGCACCGGCGGAGCGGGAAGCACTTTGAAGTTCGCGCGCACGAAGATGCCGAGCGTGCCGTGCGAGCCGACGTAGAGCTTGCCCATGTCGTAGCCGGTGACGTTCTTGACCACCATCCCGCCCGACGTCGCCAGCGTTCCGTCGGCGAGCGCAGCCGTGGCGCCGATCAGCAGATCGCGTGGCCGTCCGTACGCCGCGCGGCGTGGTCCGATCCAGCCGGCGGCCAGCGTTCCGCCGACCGTCGCGCGCGCGGCGAACGGCGCGTCGAGCGGGAGAAACTGCCCGTTCTTCGCGAGCGTCGCGGTCAACGTGGCGAGCGTCATCCCGGCGCCGGCGCCGACGGTCAGCTCGCGCGGATCGTACTCGTGCAGCGCGGTCAGCCGTCTGGTGGACAGCGCGATGTCGTAGCGCTCGGGCGCGTTCGAAGCGCGCTGCAACGTCCCGCCGCCGTATGCGACGACGCTCTCGCCGGCGTCGCTCGCCGCGCCGAGAACCGCGGCAACCTCGGCCGCGTCGGCCGGCTCGGCGACACGCGCGGGCACCAGCGCGTCGAGCGCGTACGCCGCGGCGTCGGCGAGCTTCGCGCGCGGCCGCTTCGCGATCACCGCTTGACCTCGCCGCACACGGCGCCGCTGGGGAAGATCTTGTCGGGATTGAACAGCCGCGCCGGATCGAACACGTCGCGCACGTTGCCCATCGCGGCGAGGTCGTCGGCCGAGAACACCATCGACAGCGTCTCGCGTTTCTCGTAGCCGATGCCATGCTCGCCGCTGATGGTCCCGCCCATCGCGATGCAGGCGTGCAGGATCTCGGTGCCGGCGTCGACGACGGCTTGCACCTGGCGCGCGTCGCGGCGGTCGAAGATCAGCAGCGGGTGCAGGTTGCCGTCGCCGGCGTGAAAGACGTTGCCGACCGGCAACCGGTGGTCGCGCGCGATCCCGTCGATCGTGTGCATGATCTCGGGCAGCCGGGTGCGCGGAACGCAGGCGTCTTGGATGTAGTAGTTGGGCGCGATGCGGCCGATCGCGCCGGCCGCGCCCTTGCGCGCCGCCCACAGCACGTCGCGCTCGGCCTTGTCGCGCGCGGCGCGCCACGACAGCGCGCCGTGCTTGCGCGCGATCGCGGCCAGCACCGACTCGCCGGCCGCGACGTCCTCGTTCGCGCCGGCGATCTCGACCAGCAAGATCGCGCCCGCGTTCTCCGGGTAGCCGGCGTGATAGTGGGCTTCGACCGCCTGCGTGATCAGCGCGTCCATGATCTCGAGCGCGGTCGGCACGATCCCGGCGCCGATGATTGCCGAGACGGCCTCCGACGCCGACTCGACGTCGGCGAACGCGGCGACACACACGCGCACCGCCTCGGGCAGCTTCAACAGCCGGACCGTCGCCTCGGTGACGATCCCCAGCGTTCCCTCGGAGCCGACCAGCAGGCCGGTGAGGTCGTAACCGGGATCGTCGATCGACGTGCGGTGCACGTCGCCGGCGTCGTCGACGTACTCGAGGCCGAGCACGTGGTTGGTGGTCGTGCCGTAGCTCAGGCAGTGCGGACCGCCGGCGTTGGTGCCGACGTTGCCGCCGATCATCGACGTCTTCTGGCTCGACGGATCGGGGGCGAAGAAGACGCCGTGCTCGGCGATCGCGGTCGAGAGGTCGAGGTTGATCATGCCGGGCTGCACGCGGGCGCGGCGGTTGCGCACGTCGAGCTCGAGCAGCCGGTTCATCCGCGCCAGCGAGACGACCAGCCCGCCGCGCGTCGGCACAGCGCCGCCGCAGAGTCCGGTCCCGCCGCCACGCGGCACGACCGGCTCGTTGCACTCGCGCGCGATCCGGACCGCGATCCCGACCTCGCGCGCGTCGCGCGGCACGATCGCCGCACTGGGCAGCCGATCCTGCGAGTAGGCGTCGAACGCGTAGACGGCCAGGTCCTCGGGCTCGCTGAGCACGACCTCGGGCCCGAGCGCGTCGGTCAGACGCGACGCGAAGGTTTGCACGGCCGGTTCTCGCTACGGAGGGCGCCCGGAGAGTTCCTGGAATCCGCTTGCTCGGTGTTCTTTTGGAAGGCGTGGACGCGCCGGCGGCGCCCCGCGCGCAAACCGCTGGTCCGCGCGACGATCACCGAACGCCAGCGCCGCACCTACCGCGCCTCGATCGAGTTTCCGGTCTGGTACGTCGTGAGCGGCCGGCCCGGGACGCGCGCCGCAACGGCGAGCGATCTCTCCGCCGGCGGCCTGCGCCTGATCGGCGACGAGGACCTCATCGACGAGGCGACGATCGAACTGCGCTTCACCCTCCCCAACGACCTCATCAGCAGCGTGATGCTGGAGAAGGACGTCGTCACGACGACGCCGCGCGGCCGCGAGACGCGCAAGGTGAAAGTCCCGCCCGACCCGTTCGCCGAGATGGAGCTGCGCGCCAAAGTCGTCGCCCCGTTCTGGAGCCTCCATCGTCGCAAGTTCTCCCACGGCATCCGCTTCATCGCCGTCGACGACGCCGTCCAAGAAGAGATCCAGCGATTCATCCACGTCTGGCAGATCCGCCAACTCCGCGAACGAGCCCACCTCCGCGGCGAATAGAGCGACCCGGTCCCCACCAGATCGTACGCGATATCATGATCGCCGCTCATATGTAGCTTCGCATCAGGCCACCAATCAAATTCAAACCAGCGGATGGCGGGGATGGATTCTACGTCCGCGAAGCTGCGAAGATGGGTGACGCGCGCGAGGGACTTGATCAGTCGCGAGATGAGCCGGAGCGCCCTGGCGCGCGCGGTTCAGGCTTCTTGAGCGCGCTTCTCCGGCAGGTCACGGCGGCGCTTGTTGACGGAACGCGAAACAACCCTTTCCTCTACTTTAGATCGACGGAGACGACTCGCTTCGTTACGCCCGCCATAGGCTCACCCTTCCTCGACGCCTTCCTCGAGGGACAGGTGGTGAGACGCGGATTGTTCGGTGATGAGTCGCCGAAGATTCTCATCGGGCCGCAGGATGGCGACGGATCCCAACCGCGAGCGACGCGAACGGCCCGAGCTATCGATCCGCTGATGCGGCGGCTGCGCTCGATCCGAGACAAGGCGAAGGAATTTGAGGAGGAGCGCGGGCTTCAAACTCTGTACGTCGCCGTTGGATTCGCCTCGTGGCCCGCCCCGGATGGCGGACGTTCGGCTCTCGCGCCGATCGCGCTAGTCCCCGCCCGGATAGTAGACGACCCGCGCGTGCGCGGAGATCTCGCAGTACGCCGGGCCGATGAAGGTGAAGCGGTCCTCAATCATAGTTTGATGACGACGGCACCCGACGTTGTCCGAGCAGCATTAGGGGACTTATTCTCGGAGGGTATCGACGACCCGACCGTCGTGACGCTCACACTGCGGCAGCGACTGGGATCTGATCCGTCGATCACAATCTCCGACGATACGGCCCTCGGTATATTCAACTTCGCGTATCTCGCGATGATAGAAGACCTCGGCGGCGCGCAGGACCTCATGGCTGAGTCGCCGCTGGCCCGGGCGCTAGCGGGTGACCCAGATTCCCAGGCGGACCTGCGCAAACTCGTCGACGATACCGAAGTAGTCGATATAGAAGCGCTAGACGAAATAGACCCGGCGCACGAGCCCTTTGTTCTCGACGCGGATCCGTGGCAGGCGAGGGCAATCCATACGGTCATTCGCGGCCGCGGGCACGTCGTTGTCGATGGACCTCCTGGCACCGGAAAGTCTCAGACGATTGCAAACCTTATTGGCGCGCTGATCGCCGAAGGTCAGACGGTGCTTTTCGTTGCAGAGAAGCGGGCCGCACTGGACGTCGTTAGCAAGCGGCTACGAGATGCAGGGCTCGGCGAACTCGTTCTGGACCTACACGGCTCTAACGTCACGCGCAAGCGTGTGTACGCGCAGCTTAGACGGGCACAGCAGAAGATTGCAGACGTAGGTCCAGTGACATCCTCGCATGCTTCCGAAATCATCGAGCTCCGCGGTTGCCTCAATGACCACCGTCGGTTCATGCACTCCCCGACACCCATGTGTGGTCTTTCGCCGTACGAGTTACTCACGGAACGGGCGGCTCTTCGTTTGCCGAGCGTCGACCTGCGGTTCTCTGCAGTAGAGTTAGTGAAGCTTTCTCATGATAGGGTTGTGGAGTGCCGACGGCATTTGGACGATGCTGCAGAATCGGCGGACCTGTTCTTACGGAACCCGAGCGTCCCGTGGGCGTGCTCCTCGCTCTCCTCTGACGCGCTGCCAAGCGAGCTTGAGCGCTTGCGGGCGGCAACGCAGACCATCAGTAACGTCCATCGGGCGATGGTCGAGCTGCAGATCGTTGCGTCGGGCCGCCAGGAGTTCGAGAGTCGGGCAAAGACCTTGCGCGAGGTCGCGACCGCGCTCGCGGTCGTCCGACCTACCATCATCGACCTGCCTAGCGAGGTGCTCGACGACGCTATCCGGTCCACTGCCTCCGCGACTGGATCGCTGTTGGCCCGATTCTCTGCTCGGAGGCGGCGTGCGGTTCGCGCGGTTAAGGACCAGCTCGTCACGGCCGGGCGCCGTCCGGCGCTTCATGCAGCGCTCGTAACACTCCGCCGGCTCGAACCCATCCTACAGCATGTCCCGCGGACGCTGAACGACAGGGACGCCAAGCAGCTTCGTGAGGAAGATATGTCGAAAGCGTGGGGTGAGGCAGAGCGAATCGTTGGGCGCGCGTTACCGGACGACATCTCAGTCGCAATCAATTGGTTGCGCCGACATGTCGACGATCGAAATGCCGCTTATCGAACGGCGCATCTCCGGGCCGTCGAGCGGAACCTCCAGCAGGACGGCGTTTGGGCGTTTCTCGACGAGATCCGGGATCGCGGTGTGGACCCGCCCTTATGGGCGCCTTTGCTCGAGGCGACGTGGCTAGACAGCCACTTAGATATCCTTCGACCGCAGTTCGTTGCCTTCAGCGGACGACTGCACAACCGCCGTGTCCAGCTGTTCGCCGATCTGGAGCAGAGTGAAATGGGGGTCAGCGCTCAGCGGATCCTGCGCTCAGTCGCGGAACGCCGCATCACGGTTTCCGAGGATCACCGTGATCAGGTCGGTGGCCTAAAATCGGAGCTAGACCGCGCGAGACCGAAGAAATCGTTCCGAGATGTCGCGACGCTCTATCCGAATGCTCTAAAGAGCATCGCGCCTTGCGTCATGGCCAGCCCTCTCACCGTCAGCCAATTTCTTCCGAGAGCCACCCTCTTCGACGTAGTCATCTTCGACGAGGCGAGCCAGGTAACGCCCTCGATAGCACTCGCGTCGATTATCCGCGGGAAGCGGCTTGTCGTGGCCGGAGACGATAAGCAGTTGCCACCGACGAGTTTCTTTGGCCGAGTTGGTGACGTGGACGAAGAAGAGGACGAAGAGGAGACGATCGGTGGGTTTGAGTCGATCCTCACTGCCGTGCGGAGTTACACGACGCGCATGCGCCTTCGCGTGCACTATCGCTCCTTGGACGAACACCTAATTGCCTTCAGTAACAAGTGGTTTTACGACAACGAGCTGCTGACGCTTCCTGGCGCGTTTGGCGACGATTATGGGGTTCGGCACGACCTTGTCTCCCCCGATGAGGGTGATCCTGATGCTGACAGTCCGACCGCGGAGGTGCGACGGGTCGTTGAGCTCGCGATCGAGCACGCTGAGCGGCGACATACCGAGTCACTAGGAATCATTGCGCTTGGAATCAAGCATGCCCGGCGCATCGAACTCGCCCTCGACGCGGCGTTGCGTGAACGGGATGATCTCGACGCATTCTTTAGGGACAATGGCGGGGCTTCATTTTTCGTGAAAAACCTCGAGCGCGTTCAGGGCGACGAGCGCGATGCGATCATTTTGACCATCGGCTATGGCCGCACCATTAGCGGAAACGTCAGCCACAACTTTGGCCCTGTCAACCAGGCTGGCGGTGAACGCCGACTCAACGTCGCCGTGACGCGATCGAAGATGCGCCTCCGCACCGTGTCCTCATTTGGCGAAGATGAACTCAAGCCGCAACTACTCGCCTCAACTGGTGCTACGCTGCTCGCGAAGTATTTGGGCTACTCCGCGTCCTGTGGGCTTGATCTTGGCGATCGTGGTGGAGAGGAGGTTCCACTGAACGCGTTCGAGGCGGAAATCTGCGATGCGCTTGTCAAGCGGCTCGGCTTGTCCATCATCCCTCAGTACGGCGTGGGGGAGTTTCGGATCGACCTCGCTGTCCAACATCCGGCCCACCCTGGCCGATTCGTTCTCGCGATCGAGTGCGACGGTGCCGCGTACCATAGCAGTCCTACGGCCCGGATGCGGGACCGCATGCGCCAACGGTTACTCGAGGATCGCGGCTGGCACTTCTGTCGGATTTGGTCGACGGACTGGTTTAACGACTCCGAGGCGGAGATTCAGCGGGTTGGTGAGGCGTACCGGCGCGCAATTCTGGAAGAACGTGTGTCAACGCCGGAGACCGAGCGAATCGTGCCGCGATCGGAGGCGGCGCCAAGTCGTCCGCGGCCAAGGCCGGCCCTTCCGACCTTTTTCTCCGTAGCGGAGATCACTGAGCACGACCTTCACCGAATGCTTGAATGGATCGCCAGCGACGGACGACTCCGAACGAACGAAGAGCTCTTTGAGGAACTGTTCAAGGCCCTTAAGTTCAAGCGCCGTGGCGAGCGCATTACCACACGTCTGATGGATGCAATTCGCACCTTTGCCGTCAAGCACACTCCTCAATAGCGCAGCGCGAGGATGTCAAAACCACCGAATAGGGATTCGTAAAGCCGAGCGCTGGGCGGATCCTCATGGACCCGCGAGGAGGGCTCTCGCGCGGTCGCCAATCAAGCGCGTAGCGAGGAGGTGCGCCGATGTTCCGTTTTTCCTTAGGATTCCTTGCCGTTGTGGCCGCGCTAATTCTTGGTGCCCAAGCGCATGCTCAGAGCTCGTCTTCGAGCCCAGCGCCTCTGGCAAGCGCCCAAAGCGAGACTATTGGGACAGTTCTTGTACCGAAAGGTACGCCTGTCGTTGTCAAGACGGAGGAGTCCTACAACTCTTATTCTGCGCACACTGGAGAGACTCTGCACTTTGAGGTCGTCCAGGATGTCATCGTTGACGGCCACGTCGTTGCGCGAGCTGGTGACGGTGCGGAGGGCGCGGTGAAGGAGGGCCAGGCCGGTGAGACCGGCTTCTGGGGAATCGGCTATAAAGCCGCCAACCTGAGGCTCGGGGTTGACGCAGTCCACAACTTCTGCGGCGACACGCTCCACGTCAACTTCGATCGAAGCGAGTACCGTCGGCGACAAGGCATGTTTGGTTCGAACAAAGATGTGACGGTTATCAAAGGACAGATGTACGTCCCGGTGGTCTCATACGCGCAGAAGCTTTGTGGTGTTGCGACCGCTGCGACGCCTGCGCCGATCCCGCCGGACGCGATACGGACGGCGGATCACTGATGGCGACAAACGACCGTACTCGACGTTTAGGTTGCGGTCAAGGGCGTCAGCGGGTGAATCCCAATAGAAAGCAAGGCTAACGGTATAGGAGCGGCGGCCCGAAGCCGCCGCTTGGAGCCGATCGCTATGCTGTGCCGACTCCGGATCGATGAATGGATGCCCTCTCTTGAATCGTGAGGGTCACAAGTTGGGCTCTAACAGGTGACCTTGTCGCCACGCGTCGTGGCGGCAGCGTTGACGGCCGGACGCAAATTGATGGCTCGCTAGTACAAGAGATACTGTTTGCGGAGCGTGTCGAACGCTCGTAGGCCGGGTTGCCAGGCGGCGACGATGGCGTCGGGGGAGGTGCCGTCGAGCAGGGCGCGGCGGACGGTGTCGGTTCCCCAGTCGCGGTCGAAGCTGGACTCGTGCGCGATGTGGAACTTGTTCTGCGCGCGCGCGGCGGCGAGGAACTCGACGGCGGTGCGCACGCTCGGGAAGACGTGCGGATCGGTCAGGTTGATCGCGACGCCGCGGAGCGTCTTGCCTTCCCAGAAGCCGCGGGTCGGCACCCAGTCGGCGGGCTCGAACTCGACGCCCGGGATGTGGCGCGCGACCAGCGCGTCGCGGTACGCGGCGGGATCGTACTCGTAGCCGCCGGCGTACTCGAACGGCTTCGGCGTGCCGAGACCGTTGTGGACTCCGCCCTCGTCGACGAGTCCGGTCGCGAGATACACCAGCGTCGTGCGCGCGTACGGCATGTTCGGCGAGGTCGGCACCCAGCCGAGGCCGGTGTCGGCCCACAGCATCTCGCGGTGCCAGCCTTCCATCTGCACGACGCGCAGCTTGCAGCCGATCCCGAAGTGCGCGTTGAACATCCGCGCGAGCTCGCCGACGGTCATGCCGTGGCGCTCCGGGATCGGGTAGAGCCCGATGAACGACGCGTACTTCGGATCGAGCACCGGCCCGTCGAGCAGCACGCCGCCGGTCGGATTTGGGCGGTCGAGCACCCAGACCTCGCGGCCGTACTTCGCGGCCGACTCCATCACGTAGGCCATCGTCGAGACGAAGGTATACGGACGCGCGCCGACGTCCTGGATGTCGAACAGCAGCACGTCGATCCCGTCGAGCATCGCTTCGGTCGGATGACGCGTCGCGCCGTAGAGGCTGTAGACCGGCAGACCGGTCTGCGCGTCGGTCGACGAGCCGACCGTTTCGCCGGCCCCGGTCGTACCGCGGATCCCGTGTTCCGGACCGAACAGCGCCTTGACCGCGATCCGGCCGTTGCGGTGCACCGCGTCGATCAGCGGCCGGCCGTTCGACAGCACGCCGCTGGGATTGGTGACGATCCCGACGGTGCGGCCGTGCAGCTCCCGCACGGCGTCGCGCACGAACACGTCGTCGCCGAGCGTCACCACCGGATCGCTCGCGCGCGCAACTCCCGGCAGCACCGTCGCTGCACCGGCGGCTGCGGTCGCGGCGAGAAAGGCGGCGCGCTTCATGCCGGCACGAACTCCGGCCGCGTTCCGGCCGGGATCAGTCCGTCGGCAGCCTCGCGCGCGAACAGCTCGTGGACCGCGTCGATCCCGGCGTCGCCGACGTCGTCGCTGAACTCGTTGACGTAGAGCCCGATGTGGGCGCGCATCACGTTGTCGTTCATCTCGAATGCGTGGGCGCGCACGTAGTCGATGATCTTGTCGTCGTGATCGCGCGCGAACGCGAGGCTGCTCCGGATCGCGGCGTCGAGCGCGCGCGCGTCCGCGTCGGGGACGTCGCGCCGCACCAAGATCGCGCCGAGCGGGATCGGGTGACCCGTCTCGTGCTCCCACCAGTCGCCGAGGTCGATCACTTCCTCCAAGCCGCGTTCGCGGTAGGTGAAGCGCGACTCGTGGATGATCAGCCCGGCGGCGACCTCTTCGTTCGCCACCGCGTCGACGATGCGGTCGAAGCGCATCTCGGCGATCGCCGGTTCGCGGCCGAGTGCCATCCGCAGCAGCGCATACGCGGTCGTCATGCGGCCGGGGATTGCGAACCGCGCGTCGGGCGCGTAGTCGGTCAGCAGCGGCGGCTTCGCGTCGACCGACGGCAGCGCGACGACCAGTGGCCCGCAGCCGCGCCCCAGCGCGCCGCCCGAGCGCAGGATGCGGTACTTGTCGAGCAGCGCGGGGATCGCGCCGTAGCTCACCTTGGTCAGCGCGTAGCGGCCTTCGTGCGCGGCACGGTTGAGCGCTTCGACGTCGTCGAGCACGACGTCGACCGCCGGCGCGCCGGGAAGCAGTCCGTTGGCGAGCGCGGCGAAGATGTACGTGTCGTTCGGGCACGGCGAGTAGGCGAGCGTGTAGCGTCGGTCGTTCATGTCATCCCGTCAGGAGAAGGTCGAGGAGCGCGTCGGTGGTGGCGACCGCCGCGGCGGCGCCGGCGCGAAAGTTCCAGCCGTTCGATTCCCGTTCGCCGACCAGGTTCGAGACGCCGCGCACCTCGATCGCCGGAACGCCGGCCAGTTGCGCGGCGCGCAAAACGGCGAAGCCTTCCATCGACTCGACGTCGGCGCGGAAGCGGTGGGCGAGCACGAACGCGCGCGCCGTCGTGCTGGTGACGATCGCCGAGGTGATTCCGCGCCCGACGATCACCGGGATCAGCCCGTCGAGGAACGGCTGCAGCAGCGCCGGATCGGCTTCGGCGTGGCGTGTCAGCTCGAGGCCGCCCGGCAGCGGGAACGCGGTGCCGTCCTCGAGTCCGAGCTCGGCGTAGTCTTCGCGCGCGCACACGACGGCGTCGCCGACCGTGCAGCGGTCGCGAAAGCCGCCGGCGATGCCGGCGTTGATCACGGCGTCGTACGGGCGCGCGGCGAGCGCGCGCGCGGTTCCGAGTGCGGACTCGACCGGTCCGACCCCGACCGCGACGACCTCGACGCCGTCGCGCGACGCGAGCGCGTCGAGCTCCTGAGCTACCGCGCAGACGACGAGGATCGCGATCGCGGAACCAGGTGGCTCGCGACCCACAGCGGGCCGACGAGCAAGTGCAGCAGGTTGGTCAGGAACGCCGGCGACTTGTCTTCGTACGCGTGACCGACGAACTGGAACACCCAGCCGGCGACGAACAACGCGATCGCGACCGGCCACCACACGAAGAACGCGACGAGGTAGAGGATTACGAGCCCGGTGTTCGCGAGCAGGGTAGCGGCGGTGTAACACCGTCCGAACGCGGCGACGTAGTAGGCGCCGACCGCGACCAGCGCGACGAGCCCGAGATTCAGTCCGGCCGGGAGCGCCACGAGGCGCAGCAGCGCGACGATCGCGAGCACGATGAGCGGGATCCCGATCTCGTGGCAGACCAGGTTGCGTGGGTCGCGGTGGTACTCGCCGTACTCCTCGAACAGATCGCGCTCGGCCGTCATTGCGTCACCTCACCCCGATGAGCTTGTGCGTCTGCAGCGACAGGCGTAGACGGCTCGGATCGCGCTTGGCCGCTTCGACCGCGAGCGCGACGTTGGCCGGCTTGTTGCCTTCGGGCTGCAAGAACACGCGGGTGGTGTGCGGGAACTCGCCGATCCACTCCTCCGGGACGCGCCCGTCGACGATCAGCTTGGCTTCGTTCGCGCGGCGTGCCATCTCGGGAGCGAGCCGTTCCTTGGGCGAGACCGTCAGCCACACGTCGTCAGGAAGCGGCGCCGGCAGCGTCCCGTTCGATTCGATGTGGACCCGCCGCCCGTCGGCGCGCAGCGCTTCGATCAGCGCGCGCGTCTCGCGCTGCGCCAGCGGCTCGCCGCCGGTCAGGATCACCATGGGACAGTCGCCGCCGAGCTCGCGCACGCGCGTGACGACCTCGTCGACCGTCGCGACGAACGCCAGCGCGTAGTCGGTGTCGCAGAACGCGCAGCTCAAGTTGCAGCCGGCGAGGCGGACGAAGACGGCGGGCGTCCCGGTCCACGTCCCCTCACCTTGGAGACTGTAGAAGATCTCCGCCAGCTGCAGCACGCCGTTCCTTTATCGGGTCGCCTGCGGACGCGCTTCGATCACCTGCACGGTGACGGTGCTGCCGGCCGGCATCGTCACGTTCTGCTTCGCGTTCTTGGCGTACAGGTAACCGCCGCCCGCGCCGAGCAGGCCGCCGGCGTTGGTGCCCAGGCGCTTGCCGATGATGTTGCCGAGAATCATCCCGGCGACCGCGCCGCCGACTTCATTGACGGTGTTGTTCTTCGTGTTGACCTGCGCGGCGACGACGCGGCCGTCGAGCGCGTAGGTGCTGCCGCCGCGCGTCCGCAGCGTGTCGATGCAGATCTCCAGCCGAGCGTTTCGCCCTTGGCTGGCGGACTGCACGTCGCAGACGTGAGCATACATCACCGCGCCGACGACGTTGTTGTTCTGCGAGTGGACGTTGTCGATGACGACGCGCTGGCCGACGACCGCGCTCTTCGAGTCGACGCTCGACTGCAGGTTGCCGACCAAGTCGGTCCCGGGCGAGATCGCGGCCTGGGCGGCGAGCGGCGCGGCGACGAGGGCGGCGGCGACGAGAGCGGGGATGATGCGGGTCATGGCTGGTTGCTCCTGTAATGGTCGATCGGGCTGCCGGAGGGCTTACCCGGCGGGTGCCCCGGTCAGCGGGTCACCTTTTCTGAGAACGACACAGGCGCTCCGAGTCTCCCACAGCGTCAGCTCCGCCAGCTGCGGCAGCTCGGGCCCGAGGCGCGCCCAGATCCAGCCGACGATGTTCTCGGCGGTCGGGTTCTCGATCAGCTCGTTGAGCGAGCGGTGATCCAGCTCGGCGATGACGGCGGCCTTGACGACCCGCTTGATGACGTCGAAATCCTCGATCATGCCGGCCGCCGGGCCGTCCGCCTGCAGCGGTCCTTCGAGCGCGACCTCGAGCCGGTACGAGTGACCGTGCAGCCGGGAGCACTTGCCGGGGTGGTTCGGGAGCACGTGCGCAGCCTCGAACGTGAAGGACTTGCGAAGGAGCACAGCCCAGGGTCTTCGCCGTGAACACCAACCGCTCCCGACTCGTCGTGCAGAACGTGGCGGCGCAGGTCGCGCCGCCGCTCGTCCCGTCCGCCCTCTACGACGTGGGTGCCGACGGCGTCCCGCGGGTGCTGCCGTCGGTCGGCGGCATCTCGCTCAACGTGCGCGTCGGCGACTCGGCGTTCGGCTTCGAGGCCGACCACGTCGAGCCCGCGGTCAGCGCGCGCCATCCGGACGACAAGCTCAACGCCGCGTTCTGCACCTTCGTCTGCGTCGGCAACGCCGCGACGGTGACGTCGGGCGAAGCGAAGGGCGAGCGCGGCGTCGTCACCGGCAAGCACGGCGGCGTCGAGCACGTGATGGTCGACTTCCCGCCGGCGGTGATGGAGCGCATGCAGGTCGGCGACGGCATCTCGGTGCGCGCGGTCGGCGTCGGGTTGGCGCTCGAGGATGCCGGTGACGTCACGGTGTTCAACTGCGATCCCGACCTGCTCGACCGGTTCGCGCTCGAGCGCGACGGCGAGCGGCTGCGCGCGCGCGTCGCGCTGCGCGTCCCGGCGCGCGTGATGGGCTCGGGGCTCGGCCGCACGACCGTTGCGCGCGGCGACTACGACATCCAGTGCTTCGACCCGCCGACCGTGCGCGAGTTCGGACTCGACCGTCTGCGGCTGGGCGACATCGTCGCGATCGACGACGCCGACAACAGCCACGGCCGCATCTACCGGACCGGCGCGGTGACGATCGCCGTCGTCGCCCACGGTGCGTCGAACATCGCCGGCCACGGGCCTGGCGTCACGACGCTGATGACGTCGCCGAGCGGCGCGATCGAACCGGTCGTCGACCCCAACGCCAACCTCGCCGCGATCTTGAACCTGCGATGAGCGATCCGCTTCACGATCCGATCAGCCCGCTCGAACGGGCCGAGCCGGTCGAGGTCGTGCCGTACGATCCGGCCTGGCCGGCAGCGTTCGCATCGCTGCGCGCGCGGATCGCGCCGGTGCTGGGCGACTTGGCGGCCGGAATCGAGCACGTCGGTAGCACAGCCGTCCCCGGTTGCGACGCCAAGCCGATCGTCGACGTCGACGTCGTGCTCCGCCGCTCCGACGACTTCGACGAGGCCGCCCGGCGGCTCGCGACGCTCGGCTACGCGCATCTCGGCGATCTCGGCATCGTCGGGCGGGAAGCGTTCCGCGCACCGGCGGGCACGCCGCGCCATCACCTGTACGTTTGCGCCGCGGGCAGCGCGCAGCTGCAGGCGCACCTGACGCTGCGCGACGCGCTGCGCGCCGATCCCACCCTCGCCGCCGCCTACGGCGCGCTCAAGCGCGACCTGGCAGTCGAGTTCCGCCACGACCGCGACGCGTACACCGAAGGCAAGACCGCGTTCATCGGTTCCGTGCTGCTCGACGTGCGCGAAGGCCGCCGCCGCGCGCTTCGCCGTTAGCGCCGGTCAGCGTTTGGCTTTGCGGACGTAGACGGCGTTGGCGCGGTAGTCGAACCAGAGCTCGTACGAACGCAGCAGGTCGGTGCCGATGATGCCGTCGACGTCTTCGGTGCCGAGGTCCGCGTTCGACACGTCGGCGGTCGCTTCGCGGATCCAGATCCCGCCCAGCTCGAAGATCGGTACGCGGGTCGACTCGGCGCTCGCGTAGCCGCCCATCCCGCGCACGTGCATCGTGCTGGCGACGCGGTCCGGCGAGAAGTCGCCGCGCTCGGCGAAGGCGGTCTCGAACACCGTGCGGTTCGCGCCCGTGTCGAGCACGACGCGGCCGCCGGCGCTGCCGGCGCGCGCTGCGACCGCCGGCGTCTTGTCGTCGAGCCCGATGTTGACGGTTGTCGCGTCGAGCGGCGGACGGAAGTGCTCGGGCGCGATCGCTTCGGCGAGGTTGTGTTGCAGGTCGACATGCACGATCGCATCGGCGAAGAAGTCGAAGCCCAACAGGCCGGCGACGTGGGTACGGTCGTCGACCCGGAACGGGACCGCGACGACGCGCGACACCACGTTGCGCATCCGCAGACCGCCGATCGTCATCTGCGGGACGATCGTGGTCGACTCCGGGAACGTGCCCAGCGTCGAGCCGAGCCGTTGGCCGTAGCGTTCGAGGCCCTGCTGCTGCGCGACCGACGGGTCGATCACGATCCCGGCCGCGCCCGAGTCGAGCAAGAAGTCGTAGGCGGTCCGTCCGACGATCACGCGCACGATCGCGAGGCCGTTGGCGAACCGCACCGGCAAGCGCATCGACAAGAGCTTCTCGGGAAACTCGACGACGCGCCGGGCCGGCGGCACGTCGACGTCGCGCAGGTCGGGCGTCGTGTCGAGCGTGCGGCTCACCAGCAGCTGGTCGCGCTCATTGCCCAGCGAGTCGACGGTGCGCACGCGCGACGGTTCCGGCACGCCGTCCACCAGCCGGTAGTCGTCGTAGGTCGTCGCGTAGCGGCGGCGGCGTTCGACGTACTCGCGGCGCGCCACGTAACCGGTGCGCTTGTCGATGAACAGCCACTCGTGCCGGCCGGCGGCCGGGTTCACTTCGACCACGTACGCGCCCAGCTGCGGCGACTCGCCGACGAGCCGCACGTCGCGCTCGTCGTTCGGGTCGCGGAACGCGCGCTCGCTGGCCGCGTCGCGCGCTTCGTGCACGCCGGGATAGGTGTAGACGATCCCGTTGCGGTTCTGCTCCCAGTGGACGGCGCCGCGCACGCCGCGCTGGTAGACCAGCGGCCCGAGCGTCGTCGTCTCGCGAACGTCCTTGCCGAGCCGGTCGACGTGGAACGAGCCGACGGTGTCGTCCTGGAACAGCCGCCAGTCCTCGATCACCGTCGCCGCGCGGGTGTGCTCGCGGGCATGCGCGCGATCGTAGAGCGAGCGCACGTGCGCCAGCGTCGCGGTCGAGCCGACCAGACCGCCCGGCTCGTCGTCGACCGCGGCAGCGGCCGGCACGACGGCGGTCAGCAGCACGGCCGCAGTCACGGTGGCAGCCAGGCCGACGGTCGGAACAAACCTCGCGGACCGAGACTGGCGGGTTCGGGCGGTGCCCGAACCCACTACAACGATCCCGACGGACCCATGGCCTCGAGCCGCTTCTTGAGGTCGCTCAAGAAGCCGCTTGCGACCGCGCCGTCGATCACGCGGTGATCGAGCGACATGCACACGTTCATCATCGAGCGGATCACGATCGCGTCGTCGTCGCGCACCACCGGTCGCTTGACGATCGCCTCGGTGGTGACGATCCCGGCCTGGCCGGGCACGAGGATCGGCGCCGACAGGATCGCGCCGTTCGCGCCGGTGTTGTTGACCGTGAACGTTCCGCCGGCCAGGTCGTCGGCGCCGAGGCGGTTGTTGCGCGCCTTCTCGATCAGCGCGCCGGCGGCCAGCGCGATTCCGCGAACCGAGAGCTGGTCGGCGTGACGGATCACCGGCACCATCAGGTTGCCGCCGGCCGCGATCGCGATCCCGACGTTGACGTCGGCGTGGACTTGGATTCCCTCGTCGGTGAACGACGCGTTCATCAGCGGGAACTTCGCCAGCGACTCGACGACCGCGCGGATGAAGAACGGCAGCAGTGTCAGCTTCACGCCGGTGCTCGCTTCGAACGCGTCCTTCTCGCGGGTCCGCCACTTCCAGACGTTGGTGACGTCGACTTCGACCATCGTCCAGGCGTGGGGAGCGGTGTGCTTCGAGTCGACCATTCGCTGCGCGATGATCCGCCGCGCCTGGGTGAGCGGGATCAGCTCACCCGGCCGGGCCGTGGTATAGCTCGGCTTTGCGGGCGCCTTCGGCGCGGTCGCCGCGGGCGCAGCCGGCTGGGTCGCGGTCTTCGCCGCCGGAGCGGGCGCGACGTACTCGGCGTTGTCGGCGCCGATCGTCGCGGCGACCCCGGCACTCGGGCCGGCCTTGGCGGCGGCCAGGATGTCGTTGGCGGTGATGCGCCCGTTGTCGCCGGTGCCGCGCACCGCCGCCAGGTCGACGCGGTGCTCGCGAGCGAGCCGGCGGACGGCGGGCGACGTCCGCACGCCGCCCGGCGCCGTCGCCGCTGCGGCGCCGTTGGTTGCCGCGCCGTTTCCGGCAGCCGGCGCGCTGAAGCTCGGGCCGCCGAGGCCGACGTTCCCGCCGGGAACCGGCTCGTCGTCACCCGGTAGCTGCGTCGCTGCCGCGACTTGTTCCGACGGGGAAGCGCTTCCGGTCGGCGGTGGAGTCGTTGCCCCGACGTCGTCGATGACGGCGATCGGCGCGCCGGTCGGGACGGTCTCGCCTTCCTTCACGATCAGCTCGCGGATGACGCCGCTGACCGGCGACGGCACCTCGGCGTTGACCTTGTCGGTCGAGACCTCGACGAACGCTTCGTACTTCTCGACGCTGTCGCCGGGCTGCTTGAGCCACTGCGCGACTGTCCCTTCGGTGACGGTCTCGCCCAACTGCGGCATCGTGATCGTGGTCGCCATCAGAATCTCGCCAGTTCGCGGATCGCGGCGACCATCTCATCGGTCGAGATCAAGAACTCTTCCTCGAGTGGGAGGGCGTAGCCCATCGCGGGCACGTCGGGGCCGGCCAGCCGGCGGATCGGCGCGTCGAGCTCGAACAGCGCCTCCTCGGCGACCATCGCCGCGATCTCCGCGCCGACGCCGCCGAACTTGTTGTCCTCGTGGATGATCAGCAGCTTGCGCGTCTTGCGCACGCTGTCGAGGATCGTGGTCTTGTCCATCGGTCGGATCGAGCGCAGGTCGATCACCTCGGCCGAGACGCCGTCGCCTTCGAGCCGGCCGGCCGCGTCGAGCGCCTGATGCAGGTTGTAGCCGAACGAGACGACGGTGACGTCGGTCCCGGCCTTCTTCACGTCGGCCTTGCCGATCGGGATCGTGTAGTAGCCCGCCGGCACCTCGCCTTTGACGCTGCGGTACGTCTTCTTGTGCTCGAGGAAGAGCACCGGGTCGGGACACTCGATCGCGGCGTTGAGCAGGCCCTTGATGTCGGCCGGCGTCGAGGGGGCGAGGATCGTCAGTCCCGGCACGTGGTAGAACAGCGCCTCGATCGAGACGGAGTGCGAGAGTGCACCGCGCACGCCGCCGCCGTACGGCGTGCGGATCACCAGCGGACAGGTGTAGTCGCCGTTGCTCCGGTAGCGCGTCTTGGCCGCCTCGCCGACGATCTGGTTGAACGCCGGATAGATGAAGTCGGCGAACTGAATCTCGGCGATCGGGCGCAGCCCTTCCATCGCCATGCCGATCGCAATGCCGACGATCGAGGCTTCGGCCAACGGCGTGTCGATGACGCGCTGCGGTCCGAACTCCTCGAGGAAGCCCTTGGTGATCAGAAAGACGTTGCCGCGTGCGCCGACGTCTTCGCCCATCACGAGCACCCGGTCGTCGCGCGAGAGCGCGTCGTGCAGCGTCGTGCGCACTGCCTCGACGTTGGTCATCGTGACGCCGGTCTGCGTCTGCGACGCGCCGGCGGCGGACTTTACTGCCATGGCTGATAGTCTCCGGCGACGACGTTGCTGTAGAGGCTCTCGACGGTCGGATACGGTTGCGCTTCGGCGGCGTCGGTCGCTTCGTTCGTCTCGCGCAGCACGTCGGCGCGCAGCTGCTTGCGGCGCTCCTCGTCGATGACGCCGGCATCGGCCAGCGCCTGTTCGAAGCGCGGCACCGGGTCGAGCTTGCGCCGTTCTTCGATCACTTCACGCGAGCGGTAGGTGCGGTCGTCGTCGTCGGTCGAGTGCGACAAGAAACGGTAGCACTTCGCCTCGACGATCGTCGGCCCGCCGCCGCTGCGCGCCCGCGCCAGCGCTTCGTTCATCGCCGTGTAGGTCGCGACGGGGCTGAAGCCGTCGCACACGACACCGGGGATCCCGTAGCCGGGCGCCTTGTCGGCGACGTTGGCGACGCGCATCTGGAGCTCTTGCGGCGTCGAGATCGCCCACTCGTTGTTCTGCACCAGGAACACGATCGGGAGCGCGTGGACGGCGGCAAAGTTGACGGCCTCGTGCCACTCGCCTTGCGACGTAGCGCCCTCGCCGTTGCTGCACACGACCGCGCGGCCCGTCTCGCCGCGGAACTTGAACGCGGCGGCGACCCCCGCCGCATGCGTGCAGTGTCCCGCGATGATCGAGGAGATCGAGAGCACGCCGAGATCGTGATTGGTGTAGTGGTTGGGGAACTGGCGCCCCATCGAACGGTCGGTCTTGCGCGCGAACAGCGACGACAGGATCTCGAACGGCGTCATGCCGACGCCCAGTGCGAGTCCGAGGTCGCGATAGTACGGGACCAGCACGTCGCGTCCGCGCTCGAATGCCATCGCCGCGCCGGCCTGGACCGCTTCATGCCCCTCCGAGCCCAGCGCGAACGGGATCTTGCCTTGGCGGTTGAGCTGAAAGCCGCGGTTGTCGAGCTGCCGCTGCAGCAGCATGTTGCGCAGCATCGCGACGAGCTGGTCGTCGCCTAAGCCGGCGCGTTCGAGGTCCCGCGCGCCCGCGGTCGTGGTCTTCGCCATCGAGTCGGTCTCCCGGCGCCGTGAAGTGAGGCCGCGGATACTCGCGCGCAGGCGGCGGTGACTCCTGCGGCAGCAACCGTCCCGGTGGCCCACCGTACATTCCCAGCCATGGCCCAGGAAACGGCGAAGCGCGGGGCCAACAGCGGGTCGCGGGCGGTCGGTTGACCGTCCTTTTCCAGCGCCGAGAAAGGTTCGCGTATGGGCGTCAAGCCGTACAGGATTCTTGCTATCCCCCGCTGGGCGTCGCGCGTGGCCGGCGCAGCGCTGATCGGGCTGCTGGCTGCCGGATGCTCGGGCGGCGGCTCGTCCTCCGGAGTCATGCCGCAACCCAACGCGCCGTCGGCGCCGAAGAGCCCGTCCGGGACCGCGCATGTGACCTTCACCATGCACTGGCCTTCAGGTACGACCTCGGCGTCGGTGCGAGCGCCCAAGTACGTGCCGGCGACCGCGCGCAGCGTCTCGATCAGCGTCAACGGCGGAACGCCCCAGTACCTCAACTCACCGACCTCCACGCTGGTGATCGACGCGCCGCTGGGCAGCGACACGTTCACCTTCCAGACCTACGACGAGCAGAACGGTCAAGGCAACGTCCTGAGCCGCGCGTCCGTGACGAAGACGATCCTCAACGACGTCGCGAACACGGTCTCGGCGACCCTCAACGGTGTGATCGCGTCGATCTCGGTTTCGTTGAGCAATCCGTCGCCCAATGCGGGCGCTCCCGCGACCGTCAACGTGAACGTCGCCGGCCTGGACGCTGACGGCAACACGATCGTCGGTCCCGGCGACTACAGCACGCCGATCCACCTCGCCATCAACGACCCGTCGAACAGCGGCACGCTCTCGCTCTCGACGAACACCGTCGCGACACCGGGAACGACGGTGACGCTGACGTACAACGGCGGGACGCTGTCGGCTGCGGCGATCATCGCCTCGGCCAGCGGGGTCGCGAACGCAATCACGACGTTCATGCCGACGCCGACCTTCTACCAGTTCTCGATTCCTACCGGGACCAATCGGCCGCAGTGGATCGCCGCCGGTTCCGACGGCAACATGTGGTTCACCGAGAATCCCGGCGGTGCCGTGGCGCGGATAACCCCGGCCGGCGTCGTCACCGAGTTCACGATCCCGACCGCGAACGCGCAGCCGCAGAAGATCATCGGCGCAAGCGACGGCAACCTGTGGTTCACCGAGTACTCCCTGAATGCGACCCCGTCGTTGGACACGAGCAAGGTCTCCAAGGTCACGACGACTGGGACGTTCACCGAGTACTTCACGCTGTTCTCACCGCCGCCGCCGGACGAACCGCTCGGCTTGACCGATCGCGGCGACGGCAACATCTGGTACGTCGCGAACGGCTCCAGCCGCGTCGGCTACCAGAGCATCAACGGCGGCGTCGCCGGCGAGACGAGCGTGCCGACGGCGAGCTCAGGTCCGTTCGACATCGCCCCGGCGGGCGACGGCAACCTGTACTACACCGAATCGGCGGTCGACAAGATCGGCCGAATCGCCAACCTGTTCACCGCACAGAGCGAGATCAGTCTGACGACGGGGACGCAGCCCGAGTCGATCGTGCGCGGACCCGACGGCAACCTGTGGTTCACCGAATTCGGCACCGGCAAGATCGGCCGGCTCTCGCCGAGCTCGTTCTCGGTGACCGGCGAGTTTCCGACCCTCACGCCCAGCTCGCAGCCCACCGGCATCGCCGTCGGTCAGGACAGCGCACTGTGGTTCACCGAGAACGGTCAGGACAAGATCGGCCGCATCACCACCGGTGGCACGGTGACCGAGTATGCGTCACCGGTCACCGGTCTCGGGCTGCGGGGGATCGCGGTCGCACCCGACGGTTCATTGTGGTTCTGCGAGCCGGGCACGGGCGCGAACCCCGGCCGTATCGGAAAGCTGGTGTACTGAGATGCGCGAGCAGAAAGGCACCATGATGAGCCTCCGCACCGCAGTGCTCGGCGGAGCAGTGCTCGCCGTGGCACTGTTCGCCGGCTGCAGCGGCGGCGGTTCAACCGCACCGGCACCGTTCAACCCGGCGCCGCTCGCGACGGCGACGCCGACGCCGGTTCCGACCGCGACGCCCGTCCCGCCGCCGACGTCCGCGACCGGCACGGTCAAGACCAGCACGACCGGCCCAGTAACGCTCGGCCTCGGGCCGATCGGCGCCGGCTACAGCGGCACGTTCACGGTCGGCAAGGCCACCGCGGTCTCGACGATCACCGACGTGTTCTCACTGACCCAGCCCAGCGGTACCCCCGTAGTTCAATCCGTGCGGCGCGCCCCGCAGAACATCGGCGGCGCGTCGATCGCACCGTTCGCGTTCTTCTCGCTGACGCCGTCGGTCACGTTCACGGTTCAGGCACCGCCGACGTTCACGGTTCAGTTCCCGTCCTCGACGTCGGTCCCGCCGGCGGCGCTCTCGTACATCGCGTACTACGACCCGACGCACCCGTCGAACGGGTGGACCACGCTGGGCGGGCCGGGCACGCTGTTGACGCCGACGACGATGACCTGGACGCCGGCGAACATCCCGTTCACGTTCGTGGCCGGCACGCGCTACGTCTTCGTCGCGTTCACGACCGCGTCGTCGCTCCCGACGCCGACGCCGGTGCCGTCGCCGACTGCGACGCCGACGCCGTCGCCGACTCCGACGCCGACGCCGACGCCGACCCCGACCCCGACGCCTACCCCGACACCCACGCCGACGCCGAGCCCGACGCCGTCACCGGTGCCGCCGACGACGCCGGGACCGTTGGCGCTCTCGACGCCGAACCTGCAATTCAGCGTCGTGGGAGTGTCGCAGACGTTCACCGCGACCGAGAGCAACTACACCGGATCCTTGGTCGCCACGAACGGCACGCCGTCGTGCGCCGGGATCGTGACCTTCACTCCCTCGGGGACGGGCCCGAGCGCGACCTTCACCGTGACCTCGGTCGCGGCCGGCGGCTGCGAGATCAAGGTGAGCGACAACCACGGTCAGTCGATCGGGGAGACGATCGACGTCTACACGACCAGCGGCACGATCAACGCGCAAAAGCGCAACTGATCGGACCTGACCCAACCGCGGTGACCGTCGGGCGCGACGGTCACCGCGGTTTTCTTTTGCGCGGCGGCGGGAACGAAGTATGGCAACGAACCCGTCGCTTACCGAAGGGGACATCGATCACGATGGCAGCAGCGAAGCGAACCGGCAAGAAGTCCGGCGCGAAGAAGTCCGGCGCGAAGAAGTCCGGCGCCAAGAAAACCGGCGCCAAGAAAACCGGCGCCAAGAAGTCGCCCGCGGTGCGGGTGAGCGGCGGGATCAAGAAGGCCGCCAAGAAGGTGTCGAGCACTGCCAAGAAGGCCGCCAAGAAGGCCTCGAGCACGGTCAAGAAGGCCTCGCGCGGTGCGCGCAGTGCCGGCGGAGCGTTGGAGAAGGCCGGTCAGATCCTCGAAGCCGGCGCCGACCTCATCGACGCGGTGAACGCCAAGATCAAGCAGCGCAAGCCGCGCGGCCGCAAGGCTTCGGCTACGCCGTAACGATCCGGGCTGCGCCCTCGAGGCCGAGCTTGGCGATCGACTCCTCGCGCATCTTGAACTTCTGAACCTTGCCGCTGACCGTCATCGGCCAGCCTTCGACGAACATCACGTAGCGCGGAACCTTGTAGTGCGCGATCTGCCCGCGGCAGTACTCGCGCACTGCTTCCTCGCTGAGCTCGGCGCCTTCGTTGACGATTACCCAGGCGCAAAGCTCTTCGCCGTAGCGCTCGTCGGGAACGCCGATCACCTGTACGTCCTTGATCGATGGATGCGTGTAGAGGAACTCCTCGACCTCGCGCGGGTAGACGTTCTCGCCGCCGCGGATCACCATGTCCTTGATCCGGCCGCTGATGTTGAGATAACCGTCGTCGTCCATCGTCGCGATGTCGCCGGTGTGCATGTAACGGCCTGCATCGATGGCGGTGGCCGTCGCTTCTGGATTCTCCCAGTAGCCGAGCATAACGACGTAACCGCGCGTGCACAGCTCGCCCGGCGTGTTGCGCGGCACGACCGCGCCGTCGCCGTCGACGACCTTCACCTCGACGTGCGGGTGGACGCGCCCGACCGTTCCCGTGCGTTTGGCCAGCGGATCGTCGGTCATGGTTTGGGTCGAGACCGGCGAGGTCTCGGTCATTCCGTAACAGATGGTGACCTCGGGCATGTGCATCTCGCTCTGCACGCGCTTCATCACCTCGACCGGGCACGGCGAGCCCGCCATGATCCCCGTCCGCAGCGACGACAGGTCGAAGTCCGCGAAGTTCGGCAGCGCCAGCTCGGCGATGAACATCGTCGGCACGCCGTAGAGCGACGTGCAACGCTCCTGTTCGACCGCGCGCAGCGTCATTTCCGCGTCGAAGGTCCAGTTCGGGATGACGATCGCCGCGCCGTGAGTCGTGCAGGCGAGGTTTCCGAGCACCATCCCGAAGCAGTGATAGAACGGCACCGGAACGCAGACCCGGTCCGCCTCGGTGTAGCGGCAGCCTTCGCCGATGAAGAACGCGTTGTTGAGGATGTTGTGGTGCGACAGCGTCGCACCCTTGGGGAAACCGGTCGTCCCCGACGTGTACTGGATGTTGATCGCCTCGTCGAACTGGCAGCACGCCTTGCGTTCGGCGAAGCGGTCGTCCGAACAGCGGTTGCCGCGCTCGGCGTACTCGGCCCAAGCGATCTCGCCGGCCCGCGGCGCCGTTTCGCCGACGATGACCACCTCGCGCAGCTGCGGCAGCGAGCCGCGGACCTCGCGGACCATCTCCAAGTACTCGCTGTTCTTGTACCGGTCGAGCGTCACCAGGGTGCTGATCCCGCTCTGGCGCAGCGCGTACTCGAGCTCGGAGAGCCGGTAGGCGGGATTGACGTTGACCAGAATCGCGCCGACCTTCGCCGTCGCGTACTGGATCAGCACCCATTCCAGCGAGTTCGGCGACCAGATCCCGATCCGTTCGCCGTGCTCGACGCCGGCCGCCACCAGGCCGCGCGCCAGCCGATCCGTCTCGCGGGCCAGCTCCGCGTAGGTCAGCCGGCGCCCTTGGTGCACCGAGACGACCGCGTCGCGGTCGGGAAAGCGCCGGGCGACGCGTTCGAGATTGTCGCCGATCGTCTCACCGATGAGCGGCACCCCGCCCGGGTTGTGCGCGTAGCTCGCCTGCGTCATCGCTTCTCCTCCGGCGGCGACCGCCGTGACCCGACGCTGCGACGCGAGCAGGCCGGTTTCCCGGTGGGCGTTGCGACGGGCGCGAGCACCTCGGCCTCGCCGCTCATCCCAGGCACCGAGGCGTTCGAGGAGAGAAGACTCCCGGATGCAGACCGCATCCGTTCCTACCGCCGACCTCGTCGAGGTCCGCCGCCGCCTGCACGCGGCGCCCGAGCTCTCGATGGTCGAGCACGAGACCGCGGCGTTCGTCGCCGAGCAGCTCGGAGCGCTCGGGCTCGACGAGATCCGCACCGGGGTCGGCCTCACCGGCGTGCTCGGGACGCTGCGCGGCGGACGGCCCGGACCGGTGACGCTGCTGCGCGCCGACATGGACGCGTTGCCGATCGCCGAGCTCAACGACGTGCCGTACCGCTCGCGGCGCGATGGTGCGATGCACGCGTGCGGCCACGACGGCCACGTCGCGATCTTGCTGGCGGCGGCGCGCACGCTCGCCGCGCGCCGGGCCGAGGTGCCGGGGACGCTGGTACTCTGCTTCCAGCCCGGCGAAGAAGGCTATGCGGGCAACAAGAAGATGATCGCCGACGGCGCACTCGAGAACCCGCACGTCGACCGCACCTTCGCCCTGCATCTCTACAGCGGGCTCGACGTCGGCAAGATCGGCGTGCGCGACGGCGCGTTCTTCGCGTCGGCCGACGAGTTCGATCTGACGATTCGCGGCAAAGGCGGACACGGCGCGATGCCACAGCTGGCCGTCGACCCGGTCGCCGCCGGCGCCTACGTCGTCACGCTGCTGCAGTCGATCGTGGCGCGCGAGATCGCGCCGAAGGACCCGGCCGTCGTCACCGTCGGTCAGTTCGTCAGCGGCACGACCTTCAACGTGATCCCCGACGAAGCGAAGATGAAGGGCACGGTGCGCGCGTTCGACGCCGGCGTGCGGAAATCGATGCCCGAACGAATGCGCCGCATCATCGACGGGCTGTCGCACGCGCTGCGCTTCGAGTACGAGTTCGACTACCACTGGTCGTACCCGCCGACCGTGAACACGCGCGAGATCAACGACGTCGTGCGCGCGGTCGGGCGGCGCGAACTCGGCGCGGACGACGTGGTCGAGCACGACATCGTGATGTGGGCCGAGGACATGTCGTTCATGCAGGAAGAGCGCCCGGGCGCGTACTTCATCGTCGGCTCGCGGGGCGGCGACGCGACCGCGTTCCCGCACCACAACGCCCGCTTCGACATCGACGAGCGCGCGCTCGAGGTCGGCTACCGGATGATGGTGGCGCTGGGTCTGGAGGGGACGCCGCCCGGCTGACCGCCCGCCAGCGCGATTTCGCAGGCTGGGCTCAAACTTTTCACAGTCCGGCAACGTATTGTGAGTGCGTCCCCCTGCGAGGAGCGATTCGTGTACGCACCCCAGATACAGCCCATTGCCGCACCGCTGGTCCTGCGCCTCATCGGGGCGCTCGATCCGGATTTGGTCACCGCCTTCCGCGAGCTGGAGCGCCGTTTGCCCGACGCCGGGCCCGTGCTCGTCGACGTTCGCGACCTGCAGCTGCTGGGTGAAGCCGAGATGGACGGCCTGGTGCGCTCGATCGCGCAGGCGCGGACCGAGGGCCGCGACGTCCGGCTCGACGCGCGCAGCTTTCAATGGAAGCGCGTCGTCAAGAAGAATCTTTCCAGACAACCCCTCGTCGACGCGAAACTTCGTTGCAGCGCGCGCCGCACGGTGATCCTGGCGCACAGCCCCCTGCGCAAGCGTCGCTGAACGACGCGCCACTTTGGCGCTCGGCGTTCGCGTTCGTGCGCCGTTTGGACAATGACAGCCCGCACGTGATGGCCTATCGTAGGGCATCCGATGCGGTCGACTTCGATTGCCCTCAGCACCGAAGAGCATGACGCGTGCGGGGTCGGCTTCCTGGCCGACCTCTCGAATAAAGCGTCGCACCGGATCGTCGCGCTCGCGCTGAGCGCGGTCGGTGCGATGGAGCACCGCGGCGCGCGCGCGGCCGACGGGCGCACCGGTGACGGTGCCGGCATTCTGATGGAGACGCCGCGCGCGCTGCTGCAGCGCGACCTGGCGGCCGCCCACGTGCGGGTCCCCGAGCAGCACTTGGCCGCCGTCTGCGTGTTCTTGCCGCGCGACGAGGACGCCGCGGCGATGGTTCGCGGCCGGATCGAGCACGCCGTTCGCGGCGAGGGCGTCGCGCCGATGCGGTGGCGGATCCCGCCGGTCGATCCGACCGTGCTCGGCGTGCAAGCCGCCGCCGCCGCGCCGTCGTACGAGCAGCTGCTGGTCGACGTCGGACCGGGCAACGCGCGCGAGCGCATGCGCGCGGTGCGCCGCGCGGTGATCCGCGTGCTGCGCGAGGACGGCGACGTCGCGACCCTCGTCAGCGCCTCGCCGACCACCGTCGTGTACAAGGGGCTGCTGTCGTCGAGCGAGCTGGGCGCCTACTTCGCCGACCTGCGCGATCCGGCGTGCGCGTCGCGGTTTGCGGTCTTCCACCAGCGCTTCAGTACCAACACCGCGCCGAGCTGGCGGCTCGTCCAGCCGTTCGGGATCGTCGCGCACAACGGTGAGATCGACACGATCACCGGCAACCGCGCCTGGATGCGCGCGCGCGGCGTCGTCTCGCCGCGCGGCGCCAGCGACTCGCTCGAGTTCGACGTCGCGCTCGACGCGATGGTCGGCGCCGGCTACCGGGTGGACGAAGCGGTCGACTTGATGCTTTCGCCGGCGATCGGCGACGACGAGCGGCTGCGCGCGTACTACGACGCGCACGTGCCGACCGTCGAGCCGTGGGACGGGCCGGCGGCGATCGTGTTCGCCGAGGGCGACCGCGTCGGCGCGGCGCTCGACCGCAGCGGCTTCCGGCCGCTGCGCTGGTGCCGCACCGCGTCGAACACGGTGCTCGCGGCCTCGGAAGCCGGCGTCGTCGACTTCGGCGACGGCGACCCGATCGTCGAACGCGGCCGGCTCGGGCCTGGCGAGCGGATCGTGGTGCGCTTCGCGACCGGCGAGCTGATCCTGCCGGCGGTTTTCCGAGCGCTGCGCCGTGACAACGCCGACTTCCGGTCGACAGTCGCATCGTGGCGCTTCGCGCCGCCGCCCGCGGCATTGGTTGAGGTCGACCGCGCGGCACTGCGCCGCGAGCTGGTGCGCTTCGGCTACGCGGCCGACGAGCTCAAACAGGTCGTCGGTTCCCTGGCGGCCGGTGTCGAGCCGATGTGGTCGATGGGCGACGATGCGGCGCCCGCGTTCCTCGAAAGGCGGATGCCCGTCACCGAGTACCTGCGGCAACGTTTCGCGCAAGTGACCAATCCGCCGATCGACGCGCTGCGCGAAGGCTTCGTGTTCGACATGCGCGCGTTCGTCGGTAGCGGCGCGACCAACGGCGACGTTCCGGCGCCCGGGAGCATCGTCGCGATCGATACGGCGCTGCTCGACGAGCGGGCGTTCGACGCGCTCGCCGCCGACCCGCGGCTGGTCCCGCACCGGATCGCACTCGACTGCGGCGCGTCGTCGCTGCGGGCGCGGATCGCCGCGATCTGCGACGAAGCCGAGCGCGCCGTGCGCGACGGTGTCACCTACCTCGTGCTCGACGACCGCGACGCAGAATTGCCGGTGCCGGCAGTGCTCGTCGCCGGTGCGCTGCACCAGCGGCTGACCGCCGCCGGCCTGCGGATGCAGGCGTCGATCGCGGCGTGCGACGGCTTCGCGCGCGACGCGCACGGCTGTGCGGCGGTAATGTCCGCCGGCGCGAACGTCGTTGCACCGTGGCTGGCCGCGCGCAGCGCGGCGGCCGAGACGGGCTCGGCGGCGGCGCTGCTCGACGCGCTGCGCGCCGGACTGGTGAAGGTGCTGGCCAAGCTCGGAATCTGCACGCTGCGTTCGTACGTCGGCGCGCAGACGTTCGAAGCGCTCGGGCTGCAGCGTGAGCTCGTCGCGACCTGCTTCCCGGGGATGACCGCGCACGTCCCGACGCTCGGCTTCGACGAGATCGAAGCCGACCTGCGCGCCTGGGACGCGCTGGCGCGCGACGGTGCGGAGCCGCCGCTGCGCGGTCTGTTCCGTTTCCGGCGCGACGGGGTGCGGCGCCACTTCGATCCGCCGCTGCTCAAGAATCTGCGCAGGACGATCGTCGCGCGCGACGAGGCGGCGTTTTTCGCGCTGTCAGACGAGCTCGAAGCGCGCGACACCGTCGCGCTGCGCGATCTCGTCGAGCCGGTCGCGCTGGGCGACCCGGTCCCGCTCGACGAGGTCGAGCCGGAGGACGCGATCGTCGCGCGTTTCGTTACCGCGGCGATGTCGCTCGGCGCGCTCGGACCCGAAGCGCACGAGGCGGTCGCGCGCGGCGCGGTGCTGGCCGGCGCGCGCAGCAACGGGGGTGAGGGCGGCGAGGATCCGTCGCGCACGCTCAACGCGATCAAGCAGGTCGCGTCGGCGCGGTTCGGCGTCGCACCCGAGTACCTGGCCACCGCCGACGAGCTCGAGATCAAGATCGCGCAGGGCGCGAAGCCGGGCGAGGGCGGTCAGATCCCGGGCTTCAAGGTGACGCCGGACATCGCGGCACTGCGCGGCGCGGTCGCCGGCCAGTCGCTGGTCTCGCCGCCGCCGCATCACGACATCTACTCGATCGAGGATCTCGCGCAGCTGATCTACGATTTGCGCCGCGCTAACGCGAAGGCGAAGGTCGCGGTCAAGCTGGTCGCACAGTCGGGGATCGGCTACGTCGCCAGCGGTGTCGCCAAAGCGCGCGCCGACGTCGTGCACGTCGCCGGTCACGACGGCGGAACGGGCGCGTCACCGCTCGGTTCGATCAAGCACGGCGGGCTGCCGTGGGAGCTGGGCCTCGTCGAGACGCACCACACGCTGGTCGCCAACGGGCTGCGCGGACGCGTCGCGCTGCGAGTCGACGGCGGCTTCAAGACCGGGCGCGACGTCGTGATCGCCGCGATGCTCGGCGGCGACATGTTCGGCTTCGGCACCGCGCTGCTGATCGCGCTGGGCTGCATCTACGCGCACCAGTGCCACCAGAACACCTGCCCGGTCGGGATCGCGACTCAGGACGCCGTGCTGCGCGGGAAGTTCCCCGGCACGCCCGAGGACGCCGCGACGTTCCTGCGCTTCGTCGCGCGCGACGTGCGGCGGCGACTCGCGGCGCTGGGCGCGCGCTCGCTCGACGACGTGCACGGCCGCAGCGACCTGATCAAGCCGCGCTACGACCGCGCGCAGGGCGTCGACCTCGACGAGCTGTTGCGGCTGCCGGAAACGCGCGCGCCGATCGACTTCGCGCGCATCGACAACGCCCACCTCGACGACGAAGCGGTGGCCGACGGGACGCAGCGGATCGCGCCGGCCGACCGCGCCGTCGGCGCGCGCTTCGCGTACGACGCGACGGTGCGCAAGGCGCGCGGCGAGCACGTCGCACCGGCGACGTACCGCTACGCCGGCAGCGCCGGTCAGAGCTGGGGCGCGTTCTTGTGCGAGCCGCTGACGCTCGAGCTCGACGGCGAGGCCAACGACGGCGTCGGCAAAGGGATGAGCGGCGGACTGTTGGTGGTGCGCGGCGCCGGCAGCGGCGACGAGCCGGCGATCGGCAACGCCTGCTTCTACGGCGCGCGCGGGGGTCGGGCGTTCGTGCGCGGCACGGCGGGCGAGCGGCTCGCCGTCCGCAACAGCGGTGCGTCGATCGTGGTCGAGGGCGCCGGCGACCACGCCTGCGAGTACATGACGAAGGGTACCGTCGCGATCCTCGGCCCGACCGGACGCAACCTCGCCAGCGGCATGACCGGCGGCGAGCTGTTCGTGCTGCGCGATCACGCGCGCCGGCTCGGCCCGACGCCGCTGGTCGCCCACGAGCTCGACGACGAGTCGCGCGCGGCGCTGCGCCGGCTGCTCGCCGAGCACGCGCTGCGCACCGTCTCGGCGCGCGCCCGCGAGCTGCTCGCCGGCGACCTCGGCGAGTTCGTGCGCATGGCGGTCGCGGTCGCCGCGCCGGCCGCGCTCAGCGCGACGCGCTGACGGTCAGCTGCCCGTCGAGGGGTTCGGCGGCGTCGGCGGGGTTGGGGGCGTCGGCGGTGACGGCGGAGTCTGCGTCTGCTTCTGGGTCGCCGACTGCACCGCGCTGACGGTCGCGTCGGCCGCTTTCTTCGCTTGCTCGGCGAAGATCGACAGGTGCTGCTGCGCCTGCTGCGTCCCGGCTTCGAGGACGGACTTGCTCGACGCGATGAACGCGCCGGTATGCTGCAGCGCCGCATTGGCTTGCTCTTGCGCCGCCGCGGTCAGGTGCGGTGTCTGCTCGACGATCGTGCGCTGCAGCTCTTGCGCCTGCGCGACGCCTTGCTGCAGCAGCGGCTTGGCCTGTTCGATCCCCTTTTGGGCCGCATCGGCAGCGATCTGCTGAAGCTGCTTCGCCTGGTCCATTGCCCGGTTGAAGAAATCCATCCGTCGGTCTCCGTTAGGGCGCCTGGTCCTCACCGTGGACGGTCAGAACCCAGCGCAGCGCGCGTGCGTATTGGTCGAGCTCGCGGACCGTCCGGCGCAGCCAGCGGAACGCGGGGTCGGAGCGTTCCTCCGTACCGGACGACGACTCCACCTGTTTCAGGTAGGCCGCGATCTCGCCGAGCTGCGCCTCGATCCCGTCCCAGCGGTCGCGCAGGGCGGCCTCCGAGGCGTCGGGGAGGCGGTCGAGCACCGGCGGCGCCGGCCGGTCGGCGTGGCGCATGCTGAACTCGAGCCGCGCCAGCGCGTAGTCGCTCGTTCCGCGGATGAAGCTCGCCAGCAGGTTAACGAGGCGCGGATTCATGATTGACCGGGGTGGCTGATCGTCGGTACGTCATCGTCGGCAACGGGTTCGCCGGAACCACCGCCGCGGAGCAACTCCGCAAGGCCGATCCGGCATGCTCGATCGTGCTCTTCGCCGACGAGCCGTATTGTCTCTACAACCGGATCGCGCTGCCGCCGATGCTGCGGCTCCAGGTCGCCGAGCAGAAGGTGCTGATGCGCGACGCGGCGTGGCACGAGAAGCAACGGATCGACCTGCGGCTCTCGACGCGCGTCGAGCAAGTCAACGCCGCCGAGCGGACCGTCGTCGCGAACGGCCGCGAGGAGCCGTACGACGCGTTGCTGCTCGCTACCGGCGGGCGGCCCAACCCGTCGACCGCGCCGGGATGTGAAGGCGCGCACAACGTCTACAACTTCCAGTACATGGACGACACCAAGGCGATCTCGAAGGCGCTCGAGACCGCCAAGGTCGGCGTCGCGGTCGGCGGCTCGTTCATCGCCTACGAGCTGGCCGAGGCGTTCGTGTCGCGCAAGGTCGAGACGCACTGGCTGATCCGCGGGCCGCGCTTCCTGCGCCGCATGCTCGACGAGGCTGCCGGCGAGCTGCTGCACGACGCCGCCCGCGCCGACGGCGTGCACCTGCATTTCGGCGAGGAAGTCCGCGAGTTCGTGCGCTCCAACGGCGTCGTCTCGAAGCTTGTGACCAGCAGCGGCGAGACGATCGAGACGGACCTGGTAGGGATCGGGCTCGGCCTCACGATCAACACCGAGCTGTGCGACGGAACGGGGATCGAGACGCGCACCGGGATCGTCACCGACGCCCACCTCGAAACGTGCGTCCCCGGGATCTTCTCGGGCGGCGACTGCGCCGAGTTCTACGACCCGATCGCCGAGCAGCACTACCGCATGGGCACCTGGAACAGCGCCGGCGCGCACGGCAAGGTCGTCGCGCACAACATGGCCGTCGCCGGCGTCGACGGCGCCGAGCGCAAGATGTTCGACGTCGTCCCCGAGTACAGCTCGCTGGTGTTCTCCGGCCAGACGATCACCCAGTTCGGCCTGTCACCCGAGTACCGCGACGATATCGAGGCCGAAGTCAGCGTCGACCGCGACAAGACCTGGTACCGCGCCCTCTACTTCCTCGAAGACCGCTTCGTCGGCGCGGTGCTCATCGGCAAGGGCAACCGCGCCGGCAAGCGCCGCTACCTCGACGCGATCAAAACCAAAGCCCGCTTCGCCAAGCACGAACGCCGCGCGCTGTTGGATTGGACAGCTGAATAGATCTGTTTGTCACCTTGAGGCTCTCGAACGGGACCCGCCGTGCGATAATGTACCCTTTAGCCCGCAGACCGTGAGAACGAAGGACAAGGCGAGTACCTTTTCGTGTCGGCTTTTAAGGTATTGTCCTTAACCGGACGATATCATAGAGTATCGCGGATGGGTATGAGCGCGAGCACGAATGGTCGGTGTCCGCGGTTGGAATCTGCAGATTCGAGCTGTGCGGCTGGCGTCACCGCAGACGAAAGGCGGATCGTCCTCAACGAACCCGAGTTTCGGGCGTTTCTAGCGGCATTAGCGAATCCACCCAAACCCAATCAGAGGCTGCTGGCGGCAGCATACCGGTATGCACGTGAGGTTGTAAGCCGCCCGTGACCATCGAGTCTCTGCAAAGAGACAAACACTGTCGCTTGACCTTTCGGTGCGGTGCGGAATCCCTCGATCGGTTTCTTCACGAGCATGCCCAGCAAGCCTCGTCGAAGCGCCTCTCGAAGACGTATGTAGCGGTTGACGAAGTTGCTGAATCCGCCATCCCCGGCTACTACGCCCTCACGATATATCGCGTAGAGCCCAATGCACTGCCGCCGGCAGTCACCAAGGCGCTACGTCTGCCTCGGCACGAGCTCCCGGCTATGCTCATCGCGCGGCTAGCCGTAGGGTGTCTATCACATCGGCAGGGAATCGGCACCGCGCTGGTCCTCGACGCCATGACGCGATGCGCGCGTGTGGCCGCTGAGATCGGTGGCGTGGCAATTGTTGTCGATGCAATCGACAACCGCGCAGCCCGGTTTTACGAGCGTCTGGGGTTCGCGCACTTCGCTCCTGGATCAATGCGAATGTTCATGCCGATGAGTTCTGTTCGCGACGCGGTCGATGCTATTGCCGAAGGTCGTTTCCGTGCCGCTCACGGAGATCATGGAATCTCGTTCGCGCCGCCCGGAGAATTGCGTACGAACCGAGCCGCTTAGCTACGAACCCGACGCGGCGTCGATGGCGGGGCGCAGGTCGTTGTTTTCTTCGATGCGGAGCATGCGGACGTCGCGGGCCGAGGCGGAGAACCAGGAGAGTTCGCGGGTGAGCCGCTGGATCGCGAGGACGCAAGTGACAGCATCGACGCGGCCGGGGCGGCCGAAGTTCACGCTGCCCTGCTGCCAGGCGAAGCCCTCGTCCGACAGGATCGAACGAATGTCCGCGTAGGCGTGGCGCCATGACGCGCTACCGTATTCGCGCTGCAACGTCTCGGTGTCGAGCTCGAAGGCGATCGCGTACATCCTTGCGGTCCCCGTCGGCGGTGGGTCAGCGACCGGTGTCGGCGTCTCGGGACCATCGAACAGCAGTTGCGGGTCGAAGGCGCGATCGAGGACGGCGGTCGCGCTCACCTATCCCACCTCCCCGCGATCCGGCAAGGGGTAGAGCGTCCGAAGCGCGCTGTGGTCGCGGTCGCCGTCGCCGCGCGCGACGAGCTGGTCGAATCGCTCGCGGACGAGCTTGGCGGCGGCGAGGTCGACGCCGTGCTCGTCACCGGCTTCGGCGGCGATGTTCATGTCCTTGCGGTGCAGTCGCGCTTTGAAGCCGGGGTCGAAGGTGCGGTCGATCATCCGCTGACCGTGGACTTCGAGGATCTTGCTTTGCGCGAACCCGCCGAGCAGCGCCGCGCGGACCTTGCCCGGATCGACGCCCGACAGCTCGGCGAGCGCCAGTGCCTCGGCGACCGCTTCGATCGTCACGCCGACGACGATCTGGTTGCAGGCTTTGGTGACTTGACCGGCGCCGAGCTCGCCGACGTGAACGATGTTTTTACCAAGCTTCTCAAAGATCGGCTTCGCGCGCGCGAAGGCTTCGTCGCTTCCGCCGACCATGATCGAGAGCGCTGCATCGATCGCGCCCTTCTCGCCGCCGCTGACCGGCGCGTCGAGCGAGGTGACGCCCTTGCGTTCCAGCTCGGCAGCAACGCGCTTGGTCGTCGCCGGTGCGATCGTGCTCATGTCGATCCACAGGGCGCCGTCGCGAATGCCGGCGACGATCCCGTCGTCGCCGAGCGCGACCGTCTCGACGTCGGGCGAATCGGGCAGCATCGTGATCACGACATCGCTGCGCGACGCGACGTCTTTCGGCGACGTTCCCGTCTGCGCGCCCTCGCCGGCGAGCTCGTCCATCGGCGCGCACGACCGGTTCAGCGCGATCACCGGGTATCCGGCGCGCATCAGGTTGCGTGCCATAGGCTTGCCCATGATGCCGAGGCCGATGAAACCGACGGCGGGCAGCTGCTCTGACATTATGATGCGGTGACCTCGTGCGCCGGCATCGATGCCAGCCAGGAAAATGTGTCGGGTGCGGGACGCGACGGATGGTATTCGAGTCCGATCCAGCCGTCGTACCCGACTTCGTCGAACACCGGCACGATGCGCTCGTATGCGAGCTCGCCCGTCCCCGGCTCGTTGCGGCCCGGACTGTCGGCGATCTGCACGTGTCCGATGCGCGCGATCTGGGCGCGGATCGTCGCGATGACGTTTCCTTCGGAGCGCTGCGCGTGGTAGACGTCGTACTGCAGCCGCAGATTGGGCGCGCCCACCTCGTCGATGAGCGAGAGCGCTTCGGCCGAGGTGCCGACCAGAAAGCCCGGCGTGTCGATCCGGTTGAGCGGTTCGATCAGCGCGGTCGCGCCGATCGCGTCGAGTGCCTGGGCGGCGTGGCGAAGGTTGGCGACCAGGGTCGCGCGCGCGAGCGCCGGATCGAGCCCGTCGATCGCGATTCCGCACAGGCAGTTGATGCGCCGGCAGTCGAGCTCGCGCGCGATGCGGACGGCGTCGGCGACGCCGCGGCGGAACTCGTCGACCCGCGTCGGATCCGAGGCGAAGCCGCGCTCGCCCTTGGCGAAATCCCCGGCGGGGAAGTTGAACAGCACCTGCGTGAGCTCGTGCGCGCGCAGCCGGCGCTTGATCTCGGCCACCTCGTACGCGTACGGGAACGGGTACTCGACGCCACGGAACCCGTACTCGGCCGCCGCGTCGATCCGGTCGTAGAAGGCGAGATCGCCGAACAGAAAGCCGAGGTTGGTGCAAAAGCGCGCCACGCCGAGCCTTTTCCGTGGCGGTGGTCGTGATGACCTCGTGCGCACGGTCCCTTTGGTCGTTGACGCCGACCTCGACGGAAGGGTACGGTTGACGGTACCGTGACCACCGTTGCGCCCTCGGTCGACCCTCGCCTGGCGCTGCTGCAGACGCGCTTCGCGGCGATCGTCGGCAGCCGCAACGCGATCGTGTCGCCGGCCGAGCTGCGCACCTACGAGTGCGACGGGCTGTTGGGCTACCGGGTGCGGCCGCAGATCGTCGTGCTGCCCGGCTCGACCGAGGAGGTGGCGGCCTGCGTCAAGCTGTCCCGCGAGCTCTACCTGCCGGTCGTGCCGCGCGGTGCGGGGACGGGGCTGTCAGGCGGCGCGCTGCCGAGCGAAGGGTCGATCGTGATCGGGCTGTCGCGGATGAAGAAGATCCTCGAGGTCGATCTCGACAACCGCGTGGCGCGCGTCCAGCCGGGCGTGATCAACCTCGACATCACCCGGGCGCTCGCCTCCGACGGCTACTACTACGCGCCCGATCCCAGTTCGCAGAGTGTCTGCACGATCGGCGGAAACATCGCCGAGAACTCCGGCGGCGCGCACTGCCTCAAGTACGGCTTCACGGTCAATCACGTGATCGGCTTGACGCTGGTCACGCCCGACGGCTCGGTGGTGCAACTCGGCTCGAAAGCCGGCGAGCCCGATCCGGTCGGCTACGACCTCGTCGGCGTCGTGGTCGGCAGCGAAGGGATGACCGGCATCGTCACCGAGGCGCTGGTGCGCGTGCTGCGCGCTCCGGAGCGCACGCAAACGCTGTTCGCGACCTTCCCGTCGTGCGACGAGGCCGGCGACGCCGTCTCGCGGATCATCGGCGCGGGGATCGTGCCGGCGGCCATCGAGATGTGCGACGCGCTCGCGATCGAGGCGATCGTCGCCGCGACCGGCGTCGATTGGCCGCTCGACTGCGGCGCGCTGCTGTTGATGGATTTCGACGGCGTCGCGGCCGAGGTCGGCGAAGTCGCCGCGCGCGCCGAAGGGCACTGCCGCGAAGCCGGCGCGATCGAGATACGCGCGCCGAAGGACGACGCGGAACGGCTGCTGGCCTGGAAGGGTCGCAAGTCCGCGTTCGCGGCGATGGGCCGCATTTCGCCGAACTACCACGTCCAAGACGGCGTGATCCCGCGCAAGGACATCGCGCCGGTGCTGCGCGAGATCGCCGAGTTGGGTGCAGCGGCCGGACTGCGGATCGCCAACGTCTTCCATGCCGGCGACGGCAACCTCCATCCGCTGGTGCTCTACGACGCGCGCATCCCGGGCCAGGAAGCGGTCGCCGAGCGCGTCGCCGGACAGATCCTGCGGGTGTGCTTGAAGTACGGCGGCTCGGTGACCGGCGAGCACGGCGTCGGGCACGACAAGCTGTGCTATCTGGGTGAGCAATTCACCGCCGACGACATCGAGACGATGCAGGCGGTGCGCACCGTGTTCGATCCCGAGCTGCGCTTCAACCCCGACAAGATGTTTCCGACGCCGCGGCTGTGCGGCGACCGGCCGGGCAAATACGTCCCGCACTCCGCCGAACAGAACGGCGAAGCAGGCCGCGGATGAGCTCGTCGATCGTCGTCGCCGGCGTCGAGGCGCGCGACGTGGTGACGCCGCGGTCGGTCGAAGAGCTCGCCGACACGGCGCGCGAGCTGCTCGGCGCGCGCCGGCCGTTCGCGTTCGTCGGCGGCGGAACGCAGATCGAGCTCGGCAACCCGCCCAAGGCGCTCGATACGATCGTGCGCACGGTCGCGCTCGACCGGGTGATCGACTACGTCCCCGAAGATCAGACGATCACGGTCGAAGCGGGGATCTCGTTCGCCGAGCTCGACCGCGTGCTGGCGCAGTACGGCCAGATGTTTCCGCTCGACGTCGTCGACCGCAACCGGGCGACGATCGGCGGCGTGATCGCGACCAACGCCTACGGCCGCCGGCGTCAGCGCTACGGCACCGCCAAGGACCTGATTCTCGGGGTCGAGATCGTCCGGCCCGATGGCGTGCGCGCGCACGGCGGCGGCAAGGTTGTCAAGAACGTAGCCGGCTTCGATCTGCCCAAGCTGATGGTCGGGTCGCTCGGGACGCTGGGCGCGATCGCCTCGGCGACGTTCCGCGTCTACCCGCTGCCCGCCGCCACGCGCTCGGCGGCGCTCAAGTTCGACCGCGCCGACGACGTCAGCGTCGCCGCTCGCGCGGTCGTCGAACGGCGGCTCGAACCCGAGTCGATCGCGCTCTACAACCACGACACGCTGGTCGTGACGTTCGCCGGCACGGTAGCGGGCGTCGACGCGCAGATGAAGACGCTGCTCGAGATCGCGTTCGCGACGCAGGCCGAGATCCGCGAGCTCAGCACGCTGGAGCACGAGTCGTACGAGCAGCGCGAGCGCGCCGTCCGCCGCGACGGCGCCTGGCGTTTTCGCATCATCGCACCGCCGGCGGTGCGCGTCGCGACGCTTGGTTCGTACGTCGCGGGCTCGCCGCTCGCGGTCCCGGTCGCCTACCCGCAGCTGGGCGTCGCGCTGCACTCGTACGCCGAGGACGCGATCCCGTACGACAGCCGCGGACGCAGCGGCGCGGCGCAGTTCGAGGAGCTGCGCAGCTACGTGGGCAGCCAGACCGGCGGCCACGGCCGTCTGGTCATCGACGCAATGCCTGCCTGGGCGCGCGGCAAGATCGACAGCTGGGGCTCGCCGCCGCCATCGTTCTCGCTGATGCGCACGATGAAGGCCAGCTTCGACCCGCACGGCCTCTGCAACGCCGGCCGCTTCGTCGGCGGCTTGTAACGCGATGGAAGCGTGGCACAGCAAGCGAACTACACTGTCCGGAGTCTAAGGGGCTTTGCGGAATTAAGACCGTACCAATACTGTTGAAAGTTGCGCCGTCCAATTGAGGCTCGCGGCAGAATCTATGCGCGTGAGCGTTAGAGTACCCCGATAGCTCGTGCCATCTGGGTTGCCAACAAACGATGCCGTCGTCCTTGGTTCATTCGATGAACTCGGGCTGAGGCTAAGCTGGCATCCCGTAGTCCCACACTCGCCGTTGGCAAGAGTAAATCTTAGGAGCTTGGTTCCAAGAGGCCGAAATGGACAGAAGGACGCGTCCTCGTTCAGTGTGATCTCGGCCTGACCACTTGTTGCAACACCCTGTGCACCAATGGTGACTTCGAGACTATTTAGGTGCAATGCGACATGGTAATAACAGTACGGCGGCCCGCCAAAGGCAAAATCGGTCGCGGCGGGTATCGCCGTGTAGTGACTATCATTCGCAAGAGCGGACGGCGTCCACATGGCAATTGCTGCTCCCGCCACAACAAATGCCACCCAGAAGTGGAGGCGGCGGGTCATCAATTCTCCAATCTCCCTCGACCTAGTTGAGACAGTTCGTCAGCTAATGCCGTCCGAACCTGGACATCATCGATATCGGCGATACATTCGGCCAGGCGTTTCTTGAACGCGCGAAACGCAGCAAGCGACTCATTGTCATCGAGGATTCGGAGTTCGGGGAAACCCCTTGCTCTTCTGCTGGCTTCAACGAGAAACGACGCAGCGAGGTATTCGCACAACGTGTCGATAGAAAACCGAAGTCTACTGCGCCCGGGTTCAAGACGCTCGATGATCTTCAACCGGTCTGCCAAGTAATCAATCGCGTCCACGCGATTGGCGACAGAGGCCATGGCATCCTCGGTCCTGCAGATCGAGGAACGGTAAGTGCCCGACACCACACAGCATCGGTGAGCAAGACGCTCGGCGTTAAGGACGACAGACTCGTTATCCTCGCGGTTACTTTCAATGTGGCCATTTACATGGCGTACGTACATCTTCATGAATTCGGGCACACTCGGCGGAACGTTGCTTACCTGCTTTTCAGTGGATCTCAAATCAATGTACATCGTCACCATTAAGGCAGTCGTCGATGCCCCAGCGAAGCTCTCTAGCTCGTCGCACAAGACATTTAGAAATGATCCCTCTAGACCAAATCCGCGTGATGCAGCGTACCTAGACGCAAAGTCTCGGACGAACGAGCCTCTGAGGCGTGTGGGTTCCGCGATTCCGGGATCACGCGCTGAAAGGGCAGAATCGGAACGCGATGTTGCAACAAAAGCGGCGACGTCCTTTTCGATAAGAAACGTCTTGAGAACAGCGAAGCCCTCAGCAGGCATTTCGGATAGCCCATCTGCGACGATCAAAATACGCTTAGTCGCTAACATCTGCTCGACAAAGGGCAAGGGAGCCCGGTCACCTCTTGCGATGCTCTCCATGTCGTCGGAGATGAGTTTAACAAACTGGTCCGAGGTTGTAATGCCGGCACCGTCAAACGTTCGGGGGACCACAAACGGATACGCAATGTGACTGCGCCAGATTCGCTCTTCACGGGTTTTCGAAGTAGCGAGCCTGATTACGTTCCCGGCGTACGTGCTCTTTCCGATTCCACTCTCCCCTGCAATAAGTAGTGCTGCCTTCGTGTGCAGCATTGTCCTTCGGATCTCGGCCAAAGTTTGAGCAGCACTCTCAGCGGTGCTCCTCTTTGCATTGCGGCTTAGGCGAAATGTTGCAGGCAGCTCGATGAACGTGTCGCCGATATCAAGCCGCAGTATTGCGTGATCGGTCGCTGCTGTAGCATATTTTCTTATCCACGCATCTTGAACAAAAAATGCAAACCGTAGTGGCCATACGATCTGAACAAAGGCGAGAAGATGCGAGGCAATCGGGACGTTCTTGACGGCCGAAGCGAGATCGTCTAGTTTGACGTCGATGCGGAGCAAGATCAATGGGAAACGAACAACAATGATAATCGCGATCGTTGCGACGAGGAATGCGATCGCATACTCAAAAAGTCGAAAGTCGTTCGCTTGCTGCAAGCGGGTCGCTTCGAAATCGAAGGCTTTAGTTTCTGAATAATACCTTCCATAAGGATCTTCATGCCTAAGGACCCAGGCGGTGACCCCATTAAGTGCTGTGGATATTTCGTGTAGTTGGAGGATCGAGAATTGCGCTAATGCTGCCCTGCCCTGCGCAGCTGCCATAGTACGGCTTAGGTCTTGAAGACCTCCCTCGATGGACTCTCGTCCGGAGGTCTCCGAGAACCGAACATATGTGCTCAACATCTGGATTTTTAGAGTTCGAGCAGGGGCCGCGTTCGCAGGTACCGTTACGAGTTTGTCGAGTTCTGCGAGCAAGGTTCTATTGCCATCGACGTTGGCGATCAAAGTGGCACCTTGATCGACGACGAGCGCTTGTTGCACGCTTTGCCAAGTCGAGGCGGTAAAGCTACTTTGTCTAGAGATGACTGCAGCCAGAATCTGAGCCTTTGACGAGGCTGCCATATGGCGATCCATCAAGATGGTTGGACTAAGTGCCCACTTCAGCGTTCCAATAGGGTCAAGGGCGGCCGCGGCTGCAGCCGTGTCACTTTGGAGTGTCGGTGAATCTATTGTCGCTGCGGCTAAGATGGCTGACTGGAGAGTTTGAATGAGGTGCGGATCGGCTGACACTGCGCCAGCTTCCAGTTGGGACGCGCGCCTCGCGATCTCGTCCAGGGCGCGCCAATTCCGCTGCAGGATCGCGTGACGGATACGCTCGCGCACAATTCTAACCAGCTGTGGGTCAGGGTCGGTACGGGCGCTAAGTAAGAAGTCGAGCGCCGCAAACATAGCTTGGTCGTTCTTTGGCGCTTTCCTCATTGCGACCATGACCTTGTCAAGGTCGTTTGTAGTTGGCGGGAAGGTCGTTAGAGCAGATCGGAGCGATCCATACGCAATGACGCGCACAGTTGTTGAGTATGGCATATTATTGGCGACGTCGAGGAGGCGGTCGAACTCGTCCTGAGATTGTGGAACTGCCATGCGAATGGCGTGTAGCGCCCTTGTTTGCTTGCCACCGTGCTGAAAAGTCGCAATTTTTGCCCAATCGTCGAAGGGAACGTAACATTGCCTCGGGCTGGCGCCTTCGAGCGTGATCGAAGCGCGGGGATCATTTGCCGGGAAGCTTTCCCATAACGAACAGGTCCGCTGCGCTGCTCCGTCCACAACGAAGCCTGTTGCGATGAGGAACACGCCACCGAATTGCAACAGCAAGATCCGCAACCAGTGCGTGCGATCTATCGTCCCAAGAACGTTCCGAAAAAGGGCCATCCCCAGCCCCCCGATTTCAAGCCCAGTGCTCAACCGGCCGTGCGCCCGGGATGTCCCTCACAGCGGCCTCGGGGTTGGTTCGTTAACGCTGGAGTGTCTCCTAGCGAGTTCCTGGCGCGAGGTATGGCGTTCTCGGCGGCGCTACTCGAATGGGGTTAGCTAGAAAACTGTAGCATTACGGGCGGGCTTGCCTGCTATAGTTGCGAGGTCCACGATGCCGTCGTCTCGCTAGAAAGGCAGAACTGACATCCAAGCCCGCAGCCAGACCGGGGCACGGACGGCGGGTCATCGACGCGATGCCCGCGTGGGCACGCGGCAAGATCGACAGCTGGGGCTCGCCGCCGCCGTCGTTCTCGCTGATGCGCACGATGAAGGCCAGCTTCGACCCCGCACGGCCTCTGCAACGCCGGCCGCTTCGTCGGCGGCTTGTAACGAAGCGCGCCTGCGCTACGGTTCGACGTCGCAAGGCTCTGGCGGAAGCTCTTCCCCTTCGGGCTTTTTCTTGACGTCGGGATCGGTCGGCGTCTTGCAGTGGTACTGGGCGAAGGTCGAGATGTCGAGGTGGATCGCTCCGGTCGTGCGGTTCTGGACGACCATCCAGCCGCGCCAGACCTTGGTGCAGACCTGCACGCAGTTGCCGCTGCACTTCTCGAACGCGTAGGGCAGCTTGCGCGGTGGGGCGTTCCACGGAAAGCCTGCGATGGGATTGGGGTTCGGGTTCGGCCACACGTTGAGGACGAAGGTCGTCGTCGCGACGGTGTAGGTGTGCTCGCACGGGCAGGCGCCGAGGTTGTCGATCGTGCCGGGACTCGTGTCACCGCCCTGTGCCACCATCCACCAGTCGCCGAGCTTCGCGCCTTGCTGCCGAAGCTCGAACGGCGCGAAGGTGGGATCGGCCGCGCCGACGAGGATCCCGGCGAACCGTTCCAGATCCGCGATCCGGGCTTGCAACCGGCGGAGCCGGGCCGTCACGGTCAGGCCCCCGGCGAGGGCCGCCGCCCAACGAACGTAACGCCACGCCACGAGGCACCTCCCACGCGTCCGCTTGCGTAACGGCCGTGGTACGCCGAGCGCTCCGTGAGTCCTCGGGCACATGAGTTTGGGCGCGGCGACGTGAAAGAGGGCCTCAATGGCCGACGTCGTCGGTATGCCGCAAGCCGAGCCAACGCCCGGCTCCGTGCTCCGAAGCTACGATTCGTTGATCGCGGACTGCGTTCACTGCGGTTTTTGTCTGCCTGCCTGCCCGACGTACGTCTCGTGGGGCGAGGAGATGGACTCGCCGCGCGGGCGGATCGACCTGATGAAGGGCGTGTCGGAGGGTTCGATTCCGCTCGACGGCGTCGTGGCCGGACATATCGATGCGTGTCTGGGCTGCATGGCATGCGTCACGGCCTGCCCGTCGGGCGTGCGCTACGATCTGCTGATCGAGGCGACGCGCGAGCGGGTCGAGACGTCGGTCCAGCGCTCTCCGGAAGACCGGGCGTTCCGCGAGTTCGTGTTCGCGCTGTTTCCATATCCGCACCGGCTGCGGGCGATGGTCCCGGCGTTGCGCGCGGCGGCGAAGCTCGGCGTCAACCGCGTCGTCGCCGGCCCGCTCGGGAAGCTGCTGCCGCACCGCATTCGACAACTGGCGGCGATGATGCCGCCGGTGACGCTGCGCGAGGCGTTCTCTTCACTGCCGACGTTCACGCGGGCGCGCGGACAGAAGCGCGCGCGCGTCGCGATGGTCGCCGGCTGCGTTCAACGCGTGTTCTTCCCCGGCGTCAACGCGGCGACGATCCGCGTCCTGGCGGCCGAGGGCTGCGACGTCGTGATCCCGCCCGGTCAAGGATGCTGCGGCGCGCTGTCGCTGCACAGCGGGCGCACCGAGGAGGCCAAGCGGTTCGCACGCGCGCTGATCGCGCGTTTCGAGCGCGAGCCGGTGAGCGCGATCCTGATCAACGCGGCCGGCTGCGGCTCGACCCTCAAGGAGTACGGCGAGCTGCTGCACGACGACCCGGCCTGGAGCGCGCGCGCGGCGACGTTCGCCGCCAAGGTGCGCGACATCAACGAGTACCTGGCCACGCTCGAACCGCGCGCGCCGCGCCGCTCGATGCCGATGCGGGTCGCGTACCACGATGCCTGTCACCTCGCCCACGCGCAGCGCGTCCGCGCGCAGCCGCGCGAGCTCTTGCGGACGATCCCGGGCGTCGAGCTGGTCGAGATCCCGGCCGGCGACCAGTGCTGCGGCAGCGCCGGGACCTACAACCTGTTCGAGCCGGCCTCGGCGCACCAGATCGGCGCCCGTAAAGTCGACAACGTGCGCAGCGTCAAGCCGGACCTCGTCGCCAGCGCCAATCCCGGCTGCACGCTGCAGATGCAGTCGATCGCGCGCGAGAGCGGCGTCGAGCTGCGCTGCGCACACCCGATCGAGCTGCTCGACGCGGCGATCAGCGGCACGCCGCTGCCCTGACGGCCGCGCTGACGGCCGCGCTGCCGCGCGAAGCAGTCGTCAGTAGACGGAGAAGATCTGCTCGAACTGCCCGGCGGTCTGCACGATCCCGGAGCAGCTCGACGACGCGTAGCTCTGCGCGCCGCCGGGACATTCGCTGTCGCGCGTCGCCGACCAGAACGTGATGCGCCCGACTTGGTTGGTCTTCGCCCACGCCAGCAGCTGCTGTGCATCGGCGATACCGAAGACTTCGTCGGAGGTGTCGTTGACGCCGATCATCGGCGTCACACCGAGCATCGCATAGCGCTGCGACGTCGTTGTGCCCGGATAGAACGATGCGAGCTGCGCCACCGTGCTCTGGCCGGCTTGGATCGCGTAGGCGCCCATCTTGCCTTGCGGGCTGGGCGCCGCGTAGTCGCCGAAATCCATCGCCATCACGTTGATGACGGAGAGCTTCACGCCGGCCGAGACCGCGCTTTGAACGACGCCCAGCCCGTTGTTGTCGAGTCCGCTCGGTTCGACCGGCAACGTGTAGGAGATCGACAGCGGTTTCCCCAGCGCCGCGTAGTGCTGCTGTACCAGCACGAGCGCCTGCGAGCGGCGCGCGATCGACGCCGGATCGGCGACCGCCGCCCCTTCGATGTCGAAGTCGATGTGGGTGAAACTGTAGTAGTCGACGATCGCTTCGTACGCGGCTGCCGTCGAAGGCGCGTCGCTGCACGCCTGCGCCAGCTCTTGGCCGTTCTCGCCGCCGAATGAGACGATCGCGTCGCCGCCGAGCGCGCGGATCGCCGCTACCTGTTGGGTGAAGTACGGACCGTAGGTCGGATCGGTCGGCGATTGCGTGCCGCCCCACGAACCGTGGCAGGTGCCGTCGCTCACCACGAACGCCATCGTATAGTAGCGCGTCCCGGTCGCCTGTGCGGCCGGGCCGAGCTGGAATTGCGGCCAGGCGCCCATGTCGGCGTACGGCGCGAGCCGATAGGCCGCCGCGTTCGACGTTCCCGCCGGCGTCGGTGACGGGCTGGGCGTCGCGGTCGGCCGGAGCGTCGGAGTCGCGGTAGGCCGTGGTGTCGACGTCGATCCCGGCGGCGGGGTCGGACTCGGCGTCGCGCCCGGCGCCGAGACGCTGCCGGCACCAGGTGCGGTGGGGACGTTGGGCGCGACGGCGGGTGCGCTCGAGCCGCCGCCGGAGCACGCGGACAACAGCGCCATGCCGAAAACGCCGGCGGCGAGAAGCGATCGACGATCCATCCCGGCTTCGATTAGCCGCGCCCCCGGTCGCATTCATGCCGGGCCCTCGCTCGACTGCGACGATGGGAGGCTGGTCACAGGCGCGAACGCGGTCGCGATGACCGCGCTCGAACGGCCGGCGTACGACGAGCTCGCGCACGAATGGCGCGCGCTGCGGCCGCGCGGCGTGCGCGTGCGCGAGATCGCCTGCGTCGGCGCGCCGCGCACGCTGCTCGTCGCCGAGATCGGCGACACCGCGTCGCCGGTGGTCGTCATCTCGGCCGGCGTCCACGGCGACGAGCCGGCCGCACCGTGGGCGCTGCTGTCGATCGTCCGCGACGGGCTGCTCGACCCGCGTTTCGCCTATCGTCTGTGGCCGTGCCTCAACCCGAGTGGTTATGCCGCGCACACGCGCGCGAACGCGGAGGGCGACGATGTCAACCGGAGCTTCTCGCGCGGCGGCACGACGCCCGAGGCGCGTGCGGTGCTGACCGCCAACCGCGACCGGCGCTTCGTGCTCGCGCTCGACATGCACGAAGACTTCGAAGCGACGGGATGCTACGTGTACGAGCCGCTGCGGCCCGGCTTTGCGCCGAAGTACGCGCCGCGCATCGTGCGCGCGCTCGACGACGCCGGGATCGCCGCCGAAGCGCTCGACAACACGTTCGACCTCGGCTTACCGCCGGGGTTCAATCCCGACGAGGTCAACTTCGTCGAACGCGGTGCGGTGCTGGTCGACTACGAGGCCGAGGTGCGCGCGTTCGACGGCCTGCCGGGGTCGCTCGCGTCGATGTACCGCGGCACGCCGGCCGCGCTGACGTTCGAGTCGCCACGGCCGCGGCCGTGGGACGAGCGCGTCGCGGCGCACCGCCTGTTCGTCACCACCGCGCTCGCCGCGACGTAGGACAGCAGCCGTGCGTACGGCGGGGAGCCGCCGTCCCGCGGCGCGAAGCCGCGCGGGTCATGGCGGAGCGCGATTCCCTCGAAGTCGACGTCCTGTTCGTCGGAGCCGGCCCGGCCTCACTGGCCGGTGCGATCCGCCTGCGGCAGCTGGCGACGCAGGCCGGCGCCGAGATCAGCGTGATGGTGATCGAGAAGGGCGGCGAGATCGGCAATCACGGCTTCTCCGGTGCCGTGGTCGATCCGAAAGCGCTGGTCGAACTGTTCCCCGGCGAAGACGCTACCGGCGGCCTCGATGTCGCTGTCGGCAGCGACGAGCTCTGGTTCCTCACCAACGGCGGCAAGATCAAGGCGCCGTTCACGCCGCCCGCGCTCAACAACCACGGCAAGTACGTCACCTCGTTGTCGAACCTCACCAAGTGGCTCGCCGCGAAAGCGGAAGAAGCCGGCGTTGACGTGTTCCCGGCGTTCCCGGGCCAAGAGCTGTTGTGGGACGGCGCTTCGACCGGTTCAGGGCAGGCTGATCGCGTGGTCGGCGTGCGGATCGGCGACAAAGGTGTCGCGCACGACGGCACCCACAAATCGAACTACGAGCCCGGTCCCGACTTGATGGCAAAGGTCGTCGTGCTCGGCGAAGGGCCGCGCGGCACGCTCGCCAAGACCGCGATCGCGCGCCTCGGGCTCGACTGCGACCGCGATCCGCAAGTGTACGCGGTCGGGATCAAGGAGCTCTGGCGCGTCCCGGGCCGGCTCGCCGCCGGGAGCGTGATCCACACGCTCGGCGCACCGCTGTGGAACACGTTCGGCGGCGGCTGGATCTACGCGATGAAGGACGACGTCGTCGACATCGGCCTGGTGACGGGCCTCGACTACGCTGATCCGACCACCGATCCGCACGACAACTTCCAGCGCTACAAGCTGCACCCGTCGATCCGGCCGCTGCTCGAGGGCGGCGAGATGATCCGCTACGGCGCCAAGGCGATCCCCGAAGGCGGGCTGCACGCGATGCCGCGCTTCTACGCGGACGGGCTGTGCATCGTCGGCGACAGCGCGGGCTTCCTCAACGGCCTCCGCCTCAAAGGCATCCACCTGGCGATGAAGTCGGGGATGATGGCCGCTGAGACGATCTTCGACGCGCTACAGGTTGACGACACGTCGGCGGCTGCGCTCAGCGCGTACGAGACGCGCTTCCGCGACTCGTGGGCGTTCACCGAACTGCACGCCGCGCGCAACTTCCACCAAGGTTTCAGCTCGGGGATCTGGGGCGGCTTGATGAACGCGCAGCTGGGGCTGATGTCCGGCGGACGCGGCTTCGGGATCAAGGACAAGCTGGCCGGCGAGTACGGCCACGAGCGCATGAAGAAGCGCAGCGAGCTCACTCCCATTCAGGTGACGCACCGTGTCGTCCCCGACGGCAAGCTGACCTTCGACAAGCTCACTGACGTGTACAAGAGCGGCACGATCCACGACGAGGACCAGCCGCCGCACCTGCACGTCTCCGACACCAACATCTGCGCCGACCGCTGCACCGTCGAGTACGGCAACCCTTGCCAGTACTTCTGCCCGGCCAAAGTCTACGAGCCGCAGTTCACCAAGAACGGCAACGCCCCGGCCGACGGCACGCTCACCATCAACTTCTCCAACTGCGTCCACTGCAAGACCTGCGACATCATGGACCCCTACCAGATCATCACCTGGGTCCCGCCGCAAGGCGGAGAAGGCCCCGTCTACACAGGCATGTGAGCGGCTCGTTTGCCCCAGGAGGGGTTAGAGAAGCGAGTGCCCTGCCGCCCAGAAGGGCGACTTAACCGCTCGGTCGAACCTTTGGACACGCGCTCACGTAGCGTCGAAGTACAAGGGGTGCATCATGATTCAGCGGGCCACGTTTCGGCGCGTTATGCTCGGCATCGTTGCAGGCGTGCTGCTTTGTGCGATCCAGACAGAGGCCATTGCTAAGACTGACGGGTGCCCTGGAAATGGCTCCAGCGATAGGTGCGGAACTCTGAGGCAACCG
>OBLV0100000021.1_pt1 | contig 124495 bp, 110 predicted proteins | sample 1520071 | NCBI WGS metagenome assembly OBLV01 (sample SAMEA3888446, study PRJEB22518) | metagenome | reverse complement strand
AGAGTCAGGATGCCGACGCACGCGCAGGTGCCGCCGCCGAGCTGGATGCCCTCGATCTCGATCGGGTCGGTCTCGGGCAGGGCCTGCAGGGAGGCCACCAGGTCAAAGCTGTCGAGCTTCATTGTTTGTCACCTCTTTTCCCGTTGTGTGAGGGGCCTTGAATTTGTCCGTGCGGCTAGCTCTCCAGCCATAGCACTACAGGGCCTGAGCCGTCGCCACAGACGTTCTATAGGAGCGTAAGCAGGTCGAGGTATCGAGCTGAGCGAGGCAGAACCGAACAATCCGTCCGCGCAGTACCTCTGGCCAAGCTAGGGCAATCCCTGCATGGTCATAGTCGGCCTCCAAATACTCGAAGTCGATGCCTTCTATCCTGCCGAGGTCAAGGAGGCGCCGCCGCAACATCCTCGACTGCTCCACGGGTATCGTATCGTCACCGGTGCCGTGCACCAGCAACAGCGGCGCTGAAAGTGATTCGCAAACATTCAGTAGATCTCGTGGTCCAATTGTATCATTGATTGGCGTCAGTCCACCAAGTTTTTCGATCCGATTTCGTACGGCGATCCCGGCGCTCTCGTACAGCGCGGAACTGGACAGGAAAGGAGCAAGCGCGACGGAAGCCGACCATAGCTCCGGTTCGACACCTGCCGCCAGCACGGCCAAGAACGCTCCGTAGCTGGTGCCCAACACGATGGGTCGAGGAAGCTGTAGGCATTCTCTTTCTGCCGCCAGACTCCGACCTAGGTTCAGTACGTCGTCGAGATCTGGTCCTCCCCACCGACCAATCGCCGCCCGCAGATGCTCATCACCGTAGCCGGTGCTGCCGCGGTAGTTGGGTGCCACCACGGCAATTCCCGCCGCCGCCAGGTCCTGGAACAGTGGGTCGAACTCGAAATGCCACGAAGCCAGCGGGCCACCGTGCAGCGCCACCATGAGATACCGGCTGGTTCGCCAGTCAGGACCACCATAGACGATCGCCTCGATCGGCCCTGCGGGACCCTGGAGCTGGACCAGTTCAGCGCCAGCCCAGTCGGGCTGGCGGTCGAACTCGCGGTCTCGGCTCACCGACCACCGAGGCTCCGTTCCTAGCCGTAAGGTGCCGAGCGTGGGAGGCTGGTCCGGAGCCGAGAACCGACATCGGATCAGATCCCCATTCCACGAGGCGGCTGAGATGGTGCCGGCCGGGCTAGCAATTGGCTCCAGCCGGTCGGTTGCCGGGGTGTAGCGGAACAGTCGGGACACTGCTCCCGCTGCCTCATGTACCAACAGGTGCTCGCCGCAATCGTCCAGTGCTAACGCCTGCCGGCGGTAGCCTGGCCGGTGCAGAGTCTGGGGGAAGCTCACATTCTGCTCGCCGAGGACCCCCCAACCGAGCCTTTCCTCGCCAGTAGCGTTGGTGGCGACCACAAGCAACTTCGAGTGCGGGCTGACTAGCACGATCCGATCAGTGCTGGTGTCGGAAACCGACCAGATGCGCCGCCATGACCCTTGAAGAAGGTCGATGACGATGCCGCTGGACCGGTAGCTGTTGCTGGCTTGGTTGACCGCCAGTATTCCTGCCTCGACATCCAGCCAGGCGTATCCAGACAGCGTGCCTGGCACTCGCACGACTGGCTCGATCAGTGCTGTTGATGCTGACAGCCGCCAGATCGTCGACTGCTCCGAGTAGTCCAGCATGACAGCGAACCCGAGCTGGGCGGAGTTGGGGCTCGGTACGAGATATCCATCTAATGCCGGGATCTCGCCAAGCCGTTGCGCGGAGCAGGTCGGCCCGCCTGGCCGCAGCAGCACAACGTCGTACCGGCGCGATGAGCCGGTCCCGCTCGGTTGCAGGAGAATGACTCCGCCTTCGTCGAGTGGCAGCGCGCGAGTCTGCCTACTCACCGCGATATCGAGGAGCGTCTGAGACGCTGCCTCCTCGGCGCGGAACGTCCACCACTCAAGAGCTACCTCATCGGCCGTCGTCCGCAGACACACCCCGTAGCGCCCGTTGTCTGAGTAGGCGAAGTCGAAACGGCTGGTGACAGCCGGCGAGGTCGCGGTCATAATTGCTTGCCCCGATCAAGCGCAAGCGGCGGGTCGACCATCCACAGCCGAGCCGAGCGGTACCGCAGCCGAAGCAGGAAGGCCAGCACCCCGCTCATGCCGTCCCCCCAGTTGGCGGACAGGCCCCCCTGCTCGTCCGGAAAGATGATTAAGCCCGCTCGGTTGGCGCGACTGGCATAGATGATGCGGACCAGTTGGTGGGCGAGGGCCTCGTACTGCTGGCCGTTAACTCCGTCGGCCACGTCGAGCACGAAGTCACCGTTGCCCGCGATCCCGTGGCACTGGCCGAGTACGCCCCGCCCCACGTTTTCCATGACCGCCTGGACCGACATGTGAGCTGCCTTCCCGAACCGGTCGTCGCCGCTTGCGCGGTGCAACCGGGTAAGGAAAGATCCGATGCCCGAGGCACCGTGGCACCAGTAGGGAGCGGTTGGTGGATCATCGCCCCCGGCGCCCCACTGGGCCGTTCCGTCGGACACAATCACCTTGCCGAGGAGGGTCTCGCCCACCCGGGTGGCAAGCGCCATGCAGTCCGACCGGCCAGTGGCCAGCGCCGCGGCGAGCAGGAAGTAGCCCACCCCAGCGGTACCGTGGGCAAAGCCGTAGTAGCGCCGGCCGGCCAGCCGGGAGTCGAAGTCGCCCGGCGTCCCCCAGCTCACCCGACCCTCGTTCTCCTCTACTGAGGCGATGAGCGTGTCGGCCGACTGGTTAGCCCGCTCGGCGAACTCTTCGTTGCCGGTACGCAGCCACAAATGAAGGAGGGCCAGCCCAATTCCGGATGTGCCGTGGGTGATGTCCGGGTTCACTGCGGAGATCGGGAGCGTCCTGGCCAGGGTAAGGCCCTGCTCGGCCAGCCGGTCGTCACCGAGTGCTCGGCCAGCCTCGTACAACGACCAAGCAATACCTGCCGTGCCGAAGTAGAGCCCAGGCGGCCGGGTTCCCCCGGTCTGCAACCGCTGGTCGATCCAGCGCCCGGCGGTGACGATTCCATCGACCACCCGCTGGTCACCGGTGAGATTCAAGTAGTGGGTCAGCGCGCTCAGACCGCCACTGGCACCGTGCTGGACGGTACACGGATCCGGTGCCCCATAGAAGCAGGACATGGGCCAGAGACGTTCCCTGTCGGTGGGGTTCATCGTGGTGAGGAGGTAGCTCACGATGCCGTCCACTGACCGCTGCCACTGCTCGTCGGCTGGCCAGTCGTGAGTGCTTCCGGAACTGTCAGCGTGCGGCGAACGGGCCGGCGGGATACGTACCGGCCGCATCTGTATGTCGGACAGCGCCTGCCTCGCGGCTGCTGGCGTCCACCGGCGTTCGGGGTCGTCGTCCATCAGCCCGAGGATCAAAGTCTGGATGTCCGTGGGGATTTCGAGGATGTCTCCCCGGGCGGTCAGCCATTCGGCCAGCCGCTCACGCAACGGCCGGTCCTTCGGCGTTTCTGCTAGCAGGTACGGCGTGTCGCCGGTGAGGACGAAACAGATGGTGGCACCGAGGCTGAAGTAGTCGGCCTGGAAAGCCGGCTGGCAGCCGGACTCCTCAAGCTGCTCCGGAGCAGCGTAGCCCGGGGTGCCGGTAGCCGATGTCTTCGCTACCTGTACCCCGGCGTTCACCGCCAGCTCCGTGTCGATGAGCCGGAGATCACCGGTTGGCAGCACCATGATGTTGGTGGGGGTGAAGTCGCGTAGGATAACACCGGCACCGTGGACCGTGTCCATCAGTTCTACCAACCGGGTGGCCATCTCCACGGCCGTCGGGAGGTAATGGCGCCACCCGCTCAGCCGGGTCTGGTCGCCCACCCACTGGCGCAGGTCTATCCCGGGGATGAGGTCCTCGGCAAGGAAGAGGTGCCCGCTCTGCTCGAACAGCTTGAGCAGCCGCGGTGCCACACCTAGCGGCGAGATCTTCTCCAAGGCTCGGGCCTCGGCTCGCAGCAGGTCCCGGGCATCCTTGCCGGTCGGGTCCACCGCCACGTGCGGGCGAGCCTCTTTGATGACTGCCTCGCCGCCGCTGTGGTTGTCGACCGCCCGATACACGCCACCCCTGTTGGTGTGCCGGATCGCCTCTCGGACCAGAAAACGGTCACCGATCAGTACGCCGCCACCGTTGGGTTTTGCGGCCGTCCCGCTTGAGTCTGGGCTATCCGCTGCCGGGCTCTTCGTCGTTGAGTAGTTCGCCGTGCTGCTCGTGGTAGCGGCAGCAGTCCGGCCGAAGTCGGGAAATGGGCACGGCGCCCATGCTGGCGGCAGATACTCACCAACCCGCCGGTCCTCCACTGGGTTGCCGTCCGGATCGTAAATCACCCAGGCGTAGTAGCCATCGTTGGTGACTCGCCGTTCTTCAACAAATGCGCCATACCGGTAGTGCACTAGGCTCTCCGGCGCATAGGGGCGGTCTGAAAGGATCCGTGGACCGGCTAGGCCGGCGGTCTCCTGATGCAGTTCCGCGGCCAGCCGGACGGCTTCCTCGTCACTTTCCGGATAGATGGTGATGAACTTTCCAGAGTAGCCCCGTGGGGTGGAACGGCCGTTCAAGATGCCAACGTTGTCAAGCGTACTGGCGAACTTGAAAGGCGAGTTGCTCTTGAGCAGTATGGGGAGCGACCGAGCCAGCACAGTCTCGGCTGATAACAGGGTCGCCGACACGTGGAGCTTCCACCCCTGGGGACATCGGAGCTTCTCGACGGGCGTGGCGTAAGTCCAGAAGCCGTCAGCCTTTACCGCCCACCGACCGATCTCGTCGGTAGCGCCTAAGGCGTCGTTGAGAACCTCAAGCAACGAAGAGCCGACCGAGCTGTCGCCTGTCGGCGCAAAGATGCTGAAGTTAAAGTCCGCCATCTACTTGACCTCTCCAAGTCACCGGCGCCATAAGGCATCGGGCCGGGACTCCCCGCCGGCATGAGTCTTAATTGTTGAAAGTTCTGCTGAAACTCCTGCGGAAGCTCTAGGTAGCTTCCGAGAACAGCCACGACCTCACCTCTGCCCAACCGACCGGCTTCACAAACACGGCGTCAAGAAGATAGTTGGCACCAACTGAGGCGTGGCGTTCCCGATCCCGTGGCGGGATCGGGGTACCCGATGGCTCCGGAGTCATCCAGCCGCTGCGGTTGTGCCACCGCCAGCCGTCCGGCCCAGCCACGGGGGTCTGCGCACACCCGTCGTTGCGCTCGGCCCGTTGGTAGGGTGTACCGTAGCACACTGGACCTGAGCACAAATTTGCCTCGTATCGTGCGTCCATGCCTGATGCCTCACATGTCGGATTGACGGTGGTCGGGCCCTTGGACCCGGCCATGTGATGACCCTTGGCTGTTGACTGGTGGTCTCTGTGCGAGGGTCAGGTAAGCACGCCTAGCCCCAGAAGTGGCTGAGCACCGACCAAACACAGTCCAACCGCAGACCACTCTGCACCCCTGGCGGCGGTCGCTCAGCACCCCAAAACGGCGGGCAGTGCCGCTGTCAGAGCGTGATCTGGTGGGCTGCGAGGCCGGCTCGAACCCGCTGACACAGCCCTGCTGGAGGTACGTTTTCGCAGCTCAGCAGGGTAGTCGAGCGATCGGCCGGTGACCCGACCCAAGTCGGCGGGGGCCGCCGGCTGCACCGAGAGGTCCCCCCTCGGCTGCTCACCCAACGGCCCCGTCCTACCTGGTCATGCCCAGGTAGTTACTTTGGGCCATATCGGGGGTAGCGTGCTGGCTGGCCGGGTGGCGACCTGGTCGGCCGCCCGGGCGGCCGGCAGGCCGCCGCGTACCAGCAGCGCCGTAGCCTGCGCTGCCGGGATCAGGTTGTACCAGCGCAGGCCCAAGGCCTGCCACCCGTCGTCGGTCAGCGGGCCGAACAAGCGTAGCCGGCCGATGCCGCCGTCGGGGAAGATGTCCAGCCGCACATGGGTGACCGGCTGGTTGGCGCTCAGCCGGAAGCGGTGTGGCGTATCGGGCAGCAGCCGGGTGGCCGGCAGCAGCGGGAACCAAGCATGCTCGTCGGCAAGCGCGGTGGCGATGCCTGCTGGTGGGGTAGCGCGGCTGTCGAAGCCGGCCAGCGCGGCGGCGCTGGGGCAGTTGCCGCGGTAGTGGGTGGTGTCCAGCTCGAGGACGGTCAGTGCGGCCGGCGCGGCCAGCCGCAGCACGGCCCAGTCGTTGCCACCGCCGCGTCGCCGCGCGGTCTCCCACCCGTCGCTCATGGACTGCGACAGTCCCGGCTGCAGCATGTTCGACGGCGCGGAGTAGAACTCGTCGCTGCAGGCCACCACCGCGCCACCGTTCACGCAGGCGACCAGATCCAGCGGCGCGCCGGCCACTTGGCGAGGGTCGAGTACCACCTCGCCGTGCGCGCGCAACCGGGCTACCCCGCCGTCGGGGTGGATGTCCAGCCGGAGGTGGCTGAACCGCTGCGGTACGTCCACCTCGAACGGGTTGCCGGTGCCGCCGGTCAGCGGTTGCTCCGGCACCAGCTCGACCCAATCCGCGGCGGCCACCTCGGCTACCTCGGGATAGCCATCCAGGTTAGCGGCCCACACCGCACAGCGTTCCGGGTAGTTGCCGAGGAAGTGGGTGGTATCCACCAACACGCCGCGGACGATGCCGGCCGCACCCAGCCGCAGCAGGACCCAGTCATGGCCGGGCTGGCCGCGCCGGCGCTGGGTCTCCCAGCCGTCGTAGCGTTGGCCCTTTGCGGTGAAGGTGTGCGGTGTGAAGACCGGCGGTTCGGGCCGGATCAAGTTCTCCTTGTCGGCGAAGAACTCGTCGCTGGCGGCCAGTACGCTGCCGCCCAGCGCTCGCCCAGCCAGGTCCGGCAAGTCCATCCATTGTGGACGATCGGTTGCGTTCACTGGTGCTGATTTCGTTGCAGCAGCCGGCCGGCTGGCTGGTCGTCGACGGGGCGGCCGGCCAGCCAGGTCCGGCGGACCACACCGAACAGCCGGGCACCGGCATAGGGGGTGATGGGGTGTCGGTGCCGCAAGCTGGCCGGGTCGACGGTGAACTCGGTGTCCGGCGCGAAGGAGACTAGGTCGGCTGCGGCGGCTACCTCGATCCGCCCTTTGCAGGGGTTGCTGGCAGGGCCGGTACGGCTAGCCGGGCTGGGCTGGCTGGCGTCGCCGGCGAGCCCGACCAGCCGAGCTGGCCGCTCGGCCATCCACCGCACCACGTCAGCCAGCGGCACGCCGCGGGCCCGGGCAGCGGTCCAGACCACCGGCAGGCCAAGCTGGAGCGAGGCGATGCCGCCCCAGGCGGTACCGAAGTCGCCGCCGCCTTTCAGCGCGGGTGGGCAGGGGGAGTGGTCGGAGACCACGCAGTCCACGGTGCCCGCAGCCAGTCCGGCCCACAGTGCGGCACCGTTGTCGCGGCCGCGGATGGGCGGGCAGCACTTGAACGAGGTACCCCCAGGGGGTATCTCCTCAGCGGCCAGCGTCAGGTAATGCGGGCAGGTCTCGGCGCTGATCGGTACGCCGGCTGACCGGGCCGCGGCCAGTGCCGGCAGCGCGCTGGCCGAGGACAAATGCAGTACGTGCACCGGACCACCGACCGCACCAGCTAGCCAGGCCAGCCGGGCCACCGCGGCGTCCTCGGTACGGGCTGGCCGGCTGGCCAGGAAGTCGGCGTACCGCGGGCCGCGCGGCGCCGGCAGCTCGGCAAGCTGGCCGCCGTCCTCGGCGTGCACCACCAGCAACCCGCCGAACTGGCGCAGCTCGCGCAGCGTTGCCTCCACCTCGGCCCAGCTCAGTGGCGGGAACTCGTCCACTCCGGACGGTGCGAGGAAACACTTGAACCCGAACACACCGGCCTCGTGCAACTCCCGCAGGGTGCCCAGGTTGGCTGGGACCGCACCACCCCAGAAGCCGACGTCGACGTAGCATTTCCCCTGTGCCGCAGCCTGTTTCGCACGCAACGCTCCAATATCGACAGTTGCTGGCAGGCTGTTCAGCGGCATGTCGATGATCGTGGTAATGCCACCGGCCGCGGCCGCCTCGGTGGCCGTGGCGAAGCCCTCCCACTCGGTACGGCCGGGCTCGTTGACGTGTACGTGCGTGTCGACCAGGCCGGGCAGCAGCACGTCCGTACCGAGATCCTCCTCCTGCCGCGAGGATACCGGCGCGTCCCGCTCGACCACCGCGGCAATCCGTCCATTGTGGACAACCACCGCCGCCGGCCGCTCGCCGCCGGCAAGCAGCACCCGGTCGGCGCGCAGCACCAAGTCATAGCCAGGGTTGAAGTCGGCGTCATAGCCGGCGTCTTCGTCAGCCACCTGGCTGCCCGGCCTGGTATGCGCGCCAGTCACCGACCGCAGAGATGTCCACCAGCCGGTCCGCGCCGACGAACTCCCGGCGCAGCACGGTGGCCAGGCACGCCGTACCGTCGGCCAACTCGACCACCCCGAGCTCTAGCTCAGCCGGCTCGGCGGGCAGCAGATGGTCCCGCAGCACCGCCAATGGGACGTCGTACACCTCGCCGAAGACGCTCGCCCCACCCGCGCCGATCTCGTGCATGGCCGGGAACCGGTCGCCCACCGAGTAAAACCGGTACCTCGGCGCGCTGCGAGCCGCCCGTACCAGCGGCGCGCCCTGCAACTGGTGGTGCAGCGGCCCACCGCGCATCCCGCCGCCGGTGAGGAAGAGCAGCACCATCCCGCCTCCGAACCGGTGTCGTCGTTCGCCGCAGCCTAATCTGCGCCGCCACCCCGCTGCCGCGGGGCAGCCCCCGGGGTGACGGCGCGCCTACGACCATCCGCGCGCACTACCATCCGAGCGTGGCCAGCAACTCCGATAAGCCGTCGTTGGACGGTCTGGAGGCCCGGTGGGATGCCTACTGGGAGGAGCAGGGCACCTACCGGTTCGACCGCTCCCGGTCCCGGACGGATAGCTATGTTATTGACACCCCGCCGCCCACCGTCAGCGGTTCGCTCCATCTCGGCACGGTCTTCGGCTATGTGCAGACCGACTCGATCGCCCGGTTCCAGCGGATGCGGGGCCGCGAGGTCTGCTACCCGATGGGCTGGGACGACAACGGCCTGCCCACCGAGCGCAGGGTGCAGAACTACTACGGCGTGCGGTGCGACCCGTCCATGCCGTACGACCCGGCCCTCACCTTGCCCGACGGCCCGGCGGCGACACATAGCCAGCAACCCATCTCCCGGCACAACTTCGTGGAGCTGTGCCACCGGCTCACCGCCATCGACGAGCAGGACTTCGAGCGGCTCTGGCGCAGCATCGGGCTGTCAGTCGACTGGACATTGACCTATGCCACCATCGACGACCGGTCCCGCCGGGTCGCGCAACGGGCATTTCTCGGTAATCTGCGCCGAGGCGAGGCGTACCTCAGCCACGCACCGACGCTGTGGGACATCGACTTCCGGACGGCCGTCGCCCAGGCCGAGCTGGAGGAGCGCCCGACCCGGGCCGCCTACCACCGCCTCGCCTTCGCCCGCCGCGACGGGGCCGGTGCGGTGGAGATCGAGACGACCCGCCCGGAGCTGCTGCCGTCCTGCGTCGCCCTGGTCGCGCACCCGACCGACCAGCGGTACCGGGAGCTGATCGGTGCCGAGGTGGTCAGCCCGATCTTTGGGGTACGGCTGCCGGTGCTGATCCACCCGCTTGCCGAGCCGGGCAAGGGCACCGGCCTCGCGATGATCTGCACCTTCGGCGACACAGTCGACGTGATCTGGTGGCGGGAGTTCCACCTTCCGCTCCGGGTGGTCCTCGGCCGGGACGGACGTTTCCAGCAGGAGACCCCGGACTGGCTGACCGGCAACGGGGCCGGAGCCTGGCCGGCGCTGGCCGGCCGTACCGTCCCTCAGGCCGGGCAGAAAGTGGTCGCCCTGCTCCGGGAGTCGGGCGACCTGCTGGCCGAGCCCCGACCCATCGAGCACCAGGTCAAGTACTACGAGAAGGGCGACCGGCCGCTGGAGATCGTCACCAGCCGCCAGTGGTACCTCCGCAACGGCAGCCGCGACCCCACGCTGCGCCAGGAGCTGTTGGAGTGGGGCCGCCGCCTGCACTGGCACCCCGACCACATGCGGGTCCGGTACGAGCACTGGGTGGCGGGACTGAACACCGATTGGCTAATCAGCCGGCAGCGTTATTTCGGCGTGCCCTTCCCGGTCTGGTACCCGGTGGACAGCGCCGGGGAGCCGGTCTGGGATGACCCGATCCCGTGCGATGAGGCGGCGCTGCCGACGGACCCGCAAAGCGACGCCCCGCCCGGCTACCGGGAGGACCAGCGTGGTCAGCCCGGCGGCTTCGTCGGCGACCCCGATGTCATGGACACCTGGGCCACCTCGTCGCTGACCCCCCAGATCGCCAGCGGCTGGCCGGATGACCCTGACCTGTTTGCCCGTACCTTCCCGATGGACCTGCGGCCGCAGGGTCCGGAGATCATCCGGACCTGGCTGTTCGGCACGTTGCTCCGATCCCGGCTGGAGCACGGCGTCCTGCCCTGGTCGCACGCCAGCATCAACGTTTGGATCTTGGATCCGGACCGCAAGAAGATGTCGAAGTCAAAGGGAAACGTCGTCACCCCCGCGGCCCTGATAGAGCAGTACGGGGCCGACGCCGTACGCTACTGGGCCTGCAAGGGCGCCCCAGGGACCGACACCGCCGCCGACCCCGCCCAGATGAAGATCGGGCGGCGGCTTGCCCTCAAGGTGCTCAACGCCGCCCGGTTCGTGCTGGGTCTGGGCCTGCCGGAGGCGGCCGAGCTGGCCGTTGGGATGCCGCTGGACCGGGCCATGCTCGCCAAGCTGGCGGCGGTCATCGCCGATGCGACGGCAGCCTTCGAGGACTACCAGTACCACCGGGCGCTGGAGCGTACCGAGACGTTCTTCTGGCAGTTCTGCAACGACTACGTCGAGCTGGTCAAGAGCCGCGCCTACGGTGCTGGTGAGCCGGCCCTGCCCACCCAGTCGGCCCGGGCGGCGCTGTCGCTGGCCCTGTCCACGATGCTCCGGCTGTTCGCGCCGTTCCTCCCCTTCGTCACCGAAGAGGTCTGGTCCTGGTGGCAGCCGGGCTCGGTCCACCGCGCGCCTTGGCCGAGTAGTACGCCGCTGCAGGCTGCCAGCGGCGGCGTCGAGCCTGCCGTGCTGGACGTTGCCGGGTCCGTACTCGCCGAGGTCCGCAAGGCGAAGACCGCCGAGCGCCGGTCGTTGCGGTCCGAGGTCGCCCGGCTCACCGTCGAGGACGTTACGGCCAATATTGCCGCGCTCCGGATGGCAGAACCGGACATCCGGGAAGCGGGCCTCATTGCTGAGGTGGTGCTCACGGAGTCCACTACCCGGTCGGTCGCCGTCGAATTGTCGCCGGTGGCCGGCTAATCCCGAGGAGACCCAGGCCACCTGACCGGAATCGGTCTGATCTGTCCGACCCTCGGTTTAGCATGGCCGCGCATCACCTCCTTGAGCCGACCGGTGAGTATGCCAACCGAGAGACCGACATGAGACACAGACAAGCATTACTGGCGGGTGTCACCGCACTGGTAGTCGCCGCGACCCTCAGCGGGGTCGGCACCGCCGCTACTCGACCCCTGGCCAGCAACCCATCAGCGGGCCCTGCCCGCGCTACCGTCACTACGGTCACCCTGATTACCGGGGACCGGGTCCAGCTATTCCACCAACCTGATGGTCAGGTCGCGGTGGGGGTGGAGCCGGCGGCGGGCCGGGAGCATATCGGGTTCCTGCACGAGACCCATACCGGTGCCAGCGGTACGGATATCAGTGTGCTGCCCTCCGATGCGGTGCCGCTGCTGGCGGCCGGCCGGTTGGATCCGCGGTTATTCGACGTGACCGAGCTGGTCCGGCAGGGCTTTACTGATGCCGCGCCAGCGCTGCCGCTGATCATGACGTACGCCAAGCCGACCGCCCGCCCGGCGGCGCCGGCTGGTGCGACGGCGGGTGTCCGAGCGCTGCCGAGCGTCAACGGCGCGGCGGTCCGGCAGGACCGGCACCGCGGCAGCCAGTTCTGGCGCTGGCTCACGGGCGCGCCCGGGGACGGCCAGACCGCACCGCGTACCTTGACCGCTGGCGTCGTGAAGGTGTGGCTGGACGCCATCGCCCGGCCGATGCTGGACGTCAGCGTGCCACAAATCGGGGCCCCGACCGCGTGGCAGGCCGGGTACACCGGCGCGGGCGTCACCGTCGGGGTGCTGGACACCGGGATCAAGGCCGATCACCCGGACCTGATCGGCAAGGTCATCGAGGCCAAGGACTTCACCGGCACCCGGCCGGACGCCAGCGACGATGTCGGCCACGGCACCCACGTTGCCGGCATCATTGCCGGCACCGGGGCCGCCTCCGGCGGCAAGTATCGCGGTGTGGCGCCGGGCGCGAAGCTGATCAGCGGCAAGGTCTGCACGACGGTTGGCTGCCCGGACTCGGCGGTTATCGCCGGCATGGAGTGGATCGCGCCGAAGGTTCGGATTGTCAACATGAGCTTGGGCGGTGACTCCACCGACGGCACCGACCCGCTGTCTGAGGCCGTCAACAACCTGACCGCCAAGTACGGCACGCTGTTCGTCGTCGCGGACGGCAACGACCGCTCGCTGGCCGCACCCGACCCGACCGAGTCGGTCACCGCACCGGCCGTCGCCGACGCCGCACTGGCCGTCGGCAGCGTGACCAAGCAGGACGTGACGAGCCCGTTCTCGCCACCTGGACCACGGGTCGGTGACTACGCCGTCAAGCCCGACATCGCCGCGCCGGGCAGCGATATCGTCTCGGCTCGGGCGGCCGGCACGCCGGACGGTGACGCCGATCCGGTCGACGCCAACTACGCCAGGATGTCGGGTACGTCGATGGCGTCGCCGCATGTGGCCGGCGCGGCGGCGATCCTGGCCCAGCAGCACCCGGACTGGACCGCTGAGCGGCTGAAGACGGAGCTGATGAGCACCGCCAAGCCCACCGCCGGCGTCTTCGAGCAGGGCGCTGGACGGGTCGATGTGGCTCGCGCCGTCACCCAGCCGGTGTCCGCGACCACCGGCAGCCTCAGCTACGGCTTCTTCGCCTGGCCGCACCAGCAAGTGGTCACCAAGACGGTGACCTACCGCAACGACGGCAATGCCGCGGTGACGCTCGCCCTGGCCGTGGCGGCCACCGGGCCGGCTGGCCAGGCCGCCCCGGTCGGCCTGTTCACCACGTCTGCCGGCCAGGTCACCGTGCCCGCGCATGGCACCGCCAACGTCAGCGTCGCCGTCCACACCGGTGCCGGCGTCGCCGGCCAGTACGGCGGCCGGCTGACCGCGACCGCCGCTGGCGTCACGGTGCAGACCGCGCTGGGTGCCTTCCTGGAACCGGAGAGCTACAACCTGACGGTACGGCTGGTCAGCCGTACCGGGCATTTCAACTCCGGTCTCGGGGATGCGGTCAACACCGCGACCGGTGAGGCGTTCGGCCTGCACCCGTTCACCGCTAGCGGCACCGCGGTGGTCCGGCTGCCCAAGGGGCGCTACGACATTGACGCCTTCGACCTGTCCGATGACCCGGCCAATAAGAACCAGCCGCTGGCGGTCACCTTGCTGTCTCAGCCCAACCAGAGCGTCGGCAAGGACACCACCGTGACGTTGGATGGCACCGCCGGTCAACCGGTGACCCCTGTGGTGGACCGGCCCGATGCCACGTTCCAAACTGGTGACCTGGGGCTGGTCAGCGGCAACCCGGCCGGCGACCGCACCGTCTCGTTCGGCTGGCTAGCCCAGCCGGACCAGCAGCTCTACGCCGTACCGACCGGCCGCGCGGTCACCAACCACACCTTTACGTTCTACTTCCGTGCCACGATGGCTGCCAGCACTGACCCGACCGCAGCCTATATTTACCATTTGGCCTTCGTGGAGCGTGGCCGCATCCCGGCCAAGAGGGCATTTGTCGTCCACAACCGTGACTTGGCGACCGTGGACGCGCGGTACTACCTCCAGGGTGCGCCGGCCAACGGGCAGCGTGCCGACTACGCCCGACTCCCGCTGCCGGGTGTCAACACCAACCTCTTCATGGTCTACCCCCGAACGCTGCCGAGCAGGCGTACCGAGTACTACAGTGCCAGCCCGGACATCACCTGGCTGCAGCTTCAGGGGACCGTTGCCACCGACCAGTCGGACGCAGAGATCAACTGGTCCGTCGACTCCTACCGGCCTGGTCGCTACCGGGCCGACTGGGGCCGGGCGCCGCTGGGCCCCGCCTTCGGTGATGCGGCTGACGGCTGGGGCGTGACCCGGGCCGGCACCCAACTAGCGGTCGCGTTGACCCTGCTGTCCGGCAACGATCCTACCCAGTACACCTCACCGCCGGCCGGCATGACGGGTAGCACCACGCTGTCTCGGGACGGGGTTGTGTTGGGTACCAGTGCGACGCCGGGCGTCGGCGCGTTCCCGATCCCGGACAGCCCAGGTACGTACACACTGCGGTCCACCGCGACCCGCAGCGTGCCCTGGTCGGTCATCGGCACCAAGGCTGATGTGACGTGGACATTCCATGAACCGGGTGCCGGCGCGCCGGTCGAGCCACTTCCGCTGCTCGTGGTCCGGGCCAGCGGTGCGGTCGACGAGCAGGGGAGGGCGCCGGCGGGGCGGGCCTTCCCGCTCCGGTTGACGGTGCAGCACCAGCCCGGTGTGCCCGCCATACCACTGGTCGGGCTGACGGTTCAGGCGTCTTACGACGATGGGGTGACGTGGACCTCAGTGCCCACTGTCCGGCTCGGGTCGGGTGGGTACGCGGTGCTCCGCCACCCGGCCGGCGACGGCTTCGTGTCGTTGCGCATCACCGCCCGCGATGCTGACGGCAACGCGGTCACCCAGACGGTGATCAGGGCGTACCAGATCACCGCCAGCAAGTAAGGGACCAAGGTGGGGGGTCGGCGGTCGCCGGCCCCCCACCACCGGTATTCCGACCGGTCACTACTGGGCCGGTCACCATTGGGCGGCGGCGAGCACGAGCAGGCAGACCACGACGGTGGAGCTGGTCAGCAGCGCGAGCGTGCGCTGGTGCAGCAGCCACTCCTCATCCCAGCTCCGGTCGGGGCTGTAGCGCAGGTTAGCCGTCGTCATCAGCGCCCGGCCGAGGCCGAACCCGACGCCCGCGACCAGCGCGGCCGGCAGCGAGGCCGCCAGCAGAACGGCGACGGCGGCGACGTAGGGCAGCCCGCTGGGCAAGTACGTACGGGCGCCGGTCCCCAGCTCCAGGCCGAACTGCAGCGGACCGAGGTGCCGGCCGAGCCGGAAGACGCTTTCCGGGACCAACCGCTTGTTCTCCGGCAGGGCGAACGACACGAGTCCCCACTCATTGAGCAGGACGGCGCACAGCGCCGCGCCGATGACCGCCCAGCGGGCCGGTAGGGGGAGTGGCGCCCGGACCAGCGACCCGGCCACTACCGCAACCGTGCTGGTGATCATGCCACCGCCGAGCAGGCCGGCGCAGAACGCCAGGGTGGGGGTACCTCGCCGGACCGGCGAGCTCAGCACGAAGGCTGAGTTCTTGCTTCAGGTGGAGCCACTGGTGGCGAAGCCCGCCGCCGCGGCCATGATCAGCCAGCCCATCAGCAGCCAACTAGGGCCGGCAGCGACGATCCCGGCACCAGCCGTCCCCACTGCCGCGACCGCGAGTCCAGCGGCCAGGGTGACCGGATGCCATCGCCGACGAGGTACGGCCGAAGCACCGGCGGTCATCGGGTATCCGTCAGATTTGGGCTGTCAGATCTGGGCCCGGCATATCGTCAGGTACGTCTGCCCGATGTAGCCGCGACCCCAGAAGGTGCTGTGTCCGTCGGAGCAGCGGTATAGCTGCCCGTTGGGCGTGGTCCACCGCCAGGCGTTCTTGGCGTTGGCGACGCCGCACGCCGTGGAAATGGGCACATGATCGGCCTGGACGCCGTTCTCGTTCCAGGTTCCGTACTTGTGCCAGCCGGCGTCACAGTAGTTGCTGCCCCGCCAGGTACCACCCACACACGCCGCGTAGGTGGTCACGTACTGTCCGCTGGTGTCGCCCTCCTCGTCATACCCGTGCGGGTAGGCGTCGTGGCAGTCGTTGCGGTCCCAGCCCTGCAGGGCATATGGACCGGTTTCGGCCGCCGCCTTTCTGTTGCCGAAAGTGCCGGACCAGTTCAGCGCGGTGGCGCCGACCGTCATCGCGCCGAGTGCCATCGCCCTTAGTACAGTGCGGCGACCCCCGGGTACGTTCAGATTTTTCAGTGCGGTCGTGTTCTTGGCTCCCGGCGGGGGCTGGTCGTGGTCAGGAATTTGCTCGAACGTTAGCGACATTTGGCTGTCCCTCCTATCCGGTCCAGTCGGCCAACACGTTGTCTACCTCTGCTACCCGTACCGGTAGCATCATCTTGCGGACCGAGCCGGAATCGTCGATAAGCATCAGTACCGGCGGTGACAAATGCGCGACCGCTCGCCACGACTCCCGGTCACTGATGATCGGGAGTTGGCCGGCGATGTCATCCCAGACCGCCGGAGGTTCGTGGGTCAGCAGGGTCGCCTCGGCCGAGCGGGCAGCTAGCCTCTCGACGACCGCCAGGCACAGCGGGCAGCCGGAGTCCACGGCAACCACAATTCGCTCGGCACTACTGTGCGGGACGCCGCCGTTGCCGGCATTGCCGTCACTGACATTGCCGTTGCCGGGATTGCGGTTGCCGACATCGCTGCGGGCGAACTGCGCGCCAAGGGATAGCTCAGGTAGCTCGGTCGCGAACCCGTCCGAATTTCGGACAACCAGGCCACGCAATAGCCGAACCTCTCGCAGGACCGCCGCCAACCCGAAGAAAAGCACGATGATCGCGGCCCAGGTGACGATGAAGAATGCGACCGCAGGTGACATCGAGGTACCCGTTCAGTTGGCGTCGTGCCAGACGACGTTGATCTCGTTCAGCCAGCTCAGTCGTTGGCTCTCGGTCGCCTCGGCGGTGTCCGTGAGGTGGACCTCCGCCATTCCGGCGGCACAGCCGAGAATGAAGGAGTGCGCGCTGGCCTTGGTGGAGCCTTCGGCGCCGGGATACGGAACTTTCCATACCTCGCCGTAGTTGGTACGGGCGCCCGCGTGCTTCGGTACCAGCGTCAGCGCCTGCCGCGGCCCTGGGATGGACAACGATCCCCGATTTTTGACCGCGACCACGAGATGCTCGGTCATCACATCCAGCAGGGTGGCCGATCTGGGCCTGACCACCATCCCACCCGCCTGGTCCTCAATGTGGAGAGAGTTGAATAGGGCGAATATGCGATCACGCCTGGGCGCCGGTCCGGCATAGACGGTCATCAACTCGTGGTAGCTGCCCAGCAAGGTCGCCACCGACGATTCATGGTTGTCCGCCTCGGCGACCACGACTTCCCGGCCGTGTACGACTAGCCGCTGCTGCTGGGTGGCTGGCGCCACATAAGTACAGGCAAAATCGTGGTAACCACGCGGGCCGATCTGGAATCCGGTGCCGAAAGATCCACCGGCGAACCGGACACCAGCGGCGACACTGGACACCGGTGGCTCCGCTGGTAGCACGACGGTCAGGTGGCCACCACTCGGCGCCACCAATTCCAACTGCATGACCGCCATTACGCCCTCCCTGCCCCGATGCGTAGGGGCAGACAGTACACCACGGCCCGGGTGTATGTTGCCGATTGTGGCAGGTGTGCTGCGGACGGTCGCAATCATCGCTGGCGCGATGGCCGTGGGTGGTGCCCTGCTGCTGAGCGCCGCCGGTCTCGGTCACCTGCGGCACCAGCACATCCTGCGGGCCGTGCTGCGCGCGCAGCGCTTGCTGCCGCGCCGGCTGTGCAGTTGCCTGCTGGTGGCGGCCACCGGCAGTGCCGAGCTTCTGGTGGGTGCGTCGGTGCTCGCTGTCCTGCTTGCTGCGCCGCCGGCAGCCGTCGCGCCGCTGGTGATGCAGGCTGCTGGGTACGGTGTGTTCACCGGGTACCTGTGGGTGCTGCGTCGCCGCCGGCCTGGGGTGCCCTGCGGGTGCTTCGGCGCTGGCGGGGTGGTGACCTGGCTGGTCGTCGTACGGGCGGGGGTGCTCGCTGCGGGCGCGGCCGGTGCTGCGCTGCTGAGCGCGGATATTGCGGCCATGCCGGTGGTCGGCCGGCTGCTCTGCTTGGCAGGCGGTTTGGTGGTTGCGATGGTGGGCTGGCTCCTGCCCGTACTGGCCGATGGTGCCGCCCGACCGGGTGGGCAGGAGATGACCGTGAGTCTCAGGCCAGGGGAGAGGGCCTCCCGCTGACGGTCGTGCCGTCGGTTCGGGGGAGGCAAATGTCCTCCGGCCGGACCGGGACCCGGCACAGCGGCCGTCCGCTCGCTGCCCGGATCGCCGCCATGATCGCCGGGGTTGAGGAGATCGTCGGCGGCTCGCCTACCCCGCGTAGCCCGTACGGCGCGTGTGGATCGGCCAACTCCAGCACCTCGATGCTCATGGGCGGCATGTCCAGGATGGTGGGGATCAGGTAGTCGGTGAACGACGGGTTGCGGATCTTGCCGCCGGCAAGCTGGATTTCTTCCATCACCGCCAAGCCCAACCCCTGGGCCGAGCCGCCAGCGATCTGGCCTAGCACGGCCTGCGGATTTATCGCTTTGCCGACATCCTGTGCGCAGACCAGCTCGACCACCCGGACCAAGCCGAGTTCGACGTCCACGTCGACGACCGCGCGGTGCGCCGCAAAGGCGTACTGGACATGCGCGTTGCCCTGCCCGGTCTCCGCTTCCAGCGGTTGGGTCGGCCGGTGCCGCCACTGCACGGTCCGCTCGATCACTTCAGTGTCGAGCAGCTCGGCCAGCTCGACCGGCGAGAGGGTACGGCTGTCCCGGCCGGCGCGTCGGTCCAGCTCGGCGCGTACCGCCTCGCAGGCTGCCCGTACCGCGCCGCCGGTGACGTAGCTCTGCCGCGACGCCGAGCTCGACCCGGCACTGCCCACCGCGGTGTCGGCCGGCGCGACGGTCACTTGCTGCACCTCCAGCTCGGTCCGGGCGATCTGTGCCTGCAGGGTGACCAGTCCTTGACCCACCTCAGCGGCCGCGGTGTGCACCTCGACCGCCGGCTCACCGGCGATTACCTGCAGCCGCACCCGGGCGGTGGAGTAGTCGTCGAAGCCCTCGGAGAACGCGACGTTCTTGACGCCGATGCCGTACCCGACGCCGCGCTGCACGCTCTCGCCGTGGGTGGTGTTCGATACCCCGCCGGGCATCATCCGCAGGTCGGGCTGGCCGCCCGCGGCTCTGCTCGGGTGCGGGTGTCCCGCGAGTCTGCTCGGGTGCGGGTGTCCCGCGAGTCTGCTCGGGTGCGGGTGTCCCGCAAAATCCAGTGGCAGCGGCGCAGCCTGTACCCGCCGCAGCAGCTCGGCGACCGGCGCCGCGGAGTCCACCCGCTGCCCGGTCGGCATGATCGACCCCTCGGTCAGCGCGTTGCGGATCCGCAGCTCGACCGGGTCCATCCCGAGCACGCCGGCCAGTCTGTCCATTTGCGACTCGTACCCGAAACATGCTTGTACGGCGCCGAACCCGCGCATCGCCCCGCACGGCGGGTTGTTCGTGTAGACGCCGTAGCAGTCCACCTGCGCGTTCGGCACCTGGTACGGGCCGACGCCGAGGGTGGCCGCGTTGGCGGTCACCGCTGCGGTGGTCGAGGCGTACGCACCGCCGTCCAGCACGATCCGGGCTCGGACGTAGACCAGCCGGCCGTCGCGGCTGGCGCCGTGCTCGTACCGCAGCACCGCCGGATGCCGGTGCACGTGCCCGAAGAACGACTCCTCCCGGCCATACACCATCTTGACCGGCTTGCCGGTGTGCAGCGCGAGCAGGCAGACATGGACCTGCATCGACAAGTCCTCCCGGGCGCCGAACGCGCCGCCGACCCCGGCCAATGTGAGCCGCACCTTCTCCACCGGCAGCCCGAGCGCTCGTGCCACCTGGTCCCGGTCGGCGTGCAGCCACTGGGTCGCGACGTACAGCTCGATGCCGCCGTCCTCGGCCGGCACGGCCAGCCCCGACTCCGGGCCGAGGAACGCTTGGTCCTGCATGCCGACCCGGTACTCGCCGGTGACCACCACCTCGGCAGCCGCGGCCGAGTCGCCGTGCCGGATCCGGACGTGCCGCACGAGGTTCCCGCCAGGGTGCAGCCGGGGCGCGGCCGCCGCCAGCGCGGCCTCGGCGTCGGTGACCGGGTCGAGGACGTCGTAGTCGACCACGATCCGGGCCGCCGCGCGGCGGGCGGTCTCCGGGTGGTCAGCGGCGACGATGGCCACCGGTTCGCCGGCGTAACGGACCACGTCCTCGGCGAGTACCGGCTGGTCGGGGGTCTCCAGCCCGTACCGGTTCGTACCGGGCACGTCGGCGTGGGTGAGCACGGCGTACCCGCCGGGTAGCGCGAGCGCCGGGCCGATGTCGATCTTGCGGATCCGTGCGTACGGGTGCGGGCTGCGTAGGGTGGCGCCCCACAGCATGTCCTCGGCCCACAGGTCGGAGGAGTAACTGAACTCGCCGCGGACCTTCAGTATGCCATCAGGCCGGACCGGGCTGTCGCCGACCCCGCCGAGCAGCCCAGGATCCAGCAGCCCGGTAGCCGGCCCGGTGCCGGTGTGCTGCTGAGTACTCACAGCTCCTCCTCCCGATCGAGCCGCCCTACGCCTGCCCTATCAGTGCACCCTTAGGGCAGGCTGACCCGGCGGGCCAACCGGCGAGCAGCGGCGTTCAATTTGGTGGCAAGGGTAAACTCGTCGGCGGTGCGCAGCTCGCCATCCCGGACTACCGCCTCGCCGCCCACTAGGAGCAGGGCCAGCGGGGGTGGCGGTCCGAAGACCAGCGCGGCGACCGGATTCGCGATACCGGCATGATCCATTGTGGACAGTCGCCAGACCGCGATGTCGGCGAGTAGGCCGGGGCGCAGCGAGCCGAGTTCGGTCGCCCGGCCGAGGCAGGCGGCGCCCCCCGCGGTGGCCAGCCACAGCGCCTGCCGGGCGGTCAGCGCGCCAGCCCCGCCAGCCAGCCGGGCCAGGTAGATCGCCTGACCAAGCTCCCTGATGAGCCCACCGTCCTCATTGGACGCTGCCCCGTCCACGCCTAGCCCGACCGGCACGCCGGCGGCCAGCAGGGCCTGGACCGGGGCGATGCCGGCGCCGAGCCGGGCGTTGGAGGTGGGGCAGTGCGCCACCCCGGTCCCAGTGGCGGCTAGCCGGGCGATGGCAGCCGGCGCGAGGTGTACACCGTGTGCGAGCCACACGTCGTCACCCAGCCAGCCGAGGGAGTCGGCGTACTCCACCGGGGTACAGCCGAACTCGGCCTGGCACTGCCGCTCCTCATCGAGGGTCTCAGCGAGGTGGGTGTGCAGCCGGGTGCCGGTGTGCCGGGCCAGCTCGGCGGCCCCGGTCATCAGCTCGCGGCTGACCGAGAACGGTGAGCACGGCCCGACCGCGACCCGCAGCCGCGACTCGACGCCGGGGTCGTGGTACTTGGCGATCGCCTCGGCGGTCGCGGCCAGCGCGGAATCGGTGTCCTCAACCAGCGAGTCCGGTGGTAGGCCGCCGGCGGACCGGCCGCGGTCCATCGAGCCGCGTACGGCGTGCAGCCGCAGCCCGATCCGGGTAGCCGCGCCGACCACCGCACCGAACACGCCGGTGCTCTCGCCGGGGCCATCCCGCTCCGGGGCGCGCGGGAAGACGTAGTGGTGGTCGGCGACGGTGGTACAGCCGGTACGGGCTAGCCGGGCCAGCCCGGCGGCGGCGGCCGCAGCCACGATCTGCTCGTCCAGGGCGGCCCAGATCGGGTACAGCTCGGTCAGCCAGCCGAACAGGTCGCAGTCCTGGGCCAGCCCGCGGGTGGCCCACTGGTAGAGGTGGTGGTGGGTGTTGACCAGCCCCGGGGCGACCAGGCAGCCGGTTGCGTCGAGGTAGTCCGCCGGCGCCGGGTCGGCGGGCGCCGGGCCGGCGCCGACCGCGACGATCCGGCTGCCTTCGACGATCACATGGCCAACCGGGTATTCAGTGCCCTGATTATCCATTGTGGACACTGCGGCGTTGTCAATAACGATCCTGCTCATGAGGCATCATCTACTGTGGACACTGCTAGCCGGACTGCGGCGAGGATCGCCTCATAACCGGTGCAGCGGCAGAGATTCCCGGCCAGCGCTTCGCGGATCTCGGCATCTGACGGCTGCGGGTTACGGCGGAGCAGATCGTGGGTGGCCACCACCAGGCCTGGCGTACAGAAGCCGCACTGCACCGCGCCGGCCGTGAGGTACGCCTCCTGCACCGGATCCAGCGCCGCGCCGCCGGCCAGCCCCTCCACGGTACGTACCACGCGTCCCTCCGCCTGGCCGACGGCGACCAGGCAGGCGCAGACCGTGACATCGTCGAGGTACACCGTGCATGAGCCGCACTCGCCTTGCTCGCAGGCGTTCTTCGAACCGGGCAGGCCGAGCCGCTCGCGCAGCACGTACAGCAGGCTCTCGCCGGCCCACACGTCCTCAGCGGTGCGCGGCTCGCCGTTAACCGTCACGCTTACCCGCATCGCGACCTCCCGGTGCTGTCCCTCGTTGCCCTCGTGCCCGGGCCTCATTGCTCGGCTTCGCGCGCGTTCCGCTCCTCGTTCCTGCGGTGCTCGCTCGCTGCCGCCTCGCGGTACTGCGCCCAGGCCCAGTCCAGGGTGCGGCGGGCCAGCACGGCCAGCGCATGCCGACGGTACGCCGCGCTGCCGCGCACGTCGTCGATTGGCTGGGCGGCGGCGCCGACCAGCTCCCCGAACCGGCGCAGCACCGCCTCGGGCAGCGGCGGTGCAGACTCCCAGCGGTCAGCCAGCTCGGCGGTGGCGAACCGCTCCGCGGCGATCGCGCGCAGCGGGGTCGGCCCGGCCGAGCCGATGCCGGTGCCGACCGTGCCCGAGTCCGCCCGCAGCGCAACGGCAAACGAGCAGACCGCGATCACCATCGCATTGCGGGTGCCGACCTTGGCGAACTGTTGCGGCCCGGTCGCCGCCGGCACCAGTACCGCCGTCACCAGCTCATCCGGTGCCAGCACGTGCCGTTTCGGGCCGGCAAAGAACCCCGCCACCGGTACGGTCCGCGCCCCGCGTACCGAGGCAACCTCGACCTCCGCACCGGCGGCCAGCAGCGGCGGGTGGGCGTCGCCGGCCGGCGAGGCAGAGCCGAGGTTTCCGCCGACCGTGCCACGGTTGCGGATCTGCGGCGAACCGATGGTCCGCGCCGCCATCGCCAGTCCGGGCAGCAGCTCGGCCAGCTCGGTGATGACCCGGGCGTACGGTACCCCCGCGCCCAGCCGGACCCGAACGTCCATTGTGGACCAGGTTGCCAGCTCGCCGATCCCGGTCAAGTCCAGCAGCGCGGCCGGCCGGCGGCGGTCAAAGTTCAGCTCGACCATCACGTCGGTGCCGCCCGCGATCGGCACCGCGGCTGGCCGCTCCGCCTTCGCGGCTAGCGCCTCGGCCAGCGTGGCCGGCCGAATAAAGTCCACAGTGGACACCTTTCCCGCGGCTACCAGGCCGGTCCGGCCGGCGCCGCGTCATCGCGTAGTACACTGCCCTCAATCAGCCCGTACGGCCGATCCGCGGCGAAGAACACCTCGCCCGGGTTGGTCAGCCCGAACGGGCTCAGGTCAACGGCAAAATGGTGCTTGTTCGGCAGCGACAGCCGGATCTCGGCCAGCTCCGGGCAGCCCTGCAGCACCCGCTGCCCCATCGCGTACAGGGTCTGCTGCAGGGACCGGCTAGGGGTGTCGGCGAAAGCCTCCACAAGCTGCCCGACCGCGCCGCGGTGTGAGCCGGCCCAGTCCTCGCACGCCGGCTCGGCGTGCCGCCAGCGGGCCGACACCGCAGTGGCCAGGATCCGGTCCTTGCTCTCGGCCAGCGTGGTGTAGGCGTCAGTAGCGAACCCGGCAAACTCCGAGCCGGTGGTGGCCAGCACAGTCAGGTCGCCAACCCCGCAGACCACGTAGGCCCGCTCGCCCTCGACGGTCACGGTAGCGGTCCGGGTGCCAGACTCGCGGCGGAAACAATGCGGTGCCGGCCGACCGTCCACCTCGACCCTGGCCCAGCCGTACTGCTCGATATGCACTCGGGCCCGCCGGATCGCCGGCTGGCTGGCCACGAAGTAGCGGGCCAGCCGCAGCCCGAAGTCCTCGATCTCGCCGACCCCATCCCGGGCAAAGGCGAAGACCGCGTTCTTCTGCGAGTCGGTCGGCAGCAGGTTCGCATTGTCGCCGATCACGTGGGTGGCGGTCAGGTCGCCGGCCAGCGCGGTGGTCACCGACAGGTCAGTGATCCGGTGCTCGGTCTCGCCGCGGTCAATGCGTACCAGCCGGGTCTCGGCCTTGCCGTAGGCGTTGTCACCGAGCATGATGCCCATCGGTCAACTCCCGCGGTACGTGGTGTACGAGAACGGGTTGAGCAGCAGCGGCAGGTGATGGTGCTCGGCCGGCTCGGCGACCCGGAAGGTCACCACTACCTCCGGGAAGAATGCGGCTTCGCCGAGGTAGCTTCCGGTGTCGAAGACTAGCCGGTACACCCCGGGTCTAATGTCCCCGGCGGCACCCCAGTCCGCCAGCCGGCCGTCGGCGTCGGTCTGCCCGGTGGCCACCGGCTGCCACCGGTCGCCGTCCGCGTACTCCAGCCGGACCGGTACGGCCGCTGCCGGCCGACCGCGGCTGGTGTCGAGTACGTGCGTGGAGACACTCATCCCGCCACCAATCTCGTTAGCCGAAGCTGGCTGATCTTGCGCAGCTCGTCGCGTACCACGGCCCGCTCGGTCGACCGGTCGTTACCTAGCCGAGCGCGCAGCGCGGCCAGCACCTGCTCGGCCGGCAGCCCGCTGGCGCAGATCAAGAAAATGTGTCCGAACCACTGCTCGTACGCTTGGTTGCCGGCCAGCAGGTCGGCTCGCACCCTGGTGTCTGCGGTTGCGGCGGCGGCCTGCTCGCGGCGGGACCATGCCGATTCCCGGGCCGCTTGCCGGTCTGCGTGCTGGGCCCCCGCTTGGCCGGCACCGTCGGTCCGCTCACCGATTCGGGGATGGGCGGTCAGCGCCCGCTCGATGTCCGGCCAGTCCACCTTGGCCAGCGCGGCGTCGGAGGCACCGCGCAGCGCGGCCAGGTCGGGGTACGGCCGGCCGGCTAACACCTCGCGGACCCACCGGTCGGAGGAGCAGCAGGCCAGCAGCTCCGGCTCGATGGCTGACGCTGGCGCAGCATTGAATGCAACGAGGGACAGTCCCGACATCGCACCCCCCAGCTCGACGCGGGCGAAGACCCAGTGGACCGAATGCTCAGTACACACGGATCGGCGCGTCTTCACCACGGACTCGGGCGTTCTGTTACCCGCCGGCAACCGTACTGTTCACAACCGGCCCCACCCGATCATCCCCCGCGCCGGGTAGGCGGCGTTAGGCGACCCAGCCACTCGACCAGCGTGCCCGACCCAGCCACTCGACCAGTGTCCCCGACCCAGCCGCTCGACCAGCGTGCCCGACCCAGCCGCTCGACCAAGCCGCCCGACCGGGAGGTGACCAGGGTGCCCCAACCAGGGGTACGCGAAGCTGGTCTCTCAATTCCAGTCAGTCGCCGCCGATGGGTTTTGATGGTGGCACGACGAGGTCGTGGTCGGTATGGATGCGTTTGTCCATCGTGACGTAGGGCCGCTCGGGGGCGCCAGTGTAGATTTGCCGTGGCCGGGTGATCTTCTGCTCTGGGTCGAGTAGGGCCTCTTCCCACTGGGCTAGCCAGCCAGGCATCCGGCCGATGGCGAACAGGCCGGTGAACATCTCCACCGGAAACCCCATTGCCTGGTAAATAAGGCCGGTATAGAAGTCCACATTCGGGTACAGCTTCCTGCTGATGAAGTAGTCGTCGGCTAGCGCGGTCTGTTCTAGCTCGACGGCAACCTCCAGCAGCGGGTTCAGCCCGGTCACCGCGAAAACGTCCTCGGCGAGCTGCCGGACCACCTTCGCCCGTGGGTCGTAGTTCTTGTAGACCCGGTGGCCGAAGCCCATCAGCCGGCACTCGCCCTTTTTCACCCGTTCGACGAAGGAGGCAACCGCATCCGTCGAGCCGATCTCGCGCAACATCCGCAGCACCTGTTCGTTGGCGCCGCCGTGCAGCGGTCCGTACAGGGCGGCAAGCGCGGCAGCGGCGGCGCAGTAAGGATCGACCCGGGAGCTGCCCACCGCGCGCATGGCGTGGGTGGAGCAGTTCTGTTCGTGGTCGGCGTGCAGGATGAACAGTACGTCCAAGGCGTGCTCGATCACCGGGTTCGGATCGTACCGGCCTGACATCTTCCACATCATCGAGCTGAAGTTGCCCGCGTAGGACAAATCGTTGTTCGGGTAGACGTACGGCAGTCCGCGGGAGTGCCGGAACGCGAAGGCCGCCAGCGTGGGCATTTTCGCGATCAGCCGAGCCATCTGGAGCCGCCGGTTGACTGGCTCGGTGAAATTCTTCGCTTCCGGGTAGAAGGTCGACAGCGCACCGACCGTGCCGACCAGGATGCCCATCGGGTGGGCATCATGGTGGAAGCCGCCGATGAACTCCTTCACGTTCTCGTGCACGAACGTGTGGTGCACGATCGTGTTGGTGAACTCAGCGAGCTGGTCCGGGGTGGGCAGCTCGCCGTTGATCAGCAGGTAGGCCACCTCCAGGAAGGTGCTGCGCTCAGCGAGCTGGTCGATGGGGTAGCCACGGTAGCGGAGGATTCCTGCGTCGCCATCGATATAGGTGATCGCGCTGCGGCAGCTAGCCGTCGCAGTCAACGCGGGATCGAAGGACAGCAGGCCAGGACCGTCCTCGCCGGTGGTGATCTGGCGCAGCGCGCTGGCCCGAATCATACCGTCCTCGATCGGTATCTGGTGAGTACGACCGGTGCGGTTGTCAGTGACAGCCAGTGTGTCCTCGCTCATCAGGCCATTCTGACCCGCGTGCCGCCGGCGGGATACTCCTTCTTGCTGGTGTTTCGTGCCACGGCTCGAAGTACCTCACCGGCGCGCTCCTTGGCCTCCTGCACCTGCCAATGGGTGACGGCCTGCCCGCTATCCCGTCCTATCCAGACAGAACGGAACTACCACGGTATGGGTCGCGGCGGAGCATGATCGGTCGTGCTCGTATGGCCCGCCGAGCAGTAGGCCGGTGCGATCGGGGCAAGACAGGCGAGTCGAGGCTGTTTTGTCGGCACCAGCCGGTAGCCTTGCGGCTGCTCCGCTCGGACACGGTGTCAGGAAGGAGGCTGCTGATGACCGTTGCTCGGTCCTTGGATGTTGAGGAGACCAGCGACGCGCTCGGGGTGGTGGCGTACGAGCCGCTGCTGGACCAGATCCATCGCGCAACCGCGGTCGACCCGCGAGTGTCCGCGCTCGTCGACGCGGCCGTGGAGGTGTGGAGCCGACCGGGCTTCGACACGTTCCTCTCCCTGGCGCGGTTGCGGTTCGAGCCGTTCGACTACCAGCTCCAGGCCGCGCAGACCGTGTTGCGGCGGATGCGGGGGCGCGCGATCCTCGCCGACGAGGTGGGGCTGGGCAAGACGATCGAGGCCGGTCTGGCACTGTCCGAGCTGCGAATGCGAGGGCTGGCTGACCGGGCTCTGGTGATCACCCCGGCCGGCCTCGTCGAGCAGTGGCGGGAGGAGCTGGAGCATAAGTTCGCCCTCCCGACGGCCGTGCTGCGCGGTCGGGATGCGGCGGCCGGGTCGGTCGGGTCGGCTGGCTTGGACCGGCCGGTGCTGCTCGCGTCGCTGGCCACCGCGCGCCGCGAGCCGGTGAAGTCCGAGCTCGCCAGGGGCTCCTGGGATCTGGTGATCATCGACGAGGCGCACCGGCTGCGCAGCCCTCGCAGTGCCTCCGGCAAGCTGGCGCGCGAGCTGAAGGCACGCTTCCTGCTGCTGCTCACCGCGACTCCGGTTGAGAACAAGCTCATGGATCTCTATGAGCTCATCAGTCTCGTCGCCCCCGGCCTGCTGGGTACGCCAGCGCAGTTCAGGAACAAGCACGCAGGCACCGAGGACAGTCTGGCGGCGCCACGGAACATCGCCGAACTGCGGGCGAGGTCGCGTGAGGTCATGGTGCGGCACCGCCGCAGCGAGGTAGCGCTCATGCTGCCGCGGCGGCTGGCCGAGACCGTGTTGGTCACGCCGTCCGATGCCGAGGTATCGCTGTATCACGAGCTCACCGGCCGGATCCGGGCTGAGGCCCGCAAGGCCAGCTCGTCCCGGTTGCTCACGCTGCGCAGTCTGGCCAGGCTGGCCGGGTCGAGTCCGGCGGCGGTGGCCCCGACACTGACCAAGATTGGTTGGGACGATCTGGCCGGCCGGGCGCAGGCAATCCGGCACTCGGAGAAGGCCCGGGTGCTGGTGGAGCGGCTAGGCCCGTGCATCGAGCGCGGTGAGAAGGTGCTGGTGTTCACCGCGTTCCGGCAGACCCTCGACGCGCTGGCCGGTGAACTCGACGCGGCCGGGCTACCGGCAGCGTCGTACCACGGCAGCCTCACCAGGCAGGACAAGGAGCGGGCGATCTCGGCCTTCCGTACCGACGTGCCGGTGTTGCTGTCCACCGAGTCGGCCGGCGAGGGCCGCAACCTGCAGTTCTGCCACGTGATGATCAACATGGACTTGCCGTGGAACCCGATGCAGATCGAGCAGCGGCTCGGCCGGTTGCACCGGGTCGGCCAGACCCACGACGTCTTGCTGACCAACCTGGTCGCGCGGGACACGATCGAGCAGCGGATCCTGCACGTGCTGGAGGCCAAGATCAACCTGTTCGAGCTGGTCGTCGGCGAGCTCGACATGATCCTTGGCCGGGTGGACGACGACTTCGACTTTGAATCGTCGGTCTTCCACGCCTACGTGACAGCCGAGGACGACACCGAGTTCGCCGAGCGGCTGGAGTCCCTGGGCGCGGAGCTTGTGTCGGCCCGTACCGACTATCTGCGCAACCGGGGCACTATCGACACGCTGGTTGGAGGAGACGAGACGTGAGCGAGCTTGCCAGCGCCATGGGAGCCAGCTCACCGGTGGGGCACCGCAAGGGCGACGACGCGGGGCTGCGGTTCTGGCTGCGCTACATCGAGTCGGCCGGCGGGCTGTGGGAAGGGGCTGGCGACAGCGTGCTCGTGGTGCTGCCGCCCCGGCTGCAGAGCGAGTTCCAGCTGGCCGATGAGTTCGTCGTCACCGGCGACCCCGATGTGGCCCGCGAAGACGGCGTGACCTTCATCGCCGCCGGCCACCCGGTGCTCGGCCAGGCAGCGGAGGCGGTCCTTACCGGGGGAGACGCTGGGGTGGTCGGGCTGCCTACCCCGGCCTCGGTCCCGCCTGACGCCCAGACCTTGCTGGCCAGGGCCCGTGAGCAGTTCCCTGTCGATCACGGCCGGATCGACCTTGCCGGAGCGGTGACCCGCAGGGCTCGCCCGGTGCTACGGGTTGGTGCGTTGGTCAACTACACCGTCTCCACCCAGGACCATTTCCAGGAAAAGCTCGAGGTCTGGGTCGATGTGGTGTCGGGCCTGCAACTGCCCGTATCGGTCAGCACCCGGCTGGCCACGCTGGCAACGGAGGCCGGCACTGGCTCGGCTCAGCTCCCGGATCTGCGGCCCGCTGTCGCCGAGGCGCACCGGCTCATCGGGGCGGATGCCGTACGCCGCCAGACGGTGCTGTCCGGTCAGGTCCACGACGCGTGCGTACGGGAACGTGACCGCACCCACGTGTACTACCAGGAGGCGCTGGCCTCCATCCAGCGGCGCTACGCCACGGCGCCACCCGACCGTCAGCCGTTGTATGCCGCCAGGGCCGAGAGCACCCGCCAGGAACAGGCGCGGCGGTTGGCCGAGATCGAGGAGAAATACCAAGCCAGGCATCACATCAGGCCCTACCGGCTGCATGTGGTGCAGGTTCCGGCTCTGCGGCTTCCCGTCGTGGTGCTTCGCGGCTCCCGGCCATACCCGTTGGTGCTGGATTGGCAGTTGCCGGTGTCCGCCTTCGCGGAGTTGCGCTGCCTGGCCTGTGGTGAGACCGCGCCGCTGGTGGCAGCGAAGACCAAGCTGGGTTGCGAGCGCTGCCTGCCCGGTTCGTCCGCTGCGCTGGCGCCGGCACCCACCGTCGCTGCGGCGGTCGCCTCCCAGCGGGTGCCCGAATCGGCTCCCGCCGCCCGCCGGAGCGTCCAGCTCGTCCCGTCCGCCGAGCCGGCCAGCTCATCGGTGTCGGTGCGACCCGTCGCTGCGGTCCGTACCTCCAGCCAGATTCGCAAGGTGGGGGAGAAGCTCGGGTACGCGTGGTGGGAGACCGTCGCATCGGGCAGCCGGCGGCGGCTGTCCCGCTTGGTGGCGCCCGATTCGCCAGCAGCGGCACTGATCCGTTTGTATGACGCGGCCGGACCGGCCGTGGCAATCGGTCTCGGGCCCCATGAGCAGGTCCGGGCGGTGGCTGCGGCTAGCTACCCGCCGCCGCGGCGGGACGCGGAGGAGGAGGGGTTGGAGTCTACCGGCGGGACGGTGGACTCCGGTCGAGTTCGCTACAGCTACCAGCTCCGCTGGCGTTATCTGGCCGACTCGCCGCTGGTCGAGGAGGTGTTGCCCTTCAATGTCCGGGTGGGTGTCCGGCTGCCGTCGGCGCGCTACCTGCGTACTCCCGCGGCGTCGCGTCTGTTCCTCGACCTACCCACGCCGCACTGCGACCTCGACCAAGTGTCGGCCTTGCTGTGGGCCCGGGCCCTGCCCCGACACGGCCTGCCCGTGGTGCTGCGCTGCCTGACCGCGTGGTGGCGGGTCGCGGATAACGTCGCTGATGCCGGCGCCTTGACCGATCGTTACCCGGTTGCCGTACTGGCGGCGTCCGTAGAACGCATGGTGTGTGTGCGTGCCTGCTACCGGGGCGGCCGCTACGACGAGGTCGCAGCCGCGTACCGCACCGAGGAGTCGGCCGTCCGGACCGCCAGCACCATGCTGCAGAAACGCCTCCAACTCTCCCGGTCACGCTCCTGGTGAACCGCGATCTCGCCCCCTGAGCACCCCTGGGCGAGCCATGGCGCGGCCCTGCCAGGCCATCGCATGGCACATTGACAAGTCAGATTTTTATGAGCAAAATCTTTTTTGCGATGAGAGATGTCCTGTACCTGGACCAGATCGAGCATGCCGAGGCCCTGCTCAAGCCGCAGCGCATCGACGTGCTGCGGCAACTTGCCGAGCCCCGCTCGTGCACCCAGGTCGCGGCGCGGCTGGAGCAGACCCCGCAGCGGGTCTACTACCACGTCAAGCGCTTGGTGGAGGCCGGGCTGGCGACCCGGGTGGCCGAGCGCAAGGTGCGCGGCATCCACGAAGGCATCTACCAGGCGAGCGCCCGCTCGTACTGGCTGTCGCCGCGCCTGGTCGGTCGGATCGGTCTGCGCCGCAAGCAGGACGAGCTAAGCCTTGGCTACCTGCTGGACCTCATGGAGGAGGTCCAGGCCGATGTCGCTGCGCTCGACCGGACCACGCCAGACCTGCCGTCCATTGGAGTCTCCGGCGAGATCCGGGTGCAACCGGAGCAACGCCAGGAATTCCTGGACGACCTCACGACCATGCTGCAGGACCTCTTCACCCGCTACGGCGGTGCGCAGGGAGACGCCTTCAAGCTTGCCGTGGCCTGTTATCCGAAGGGAGCACCTCATGGGTGAATCGATGAAGCTCCGCGCCCGCGTGGCAGCGCCGATCAAGGACGTGCATCACGCGCTGACTGACGCCAAGGCGTTGCGCACCTGGCTGGCCGAGCATGCCGAGGTGCAACTGCCGTACCGGTACGAATTTTGGGGCCGTGACACGCCGGAGGGCGACGTACCGCACCAGCGCCTGATCCACGCCGATGACCGCACGCTGCGCTTCTCGTGGCTGCTCGACAGCACGGACACGACCGTCGAGATCTGTCTTGACGAGGAGGGGCAGGATTCGACCATCCTGACACTGTCCCAGACCAACCTCCCCGGCTGGGAAGACATCGTGGCCGAAACTAGCACCCTGAGTCTGGTGTATCCCTACTGGGCGCTGGCGATCGCAAACCTCATCGACTACCTCGTCGGCCGCGAACTTACGCCGAGATGTGACGTCACTTCCCCACGGATGCGGGAGCAGGTGCTCATCGACGCCTCACCGCAGGCGGTGTACGACTCGCTCGTCGACCCCGAGACGTTCACCAAGTGGTTCGGGGCGAAGGTCGAGATTGAGCCGTACATTGGTGGGCGCTGGTCCATGGGCGGCTTTGACCGGGACCCGTCACCCGCGAAGATCGTCGAGTTGGAGCCCGGCCGCACAGTGTCCATTGCCTGGGACGAGGGGTTGGTCGCCTCCTGGGAGCTGGCAGAGTCCGGCGGTAAGACGCGGCTCACCTTCATCCAGAGCGGCTTCGACGAGCGGCGTCCGCCGTACGGCGCATGGCTGGGCTGGCTCGGCGGCATCGCCGGGTTGCGCCGGTTCCACGAACTGAGCGACTGGCGTCCAGTCTGGCTGGAGGTCTACCTGGAAGGCATGCCAGAAGGACTCCTCGCGATCGGATGACCGGGACGGCGCCAGCGAACGATGACGTTCCGGCCTCCTCCCGGCCTCCACCGGAACCGGACGTACCGAAGACTCTCCCGCCTGATGCAACTGGTCACCTGTGGTTGTTTGGTAGCAGCAACAGGTGCCCACTTGTCGGGTCGGGTCGGGTCGGGTCGGGTCGGTCGGGCAGCAGGTGCCCACTTGCGGTGGATGGCAGCGCGAGCACGAGCACCGCTTCGCCCCGCCGCCTACGCCGGTGAGGGTCGCGGCCGTTGTTGGAGGGGCACCGGACCGGCCCAGGCTGTCCGCTTCATGCTCGCCGCGTCGTCGTACTCAGACGCCGTACCCAGCAGGTAACCCAACTACTGAAATGTGGAACCGACCGCCTGCTCCGATCGGTCCGAAACATCACGCCTTAGTGGTGCGCGGGTATCGCTCGTTACGCAAGGAGATGTTGTCGGACTCGGCGATGTTGTCGGCCTCGATACTTCGAAGTCCTTCGCCGAGACGCTCACGAGCCTGCCGGAGAAGCTTCAGGGAGTTGGTGAACGTGTTCGGCGCCGCGGCGCGCTCCGGATCTGCCTGGTGCTCTTCGAGGAGGTGGGACTGGAGGGCCGCAGCGACCTCGTCGACCGCTTTGAGCGCGTGGTAGATGGCTCGCTCGCGAGCATTGTCGTCAACCATACGGCGAGTATGCCGCGCGACGGTTGGCGCGGCTCGCTGTGCTATCCCCGGTCGGAACCGTCGTGGATCGGCGTGCAAAACGGTACGAATAGCTCAACCCACACGACCAGCGACAGCAGGCCCGGTCCGACGGCTCCACGCTGGACCGGTGGGCGCCCCCTGGCGGCGCACCTATCGCGCACCCCGCAAGCGGCTGATTCGCGCAGCGTTACGCGCCGGCAACGTGCTGGCTGCAAGAATGCCACCCGTGCCGTGAGGAGGTGGGCGGATGCGGTTGACACCGCATGAGCAGGAGCGGCTGCTGGTGCATGTTGCGGCCGGGCTGGCCGAGCAGCGGCGCGGGCGCGGGCTGCTGCTGAACCTGCCCGAGGCGACCGCGTTGATCACGTCCTTCCTGCTGGAGGGCGCCCGGGATGGCCGCTCGGTGGTGGACCTGATGGCGGCCGGCCGGCAGGTGTTGACCCGCGATGATGTGATGGCAGGCGTACCGGAGCTGCTGACCGAGGTGCAGGTCGAGGCGACGTTCCCGGACGGCACCAAGCTGGTCACCGTGCACCAGCCGATCCCATGACACCCGACCCGCTGATCCCGGGCGAGATCATCGTCGGCACGCAGCCGGTGCCGCTGAACGCCGACCGCCCGGCGATCATCGCACTGGTCACGAACATCGGCGACCGGCCGGTGCAGGTCGGCTCGCACTACCACTTCGCGGCGGCCAACCCGGCGCTGGACTTCGACCGGGACGCGGCCTGGGGGCACCGGCTGAACATTCCGGCTGGTACTGCGATCCGGTTCGAGCCGGGCCTGACCCGCGAGGTGTCGCTGGTCCCGCTGGCCGGCCGGCGGGTCGTACCCGGGCTGCGGCTGGGGGGCCGGGCCGAGCTGGACGGTACGGATGAGCGCCCGAAGCCGAGCAACCCGGAGCCGAGCAATGAGTGCTGAGATTGGGCGGGAGCGGTACGCACTGCTGTACGGGCCGACCACCGGCGACCGGATCCGGCTGGCCGACACCGACCTGCTGATCGAGGTCACCGACGATCTGGCGCGTGGCCCGATGGCCGGCGACGAGGCGGTCTTCGGCGGTGGCAAGGTGATCCGTGAGTCGATGGGCCAGGCCACCGCCACCCGGGCCGAAGGCACCCCGGACTTGGTGATCACCGGCGCGGTTGTGCTGGACCACTGGGGCGTGCTCAAGGCGGACGTTGGCATCCGGGACGGTCGGATCGTCGCGCTCGGCAAGGCCGGCAACCCCGACACCATGGCCGGCGTGCATCCGGACCTGGTGATCGGGCCGTCCACCGAGATCCTGGCCGGCAACGGCAAGATCCTCACCGCCGGCACGATTGACTGTCACGTCCACCTGATTTGCCCGCAGCTCGTGGATGAGGCGCTGGCGGCCGGTGTTACCACCCTGATCGGCGGTGGTACCGGCCCGGCCGAGGGCACCAAGGCCACCACCGTCACGCCCGGAAGCTGGCAGCTTGCCCGGATGCTGACCGCGACCGCCGACCTGCCAGTCAACGTGGTGCTGCTGGGCAAGGGCAACACCGTCTCTGAGCCGGCGCTGTGGGAGCAGCTCCGGGCCGGCGCGGCCGGGTTCAAGCTGCACGAGGACTGGGGCTCCACGCCGGCTGCGATCGACGCCTGCCTGCGGGTGTGCGAGGCGGCCGGGGTGCAGGCGGCGCTGCACAGCGACACCCTGAACGAGGCCGGGTACGTCCAAGACACGCTGGCCGCGATCGCCGGCCGGACCATCCACGCCTACCACACCGAGGGCGCCGGCGGCGGCCACGCGCCGGACATCATCACGGTCGCGTCGTACCCCAACGTGCTGCCGTCCTCGACCAACCCGACCCGGCCGTACACGGTGAACACCATCGACGAACACCTGGACATGTTGATGGTCTGTCACCACCTCAATCCGGCGGTGCCGGAGGACCTGGCCTTCGCCGAAAGCCGGATCCGCCCCACCACCATTGCCGCCGAGGACGTGCTGCACGACCTGGGCGCGATCTCGATGATTGGCTCGGACTCCCAGGCGATGGGCCGGATTGGCGAGGTGATGCTGCGGACCTGGCAGACCGCGCACGTGATGAAGCGGCGGCGCGGGGCGCTGCCCGGCGATGGGTCAGCCGACAACCTGCGGGCCCGGCGGTACGTGGCCAAGCACACGATTTGCCCGGCGGTGGCGCACGGGCTGGCGGCGGAGATCGGCTCGGTGACGGTCGGAAAGCTGGCTGACCTGGTGTTGTGGCAGCCGGCGTTCTTTGGGGTACGCCCGGATGTAGTGGTCAAGGGTGGGATGGTCGCCTATGCCGCGATGGGTGATGCGAACGCCTCGATCCCGACCCCGCAGCCGGTGCTGCCCCGGCCGATGTGGGGGGCTGCGCCGCGGGTGGCGGCGGCCACGTCGGTCACGTTCGTCGCGCCGGCTGCGCTGGAGGCGGGGCTGGTCGAGCGGCTGGGGCTGCCGCGGCCGTTGCTGCCGGTGGCTGACGTGCGCGGCTGCGGCAAGGGTGACCTGCCAGAGAACACCGCGCTGCCCCGGATCGAGGTGGACCCGGACACCTTCACGGTACGGATCGACGGCGACGTGGTGGAGCCGGAGCCGGTGGCCGAGCTGCCGATGGCCCAGCGGTACTTCCTGTTCTGACCCGATGTGCGAGGTGCTGCGGCCCGACACCGCTACATGATCACCGAGTCCGAGCAGGTCGCTCGGGCGCTGGACGATGCCGCGAAGCATTGATCCGCCGACTGGGCCAACCGGTCCACGCTCCTGCTGCACCTGCTGGAGGAGGGGCACCGGGCGGTACTCGGCCAGCGCGCCCACGAGTGGCCGCCCGGCGCGAGGCGGTGGTGCGGACTAGCGGGCCCTGACCGGCGTTTTCGGCGAGCGCTACCTGGCTGGGCTGCGGGAGGACTGGCCCGCGTGATTGTCCTGGATGCCAGCGTGCTGATCGCGCACCTCGACGCTACCGACGGCCACCACGACCGCGTCGGTGAGCTGCTGCTGGCCGCAGGCCATGACCAGCACCTGAGGGCCAGCCCGATCACCCTGGCTGAGGTGCTGGGGGGTCCCGCCCGCACCGGACGGGTGGGCCACGTCATGGCGGCCCTGGACCAGCTCCAGGTCCGTGCCGTGACCTTGCCTCCCGACGCCCCACGACGATTGGTCACGCTGCGGGCCACGACCGCCCTCAAACTACCCGACTGCTGCGTGCTGCTGGCTGCCGACCAGGGCGGCCATGCGGTAGCCACCATCGATGACCGCCTCGCCGAGGCTGTCCGCGGCCACGGCCTCGCCGGATGGGACCGTTAGTCTGATCTCGTGCCCGGTTCGGTGCCGGCAGACGGCAACTTCTGCCCACAACTTGCCGCATCGGCACGACAAGTCGCGGAAAGTCTCCCGGCCGGGGAACTTGTCGGCAGACATGGTGAGGATGGCGGGGATGAAGAGCCTGGTGAGGCTGCTGATGCTGGCCGACGCGCGGCTGCCCGCCGGCGGGTACGCGCATTCCGGTGGTATCGAGCCGGCGGTGGCGGCCGGGGTGGTGCGGGACCTAGCCGACCTCGCGGTGTTCCTGCGGGGGCGGCTGCGGACCGCGGGCGCGGTGGCCGCCGGGTTGACCGCGGTGGCCTGCCGAGAGGCAGCGGGGCCCGGCCATGCCGTTCCGGGCCATGCCGTTCCGGGCCATGCCGTTCCGGGCCATGCCGTTCCCGACTATGTTGGTTCCGACCCGGCGGGGTGGGCCTGGCTGGACGCGGAAGCGGATGCCCGGATGCCGTCGCCGGCGCAGCGGGGGGCCTCCCGGCAACAGGGCCGGGCGCTGCTGCGGGCGGCCCGGCTGGCTTGGCCGGGGGCGTACCTGGATGAGCTGGCTGCGACGCCGGGTGGGCCGCACCACCCGATCGTCCTTGGCGTGGTCGCGGCGGCAGCCGGCGCCGAGGCGGGCGGTGCGGCGCAGGTCGCGGCGTACTTGTCGGTATCTGGTCCGGCGGCGGCGGCCGTCCGGCTGTGCGGATTCGACCCGCTGGCTGCCAATGCCGTCCTCGCCGGGTTGGCCGAGGAGATCAGTACGGTCGCCATCGCCGCGACCGGGGCGGCTGAGGCAGGCGAGCTACCCTGTCCGGCTGCGCCGCGGCTGGACGTACTCGCTGAGGCCCACGTTCGAGGGGAGGTGCGGCTGTTTGCCTCGTGACAATGGCTGGGCGATCCGGGACCGGGCGGTCCGGATTGGCGTCGGCGGGCCGGTCGGCAGCGGCAAGACCGCACTGGTGGCGGCGCTGTGCCGGACGCTGCGCGGCGAGCTGAACCTGGCGGTGGTGACCAACGACATCTACACCACCGAGGACGCCGACTTCCTGCGCCGGGCCGGCGTGCTGGCCGCCGAGCGGATCGTCGCGGTGCAGACCGGCTGCTGCCCGCACACCGCGATCCGCGACGACATCACCGCGAACCTGGATGCGGTGGAGGGGTTGGAGGCGGCGTACCCCGGGCTGGACTTGGTGCTGGTGGAAAGTGGTGGCGACAACCTCACCGCCACCTTCAGCTCTGGGCTGGTGGACCGGCAGATCTTCGTGCTGGACGTGGCCGGTGGCGACAAGGTGCCACGCAAGGGTGGGCCGGGGGTGACCCGGGCCGATTTGTTGGTGATCAACAAGATTGACCTGGCGCCGCTGGTGGGCGCCGACTTGGGCGTGATGGAGCGGGACGCGCGGGCGGTGCGCGGCGGGCTGCCGGTGCTGCTGCTGTCGTTGCGGGAGCAGCCGGCTGCGTTGCCGGTGGCCGACTGGGTCCGTAGCTTGCGGTGACGGCGGCCCTGCGGTGAAGGCGCGGGCGGCGGTGGTCGCCGAGGCAGGCCCGGGCGGGCGGACCCGGCTGGCGGTGCTGCGTTCGCAGGCACCGCTGGTGCTGCGGCCGACCGCGACGGCGCTGTATCTCGTGGCAGGGTCGGCCGGGCCGCTGGGTGGGGATGCCCTGGAGCTGTCGGTGACGGTCCGGGCAGGGGCGCGGCTGGTGCTGCGTACGGTAGCGGCCGCGGTGGCGCTGCCGGGTGGCGGGGAGTCGGTGCTGAGCTGGTGCCTGACGGTTGAGGCTGGTGGCTGGCTGGCCGTACTGCCGGAGCCGACCATCGTCGCGGCCGGTGCCCGGCACCACGCCGTCACCCGGGTGCGGGTAGCGGTCGGCGGCGGGCTAGTGCTGCGTGAGGAGGTGCTGCTCGGTCGGTACGGCGAGTCGGGTGGGACGTACCGCGGCAGCATACGGGCCGACGCAGGCGGCGAGCCGTTGCTGCGTTCTGAGCTGGTGCTGGATGGCGCGGATCCGGTCACTGCCGGGCCGGCCTCGGCGGTGGGTGCCCGGGCTACCGGGTCGCTGCTGGTGGTAGATCCGGCCTGGGCTGCGCCCGGGTGCCCGCCGCCCGGGTCGGCCCGCTCGGGGTCGGCCGGCCCGGAGTCGGCCGTCATGCCGCTGGCCGGCCCCGGGCTGCTGGTCAGCGCGGCCGGTCCGGACGCTCGTACCCTGCGGGCTTATCTGGATGCCGAGCTGCTCGCCTGCAACGCGTGGACGCGACACGCCCGTTAACGGGCGTGTCGCGTCCACCAGTTACGACTTACACATGTCGTGGCAGTTCTTGTCCAGGCTGCAGCACAGCGAACAGATCGGACCCTGGTGGAACGGGCAGGAAGCCATGTCCGGACGCTCGAAGCCAGTGGCGCAGACCGTGCAGTTCAGGGTGACCGTGGAGAGCTGCCCATCGACCATGAGCGGCTCGGCCAGGGTGTCCTCGCGGGCGATGTAATACTTGCCCTTGGTCAGCCAGGCCAACACCGGGGAGAGCACGAACGCCAGGGTCAGCGCGATGAACGGCGAGAATGCCTGCGGGTACGGCCCGAACGCGTTGTAGAACGCCAGGATCGATACCACCGAGCCGACTATCATCGAGCCGAACCCGACCGGGTTGACGTTGTACAGGTGGGCTCGCTTGAACTCGATGATCGGCGGCGACAAGCCGAGTGGCTTGTTGACCACCAGGTCGGCCACAATTGCGCCGATCCAGGCGATCGCTACGTTGGAGTAGAAGCCGAGCACGGTGTTCAAGAAGCCAAACACACCGGCCTCCATCAGGATCAGGGCGATCCCAACATTAAGGAAGATCCACACCACCCGGCCGGGGTGGAAGTGCAACACTCGGGAGAAGAAGTTCGACCAGGACAGTGACCCGGAATAGGCGTTCACCACATTGATCTTGATTTGGGACAGTACGACAAAGAAGGTAGCGACCGCGAGGGTACCGGCGCCCAGAAACAGGCCAAAACCGCCCAGGTACTGCTCAATCGGCTCGCCGGCCCGGACCAGCCCCACCTTTTCCGCAACGAAGAACGCCAGGAAAGCGCCACCGAGCTGCTTGGCCGCCCCCAGGATGACCCAGCCAGGACCGGCCGCCAGCACCCCGGCCCACCATTTCTTCGCGTTCGCCGCGGTCTTCTGCGGCATGAACCGCAGGTAGTCGACCTGCTCACCAATCTGCGCGATCAGTGACAGCGCCACCCCCATGCCGAGCCCGAAACCGAGGAAGCTGAACGACGAACCGGTCGGCGAGTTGCCGGCGAAATGTGTCCATTTCGCGAATTGGCCGGGGTCGGCGAACGCGATGTACACGAACGGCGCTACCATCAGGACTAGCCAGACCGGCTGCGTCCAGACCTGCAGTTTCGACAGCGCGGTCATCCCGTACACCACGAACGGGATGATGATCAGCGCTCCGATTAGGTACCCGATCGGCAGTGGGATGTGCAGGCCAGATTGGAGCGCTTGGCCCATGATCGAGCCCTCGAGCGAAAAGAAGATGAAGGTGAAGCTTGCGTACACGATCGAGGTGATCGTCGAGCCAAGGTAGCCGAATCCGGCGGCCCGGGTCAGCAGGTCCATGTCGATGGAGTACTTGGCCGAGTAGTACGAGATCGGGATGCCGGTGAGGAAGATGACCGCGGCGGCGACCAGCACCGCGACCAGCGCGTTCATAAAGCCATGCGTGATGGCGATGGCCCCGCCGATCGCGAAGTCGGCCAGGTACGCGATCCCGCCCAGCGCGGTGGTGGCCACGGTGTACTCGGTCCACCGCCGGAAGGATTTCGGTGCGTACCGTAAGGAGTAGTCCTCAAGCGTCTCGTTGCCGACTAAGCCGCTGTAGTGCCGACCGTCGCCCGGTTCGGCCAAGTCGTTCGCGGCCGGGGTGGTCGACGGGGTAGAAATGTCCTGAGTCATTTCGGTGCCTCCCCGGGGTCGATCGTTCCGGCTCAGCGTCGGAGCAGCACGTGTCAAACAGGTGAGTCCGGGGTCAATCCGAGGTAACGGATTCGGCGTGGCCGCAGACCGGTATCGAGTTGTTCGTCGTCGTACACGGTTTTTGTGGCCCGTAAACGTGTCGGATAGGTTAACTCGGGGTGGCTGCGGCCAGCCCGGCGAGGGCGGCGGTGAAGCAGTCGACCGGCGGGCTGACCAGCCCGGCGCCGACCTGCCCGGTTCCGGCGACCCGGCCGGCGATGCCGGTGTTGATCCGCGGCAGCAGGCCGGTACGCAGGACCGCGGTCACATCGATGCCGGTCGGAGTGCCGCGGAAGTCCAGCGCCGGCAGTGCGTACGCCGGGTTCTCGGCCACCGTGATCTCGTACATCTCGGCCGTGGTGCGCAGCGCGTCGGGCACCGAGCCGCCGACGAACCGGACGATCGCCGGCGCGCCAGCCATCGCGAACCCACCCAGCCCGGCGGTTTCGGTGATCGCCGAGTCGCCGATGTCGGGATTAGCGTCGGCCGAGCCGAAACCGCCGAGGTACAGCCCGACCGGCACCGCAGCCGGGCTGGTAAACCACGCCTCGCCGGTGCCGGCCACCTGAATACCGAAGTCGGTGCCGTTGCGGGCCATCGCGGTGACCACGGTCGAGCCAGCGATACCGGCGGCAGCCTGGGCCTGCAGCTTGGCCGCCGGCATGACCAGGTTGAGGAAGAAGTGATCGTTGCCGCCGATGAACCGGGCCACCTCGGCAAGGTCGGTGGCCGGCAGCCCAGCCCCGGCGAGGTGCGGGAACAGTTCACGCAGCAGCATCAGGGTGCCAGCCCGGTTGCGGTTGTGGCCCTCGTCGCCCATCTGCACCATCTGGCCGATGATCGCCTTGATGTCGATCGGGCCGGTCGGCTGGATCGCTGCGGTCCGGACCGCAGCCTGGAGCGCGGGACCGAGTACGTCCGACATCCAGCGCAGCCGGGCGATCACCTCGGGGGAGTAGGCGCCGTAGCGCAGCACCTTGCCCAGCCCCTCATTCAGCGGGCACCAGCTCGTCCGGTCGTGGACCTCATCGCGCAGCACGAGCAGCCACATCGACGGCGAGACCAGCCCGGCCATCGGCGCCACGCCGCCGCGGGCGTGGCACGACCTGAGTTCCAGCGTGCCGCTGGCCGCCAGCCGCTCGGCGCCTGCCAGGTCGTCGGCCAGGCCCTCCAGCAGGATCGCGCCGGTCAGCGCGCCGCGCAGCGGGCCGCAGGCGCGGTCGTAGCTGATCGGCGGGCCAGCGTGGCAGAACTGGCCGGGCTGGAGGCCGAGCAGCTCGGCGGCCGGTCGAACATCGACCAGGGTGGCGGTTGCGGCCAGCATGCGGCGGGTCGCTTCGATGTTGGCGGTGGTACGGCGCGGGTCGGCGAGTACTCGGACCAGGTCCGTCTCGGTGCCCGGTGGCGGGGGCCGCCAGTCGACCTGGGTGGGTACGGCGGCCTGCGCGGTCAGTGCCTCGGCGAGCAGGCTGGCCCCGGCGGTGACCACCCGCGGCTGGTTGGCCAGCAGGTCGGCCAGCGGCCCGCCGGTCACTGGTCGCCGGCCACGAGCCGTACGGCGTACCGGGTGGCCGCCGCATTGGACCGGAACACCGCGGCGCCTGCCGCGGCGAGCGCGCCGGCTTGCGTACCCAGCCCCTGCGGGTCGTTTCGGGTACCGGTCAGCGAGACCACCACGGGCAGTCCGCGCGCGGTAGCTGCGGCGATCGCGGGGACTAGCTCGGCGGCCGGGTCGGGATGCGCGCCGTAGCCAAGTACCACGTCGAGCAGCACCAGACCGCAGGTCGGGTCCTCGATCTCAGTGGCCAGCCGGGCCAGCCGCAGCGAGCCGTCGATCATCGGATGCGGCCGGCCCCGGGTCAGCGCGTCGTCGCCGAAGTCAATCATGGCGTGGTCGTCGGTACGCAGGTCTGGCGGTAGTGCCCACGCCGACCGCAGCGGGATGTTCGACCGGACCGGGCCGAGCGCCGCGCTGGCGATCAGCATCGCCTCGCCGCACAGCGTCCCCCCGACAAACAACCCCCTTATCCTCCCAACCCCTCCCGCTGCCCCCACCCCTCCCGCCGATCTTGACGTTGTTGTCGTTATTTCCGTCCCGATAGCGACATCTTCGTCAAGATCGGCAGGGGAACGGCCGAGCTGGAGGAGCACCTGCCGTACGGCCGCGGTCAGGTCCGGTGTCCCCGGTGTCCCCGGCCCCGCCCGTACCCCTAGCGTCGATCTTGACGTTGTTGTCGTTATTTCCGTCCCGATAGCGACATCTTTGTCAAGATCGGCGGGAGAGGGGGCGAGGAGGGCGAACACGACGGGGGTGGACAGCCCAGCGGCGTGCGTGCGGACCCGGACCACCACATCCTCGGCCGGCGGCTTGGAAATCACCACGATCAGCTCGGTGGTCGGGTCGGCATCCAGCGCGGTCAGCGCCGCCAGGGTGGACCGGCCGGCCACCGCCGCCGATAAGTCGCGGCCGCCCACCCCCAGGCAGTGCGAGACGCCCACCCCGGCCAGGTCGAGCAGGCTCATCACTTGCTGCGCGCCGGTACCGGAGGCCGAGACCAGGCCGACCGGCCCAGGCCGTACCGCGTTCGCAAAGCCCAGTCCCAGCCCGCTGATTACCGCGGTTCCGCAGTCCGGCCCCATCATCAGCAGCCCGCGCTCGGCGGCCCGGTCCTTGAGCAGCACCTCCTGCTCGACCGGCACGTTGTCGGAGAACAGCAGCACCGAGGCCCCGCCGTCTAGCGCGTCTAGCGCGTCGGCGACGGCGTACCGCCCTGGCGTCGAAATCAGCACCAGGTTGCCGCCCACCCGGCGGACTGCCGAGCCGACGGTACGCGGGACGACCCGTACCGCGTCGGCATCAGCCGCCGGTCCGCCGGACGAACCAGCCAGCTCCGCATCGAGCCGGGCCAGCGCGACCTGCACTGCGGCCGGGTTAGCCGCCGCGACCGCGACGATGAGGTCGTTGGCGCTAACCTCCGCCGGCACCTCGAAACCCATCCCCGCGGCGAGGTCCAGGTTGAGCCCGGTGGCCATCGCGATCAGTATGCCGGTCACCCCGGCCAGGTCGGTCAGCATCCCGCTGAGCTGCATCAGCCGGACCGAGTCATGGTAGCTGCCGCGCCGGACCTCCACTTGCCGCACGGTCATGTCGCAGCCGCCCATGGTCGCGGCGCGGTGGCAGCCACCAGGTATCCCTGCATTGCTACACCTACCCGACTCGGGCTGTCGCCACGGTTACGGCGGTTGCACCACTACAACACACCCATGGCGCCGCCGCGCCGGGTGAGGGGGCAGACTCCAGCATTCCGGTCATCATGCCGTAGTATCCGTCGGTGAAAGGTCCGTCGGATCAAGTCAGCGTAGTCTCAATTGCATCAGATCAGTCAACCGGGTCCAATCGGTACGGAGCCGGCACTTATTGTGCCGGATCTCTACGGCTGCTTGACGCCGGCTCAGTGGTGCCGGCCCCGGACGGTGGGGTCGGTCGACTGCTGCCCACCCGATTCACGAACCCAGCCTGCCATCCGACGTGCGCCCGACCGCTCCCGAGGCTCGCTCTTGGTAGGTATCGGGATCGTGTCGTGGCGTCGTCGGTAGGTGTAGTACTGGGTGTACAGGTAGCTGTTCGGGCCGCCGGGCTTGGCCATATTCAGCATGGTGCCCATCGGGTGCTTGTTCACTTTGGTCAGGGCTTCGACGGCTTGCCGTACCTGATGACGTGTCGTTTTGCCAGCTCGCACGACGAGGAGGGTCGCGTCGGCGAGTGCAGCGGCCTCCGCGCCGTCGGCGACGGGTAGCAACGGCGCGCTGTCGATGATCGTGTAGTCGGCTTTCTCGGCGATTTGCCGTAGCACGGAATGGGTCTGCGTGGCGACGAGGAGTTCGCTGGGGTTCGGGGGGACCGGGCCGGAGGTGATGATGGTGAGGTTCGGTCCGGCGGCTTGGCTGACCTCCTCGACGGTCGCCTTCCCGAGGAGGACCGTGGTGAGGCCGACATCGCCGACGAGCCCCAGGATCGTGGCCAGGTTAGGCTGCCGCAGGTCTGCCTCGACAAGGCACACAGCGAACCCCGCCTCCGCCAGCGCGGCCGAGAGGTTAAGCGCAGTGCTGGTCTTGCCCTCGATCGGCAGGGCGCTGGTCACAGCAATCACCCGCGGTCGCTGGTCGATGTTGAGGAACTGTAGGTTGGTGCGCAACTGCCGGAACGCCTCAGCTCGTGGACCATGGGTGTCGGCGCGGAATGCGACAGGTTCCTGGCTGGCTTGCTTGTCGAATCCCACCACGGCAAGAACTGGAGCTGCCGCCGTCTGCTCTAGGTCATCGGGTGCGGTCACGGAGTTGTCGAGCGCTGTACGCAAGATCGCGATGCCAAAGCCGAGCACAGCTCCCAAGAGCAGCCCGAGAGTGAGATCCAACATGGTTCGTGGGGAGCTGGCCGCAGTGGGCACGGTTGCGGGGCGGGTGACAGTGAGCTTAACCGGCGACTTTCCCGACCCGGAGGTGTCTTCCAGATCGGCTACGACATGGCTGAACTGGGTGGAGACCGCGTTGGCCAGCCTTGCCGCTTGGTCGGGTGAGCGGTCCCGGACCGAGATGTCGATCAAGACGGTACTTACCCGTGCGGACGCACTTATCTGGCTGGCGAGCTGCGCTGGGGTCATTGGTAGGTTGAGGTCGTGAATCACCGGCTCAGTGACCCGAGGACTGGTTGCAATACTGACATAAGATTGTACGCGCGCCTCGGTGAACGTGTTGCCGGCAGCCAGTTGGGCGCTGTCGGTCGCGGATGATGCGGCCACGAAGATCTGTGTGGTGGCCGTGTACTCCTTCGCGCTTGCGAGGACGATGCCGAGGCTGATCGCAAGGCCGAGCACCAGGCCGAGCAGGATCAGCAGCCAGTTTCTAGCACCGATGCGCAGGTACTCCTGAAAGTCCATGTTCCCCCTGTCTTCAACCTCACACCGAAGATCGTAGCTGATCCCGCTCATTCCGGGTGCCAACGGGGGTTGCGGGTTCAGGCCGAAGGTCGCCAACAAAAGGTATTTGTGAGGCGTGGGGCGGTTTAGCAGGATACCGGAGGCTGCGGAGCGGTGCCCGCGAAGGAAGGTCCGGAGGTGAGGAGCTGGCAGCTAGCCCGATAGCGGATAAGCATGTCGCAGTGCTGGGGCAGCGTTATGTCGGTCTGACAATCGCCCTGCGGACGGTGGATGTCGAGTATCGGGGGGTTGGCCTTGACGTAGCCGAGGGTGGGTTGCGGGTCGGTAAGCCCTACGGCGAGGATGTCGCGGATCGGCAGGTACGGGCAGGGTTGTCCGGCGGCCGGTTCATGCCAACCTCGCGGTATGGCGGGCTGGCTTCGATTTCGCCGTGATCACTGTTCCAACACCGCTATGGAAAGGCTTGCCGAGCCTCAGCCTGATCAAAGATCCAGGTCGGAGCCTCGCGCCCTATCTTGCTCGGGTGTGGTGGTGGCGCTTGAGTCCACGACATACCCGGCTTTGATGGAGGCAGGACTGCTACGACCTGACTCATTGAGCGGACGGTCGACATGTCTTGGTCCCAGAGTCGCGGAACTGACGAAGTTGCTGGCGAACACCTGCCGGCACCGCCAGTCCGTCGATCCTCCTACCTGTCGTTGCAGTTAAAGCGGCGCCTCGACCTACCGTGCCGTTCATGGAGCTGGCCAACGGCCTGACCAACCTGACTACGTGGGGCAGCGGATCGGTGTCCTGCCAACAGTCGCGCCCCTGCTACAACAGCCAGCGCAAGGGGGTCAACGGAAGCGCCTCCTTGGGCTAGCCAGGAAGAACCCCAGGATGACCGAGAGCCCGCGGCGGCCAACCTACTGGTCAGCTCGGTGAGGTCTGCACTGTGGGTCCATATACCGGACCGACATGCGCACCATACCCCAGCTTCCCTGGTAGTGTTGACCACGGATACGGTGCAAGGGACGGGCATCACCATCACCGTCGTACTGGCAGACCACGATACCTTCGACTACGGTCTGGTGGCCGAGGCGCGCCTCGTGCTCGACATCCGAACCGGCGCATTCCGGGTGCCCTCGTCCTGTTATGCGGCTGGCTGGTGAAGCGAGAATCTTTCTGAAGTCAACGAGGTCCCCTTGGTAGCCACCCAAGACTTTTATGGTGTTTTGGTGCTGGGTTGTCCCGAGCGCTCTTGTCCATGCGGCCGACGTCATCATCCGCCAGGATGGGTATAACCGTGCGGTCTTATCTGTCTGGACCGCGCCGAGGACCGGGCCGGCACGGTGCTCATCGGGACAACGCAGTGCGCAGCGCGGCCCGGGCCATCGAAGCACCGAACAGATGGCTCGGAGATGTCGGGCCGGTCGCTGCGAATCAAGTTGCGCTGTCCCTGGCACTGGGTCTGTTCGCGGTCGTCACGTCTCGTGCGCTTGGACCCTCCAGCCGAGGCGTTCTTGTCATCTTTGTTACGTTGGCGAGCCTGCTCATGCTGGTCGGGTCGCTGGGCACGAACATAGCAGCACGAGTACGAATGGTGGCACTGGAAGACCCCCTGCTGCTCGCTGACTACCTAGGTCTGGCAGTGGTGCTGTTGCTGGTTCAGGCTCTTGCGTCGGTCGTGGTCGGCGCTTTCATGCTCAGCGCGGCGCACAGCCTCGTTGGTGGGTACCTACTGGTCGTTTTCGCGGTTTATTCAGTACTCAACCTGGCGTGTACGTTCCTACGAGATGGCTTGTACGCGTTCGGTCACAACAACTCGGCGTCCGGCGGCGATGCACTTGCGGCAGGTATCCAGCTGATTGTTTCGCTTGTCCTGTTTGGCATATGGGGAAGCAAGCTCGTGCTCGCTACGGTCGCCCTGATAGTCGGTGCCCTCGGCGAGCTTGTCTACCTGTCTAGGAAATACGTCTGGAAATCGCTGTCGCTAAGACCGTGCTTCCGGCTTAGTGGGTGGCGTACGCAGATCCGTGCCGGCTTGCCCGCCATGGTTGTCAGCATGGGCCAGGCCATGGTGATCCGGTTTGACCGGGTTTTGCTCGGCATCCTCGCGTCAACTGGCCAGGTCGGGGTTTACAGCGTCGCCGCGAGCATGTCCGAGACATTGTGGCTGATACCGGCTAGCATCTCCCAGGTCGTGTTCCATCGAGTGGCCTCGGCGCGGACACCAGTGTATCGCCTACGGAAAATACGAATCCTCAACGTCGCGCTGGCCAGCCTCGGCGCCGGTGTGCTCGCGGTGCTGGCACCGGTGCTCATCCGAGTATTGTTCGGAGAAGCATTCCGCCCGGCCGTCGGGGCAATGCGAGTCTTGCTCATTGCCGGGGTGGCGGTAGCCAGCTACCAGGTCGATGTGAGCTGTGTAAGCGCAGCCAACCGGCTCGGCCGCGCGAGCGGTATCACGTCAGCCGGCTTTGCGGCGGTGCTCATGTTTGATATCGCGCTCATCCCGCACTTTGGCTTCATCGGTGCCGCTTGGGCGAGCGTCGTCGCGTATGGCCTGATGGCGGTGCTCGCTGCCTTGATGGTTGCTCGTATTGGGAGCGCTGAGCGGCACAGTGACCCAGCGGGGGCAGAAACGTCGACCAGCGGTGAGGGCGGCTGATCCAAAGATGGCAGGAGCGGTGTGCGAGACGTGAACATGATCGTTGTCACTCCCTACGGCCCACGTGCTGGAAGTTCCCGAGTACGGATATACGACTGGCTTGCGCGGCAGGAGGAGTCGGTCCAGGTACATAACTACGTCGGCGCTGCAGCAGCGAGCCGCAGTGTCCTTACTCGGCAACCAGGTTCCGTACTCCGCGCGGAAATCAGTCTACGGCAGCTTATCCGGAGCAACATCGACCGGCTCTTGCTGCATCGTGAGGCAACTCCCTTCAGCCGGGGTGGTATCGAGCGCCGGCTCCTCTGTAGTAGCGCGTTCTCAGTCTACGACTTCGACGACGCGTTGCAGTGGGATATGGCTGGCTCCCTCATGCGCCGCGCATTCTCCAAGTGTGCTAAATGTACATCGGCGGTCACTTACGCGGACCGTGTAATTGCCGGGAACGATGTGCTGGCCGAGTGGGCTGGCACCCGAGCGCGGGACGTCGTTGTTATTCCCAGTTGCGTGGAGCCAGCAGAATATGTCCGAAAGTCCAATTTCGATCTTCACGACCCTCCGCGGATCGTGTGGATGGGCAGTTTCTCTACTGAGCGGCACCTGCAGCTCGTCCATCGCCCGCTCCTCGCCCTGCATCGTAGGTTCGGAGTTCGGCTTACCGTGATCAGCAGCGGGAAGGCGTCGCTAGGAGCTTTGGAACCGATGTCCGACCGTTTCCCTTGGAGCGCGGACAGCTACGGTATGGTCTTGTCCGGTGCGGACATAGGGATAGGGCCCCTCGAAGACACCTTATACGCCCGGGGCAAGTGCGCATACAAGTTGTTGCAGTACGGGGCGTCGGGCCTCCCTATGGTGGCAAGCCCGGTCGGCGCCAACGAAGTTGCCCTTCGGCTGCTGGGCGGAACCCCAGCGAATGACACCGGTACGTGGTACGACGGTATCGCGCAGTGCCTCGGAAGCGCGATTTCGGCACGAGCTGCTGCCGGCTGTGCCGCGAGACTCGGGGTGGAGAGGTACTATTCGTTTCAGGCGTGGCACAAAATATGGCGGACGGCGACCGGCCTGGATAACAAGACATGAATTATCTCCCCACAAGCGCGTTGTGGAGTCGCCAGCTAGTGAACCTACAAAGGTAGCGCCCGGCGTGTGTTTCGCTGTTGCAGTAGCGTTACGCTTGCCGGCGCACAGCATTCCTTTACCTGCAGTACGACGGCTCGCAACCGAATTGTCAAACCCTCAGGACGATTAGTCACAGTTCGCGTGACCAACTCCACAATTGCCATACCGATCAGCGCTAGCCCGGCTGCCGCACCATGTCTTGATATCTTTTTCAGATAGCGGACTCTGCTGATCCGGCTCACACAGTAGGAAGCGCCTGACGTGCTCGCCGAGCTAACCCCACCGTAGTGTTTTCCCCATGGTTCAGCAATCAACAGGCAACCGCCTAGAAGACGTGCCCGGGAACATATGTCCACATCCTCGTAGTACAGCTCGAACTGTTCGTCGAACCCGCCAAGCAGGTCGAACGTCCGCGAAGCCATGACTAGCAGTGCGCCGTCTAGCTGGTCAACCTCAAGCTGCTCGACATCGTCCTCAACGCGCATCGCATACGCCCGACTGCCCACGATGCACTTCACGAGTTCGCGGGCAGCCGTGACTCGGGGCCGGGCATTTATACTTCGCTGACGACCATTGTTGACAAGGAGCCCCGCGACCACGACCTGCGGTCCAGCTACTAGCCGAACAGTCAGCTCCGAAAGATGCCTGGTGAGAAAGACGTCTGGATTTACAAAGGCAAGGTAAGCTACCTCGCCAACCTTGGCGGCTCCGAGGTTGCACCCACGAGCAAACCCGATGTTATGTTCAGGCGCATGGTAGCGCAATCTCCCATCCGACTCTGCGCGTTTTGTGATGATGGAGCTACTCAATGCGTCTGCGGAGTTGTCGATGATCATAACAACTGCAACCTTTGGGTCAGCCAGACAACTGTCGACGCATACCAACAACGTCGCTGCCGAGTTGAACGCCACGACGACGACCCCGATAAGCTCATCGGTGAGTTCGTCTGAGCGTTTTTCGCGAATAGGCCCTGGGTCATTGCTGCTCATATCGAGTCTCCTCTTGCCTACCAGACGGCGACCGGTCGCGAACCGAGCGAAATACAATTATGCCGACCACAATCTGAGCCGCTGTGTCAAGTCCAAACAGACGAAAAGTAATCGGCGAAGAAAGAGCAAGCGACAGTAGTAGCGCAGCCAGCCATGCGGCGACCAGTGTTCCTGAGGTCGCCTTACGATGAGCTGCCCCCGTGATTGCTCCAAAAAAGCCGAAGATGAGACCCAGACCGAGTAGTCCATAATCGAGCCAGACATCACCAAATGCGGTGTAGACGTTGTATGGAATCGGTATGCCGACAGGTCCGGTTATTGTGTCCGGTGATCGCACAGATGGGTCGATCACTGCAGCGGCTCGATAGATCAAGTAGATACTTCTGCCATGCTCACCGAGCGCCGGATTGACCTTGTTCGTGGTTGCCGCGGACAGCGCGGAGACTCCGCCGACTTGATAAAGTAGAGGCGCCTCCAAAAAGGTTGGCACCCAGGATGGCTGGAGCTGCGACTGTATGAAGTCTGTCTTGCCGAGCGCGTTTCCAGCTATCCCGAAATATACGACGGAGCCAACGAGAACCGCAATCGCTGGCATCAGAGCAACCCAGCGCCGCCGAACCTTTTGGGTCTGGTCAGTCGGTCTGACGTACAGATAGAATGCGGCGCCTGCGGCGACCACTGCCAAGGTGTTCGTGCGCCCCGGGCTTTGCATTGTTATGAACAGGGTGTAAGGCAATAGTATGTACCAGTATTTGCTCAGACAAAGCGCACCCAGAATTCCCATGCAGACCACTAGCGGCGCCAACGCAAGTAGCAGAACTGGTGCGCCGCCCCCTCGCCCAGAGCCGAGCGTCATAGTGTATCGGATCTGCGTCGGTGTGAGGCTGTCGAAATCCTGCCCAGTGGCGGCGGAGATAGTTCTTTTAAACGAGAGCAGGCCGTAGTACAGTGCGACACACATAACTATGGCGTATAGTGTGAAAGTAGTTTTTTTGATGCGAATCGCTGGGACCGGTCGCTTTGTTGAGCTGCCGGGGGGTCGGAGAAGCTGGGGCGCCACGAACGCGGCCACGCCTACCCCGATGATCGAGGCCGCCGTGTCGTTGACTTTGACAAGATGCCAAGGAAGCGCGGCGCCGAGTCCGAGCAATGTTATCCAGAACAGCAGGAAGACCGGGGCTGGGTGCCGGATTCCCAACCGGAAAAGACAAAAAGCCAAACAGCAGACAAGCACTAGGAGAAGCAGTGCCAACGGCTCGGTCATGACTTTGCGCTAGCGTTGGAGGCGCGATTCTGGGTAGCCGGAGGACTCACGCTGTGCCTCCAGCGCTCACTCCCTGAGGAAATGAGCGCCCGCTTTCGCCAGCTAGGCACTGCGCGAGCATAAAAAGTAGCAGGTAGCCGGGGAAGCAGCGGTCGGTCGGACGGAAACGGGCTTTTGCGTACCACCTGCCTGGTGGGGCTGAGAGGTTCATTGCATCCGATCAACACCATATTATGCGGCCGGCGCCCTTCAGCAGCGAGCGGATTCCAGCCGGTCTCCCTAAGTGTTCGCAACGCCAAGTCGATGTCGAAAACGTGATGATGCATCGCTCGGTACTCAAGGTTTCTCCGGATCCGCTCAGGAAACCCACTTTTTTGGGCGTCGGGGTCTCGGCGGAAGTCGTGCAGCTCAAGCACCTCCGCCGCATGGTACGCGTCGGACTCATCTACGCTGTTTGCCTCGTCGGCAAGTAGGTGGGCTATCGTGGTAATGGGTCTACGTCTATCGAATGTCGCATCGGCGTGGGGTAGTATTAGTATTAGATGGCCGTGCGGGCGACACACGCGGCGCCACTCGCGTAGTGCCGCAACCGGGTTGGCCAAGTGTTCCAGAGTATGCGAGGAGATGACTAGATCATAACGGTTGTCGGTGAATCCCTGGAGATCAACGGCTTCCCGAAGATACTGGATGCCTAGGGGTGTACCGGCGGGAGAGTACGCACCCCCGTCAAGGAGGTTCTGCTCCCATAGAGTGGCACCGGCGAAATTGACGTTATCGAGAGTCTTGACATACGGATAAAGCGGCAGGATGTTCGAATGGGCGAACTTCGCGCTGGGTCCACCGATCTCGAGGGTGGATGCCCCGGTGGCGATAAACCGGGCGTCGACCGCAATACTGAAGGTTCGGTGTAGAAGCCGATCCGCGACCGTCTGGGACAGTCCTGCTACTCCTTGGCGGCGCCAAAGGAGCTTCATTGTTGCCAGGTCCACAAGACTCCTCCGTCGTTGGAACACTACTCCTAAGGTCGAGCAAAGGTGTGCGGCAGGCTAGTCAGAAACCCTTTGAGCTGGGCCCAGACCACGGAGTTGGAGAAGTTTTGCTCGACATACGTGCGGCCGCGGACTCCCATCTCCTGCGCCTCCTGCCGATTCTCGATCAAGCGAGCCATTGCCTCCGTCAAATCCGTCGGGTCCCGTGGTCGTATCAGCAGGCCGGTTAACTCATGCACGACTGAGTCGACAGCTCCTGTTGCCGTCGTGGTGACGACCGGCTTGCCGGCGGCGGCGGCTTCGAGGGGTGCATTCGGGAAACCCTCCCGGTAGGTAGGAAGTGTCAAAGCGTCCATCATATGATAGGAAATCATGGGATCCTCCAACCAACCAGTAAAACGGACCTGCGGCTCGGACCCAAGCTGCCTGCGGATGTCTGCGGGCAGCTTTTTCGAGTCTTCGTCGCCTACTATCAGGAGCCACCCGTCGGCATGTCGCTGTGCGACCTGGTGGAAGGCAGCCGCCAGCTCGCGTATGCCCTTGTCCACCGTGAGGCGGCCTACGAAGCCGAACACGAAGGCGGTGTCTGGGATCCCCAGCTCCCGCCGCGTAGCTGCTGCTCGCCTCGCCGTGTCGGGTGTCGCGGCAAACCTTTCAGTGTCGACCCCGTTGCTGGCACCGCGTCCAAGGACGATCCCACGACTCGTTGCTAGAAGCTTGAGACCGCGTACCCTCGCGAGCAGGCTCGGACTCACCACAATGACCTCGTGAGCCGTATGGGTCGTGACCCATTCGGCCGCCCAGAGCAGGATCCACTTGAGACCCTTGGCGGTCTCGAGCCTCAGCCCACCTAGCATGTAGATGCGCACCGGGACGCCTGATAGCGACGAGGCGAGACTTGCGACCAGCCCCGCCTTTGGCGTGCCCATGAGAACGAGGTGGGGGCGTTCAAGCCGCATCAGGCGAAACAAACGGATGAGTGAGACGACGTCCGCCCATGGCCGGATTTCACGGCGCATGGGGATGCCTACCGCGCGGACCCCTTCCCGCTCGGCAGTGCGTCCCAGCTCCTCACCGGGCGAGGAGACCAGCACGACATCGAAACCGTTCTCGCTCAGGAAACGCAGCTTTCCACGCATAATTGTCCATGCCGTAACCGGCACCGTCGTCACCACCATCAACCGGTGCCTGCCGTCGGCATGCGCTTTAGCACGGCGCAGGCGCCTGGTCCCACCGCGGGCACGGCTGCTCACTCTTGCCGACCGCCTGTCTCCAGGAACCATCTCAGCGTTTGGTCCAGGCCACAGCGGAGTGGCTCGCTTTGGGCCTGCGGAAACAACCGCCGAAGTATGCTGTTGTCGGCCTGCGAGTCGCGCACATCACCCGTGCGGGCCGGTTGCCGGTCGATAGCTACGGTGCGTCCGGATACCTCTTCCAGCAGCGCGATGAGTTCACGCAGGCTGGTCCTGCTACCGAACGCGAGATTGACCGGCCCGCGGTACCAGACCCGATTGGTCACCGCCTCGACGAGCACCTGTGTCACGGAGTTGACGGAGGTGAAATCACGCGTCTGCAAACCATCGCCATGCAAGGGGATCGGCCGGTCGGCCACCAGCGCAGCGGCAAACGCCGGCACCACCGCCGCGTAGACGTGGCCGGCTGACTGCAAGGGCCCATAAACATTGAAGAAGCGGAAGACAAGTGTTTTGAGGTCGAAGACGGCCTGGTAGGCCAGCGCGTATGATTCCGCCGCCAGCTTGCTCGCCGCGTATGGACTCATCGGCGCGACGGCGAGTCCTTCATGCTTGGGCAGCGTTGGATTTGCGCCGTAGACCGACGAAGAGGACGCGACAATGACGTGAGCGTTGTGCTCGCGGGCCGTCTCCAGCACGTTGATCGTGCCCGTGACGTTCACCCGGTTAGTCACGACCGGATCGGCGATTGACCGCGGTACGGAAGCCCGGGCGGCTAGGTGCACGATCGACTGCGCGCCGTGGCAGACCTCATCCAGCAACTCGCGGTCGAGGATCGACCCTTCGTAAAAGGTCACATCCAGGCCGGCCAGGTTCGACTTGTACCCGGTGCTGAGATCATCGAGTACCACGACCTCGCTCGGCTGATCAGCCAGGGCTCGGCAGAGGTTGGCTCCGACAAAGCCAGCTCCACCGGTGATGACAATTTTCATCCCTGATCCTTCAAACCCGATCCATTTGCGAGCACTGCGACTCCTGGCGGGTGTGCCGGCAACGGGCGAGCAACTCTGGCAGGGACGCCCATGACGACGACGCCGGCTTGGACCGGGCGCGTCACGCAAGCCGCTGCGCCCACGGTGCTGTCCGCTCCGACGGTGCGCCCCTGTAGGATGACGGCGGCCGCCCCGATCAGTACTCCAGCGCCAATGTGGCACTCGCCTGACACGGTGGCCGACGGGTTGACCGAGACGAAATCCGCGAGGACAGTGTCGTGCCCAATGGTGGCGCTTGGGTTGAGGTGTACGTGTCGCCCAATGGATACATTGGTCGACACCTGCACACCGGCACAGACGATTGCTCCCTCACCCAGCATCACCCGGGAACCCAGCGTCGCCCGTGGGTGGACCACCTTGGCCGCACGCTGGCCGGCATTCGCCAGCTTGCCGGCGATGACGGCACGCGCGGCCGGTTGGCCGACGGCGATGAGGTAGTCGGCTTGCTGGCCGTGGACCAGCCAGTCGTCAACCCGGCCGAGGTAGCGGACAGATCGAGCGGCGAGCCGTTCGAGGTTCACTGGGCTCGGCGCATCGTCGAGGACGCCGAGCAACCGGTAGCCGGGCGCGGGGCCGGCGGCGTTCGCGGCTTCGACGGCATCGAGGGTCTCCCGGCCGAACCCGCCGGCACCGATGATGAGGAGTGCGGTCGTCATTCCCGTCGTCCAGTGTCGGCGGAGCCGCGGAACTCCGGCATCGTCGCGTGTCCGATCGCCGATACACCGCGCCGCTGCAACACCGCGCATACCGTCGCGGCAATGAGGCGCAGGTCCAAGGCCAGGCAGCGGTGCTCGACGTACTCCACGTCGGCGGCGAGCTTCCCGTCCCAGCTCAGCGCGTTGCGGCCCCGGACCTGCGCCAGACCAGTGATCCCGGGTCGTACGTTATGCCGGCAGCGGTGTTCGGGGCTGTACCGCTGAAGGTACTCAATGAGCAGCGGCCGGGGGCCGACCAGGCTCATGTCACCGCGCAGGACGTTCCATAGGGTCGGCAACTCGTCCAGACTGGTGGCCCGCAGTACCCGCCCGATACGGGTCAGCCGGTCGGCGTCCTGCGTTACTCCGTGACATTGGTCGGACCGCCGCATCGTCCGGAACTTCACCAACTCGAACGGGCGCCCGTGCAGCCCCGGTCGTACCTGGCGGAACAGCACTGGCCAGCCAAGGTCGCAGACCACCACCAAGGCCACCAAGACCTGGACTGGAACGGACAGCACCAGCGCCACCGCAGCGACGGCGAGGTCCATCGTCCGCTTTATCCGGTCGTAGCGGATCGTTGACTCTGGCGTCCTCATGGGTTGGCCTGCAGAAACGACCGGATACCTGCTAGCACCCGATCGAGGTCGGAGGCGCGCAGAGCCGAGCCACTCGGCAGCGTCAACCCAGTCTCGAACAGCCGTTGGGCGGCTCCGGTGATCAGTCCCGGGGCATCGGCGAACACGGGCTGCAAGTGCATTGGCTTCCACAAGGGCCTGGTCTCGATGTTGCCTGCGGCCAGTGCGGCGGCCAGGTCGCTGGCCGTCCAACTGCACTCGGCGGGGTCCACGACGATCGAGGTCAGCCAGCAGTTGTCCGCCGCGTCGTCCGCTCCGCCGAAGATCTGCACACCGCGCACCGGTGCGAACAGTTCGCGGTAGATCTCGCGCAGCCGCCGGCGTCGCGCGATCATCTGTGCCAGTCGCCCCAACTGGGCGCGCCCGATCGCGGCCAGCGGGTTGCTCAGGCGGTAGTTAAAGCCGATCTCGGTGTGCTCGTAGTGAGCGGTCGGTTGGCGGGCCTGCGTCGCGAGATAGCGCACCCGTTCCGCCAGCGCCGGATCTGCAGTGAGCAGCATCCCGCCACCCGCGGTCGTCATCACCTTGTTGCCGTTGAAGGAAAGGGCGGCGGCCCGGCCGCAGGAGCCCGCCGGCCGACCTCCCGAGGACGCGCCGAACGACTCCGCGGCGTCGGTCAGCACGGGCAGGTCATGCTGCTCGGCCACCTTCTCGATCGCGTCGTAGTCGACACATTTGCCCAGCAGATCGACTGGTACGACGACCCGTACCGGTCGCCCGGAGCGACGCAGTTGCCGTAGCGCCTCATCGAGGAGATCGGCGGTCAGGTTGCCCGTTAGCGGATCGCAGTCGACGAAGTAGGGATCAGCACCGGTATAGACCACGGCATTGGCCGTCGCCGCGAAGGTGAAGGTCGGGACGATGACGACATCTGCCGGTCCGACGCCCAGCGACAGCAGCGCGAGGTGCAGCGCGGCAGTACCCGAACTGAGCGCGACGCAGTGCGCGACCCCGGTGTACTCGGCCACCTCGCGTTCGAAGGCGTCGATGTCAGGTCCGACCGGCGCGACCCATCCCGAGCGGAGCGCGTTGCGGACATACCGCTCCTCGCGCCGGCCGACATCCGGTGCCGACAAGTAGACCCGTCGGGTCATGTCGCACCGTGGCCGATGAGCAGCGGGTCAGCGTTGTCGCCGGGATCGACAAGGTGCCTGAGCAGGCGGCGTGCCCAAACCTGATGCCGAAGGTCCTCGGGTCGCACCGGAGGGACGACCACATGGATGATGAGTGGATGTAGCGGCCGTTCGCCTTCTTCCCCGTCGCCCAACAGGTTTTCGTGCAATCTCTCACCTTGGCGCAGACCGGTGAAGACAATCTCGACCGGCTTGCCAGCCGCGGCGATCATCCGCCGCGCCACGTCGACAATCCGTACCGGTTCCCCCATATCCAGTACGAGTGCCTCGCCCGACCGGCCGATGGCTCCGGCTTGGATGACCAATTGGCACGCCTCGGAGACCGTCATGAAGAACCGGGTCACCTGCGGGTGAGTGACGGTGACCGGACCATTTGCCGCTATTTGCGCCCGGAAGGCGTGTACGACCGATCCCCGGCTGCCGAGGACATTGCCGAACCGTACCGACAAGTACGACCCCTCGCCGCGTTCCGCCATCCACGACGTGAGCTGCTCGGCCAGCCGCTTCGAGTATCCAAGCGCGCTGACCGGATTGACCGCCTTGTCGGTGGAAATGTTGACGAAGCAGGTCACCCCGACGTCCGCTGCCGCTTGGAGGACGTTCAAGGTACCAATAACGTTCGTCTTCCATGCCTCCAACGGATAACGCTCCAGCAGTGGGAGGTGCTTAAGTGCGGCGGCATGGAACACCACGTCCGGGTTGAGATCGGCGAAGATCTCCTGAACTGACGACTCATCGCGAATGTCGACCAAGACAATCTGGGGCGAGTCAAGTAGACTCATCCCGTAGATGGATAGTTCGACGGCGTGCAGGGCCGACTCATCCCGATCAAGCATGATCAATGTTTCCGGTGCGAGCTTGTGGATCTGGCGGCACAATTCCGATCCGATGGAGCCGCCCGCCCCGGTCACCAGGACGCGTTTGCCAGTCAAGTAGCTCCCGATAGCGGTGACACCCGTATCAACCGGATCCCGGCCGATCATGTCCGGTACCTTGACCTCGCGCATCGTGCTGAGCGGGAGCTCACCGCCAATGAGCTGGTTCAGCGGGGGCATGACCATGCAGCGCAACCCGGCGTCGGCGGCCACATCACGGATCCCTCGGATCAACGCCGTGTCGGCGTGACCTATTGCCACCACCACGCCGGAGGCGGCGGTGTCCCGCGCCACCACCGGCAGCGCATCGCCGGTGCCGAGCACGCGAATGCCGCTGCTGCGCAGATTGCGCTTGTCCGGGTCGTCATCCAGGAAGCCCACCGGCAGGAAGGGTGACGTCGGATCGTGCAGCATTCGTCGAGCAAGCTGGACACCCACCTCGCCAGCGCCGTAGAGGAGTACGCGTTCGGCTGTCTGCGCAGGTTGGCAGTTGTACTCGATCACCGCTCGGGTGAGATAGCGTGCACCGCAGGTGAGTACCAGCGCGAATGGGCAGGCGAGGGAGGGCAGGCTTCGCGGCACGCCGGTGACTGGAAATGCGATCACGACGGCCGAGCCCAACAAGGACACAGCCAGCACTGATGCCGCCAGCACACACACCTCGTCGAAGCTGCCGGCGGAGACCCGGTTGCGATACAGCCAGCCGGCGTAGCCGACCAGGACCTGCGCCAGTCCGGCGAGGACGGCCAAGCGTCCTACCTGCCACCACGAGACCCGCCCGAGGTCAAAGTCGAACCGGCAGGCGGCGGCCCCCCCGACCGCGAGGATCCAGAGCAGCCCGTCGGCGACCGCTTTGGCCGCACAGCGCGCGGCGCGGGTGCGCAAGACCGCAAGACCGCTTGGGCGCTGCCGGTTGACCGCGAAGATTCGGCGGGGCGACGTACCTGGCCGCACTACGTTCGACAGCGCTGGATGAGCGCCAATGTGGAAGATCGAGTCACGTACCGTCATCACAAACGCGTCCTACTCGGTCGGGAGAAGCTCACAAATCAGACTCTTAGCCTGGCTCGTCATGACCTGATCGAACGTCGCGGTGAGCGTACCCACGGAGGGGTTCTTACTACAAGTAGTTAGTCAAATACTCTAAGTAGCAATTAGCCCGACGAAAAAGGTGGATTAACCGTTTTGAGACGATAGATTCGGTGGGATTGTGCTGGAGCTGAGACCCGCCCTGTGGACGTCCCCTGGGACGATCGCGACCCTATGATGTCTCTGCACTATAGTTACGTTGCGTAACTATCCACTAGACAAGCGTTGAAGCGCTTGCAGCTCGCTACCAGGTAGGGAGGTACTGCGCTGTCTGCTCGCCGCCCCCTTGTTCCTGGCGCGAGCCGGTGGCCAGGGCGCCGGTACGGGACCGGGCGGCTGCGGCGCGATCGTGTCAACGCAGCACTCCAGGCGGCGCTCATCGGCGCCGGTACGGTGACGCTGCTTGCCATCGCCTGGATCCTGATCACCGCAGCCATGGCCCGGCACGAACTAGATCAGACCACGGCCGACATCGGCCGGCTGCGCACTTTGGTCACTGCGGGAGAGGCAGCCGGCGCCCACGGCGAGGTTCTTGCCCTGCAGCGGCACTCGGAGCGGGCGCACGTGCTCACCACCGGACCGGCCTGGTACCTCGCCGCCGCCGTTCCTTTCCTGGGTGATCCCCTGGACACCGTGCGCGGGCTGACCGCAGGTGTCCTCAAACTGAGCGACACAGGCCTACCCGCGCTCGCCGACCTCCCGCACCAGGTCGACCCGCGTACCCTGATCACCGCCGATGGCCGGGTCGACGTTGCCGCGCTGGCCCATGCGGCTCCGGCGCTGCGGGCGGATGAGCAAGCGGTGACGGCAGTGCGGACATCAATTGCCGGGCTCCCGCGCAGCACGTGGCTGTCCGCCGTGGACAATGCGCGGTCGTCCGCTCTCGCGCAACTGAACACTCTGTACAACCTGGTGGCCGGGGCCGAGCGCGCGGCTCAAGTCCTACCGCCGCTGCTCGGCCAGCACGGATCGCGTCGCTACTTCATCGGAATTCAGAACGAAGCGGAATCCCGCGGCACGGGGGGACTTCCCGGCGTGTTCGCGATCGCGGTCGCAACCAACGGCCGCATCAGGCTGACCCACGTCGAAAGCGACAGTGTGTTGTCCGGCGTGTCGACCACGCTGAACTTCGGCGCAGCCTACGAGAATCTTTACGCTGGGGCGGACAGCACCAACTACTATGGAAATAGCAACATCAGCCCGCATTTCCCGTATGCCGCGCAGATCTGGGCGGCGATGTGGCAGCAGAAGAGCGGGGAGCGGGTCGATGGAGCGATTGCCGTGGATCCGACCGCGCTCAGTTACCTGCTGCAGGTGACCGGGCCGGCGACCTTGGCCGATGGCACCAAGGTGAGCGCGCAGAACATCGTCGCACTCACCGAGCAGACCGGGTATGCCCGGTTCGCTGATGATGTCACCCGCAAGCAGTATCTCCGCAGCGTGGGGCAGGCGGTCGGGGCCCGTTTGCTCGACACTCGCTTGCTCGGGGCCCGCTTTCGTGGGGGACACCGGGACCCGACCGCTCTCCTGCGCGCCGCCGCGCGGGCGGCCAGCGAACGCCGCCTGTTGGTCTGGAGTGCGGATCCTGTTCTTGAGGGCATTCTTGAACAGACGGCGGTGGCGGGTACGGTGCCGGCCAGTGCCACGCCGTACAGCGGGCTCGTCGTCGTCAACGCGGCTGGGAACAAGCTCGACTACTACCTGGACCGGTCGCTGCGCTGGCAGCGCAGCGGATGTGGGAGTACGAGGACAGTCACCGTCACGATTGCGCTCACTAATGCCGCGCCGCGCTCCGGCCTGCCCCCTATCGTGACCAGCCGCAACGACCATCCCAGGTACCCGACCAAGCCAGGTGACAACCGGCTGCTGGTGAGCTATTACGCGACGCGTGGCGCCGAGTTGGTCGCCGCCACGCTCGATGGGACGCCGACGACGGTCAGCCCGCAGCAGGAGAACGGACATCCCGTCTACACCCTGACGATCGAGTCTCCGGTGTCGCAGACCAGAACATTGGTCCTGAACCTGCGAGAACCCGCGTCGAACGGTCCGGTCACCGTGCTCCACCAGCCGTTGGTACGACCTTTGCAGGTCAGTGTCAGCGATCGTGGCTGCCAGTAAGCGTTGGGTCGTGGTTCGGTCGCGCGGTTCCTAGCGAGCGCTATTCCCGGCTGCCCAGCAGCGCGAGGGTGATGCGGACGGTCCGGGCGATTTCGGCGGCGCAGGCGCGAGCCGTCTCGATCGGCTGTTGGAACGGGTCGGTGATGTCGTCGTCTTCGGCGGGTCCGGGCTCGTACTGGCCACGCCGCCCTGCCACCGCCGCGACGACATCGGTGGGATAAGCCGCCATGTCGGTCCCGACCAGCGGGGCGCCGAGACGGGCGAACTCGGTCATCGTGAAGGTACGACGCAGCGCGCTCGGCACCGTACCCAGGACTCGGGCGCGGTGCAGGCGGGTCGCGACCAAGATCAGATCAGCTCGGGTGATCATGTCGTCCTCGAGCCAGCGCGCGAGGTGTCCAGAGTCGTCGCCACCCAGTTCGCGGAGCGCCTGGGCAGAAGGCGGGTCCATCGGCAGCCCCTCGAGTGCGGCGATTCCGGCACTTTGTACAGATATGTTTAATCCTGATGCGATCTGGGCGCGAAGGAACCGTTCCGCGATCGGTGAGCGGCACACGTTACCGGTGCACACGTAGAGAACCATGAAGTTCACTCCTGGAGTATCGCTGCCTTCGGCTACTGTAAGCGATAGTCCGGTTACTCTAGGACATCTCGATGGTCGTGGAAGCGTTGAATCGGGGGTGAGGATCCGTGCCGATGATCCGGTTCGGTCAAATGCGGTCGTCACCGGCGCCGACGGGTACGTCGGCCGTCATCTGGTCCCGCTTGCTCCACCGCCGGGCCAGCCAGTCGATCCCGCTGACCGATGCTCGCTGACCGGTGATATCGAGCGCACGTATCGATAGATAGCTACAACAAGGTCAAGGAGTCTGTGACATGAAACGTCGTTGGACCTCCCTCGCAGTGTCTCCAGGTGACCGTCGTTCTTTTCGTATAAGCCCATTTCTCGATATTCTGGCCAAACTTGGGCTAGTTGCGGTACTTGGGTTGATTGCGGCTAACGTGCTCAGCGCTGTCCCGGCGTCAGCCGCAGCCCCTTACCCGCCGGGCGGGGCGGCTCCGTTGTCGGTGAGCACCACCACCCCGGCCCCCGGTCAGACGATCACTGTCTCCGCCGCTGGTTTTGGGGCCAACGAGATAGTCGACCTCGTGCTCCATTCGACGCCGGTCACGCTCGCCTCGCCGCGGGCTGACAGCAACGGTACGTTCAGCGTGCAGGTCACCATCCCATCGGACGTGCGCGGGGTCCACGTGTTGACCGCCACCGGCAGGACCACGGGCAAGACGGTGAGCATCACGCTGACGATCGGTTTCCCGCCCCCGACCGGCGGTGGAGGTGGTCTTCCCAACACCGGTCTGATGGTCTGGGGGTTCGGTATCGTGGCCGCTATCCTGCTGGTGCTCGGCACGGCATTCCTGGTATTCGGACGGCGACGGCGGTCGGGCGCAGCCTGACCTGCTGATCACCGACGAGTTGAGCCCGGCCCGGTAAGGGGAGTGGTCTGCCGGTGGCGTCCGGCATGGCGTGCCGGGCCGGTGCGAATGCTGTCCGGTACGGGAGGATGCCGCCATGACCCCCTGCTCGATCTTGACGAAGATGCTGTGGTTCGGGCCCAAAATACGACAACTTCGTCAAGATCGGCGAGGTGGGGGAAGGGTAAGGAGGGGACTGTGGTTCCGTAATCGGCGAGGCGGTGCGAGGGTGACCACGGCACACACCGTTGAACGGAGGACATCCCCATGCCCACTCGTCGCGCGCACGCCACCTGGATCGGCGGTCTGCAGGACGGCTCCGGTACGGTCAAGCTGGCCAGCTCCGGCGCCGGCACGTACCCAGTCTCCTTCCCCAGCCGGGCGGCCGCGAGCGCCGAGGGAATGACCAGCCCGGAGGAGCTGATCGCCGCCGCGCACTCCTCGTGCTACGCGATGCAGCTCTCCGCCCTGCTCGGCCAGGCCGGCGGCAGCAACCCCACGCTGGAGGTCATCGCCGAGGTGTCGCTCGTCGAGGACCCCGCTGGCGGGTTCCGGATCGATGTGATCGCGCTGACCGTACGCGGCTCGGCTGAGGGCCTGGACCCGGGCGCGTTCCTGCAGGCGGCCGAGGAAGCCAAGGCGACCTGCCCGGTCAGCAAGGCGCTGGCCGGCACTGAGATCACGCTGGACGCGAGTTCGGCCTGAGCCCGCTGGCGGTGCGCCCGACGGCACGGGCGGTCCGGCTTCGACTGACCTGCTCGGCGGCTGCTGATCCGTACCATCCGGTCCGTACTGGCCACCTACCCGTCCCGGCGGTGCGATAGTGGGCCGATGCTGGTACCGATGTCCGTACTGGACTTCCTGGACCGGGCCGAAGCCGCTTACGGCGACCGGATCGGCGTGGTGGACGAGCCGGACCAACCGGTCGCCTCGTGGGGCGAGCTGAGCTACCGGCGGCTGGCCGAGTTGGCCCGCGCTCAAGCCGCCGGGCTGGACCGGCTCGGCATCGGCCCGGGCGAGCGGGTGGCCGTGGTCTCGCCCAACGCGGCCCGGCTGCTGGTCTCCTTCTTCGGGGTCAGTGGGTACGGTCGGGTGCTGGTGCCGGTAAACTTCCGGCTGTCCCTCGCCGAGGTGTCCTACATCGTGGCGCACTCCGGCGCCTCGGTGCTGCTGGTGGACCCCGAGCTGGCGGACGCGTTGGCCGGGGTGAGGTGCCCGCATACCTTCGTCCTCGGCGAGCGGTCCGACGCTGAGCTGTACGCCTTCGGCCAGACCCCGCGCGGCAGCGTTGCGGATGAGAACGCTACCGCCACCATCAACTACACCAGCGGCACCACCGCCCGGCCCAAGGGCGTCCAGCTCACCCACCGCAACTGCTGGCTCAACGCGGTGTTGATGGGCCTGCACCACACCGTGACCGATCGCGACGTGTACTTGCACACGCTGCCGATGTTCCACGCCAACGGCTGGGGGATGCCCTACGCGGTGACCGGGCTGGGCGGCCAGCACATCGTGCTGCGCAAGGTGGACGGCGCGGAGATCCTGCGTCGGATCGAGCGGTACGGCGTGACCCTGCTGTGCGGCGCACCGGCGGTGGTCAACGCGGTGCTGTCGGCGGCGCAGGACTGGCCGGGTGAGGTCCCCGGCGCCGGCCGGGTCCGGATCGTGGTGGCCGGCGCGCCGCCGCCGACCCGGACCGTCGAGCGGGTGGAGACCGAGCTGGGTTGGGAGTTCGCTCAGATTTACGGCCTGACTGAGACCGCGCCGCTGCTGACGGTCAACCGGACCCGGGCGGAGTGGGACGGGCTCCCCTCGGCACAGCGGGCCGAGCTGCTGGGCCGGGCCGGTACCGCTGCGCTGGGTACGTCCCTGCGGACCAGTGCCGACGGTGAGGTGCTGGCTCGCTCCAACGTGGTCCTGGACGGGTACTGGCAGCAGCCGGAGGCGACCGCGGAGGCGCTGGCCGGCGGCTGGTTTCGTACCGGCGATGGCGGCAGCTACACCGACGGGTACCTGACGATCTCCGACCGGAAGAAGGACGTGATCATCACCGGCGGGGAGAACGTGGCGTCGATCGAGGTGGAGGACGTGCTGTTCAGCCACCCGGCGGTGGCCGAGGTGGCAGTGATCGGCGTGCCGGATGAGAAATGGGGCGAGACGGTCAAGGCGCTGGTGGTGCTGGCGGCCGGCCAGACCGCCACCGAAGCCGAGCTGATCGAGCACTGCAAGCAGCGGCTGGCCCGGTACAAGGCGCCGACCTCGGTGGAGTTCCGCGACTCGCTGGTGCGTACCGCGACCGGCAAGCTGCAGAAGTTCAAGTTGCGCGAGCCGTACTGGCAGGGCGTGTCGCGCCAGGTCCACTGACTCTGGAAGTTTGCCGGGAACTTGCTGGATCCGCTCCGCCGTCGGCTCCGGATCGGTGAGGATGGCCGGGTGAAGATTCTGGTCACCGGCGGCGCCGGGTACGTCGGCAGCGTGGTCGTCGCCCGGTTGCTGGCGGCTGGCCACCAGGTGGTGGTGCTGGATGATTTGTCCACCGGCTACCGCGACGCGGTGCCGCCGGGGGCTGACTTCCTCCTGGGGCGCGTGCACGACGCGGGCGCGGTGCTGGACGGCTCGTACGACGGGGTGCTGCATTTCGCGGCCCGCTCGCTGGTTGGGGAGTCAGTGCAGCAGCCGGAGCGGTATTGGGAGAGCAACGTGGTCGGCAGCTTGGCTTTGCTGGCGGCAATGCGGGCCTGCGGGGTGCTGCGGATCGTGATGTCCTCCACCGCTGCCGTCTACGGGATGGCGGACCGGATGCCGATCACCGAGGATGCGCCGACCCGGCCGATCAACCCCTATGGGCACAGCAAGCTGGCGGTGGATCATGCGCTGGCTGGTTATGCGCAGGCGTACGGGTTGGCTGCGGTCAGCCTGCGGTACTTCAATGTGGCCGGCGGGTACCTGGGCTTTGGAGAGCGGCACGATCCGGAGACGCACTTGGTCCCGAACCTGCTGCGGGCCGCGGCTGCGGCCGGTGAACCGGTGTCGCTGTTCGGTACGGACTACCCGACGCCGGACGGCACTGCGGTACGAGACTATATACATGTGGTCGACTTGGCCGACGCGCACTTGCTGGCGCTGGACGCCGCGGTGCCCGCCCGGCATGTGGTCTACAACCTGGGCAGCGGGCGGGGATACTCGGTCCGGCAGGTACTGGCCGTGGTGCGGGAGGTCACCGGGCAGCCGATCCCGGTGGTCGAGCTGCCGCGCCGGGCCGGCGACCCGCCGGTGCTGATCGCCTCCCACGAGCGGATCACCGCCGAGCTGGGTTGGCGCCCGGTGCGCGACCTGACCGAGATGATCGCCGACGCGTGGAGCCTGGTCAGCGTCCCTCCTGACCGCGTCCCTTCTCACCACGTCACCACCAGCATCCTGAACGCCACCTGACCTGACGCCGCATAGCGACGATGCCTGGTCTGAGAGCCGCTCGGGATAGTAGCTCAGCCGGTTTAGAGCAATGGACTCATCCTCGACTGGCTTGAGGTGAGTGGTTGCCCCCTACGACCGAAGATGTGGACCGTCCGGCCGCCCGGATGGTCCTCCTCCTCGGCCGCATGAGTCGTTACGTTGGCCACGACGATTAGTAGGAGGTCTGATGATTAACAGGAGGGCCCAATGACCAGCCATCAGTGGGACAAGTACGAGCGGGACGAGGACGACGTGAACTACACGGGTAGCGGGTCGGAGTATTTGGCCAGGCGGTATGACGAGTGGGATCACGACACCGCGCCCCAACATGACGACCTCGTGTCCTTCGCAGAAGATTGCCCGACCGCCGGGTGGACCTACCAGGGCTTTGGGACCGGCGGGCACGTGCTGGCATGGAGCGGTTACGTATGCTGGGGGGAAGAGGAGGCCGCTTTGTCCACGGTCCGGTTCCACGTCCACTCGAGTGGGCCAGGGAACTGGGATTTCGGCAGCATGTGGGTCGAGGACTGGCCCGACTACAGCATCTCGATCAACGGCCAAGTGAACAACCGCGACAACCTCACGAGGGTGATCGAGGACCACCGGAGCAGCATGGGCATCTAGTTTCGCCCGGTGCTGGGGACCCCACTGTCGGCAGCGCTACGCCCGGGTCGACGGGGCGGGGGCGGGAACGAGTCGCGGCTGGCGTTCGAGGAGTAAGTTGTAGATCCTGCTGAGCCGGCTGGCCGTGGTGGCCCGCCCAGCATTCCAGGCCACCCACGCACTGACGATGCGCCACGGCGAGCGGGGCCCCGGTACCGTTCTCGCTGGCTACCGCCTTGGCGACCCCACCCCGCCACCTAACCCAGCACGCCCCACCGGCGATGCCTTAGCCTAAGACTCGCTCGGGGCGGTAGCTCAGCCGGTTAGAGCAGTGGACTCATAATCCATCGGTCGCGGGTTCGATCCCCGCCCGCCCCACCTGCTGGTTCAGTTAGTCGATCATCAGGGCGTGGAGCTATCCGTGGAGCCAGAGGTTACGTTTGACTCCATGGCGTCAGCCGCTGGCCGGCGTAAGCGGTCCCGAGGCGAGATCGAGCGCCTGCCGAGCGGCACCCTCCCGCGTGTGTACGCCGGTGTTGACCCGGTCAGTGGCAAGCGGCCCTACCTGACCGAGTCGGTACCTGCTGGCCCGGTGCCCAGGCCGCCGCCAAGAAGGCCAGGACCCGGCTGCTCAACCAGGTAGACGAGCGTCGCAATCCGCGGACGAAGACCACCGTCGACTATCTTCTCGACCGCTGGCTCGACGTGCTCGACGTCGAGGAGACCACCCGCCGCGGGTACCTCAGTTACATCGACAAGCACATCCGCCCGATGCTCGGTGGGCTGCAGGTCGCTCGCTTGGACGCCGAGACGCTGGACTCCTTCTACGCTGCGCAGGTGCCGGGCCAGGTGCAACGGCCGGAGATACGTCGACCACCGCACGAGCCGGCCGCACGAGTGCGACGCCCGCTGTCACGTACACACCTGTATGCCGCTATCGAGTTCCAGCATTTGACCTTGACCCCGTAGCACGGACACCTCAGGTTGAGTGTCCGTGCTACGGGCCAAGCTCACGTCGAACCAGACCTCACCGGTGAACAGTTCGGCCGGCCCCTTGGCCGAGGGCTTCTTCGCAGGATTCCATTGTGCTTCTCCTGAATTGTTGAGTGCTCAGCCGGGTTGCGTGGCGCTGTCCCGCGCCTCGGCGTTGTGTCAGCCATCGGGTGATGTTCGGTGCGATGGGCGGGTGCGGCGGAGCTGGAGGGTCGGCGATCCGATGGCTGAGTCAGCGTTCGAGTATTCGCAGCCCTGCTTCGTTGTGTGTCTCGCCTGCGGCTGGGGTGAGGTTGTTGAGCTTGTCGACCTGCTCGGCGGTCAGTTCGACGCTGTCGGCGGCGGTGTTCTCCTCGACACGCGAGACCCGCTTGGTGCCGGGGATCGGGGCGATGCTCTCGCCCTGGGCCAGCAGCCAGGCCAACGCGATCTGCGCGGATGTGGCGCCGACCTCGGCGGCGATGGCTTCGACCTCGTCGACGATGCGCAGGTTGCGCTGGAAGTTCTCAGCGGTGAAGCGCGGGTTGTTCGTGCGCCAGGTGTCGTCGAAGTCATCCATCGAGCGGATCGTGCCGGTGAGGAAGCCGTGGCCTAGCGGCGAGTAGGGCACGAAGCCGATGTGCAACTCACGCAACAGCGGCAGCACCTGTGCCTCCGGGTTCCGCGTCCACAGGGAGTACTCGGACTGCAGGGCGGTGATCGGGTAGCCGGCGTGGGCGCGGCGGATCGTGTCGGGTCCGGCCTCAGACAGCCCGATGTGGCGGACCTTGCCCTCGGCGACCAGTTCGGCGAGGGCGCCGACGGTGTCCTCGATCGGCGTGTTCGGGTCGACCCGGTGCTGGTAGTACAAATCGATGTGGTCGGTGCCCAGGCGCGTCAACGAGCCGTCGACCGCGATGCGGATGTTCGTCGGGCTGCTGTCCAGGTGTCCCGGGCCCCCGCCCGAGTGCGAGATCCAGCCGAACTTCGTCGCCAGCACGACCTCATCGCGGTGGCCCTTGATGGCTCTGCCGACGAGTTCCTCGTTGGTGTAGGGCCCGTAGATCTCGGCGGTGTCCAGGAGGGTGACGCCCAACTCGATCGCGCGGTGGATGGTGCGGATCGACTCGGCGTCGTCCATGCCGACCGTACCGTAGACGCCGGACATCGTCATCGTGCCAAGACCGATGCGGGAGACGTCCAGGTTCCCCAGCTTGATGTGCTTCATGTCGCGGTCCGTTCCTGTTTCTTGTGCCGCAATTTCGGTGTATGCGTTATGCGCTGCGCGCGAGGACAAGGTGCCGATGGGGCTGGGGGTGATCCACCTGCCGTGTCGCTTCTCGGATCAGACGGCGCTGATGCGCAGCAGCGACTTGATCGCGCGACGCTGGTCCATCGCGGCGTATGCCTCCGCCACACCGTCAAGATCGGTCGCGAAGTCCAGGACCCGGCCCGGATTGATGCTGCCGGCGAGGACATCGTCAAGCAACCCGGGGAGATAGGCGCGGACCGGAGCGGGGCCGCCGAGTACGCCGATGTTGCGGCCGAACATCTGCATCACCGGCAATTCGACGCCATGGGGTAGTCCGACGTAGCCGACCATCGAGCCCGGTCGCGCAATCGACAGCGCGGTCTGCATTGCCTGCCCGGTACCCACACACTCCAGCGCCGCGTCAACGCCGACGCCGCCGGTGAGCTCCAGTACGGCCGCGGTCGCCTCGTCGCCGCGCCCGTCGACGATGTCGGTGGCACCGAACGTACGGGCGATCTCCTGGCGGGACGTGTGCCGGCTGAGCGCGATGATCCGTTCGGCCCCGAGGCGCTGGGCGGCCAGGACGCCACACAGTCCGACCGCGCCGTCGCCGACCACAGCGACCGTGGCGCCGCTTGTGACCCGCGCGCAGACCGCCGCGTGGTGGCCGGTGCCCATGACGTCCGACAGCGTCAGCAGCGACGCCATCATCTCGTCGGAGTGTCCTGAACCGGGCACCCGGACGAGCGTGCCGTCGGCCAACGGCACACGCACCGCTTGCCCTTGACCGCCGTCGCCATTGCCGACGGGGATGAAACCGCCGCTCGGGCACGCGGTCGTGATTCCGTGCCGGCAGTGCGGGCAGGTGCCGTCGCTGTAGGCGAACGGCGCGATGACAAGGTCACCTTTCGCGACGGTGCGCACGTCGGGCCCGACGTCGTCGACGATGCCGATGAACTCGTGGCCAATCGGGCCTGGCTCGTAGGGTGTGTCGCCGCGGTAGTACCACAGGTCCGAGCCACAGACGCAGGCCAGCGCGACCCGCACGACCGCATCGGTGGTTTCGACGATCGCGGCGTCAGGCCGCTCGCCGACGGTGATCGAACCGGGTTCGTTGAAGATCGCTGCACGCATGATTTCTCCAGAAGTGCAAGAGTGACGGAATCGGTGAGTAGAACGAGTTAGTGGGTGATGACCGGGTGATGGCGGGAGCGCCGTCGTACTCGTCAAACGACACGTTCTTGGCGGAACCGATGCAGAGCAGGGCACCGCGGACGGTGGTGCCGATGGCTAGCAGGTCGTCGTGATGCTGATCGAATCTCACGTTGCCGGCCGAGCTCGCCGCAGCCGCTACACCGGCCTCGGGCTCGCAGATGTCGATACGTGCGGCGCGCCGGACGGCTCTGTCGGCGGCCACGATGAGCGCGAGGACTGCGATCACGCACAGCACGAGCAGGGCGCTGCCGGTGACCAGCGCGGTGTTGACGCGGGCGGTCAGTACAGCGGCGGCTGAGTGTAGGGCGCTCCCGGCGGCCGCCGAGGCGGCGACCAGGGTGCCCAGGCCGAGCGCCATCCCGAGCTGGTGGAAGGCGTTCACCAGCCCGGAGGCGGCTCCCGGGTCCTGCGTGCCGACACCGGCGATGCCCGCCGAGGTCATCGGCGCGAAGGCTAAGCCCTGGCCGGCGCCGATCAGGACCATAGGCAGCGCCACCGCGGCCCAGTACGAGCTGGACACCTGCACGCGACTGAGCCACGCCATGCCGATCAGGGTGAGGACCACGCCGGCGGCCAGCGGGGTTGCCTGGCCCAGGCGCGCGGTCACCCGAGGGATAATCATCGCGACCGCAAAGTTAACCACCGTCATCGGCAGGAACGCCACAACGGTCTGGAAAGCGCTGAAGCCGAGTACGCCCTGCATGAACTGGGTGGAGAAGTAGAAGATCCCAATCATCGTGCCCAGATAGAGCAGCCGGGTCAGATACGCACCGACCCGCGGGCGGCTGCCGAACAGCCGCAACGGCATGATCGGCTGCTGCGCTCGACGCTCACCGATGACCAGCGCCACCAATAACACGACACCCAGCACGAGTGCGGCCACGGTGGCCGGGGCACCCCACCCCGAGTCGGCCGAGTGGATGATGCCGAATACCAGCGCGCCCACACCGAACGTCGCACTGACCGCACCGACCAGGGCGAAACGTCCTGGGCGGCGGGCAGTCTCCGGAAGGTAGCGCGGGGCGAGAAGCATCATCACGGCGCCGACCGGCACGTTGATGAAGAAGCCCGCGCGACAGGACACCCAGCTCGCCAGTGCACCACCGATCACCATGCCCAGGCTCGCGCCGATACCAGCGGTCGCGCCGTACAACGCGACAGCCTTCGAGCGTGCGCGGCCCTCCGGGAAGCTGGCGGTCAGCAGCGACAACGACGACGGCGCGACGATCGCGACACCGATTCCCTGCAGGCCACGGGCGGTGATCAGCCACCAGCCGGTGGGTGCCGTACCGACCAGCAGCGAGGCCACCGCGAAGATCGCCAGACCGGACACGAACACCCGGCGTCGACCCAGCAGGTCGCCGGCTCGGGAACCGAGCAGCAGCAGGCCCCCGAAGACCAAGGTGTAAGCGTCCTGCACCCAGGGCAGCCCGGTCGCGGAGTAGCCTCTCGCCGTGTGGATCTTCGGCAACGCGGTGAAGATGATCGAGTTGTCCAGCAGGATCATGAAGTAGCTGATCAGGATGATCGCCAGGACCGCCGTGGAGCCGGCGCGGCGGGCGATTGGTTCAGGCATTATGGTCACGGTTTGAGTAAACAAGCACCAACACACCTGCGGGAGTCACTGCTCTTCCAGGTAACGGCAGTGCCCCCATAGCGCGGACCGGCCGCCTACCGTGGACGGCATGGACAACCGAGCGCAGAGCCGCAATTTTCTGTCGTCGCGCAGAGCACGCATCACCCCGAGTAGGCGGCCCTGCCCGCCTACGACGACAACTGTCGGATCAAGGGCCTGCGGCGCGAAGAGGTTGCCCTACTCGCGGGAGTGAGCATCGACTACTAGGTGCGGATGGAACGCGGCAACCTGGCCGGCGCCTCCGACAGCGTGCTCGACGGCGTTGCCCGCGCCCTGCAACTGGACGACGCCGAGTGCACCCACCTGTTCGACCTGGCCCGCGCCACCGAACCGGCACCCGCCCGGCAGCGCCGGACAACACCGGCAACCGTGGCCGCCAGCGTCCAGCAGGTGCTCGACGCCATCACCGACGCACCGGCCTGGGTGCGCAACGCCCGACACGACATGCTCGCCGCCAACCGGATGGCCCGCGCCCTCTACGCGCCGTTGCTCGCCGACCCATGCCGCCCAACCAACAACGCCCGATTCGTCTACCTCGACCCAGCATCACACGACTTCTTCACCGACTGGGAACGGGCCGCCGACGACATCGCCGCGATGCTCCGCTCCGAAGCCGGTCGCAACTCCCACGACAAGCGGCTAACCGAGCTTGTCGGTGAACTGTCCACCCGCAGCGAGGACTTCCGCATCTGCTGGGCCGCACACAACGTGCGCTTTCACCGCAACGGGGTCAAGAAGCTGCACCACCCGGTTGCCGGCGACCTAACGCTGAACTTTGAAGCGGTGGAGCTGCCTGCCCACGCCGGCCTGACCATGCTCGTTTACCCCGTCCCGAAGGCAGCCCAACCGCCGATGGTCTCAAACTCCTGGCTAGTTGGACAGCAACCGCCGAACAAGCTAGCGCGTCCTGACCAGCGGATCGTTCGGCACTGATGATCGACACCAGCATCCGGAGCGGGCTGCGCCGATCTGCCTGTACGTCGCTGTGTCGGGGCCCGGTAGTCAGGACGGCGTCCGTCATCAAGCTGACCATGCCCACGCCAGGCGTGTCGGATTCGACCGATAGGCATACCCAGCCGGAGGCAAGGTTGAGGATGGAAGACGCCGGATGCCGACCGGTTGGATCACAATCTCCGGCCCTCGATGAGGACCAAAGAGTTCGGGTTGTGCCACGTAGGCCACCACGGCGTTGAGCTGGGGCGTTGGTAGCTGGGTCATGCTGTTGCGGATGAACTACCGTCGTGTGCATGGACGACAGTCGTCGGAGTAGCGCGTACCAGCCGATGACCTTGCTACGGTTGGCGGGCCTGCTCATCGGTTCTGATGAGTAGCGGCGGTGGCGGTTGGTCGCGGAGTTCCTAGAGGAGTATCGCTGGGAGTCACCAAACTCGCGGTGTGAGCTGTTGGCGGCGGAGCCGAGCGGTATTGGTGACGAACGGTGGGATGTGTTCTTGGCCGCGCTTGCTGAACACCTCGCGGTCCGGGATGGCCGTGGCGCACCGCCATGGGTTGAGTCAAGGTCGTTGCGCCGGATCTGGTTTCCGTTTAACACCCGTGCGGCGCGGGTAGACGCGTTGGTGCATGCCCCGGCGGCGTTTCGGCGGCGAGGATTTACGTGGCGCCCCAGGAGTTGGAGGTCGCATGAGTGCCGGCCACCCGCTGCTGGATCGGACGGCGATCGGAGTTGCCTTCCGGTGGCCGCTAAGCCGTCAGTGTCACCGACCACTAGGACAGGACGGTCGGCCTCCGCCGCTACCTTGAGTCGGTGTCCCGCGGGGAGAAGCGACGCATGTGCAGACATTCCCCCATAATCCATCGGTCGCGGGTGCGGTCCCCGCCCGTCCCACTACCCGACCAGGCATGATGGTGAATACAAGATCATTCCTGTGTCCTGTCAATGGCCGTGTTTTGAGCTGGGGCTAGCCTTTTTGGGGCAGTACCTGGTTGACCATTGTTTGGCCATTCGCGGGCTGAGGATCGCCTCGGTCGTACCGACGAGGAGTGGGCATGTGGTTACGGGAACGGGTCGGGCTGCGGTTTCCGGTGACCACGGCGGTGGTGTTCGCCGTGACCGCTGCGACCAACGCCGTACAGTTCGCCGTCTCGGGGATGCTGCCAGCATGGCAGCGCACGCCGGCAGGGTTGCATGGCCAGTGGTGGCGGACCGCGACGTCGCTGTTCGTTCAAGACGGCGGCGTGTTTGGCGCCGTGGTCAACCTGGGGTTCCTGCTGGTGCTCGGCACGCTCGCCGAGCAGATCCTTCGGCCGGGCGGCTGGCTGGGGTGCTACTTCGGCGCAGGACTGGTCGGGGAGCTGGCCGGGTATGCCTGGCAACCGGATGGCGGCGGCAACTCGGTGGCGGTCTGCGGGCTCGCCGGGGCGTTGGTCGTGGCACTGCTGCGCGGGGCACGGCTGCCGGCGACTACTCCGGTGCCGGTCTTGTACTGGTGCGGCGTGCTGCTGGCGACGATCACCTACCCGCTGGTCGCGGTCGGATTGGCAGCGGGCATGCTGTGCCAGGTTGGGCTGGCGCGCGGCCTGCCGGTCAACCGGCCCGCGGCCCTCGCCGCGGTCGCCGCTGGGCTAGTGCTGGCGGCGGCCCGCAACATACACGGCGCCGCCCTGCTGGCCGGCATCGCGCTGGGCGTCGCCGCAGTCCCGCGGCCCCATCGAAGTCCCGAGTAGGGTGGACGAGACGGTCATAGCATATATCGAGGATGTGCTGTGGATCGCCATGAGCTATCTGGCAACCTGGACAGGCAGGCCAAGAGAAGGCATTGAGCATGCCCTCGCGGTCCACGGCTGGGCCATGCAACAACCCACCGGCACCTGCAAGCGTACGCGCATGACCTCGCCGCTCGCGTCTACGCCGCCTACGGTCTGTACGATAAATGCATGAGCGAGTTTCGATCGCGCTCACGTCTGCCTGGCCGGGCCGAATGGGGAGCCTGGTCGTACCCGCTTCTACTACGACGGGGCAGACGACCACTGCGGGCAAGCGTTCCTGGCCGGCATCCGCGGTCGCTGCCTCCGCCGGCTCGGACAGATCCGTGACGCCGTGCAGGTGACCGAAGCGTCGCTCCCCTGCTCGATCCCTCCTACGTCCGCAACGTCGCCATTCGCACTGTTGAACTCGGCTCCTGCTACACCAAGCTGGGGGAGATCGACCACGCGGTCAGGCGCGTGGGTGACGCCGGTGTTCTCGCCGCCCGCAATAGTTCGGGCCGGCTCATGAGCCAAGTCCTTGCCGCCCGGGCCGGCCTGACCCAATGGCGGCAGCCACCAGCAGTCCGCAAGCTGGACGAACATCTGGCCGTCTGCCAGATCGCTCCGCCCTCGCTTGGTCCCTCCGGCCAGGGCGAAGATACATAGGTACCGGGGAACGCAGGAGCGGGCGGGTGTACCTTCCGACCTTCAACGGAGCACCAGCCCAGTGGTGGTAGTTCACTGCCGGGATCACGGCCAGTCCGCGTACTGGAGTAAGCCGATGTCTGCGCCGACACGCACCGAGGACGGGCTATGGTGCCGGCGACGAGCGGTGGGACGTGTTCCTTGGCCGCGCTTACTGAACACCTCGCGGCTCGGGACGGCCGTGGGGTGCTGTCATGGCTGAGCCGAGGCCGTTGCGGGCGCCGGTTGGGGTTTCCGTTCAGCACCCGTGCGGCGCGGGTGGGCGCGCTGGTACACGTTTTGGTGGCGTCCGCCGAACACCTGCTTGCGATGGATGTGCCCGCAGGCTGGCGTCAAACGCTGAAACATCGGCCTATCTGGTCAAGCACCCTCTACTGACGACCATCGAGGAGGCGCTGGCATGGTGCGCGAAGAGGTTTCGACGCGGGCACGCATGGGCATGAAGACCTGTCCGGCGACCGCTGAGCCAGTCAGTGGGGTAAATCAGGCTACCGAGACGTCCCTTCCGTATCGAACGTATCGGCCAGCCTGTGAGGTGCGAAGTGGATCATATCCCCACGTTGCGTAGCCTAGCTTCGGAATTACAATGCTGTAGTTTCGGTCATTGAGCCTTTGGATCCGTTCGGGGTCTATGTGTCAGTAGGGCTCTTGTGGCACGATACCAGAGGATCAGCTTCTTACGGTGGGGGCAGGCCTATGGATGTTGGTACGCACCCGGCTGGCCGGCCGCCACTGGTTAAGGACACCAGCACAACAGTCCGCGCCGCAGGCGAGTCCGATGACCATTCGTGGCTGGTGGAAGATGATAACTGGTGTATCGAACCAGGCGGTACGGCGCCAGTGATCTGGGGGACGGCTGAATCGGCCGGCCGGAGTCAGGGGGAGGCGTCGGCCAGCATCAGCGATGTTGCAGATGCCACCAACGGCCTAACCTATGTGCCTGCCCATCCTGGCCAACATGGCCAGCAGCGGACAGTCCGGTTTGAGTTGCGGGCGACCGGCGGGGGTGAGCGAGTTTGTGCGGCTTTCTCCAGCCGTGGACGGCTGGTGGCAGCCCTAGGCGCGGCGCAGCCCTGGCTGGCTCTTCCTGTGGATACCTTGCGATTGATCATGGCGGCCGCCGGGATCGCCACCATCTACCTCGACCCCGATGTTCCGGCGGAAGCACCACGATGGGGATCGGCAGACCTCGAGCGGTTGGCGGGAGCGCGACATGGGTGATGGCTTCCAGGTGGTGCTCGACGACCTGAGCAGCATGGCCACAACATTTGCCCGCGAGGCCGGGATCTACGCGCAGATCAAGCCTCGCATCACACCACCGGTCGCTGACGCCGGTGACGACACGCTCAACCACATCATCAAGGTAGTTATGGAGTGCCTCGATGTCCTGCACACCAAGATGACCGAAGGCATCGATGAGCATGCAACGCTGCTCCGGAAGGCGCATGACAGCTACCAGCGCCATGATCTCGATAACCGGGCACTCTTCGACGACCTGATGCCGGAATAGAAGGCTGACACGGCATGGTAGGCCAGAGCTGGGTAGGTGGCGATATCACGGGGCTAGCGGCGATGGGTATCACCATGCGAAGCGCCCCAGACCAGCTGAGCGAGGTCGTTAAGGCCCTCAGTGACAAGGTTGACAGCCTGGTTGGAGCGACCGGTTGGTCCGGTGATGCAGCCAGCCAGTTCGACAGGCGGTGGACCACCGACTCGATCACGGCCGGTTCCCTGGCCGTGATGGTTGACGGTGTGGGTGCGGTTCTTAGTGACTTGGCGGATAACCTACGTGCCGTCGAAATGACACTCTACAAAGCCGCCTATCAGGCCCAGCAGCAAGGCGTTCCAATTGGCCCTGATGGCCGACCACCGACGCTTGCGGCGTCGACGCCAGCATCCCCCCAGGTGCAGGCTAGGCTCGATGCTCTGCAGGCTTATGTCGTGGACTACAACGTCGCCTTGCACTTGGCGCAGGGCTTTCGACTCAATGCCGCCAGCAGGCTGTCAGCCATTTACGACCAGATCAGCTACCAGCCGGGCCGGCAGAATACGCCCGATCAATGGGTCACTATCGGTGACTATCTTCGTGGGCTGTACGTCATCCCGGACGAACTGAACCGGACGGCAGTCACCAGGCTGCCGCAGCAGATCGAAGACTTGCAGGACCGGATGCGCGAGGCTCGTCGGGCGCTCCGTCAAGCGAAGGCCGACTATGCGGCCAAGGGGTTGAAGCTACCCAGCAACTCGCCAGCCGCACTGGAACACAACCAGGTTGCCAGCGAGCTACGGGACTTGCGGTCGCGTCTTGCCAGCGCGGAGTCTGGTGAGGGCAATCTGCCGTTCAGCCGGGCGCTCAACGCCAGGCTCGCCGACATCGCCAGGGAGATCCCGGAGTTTGACCGGCTGACCTCGGGTCTTCCCAAGTTCCTGGATTTCGTCAAGGAGATCCCGCTAGTCGAGGGGTTAGCGGCCGGTGTGGCCACCGACCTACAAGCCAAGGATGACATGGGAAAGGGCTGGTCACCGTCGCGCGCCTGGCTTGCTGATGGTGGAGCTGGTGCTGCCGGATTTATTGCTGGCTTGGGTACCCTTGCGGCTATTCCCGCAGCGCCGGTCGAAGTGCCTGTTGCAGCGGTCCTAGTCATTAGCGGGAGCGTGGCGGCCGGGATTGGTGATTTCGTCTATCAAGGGTTCCATGAGCATTGGACGGAGGATATCCACCACCACGGTGTGGTGGGTGGTGTGCTGACCGGCGGGGGTCATATGTTCAAATCAACTGAGAAGGAAATGGCTAATATGGCGGATAATGTTGGACATGCTGCTCACTCGCTATGGCATGGGCTGTTCGGCTAGTCCGTGTACTGGAGTAAACCGATGTCTGCGCCGACACGCACCGAGGACGGGCTACCCATCGAGCGCCTGCCCTGGCTGGGGCGGTCCTGGTACAAACGCGGCCCAAGTTACTGGCTACGTCGTGTCACGGCGGTGTTGCTCTTTGCCGTCGGGTTGGCGGTCGCCGGCCTCTGGGCGTACGGCTTCGGTTCGTACATTGTCACTGATCGCGGCTTGCCCGTCGGGGTACGCGTGATGATCCTCGTGGTGGTTGCCGGGGCCATTGTCTACAGTGGCTTCAAGGCATGGCAGGGGTTCAGGGAGGGGGAACGCTTGCGGCGGGCCGGACGCCGGCCTACTCAACGCAGGCTTGGTACGGGGGCTGGTGCGACTGGTATGTCCACTGGGGCCTCCGTACGGCGTGGCTCGGCGGTGACCTCAGCGTTTTTGGTGATCGGCTCGGTATTCTTCCTCGGCTGGTTTGTCGTCCTCGTACTCTGGTCGCTGCAGCCGGAGTACGGCATTGAGCACCAGGCCCGCCAGGCACTGGAACAGCTAAGAGCTGAGCGCCGGTGAGGCTCGGTGATTTGGCCGAGCTGACCGAGATCGGCTCATCGGCAAGGTCGCCGGCACGGTGGAGTTCGTCGTGTAATGGCCTCAGGGCATCAAGATGAGGACGTGGTTGAGGATCGAGGTAGGGCACGGGGCGGGTCGTTGAGGGTGGCGGCGGCTGGGTAGGTAGGCTCGCCCCGGTCGGGCTGGATTTCAGCCGAGTGGGGGCGGGGTCAGGTGACAATCGACGCGCGGTGGCTTCGTCAATGTGGTGAGCAAGGTCTCGCGGCCTTGCTGAAACGGCGGCCGGAGATGCTCGGTACTCCGGAGCCGGCCTCGCTGACCGAGTTGGCCGACCGGCTGGCCCAGCCGGCGGCGGTGATCACAGCGATGCGCCGGCTGGACCGGCCGACCCTGCAGGTCGCCGAGGCCATCGCCGCGCTCGGCGGTGAGACCGACCGCAGCGCGCTGGACCGGCTGCTTGGGGTTCCCGACCGGGCCCGGCCAGCGGAGGTCGAGCGGGCGCTGGCCGTACTCCGCGAGCACGCCTTACTGCTCGACGAGCCCGCGCTGGTCGTGCTCGACGCGGTCCGGCACGCCTGGCCGCAGCCGCTCGGGCTGGGCGTACCAGCGGCGACGGCGCTGGCCGGCAATAACGCGGAGGCGCTTCGGGTCATTGCCCGGAACCTGGGCGTACGGGCCACTGGCCGCAAGGCCGAGATCTTCGCTGCTGTACTGGCTGCGTTACGCGACCCAGTGCAGGTGCGCTCGATGGTCGGTGCCGCCCCAGCCGAGACCCGAGAGTTGCTGTACGAGGTGGCGCTGACCGCCGAGGAGGTCGCAGACCACTACGGCTACTTCTCGGTCGAGTACGGCCGGGTCAGCACTCCGGTGCAGTGGGCGCTGGTCCGCGGCTTGCTCACCCGGTGCGGCACGTGGGGCGGCGACTTGGAGATGCCGGCCGAGGCTGCGCTGGCCCTGCGCGGCCCGGACTACACGGCCCCGTTCGAGCCGGTCGCGCCGATACCGGCCCGGGTGGCGGTGGATCCGATGCTGGTCAGCCGGGATGCGGCTGCGGCCGGCGCGGTGGCGCTGCGGCTGGTGACCGGACTGCTCGACGAGATCGGCCGTACGCCGCTGGCGTTGCTGCGTTCCGGTGGGGTGGGGGTCCGGGAGCTGCGCCGGCTCGGCAAGCGTCTGGGCTGCCCGGCCGGCGAGATCCGGCTCGGGCTGGCGGTCACCTATCAGGCTGGGCTGCTCGCGCTGTCCGGTGCTGAGGGGGCGCCGACGGGTGAGTACGACGGCTGGCTGCGCGCCGAGCCGGCCGGTCGGTTGGCCACGCTGCTCACGGCGTGGTGGTCGCTGCCGGCCGCCGCACTGGTCGAGGCCGAGGCGGCATGGGTGCCGGCCGATGACGCCGAGAGCGTGGCCGGACTTCGTGCCGCGCTACTCGCCGAGGCCGCAATGCCCAACGGTGCTGGGCCGAACGGTGCTGGGCCGCAACCCGGCACCGCCGTCGCCGACCCGAGTTCGCTGGTCGATCTCGTACTGTGGCGGCTGCCGCAACGTTTACCGCGGACCGGATCCGGGCGCCCAGGCGTTCGCGTGCTGGCAGGAAGCCGCGATGCTGGGTGTCCTCGGCGCGGGTGCCGTCAGCCCGGCCGGCCGAGCGCTGCTGACCGGCGACCACGCCGCGCTGGAGGCTGCGCTGACCGCCGTCGGCAGCGCCGAGCGGTCAGTACGCATCCAGACCGACCTGACGGCCGTGGTCACCGGCACCCCGGCCGCGGAGCTGGCCGAGCTGCTCGACCTCGCCGCTGACTCCGAGTCGGTAGCCGCCGCGTCGACCTGGCGGTTCAGCCCGGCCAGCGTACGGCGCGCGTTGGATGCCGGCCACGACGCCGGCCGGTTGCTGGCGGAACTGGCCGCGGTGGCGATCGGTGGCCTGCCGCAGCCGCTGGCCTACCTGATCGGCGATGTCGCGCGCCGGCATGGTGCGGTGCGCGGTCACGAGGCCACGTGCTGCCTGCGAAGCGACGACCCCGCACTGCTCGCCGAGATCGCGGCCGACCGGCGGCTGCGCGGGCTCGGCCTGCGGGCGCTGGCCCCCACCGTCCTGGCCGGCACCTGCCCGCTGGCCGACACCCTCGCCGCGCTCCGTAAGGCTGGGTACGCGCCGGTCGCCGAGGCGGCCGACGGTACGCCGGTGCTGGAACGCGAACCGCGGCGCCGAACCTCGGGCGAGCCTGTCTCGCCGCGTCCGGGTCGGCGCGCTGCCGAGCCACCTCGACGGCGCGCCCGGCAGGCTGCCCGCCCCGACCCGCAAGCACTGGCCCGTACCCTGCTCGCGAAGCCGGACGAGGTGGCGCCAGTTATGTCCGAGACCATGCGTACCATCCGGGCCAGTGCCAGCTTGCTCCCCGACAGCCAGGCGCGCGTCCTTGCCCACGCGGTGGAAACCGGTGGCGCGGTCACGCTCGACTACCTCAACGCCGAGGGGGCGTTCAGCCGCCGGGAGATTGAGGAAATCGTACTGGCTGGCAATACCGTCATTGCTTGGTGCCGGCTCCGCGAGGATGAGCGGGTGTTCGCCCTCGCCCGGATGCTGTCAGTCACCCCCTCCACTTGAGCCCAATGGCCGGGGAGACCAAGGCAATCCCTGGCGAGTTCAGCACGTTGGTACGCCAGGAGGGGGCTTGGAGCCGGTCACCTTCGGCAGGTCGGTGTAGAGATCAGAAATGTAGTAGCCGTCGGTCACTCGGTCCCAGACCTTCGATGACTCTTGCTTATCGTTGATCAACTGGTCCGTGACGAGGCGGCCGTCCCGTACTTGGCACACAATTTGTACGACGTCGCCTTCGCCCGGTCCGTTGATCCGACCGAGGTTGGTGTCGGGGCGGGGAACTGGGACGCCAATGAATTGATGCCCGTTCCAGGTGTTGACCACGGTGGCGGATACATAGCCAGTCGAGGAGTTCGGCGCGCTGGCGCCGGCACTGGCGGAGCTGGAGCCTGCGCTGCCGATCGGGGCGCTGCCGCTGTCCCGGCCGAGCAGGGTGAACAGGCTGGTAATCAGCGCAGCGCCGAGCGTCCCGATCAGTCACAGCCAGGCCACCGGGACGTCTTCCACCCCTGCCTCCGTTGCGTATCGGACCGCCCCATAAGGGTTCTACACCAAGTGACTGCACAGCGTCACATCCCGATCGCGCGAGGTTTCCGCGAGGAGGGGCCGGGTGATTTCATCGGCTCCGGTGCGCGGCCGGGAGGATGGGGGCGTCCGGTGGGAGCCGGCGAATTTCTGGGCGGTACGGGTCGAGTTCGCCGGGCGCGAAGGGGCAGCGCTTGATCACCCACCACAGCGCGCCGCGCGGGTCACCGTCGATCTTGTACGTCCCATCAGAGAGCAGCGTCGTGTAGCCGCCGTTGGGTAGGGGCACCAGCGTCGCCAGGCAGGTGCCTCCAATGTCCAGACCCGGCCGGTGCGGTCCCAGGAGGTGGTGGCGAGCAGGGTGCCGTTGACCAGCCCGGTCTGGGCAAGCAGCCGGTCGAGGTCGTCGGTGTCCCGGAGGTTCTCATCGTCGAGGACCGCACCGCGGCCAGCCGCAGCCAGCCACGCTGGCGATAGTCCGCCAGCCGGTCAGCGAACCACCGCAACTGCTGCTCGCCGAGCCATCCGTAGTGGTCGCCGTCGCGGTGGCTTTCGGCCATCGTCGAGTTCAGCCCAGCCACCACGACCGCCAGCTCCGGCATCTCATACAGCGTCCACGGCTCATCCGGGGTGAACGTCGCTCCCGCCACACCGGCGTAGAACTGCTCGAACGCTTCGGCGAACTGATCCCACTTCGGCCAGTACGGCCGCACTGGCTCGGCTCGCGGGCGGCCTGGCCGGCGAAGTACGCCTCGCACGCTTGCCGGTTGATGTCGTGGTTGCCCGGCACGACCGCGATGTGCCGGCGCGGTAGGTCGGCCGCGTCGGCCAGCCTGATCACGTGCAAGATCGTCAGCTCGGACACTGGCTCGCCGCCGGGCCTGCGGGCTGCCTTCGCCGGTAAGGTCCAGTACCTCCGGCCAAGCCAGCCGCAACCGCTCGACGGTGACCGCGTAGCTGTCGCGGGCCTCCGTACCAGCGTGAGCCGCCGCCGAGCTCAGCCCGACCCCCCGGCCGGCGGCCAGGTCACACCCTGGGCTACCGCTGAAGCGGGGTCGGATCCGCAACGCGGCACCCGTACTGCCGTCCAGTTGCAGCCGACCGCTGCCCACCACGCCACGCACGACCGCCTCGACCCAGCCGCCACCAGGCCGCGGCGGTGTGCCCGGATAGCCGAAGACGTCCACCACCCGGCCAGCCGACGGCGGATCAACCGCCAGCCGCGCCGGCACAGCCCCGGCCGGCGGTTCACCGGTCAGCACCAGCCCAGCGAGGTCATCGCCAGCAACTCCGGCACGAGGCGGCGGCAGCCACTGCCGTACCCTCGCCGCACGCCCACCCCTGCGGTCCGCCCGGCGGCATCAAGCAACCGGACGACGAACCCGCCAACTCCCGGCGGACTAGTCACCGGCGCCCTTCCAGCTCAGCGTGACGGTAAAGTGCACGCTGCCGGTGCCCTTTGCCACGATGACGCCCGTTTCGGCGCCGAGGGTAAGCCCAAATTCAACGCTGAACTCATCCGGGGCCATCGCGCGCAACCGTTGCGAGAGGATGTGGACGGCCGGCCGGAGCTGGTCCAGCGACTTCTCTAGGGACTCCCGCGCGCGGGTCACCACCGCGCCGGGCCGTAATGACGCCAACTCCAAGTCAGCCGGTAGCTCGGCGGTGCCTGCCTCGACCAGCAACCGTCCGCCACCTTCGACAGGCATCTCGACCAGGTATGTCACTGGCTCTCCCACCACCCGCTGACCGTACGCCGAATCCTAGTAACTCAGCGGAGTCGGCAGGGTAGTGGGTTATGACGTGCGGCGGGCTAGCTGCGGACGGCGGATCGGGATGGCTGGCGGGTGATGACCCGTCGGCTGAGGGCGAGCAGCATCAACAGCAACAGGGCGGCTACTGCCTCGGCGATCGCGCTGGGCAACTTTTCCGTGATAGACCACGATGGTTCGTACATGTTCGGCAACGGACCGAGCCGCCCCACGTTGACGTACCGGTACAGCACCACCGCAGCAAACCCGCCGATCGCCACCAGGAATGCGTACCCGTAGCTGAGCAGCCGAGGCAGCACCAGGATCAGCACCACGGCCAGGATAGCCAGGATCGCCTCCAGCCGGAACAGCGCGCCCTGGCTGAGCGTGCCAGACTCCTTGATCGGTTCGTAGTTGCTTGCCAGGTGCAAGTGTACGTATGCGTCGTACGCCAGCCCAGCAGCGGCCAGCAAGCGCAGGATAATCAGACTCCCACTGCGGGCGGTCCCGGTCGGCTTGGCCATGGCAGCCCCTCCATCTCGCTCCGTACGCTCGTACGCTGTGCCGGACTACTTCACCGTGATGGTGCCCATCATGTACTGGTGAATGGTGCAGATGTAGTGGTAGGAGCCGGCCTTTTTGAAGGTGTACTGGAAGGTCTGGCCATTGTTGAGGGGCGCCGAACTGAAAGAGTTGTCGTCGGCTTTGACCGTGTGCTGGGCGGAGTCCTCGAACTTCCAGGTCACCGTCGTACCGACCGGCACGGTGAGGTCCGCCGGGGTGAACGCGAAGTTCTTGACATCGATCGTGTTGCCAGTTGCCACGGAACTGGAGGACCCGGAGGAGGCGCCGCTGCCTCCTCCGGGCTGCGTTGAGCTACTGCCGCACGCGGTTGAGGTAGCTAGCAGGGCCACCGTGGCCACGCAACCGACAACGACCCGACGGAGCATGGTCGATGTGACCACGGTGATCCACTTCATGTCCCTCTCCTAACCTACTCAGTCAATGCATCCGGCTTGACGGCCTGCTGGACCCCGATGAAGGAGTCAGGGACCGGGTAATCGCCCAGCACGAGGCTCAGGATCGCCGCGTGCATGGTCTCTACCGGCTGGATCGTCGCCGCGGTCATGATCCCACCGGCGTCGGAGACGTTGGCCGCCGCGAAGGTGTAGGTCTGAGCCGCGGAATTCTCCAGGCCGAGCGCCAGCTTGGCCACCTCGGGGACCGACTTGGCCGCGTTCAGCATCTTGACCTGGTCGGCGGTGATGGTCAACGGCGCGCCGGTGACCGCCGGCTTGCCCGCCTTGGTCAGCACACCGTTCCACGCATCGGCATGGTCGGCATGCTGCTTCATAGCGGTCTGGACGAACGTGGCCACCGCCGGCGGCACCTTGCCGAGCTGGCCCTGGCCGGCCAACTTCAGGGCGCCCGAGTACGCGGTCACCGCGAGGTTCTCCAAGGCGGCGGCCACCGCAACGATCTTCAGGTCGCCGGTGTAGACCGGGCCGGACGAACTGGCCGACCCAGACCCGTTTGCCGAGGGCGAGCCGCTGTTGCCGCTGGAGCAGGCCGCCGCCGTACCCAGCGCGACGGCCCCGGCCGCACCGAGCAGGAACGTCCGCCGGCCGGCCGGTGTCCGGTTGATGTGGGCAAGGTTGGCGGAGAACTCACCGAGCATCGAGCGGACGCTGGGGAAGGTCTCCTCGTGCAGGTCTGACAGCTCGCTGGTCATCGCCGACAGTTCCCGCTCGCTGATCTGCATCTCGGAGGTCTCGCGGTTGCGCTTGCGGGTCACTTGACTGCTCCTTCATCAACCGGCGCCGCCATCTTGGTTGCGTAGAAGGAATCGGGGAAGCCGACGTTACCGGCCGCGGCGGGTAGCTTAGTCGCATCCGGCGGCAACGCGATCAGATTCGCCGCGTTCGCTTTCAGGAGTGCCTGCACCGCCAGCAGGATGGCCCGGTGCTGGGACTCCACCCCCGCAACGCTGCTAAACAGTTGCCGCAGTTCGGGGGTGCTGACCAGCCCGACGTCCTTGACGTAGGTCTGCGCGGCAACGTCTTCCAAGGTGATCGCTAGGGCTACCACGTCGCCCGGCCCCTTGATCGTCGGCACCGCCTTGGCCACTACCGGCGCGTACTTGGGGTCGGGGTTGGTCTGCGCCTTGCCGCCCAGCTTGGTGGCCGCCGCGTTGAACGCTGCCGCGTGCTCTGCATGCTGGGCCATCGTCTTGGTCGCGAAAGCCTTCACAACCCCATTTGCGGACGAACCGCCGATAAACGGCAGGGTCAGGGCCGTCTTGTAAGTACCCACTGCCAGGTTCTCCAGCCCGGCGGCCGTCTGCAGCGTCATCACGTCGGTTGCTGAGTCGGCGTACGCCGGAGACGCTGCCGCGAGGGCGGCCACGCCTGCCACACCGGCTACCAGCATCCCTGGTCGCCACGCCGACCGCTCACGCTCTGCGACGTAGCGCGCCTCTCGGGCTACTTCCACGTAGTCGTGCAGGCCCTCGCGAGCGGTACGCATCGCATCGGACTGCAAGTCGTCGGACTCCTCCAACAATTCGTGGAATCGGCGTTCGTCGATCTTGTGCTCCACTTGCCCTCCTTCTGTGACCGATCTGAACAGCACCTGAGCCCGACGACTGTCCTGTCAAACAGGCGAGACGGCCTATGATTTGACACCATGGGACCGCCGAGGTTCCACTCAGGACACGATTGAGTGATGACGACGGCCGTTATGTCCGGCCTGCGCACCGCCAGCAGCCAGTGTGGTGCTGGGACGGAGATAGCCTGCGCAGGAAGCCGCACGGCCTGTCTAAACGACGCGAGCTGTGCTGAGCTACGACCCGGCAGCATCCGCCTGCTGGACGGGCCGATCTGACCCAGGTGGGACCTGGTGATTGCTCGGTGCAGGTGACTGGTTGGTGACGCTGCCGATCTCCGACTTGAAGATCCGCAACGACCGACCCACCCCCCGCGCTGCGTCCGGCAGTCGCTTGGCCCCGAACAACGCCGCCAACACCACCACGACGATCAGCCAGTGTGTAGGACTCAAACCACCCACGAGGCGCTACCTCCTGCTCCTGTTGTCAACACCGGGGGCCGCCCCGCTGATGCGGGTGCCGAGTCCCTGCTGCATTCAGGTCTTCGCGGCCACCCCGCCCATCGGTTCCACCGATCTCCGCGAGGATGTCCATCGTGAGCTACGACACCCTCGGCCTCACGACCAGGTGCTCGGCGTGGGTCACCCGTCGGCAGATTGCTCGCTTGGTAGTGTTAATTACTACTATGTCATCGTGCACACGATTAGTATGGTCTAGGGATGCGTTGACCGCTACCGTGCCCGTACCGCATAGCCCATAAGCTATATAGTCCGAAACGCGTGGAACGCCGCAGACGGCTGAATGCCGTGTCGCGGCCATGCGCTTAGTGCTCGGTACGCTTAGACCACTTTTTTACTATCTGTGACAGTTCTTCCTGGAGGAAGGCGAAGAACGGCAGGGTAGCGGCCAGCCGGAGACCTGCCGGGGTGTCGGCGCCGAGCGTCTCGACGCCTTCGCGCAGGCTGTTCTCCCACCGGGTGAGGACCTGGTCGCGGCGGAGGATCGTCTTGACAAAGACGTCGTCGGGTACGCAGTATACATCCCGACGCGAGCCCGCCCGGCGCTCCCGGCTGACCAGGTCAACCTGCATCAGGTAGCGCACCGCGCCGGAGATCGCGGCCGGGCTGACCTGGAGCAGTTCAGCCAGCTCGGTCGCGGTCAAGCAACCGGAGTCGGTAGCCAGTAGCCCGCCGAACACCCGTGCCGGCATCCGCGGGACCCCGGCCTCGGTCGCCGTGGAGGCGAAGCGCTCGATGAACCTTCGGACCTCCTGCGGGTCGCGGCTGGGTACGGGCTGCGCGGTCACCCACGCATCATCTCCTTCCGGCTGGCTCGGCGGCATCGTTTGATAGTTTATTAACTTCACGAATTTTTGAAGAAAGTGTACGGTGATCGTATGATACCAGCCATCTCGATCTCGGGCCTGTACAAGTCGTTTGGCCGCACCCGAGCGCTCGATGGCCTCGACCTCACCGTGCGCGCCGGCGAGGTGCACGGCTTCCTCGGGCCAAACGGTGCGGGCAAGTCGACCACGCTCCGGGTGCTGCTCGGCCTGCTGCGAGCTGACGCCGGCACCGTCCGGCTGCTGGCCGGCGACCCCTGGCGCGACGCCACCACGCTGCACCGCCGGTTGGCGTACGTGCCCGGCGACGTCACGCTGTGGCCGAACTTGTCCGGCGGCGAGGTGATCGACCTGCTCGGCCGGCTGCGCGGCGGCCTTGATCCCAAGCGCCGCGAAGACCTGCTAGAGCGCTTCGAGCTGGACCCGACCAAGAAGGGCCGCAGCTACTCCAAGGGCAACCGGCAGAAGGTCGCGCTGGTCGCCGCGCTGGCCTCCGACGTCGAGCTGCTCCTCTTGGACGAGCCGACCTCGGGTCTGGACCCGCTGATGGAGACCGTCTTCCGGGAGTGCATCACCGAGGAGCGCGACAGCGGGCGTACCGTACTGCTGTCCAGCCACATCCTGGCCGAAGTGGAAGCGCTGTGCGACCGGGTGAGCATCATCCGGCATGGTCGGACGGTGGAGACCGGCACGCTGGCCGAGCTGCGCCACCTCACCCGGACCTCGATCGTCGCCGAGCTGGCCACCCCGCCGACCGGGCTGGCCGAGCTGCCCGGCGTCCATGACCTAGACGTGCAGGGCAGCCGGGTGCGCTGTCAGGTGGACGCCGGCACGCTGATCGCGGTCCTCAGCCGCCTCACCCAGGCCGGCGTACACAGCCTGACCAGCAAGCCGCCCACGCTGGAGGAACTGTTCTTGCTGCACTACGCCGATGATCTGGCCCGGCTGACCGAGCAGCGTGCGGTGATATCACCATGACCGGGTTGGCTGTAGGGAGTGGACGGACCGCAGCCAGCGCGTTGGCCGGCACCGGCACCCTGGTCCGGCTGGGCCTGCGCCGGGACCGGATCACCCTGCCGATCTGGATCATGATCTTCGTGGCGATGGCCGCTAGCTCGGCCACCGCGACGGTCGGGCTCTACCCTACGACCGGCTCCCGGGTGCAGGCTGCGGCCAGCGCCAACGGCACCCCATCGCTGGTGGCGTTGTACGGCCGGGTGTACGACCCGACCTCGCTGGGTGCGCTGGCCATGCTCAAGATGACCGCGCTGGGCGCCGCCCTGGTGGCCGTCCTGACGGTTGTCACCGTGGTCCGGCACACTCGGGCCGAGGAGGAGGCCGGCCGGCTGGAGCTGCTGGGCGCAGCCGTGGTCGGCCGGTACGCAGCCCTGACCGCGGCCCTACTGGTGGCCGCCGGCGCTGGCCTGACGCTCGGGCTGGCCACCGCGCTTGCCCTGATTGCGGCTGGGCTGCCGGCGGCCGGCTCGGTGGCCGTCGGGCTGGCCTGGACCGGCGTGGGGACCGCGTTTGCCGGGGTCGCCGCGGTGGCAGCGCAACTGGCCCGCAGTGCCCGGACGGCCACCGGGATCGGTGCGGCCACCCTCGGCCTGGCCTACCTGCTGCGGGCCGTCGGTGACTCGGCCGGTCCGAGGGGACCAGGCTGGCTGTCCTGGCTGTCCCCGGTCGGCTGGGGGCAGCAGATCCGGCCGTACGCCGGCGAGCGATGGTGGCTACTGCTGCTGCTGGCCGCCTTTGCGGGACTCACCGCGGCCGGCGGGTACGCGCTGGTCGCCCGGCGGGATATCGACGCCGGCTTGCTGCCGGACCGGCCCGGCCGGGCGACCGCATCCGCCGGGTTGCGCAGCCCGCTCGGGCTGGCCTGGCGGCTGCACCGAGGCGCTCTAGCCGGCTGGACGGCCGCGTTCGTCCTGCTCGGCGCGGTGCTCGGCAGCATCGCATCAAGCGCCGGCACCCTGCTCAACACCCCGCAGGCCCGGGACCTGATCACCGCGCTGGGCGGTCAGCAGGGCCTCACCGACGCGTTCCTGGCCGCCGAGCTGGGGATCGTCGGCGTGATCGCCGCGGCGTACGGGGTGCAGGCCGCACTGCGGCTGCGGGCTGAGGAGACGGCGCTGCGGACCGAGCCGGTGCTGGCCACCGCGGTCAGCCGGACCAGGTGGGCGGCCAGCCACCTCGTCCTCGCACTGGGCGGCAGCACCGTACTGATGGTCGGCGCGGGGCTGGGGGCGGGCCTGACCCACGGCGCGCACACTGGCGAGTTGGGCCGCCAGCTTAGTCGGGTGCTTGGCAGCGCAGTCCTCCAACTGCCGGCAACCTGGGTGGTGACTTGCATCGTGGTGGCGTTCTTCGGGCTGGCGCCGCGGCTGGCCGCGGCCGGCTGGGCGGTGCTGGTGGCGTTCCTGCTGGTCGGTGAGCTGGGCCCGGTGCTCAAGCTGAGCCAGTGGGTGATGGACATCTCGCCGTTCGGTCACCTGCCCAAGGTCCCGGGCGGCCCGGTAACCGCGGCGCCGTTGGGCTGGCTGGTTGCGGTGGCCGGGCTGCTGGCCGTCGCCGGGCTGGGTGGCTTCCGGCGGCGCGATATCGGCTGAGTTCACCAGCCACCGACCAACGTGACCGGCGTGGCGCAGTTGGCTGGCGGCAGGGGCGCGGTAGCGTCAGCGCGGCTGGCAGCCGTATGTGGCGAGCCAGGGCCGCTGGGCGGGACCGCCCCGGCCGTAGCGAACAAAACACCGACCCCTCCCTGACGTGGGGAGACCCATGACCACACTTCGGTCCCGGCGGCTGCGGATCGGTGCGTCCGCGCCCGCCGCCGGCTCGCTGATCCTTGCCATCCTGGTGCTGTTCTTTACCAGCGGTACGGCCAGCGCTCAGCCCACCCGGTACCTCACCAAGCTGACCCAAGCACAGGCTGCGGCCCAGCTCCGCGCGGCTGGAGTGAGCTGGACCTCCAGTGGCCACTGCACCACCCGTAGCAACCCGCGCTGCACGTCCCTTGCGCAGATCAACCGGTCCACGGTCCGCGGCGTGATCACCCTGAAGCGGGCCAGTGGCTGCGCGATCATCATCACCGGCGGCACCGAGGTCGGCCACGGCACCCGGACCCACAGCCGGTACACCCACTACAACGGCTACAAGCTCGACCTTGCCCACAACCGTTGCCTGGACCGCTACCTGCACCGCGCCTTCCGGTACGCGGGCATCCGTGGCGACGGATACCCGCAGTGGCGGGCTCCCTCCGGCAATATTTACTGTAACGAGGGCAGCCACTGGGATGTTACGTACTTCACCTGCGGCTGCTGAGCAGCTCGATCCGCTGGACCGCCGCCGTCAGCGGCGGCGGTCCAGCGCGGCGGCAATGGTGACCTGACCGAGGCTGATGCCGGCGTCGTTGGGCGGGACCTGGCAGTGCCGCAGCACTCGGAAGCCCTGGGCGGTCAGCCGGTCCAGACAGTCCTGCGACAGCAGCGCGTTCTGGAAGACCCCGCCGGACAGCGCGACGATGCCGACCCCGGTGGCCCGCCGGATCCGCTCGCAGCCGTCCACCACCGCGCCGGCCAGCCCGTGGTGGAACCGGGCCGCGATGATCGGGACGGCCACCCCGGCGCGCAGCTCGTCCACCGCGGCTCGGACCAGGTCAGCGCCGCGGACCCGGAACGGCTCGCCGTCGGCTATCCCGACCGGGTAACCGCCGCGCTCGGCCGGGTCGGCCCGCTGCTCCAGCTCGACCGCGGCCTGGCCCTCGTAGTTGATAGTGTCCCGGATGCCGAGGATCGCGGCCACCGCGTCGAACAGCCGGCCGGCGCTGGAGGTCAGCGGCGAGTTCACCCCGGCCCGGGCCACCGCGCGGACCTGCCGCCAGCGGTTGCCCTGCCGGCGCAGCACGTCCAGCTCGGGGAGCTGCTCGCCGTACAGGCTGTCGCCGTACAAGCTGTCGAGGTACGCCAGGGCCATCCGCCACGGCTCGGTGATCGCCGCGGTGCCGCCCGGCATCGGCACCGGTTCGAGGTGCCCGTACCGGGTGCAGGCGGCCAGCTCGGTGAGCAGGAACTCGCCGCCCCAGATCGTACCGTCGGTGCCGTAGCCAAGCCCGTCCAAGGCGACCCCGATGACCGGCCCGGTCTCCTCGGTGTCGATGCCGTTGTCGGCCAGGCAGGCCGCGATGTGCGCGTGGTGGTGCTGCACCCCGACCAGCTCCAGCCCCCCGCCGGTCTCGGCCAGTTCCTGGGCGTACTTGGTGGACAAGTACTCTGGGTGCAAGTCGTGCGCGAGCACCGCCGGGGTGATCTCGAACAGCTTCTGGAAGTGCTCGATCCCGGTCCGGTAGGACCGCAGCGTCTCGGCGTTGGCCAGGTCGCCGATGTGATGCGAGACGAAGCCGTGCCGGCCGCTGGCCAGGCAGAACGTGCTCTTCAGCTCCGCGCCGCAGCCCAACACCGGCCGGCTGGTCGGCACCGGCAGGACCAGCGGCTGCGGCGCGTACCCGCGGGAGCGGCGTACCGGCAGCGGCCGGCCGCCTACCACCCGCAGCACCGAGTCGTCGGTGCGGATGTGGATCGGCCGGTTGTGGTCGCAAAACAGCTCCGCGATCCCGGCCAGCCGGGCCCGGGCCTCGTCATCGAGGTAGGCAATCGGCTCGTCGGAGACGTTGCCGCTGGTCAGCACCAGCGGGCCGGCGAACTCGGCGGCCAGCAGGTGGTGCAGCGGGGTGTACGGCAGCATGATGCCGAGGTCCCGGTTACCCGGCGCCACGGCGGGCGCCAGCGGCACCTCGCTGCGCCGGGGCAGCAGCACGATGGGGCGCCGGATGCCGGCCAGCAGCGATTCGGCCACCTCGTCGGTGTGGCACAGCCGGCCGGCCGCCGCCAGGTCGGCCACCATGATCGCAAACGGCTTGTCCTCGCGGTGCTTGCGATCCCGCAGCGCGGCCACGGCGGGCGCCGAGGCTGCGTCGGCGGCCAGGTGGTACCCACCGAGCCCCTTGATCGCCACCACCCGGCCGGCCCGCAGCGCCGCGACCGTGCCGGTCAGCGGGTCGCCAGGCAGCAGCCGGCCGGCGGTATCCACCAGCCGCAGCCGCGGCCCGCAGGCCGGGCAGCACACCGGCTGGGCGTGGAACCGGCGATCGGCCGGGTTGTGGTACTCACGGGCACAGGCCGGGCACATCGGGAAGCCGGCCATCGTGGTGTTCGGCCGGTCGTAGGGGACCCCGGTAACGATGGTGAACCGTGGCCCGCAGTTGGTGCAGTTCACGAACGGGTAGCGGTAGCGCCGGTCGGCTGGGTCAAACAGCTCGGCTAGGCAGTCCAGGCAACTGGCCACGTCCGGCGAGATCAGCGTCTGCCTGGTCCCCGCTGGCTGGCTGGCGACAATGGCGAAGCCGGCCGCGCCGAGCGGGGGGGTGTCTTGCACCGAGATTCGCTCGATCATCGCCAGCGGTGGAGCCTGCTCCGGCAGCGCCGCCAGGAACGCCGCGACCTGCTCCGGCGCGCCCTCCACCTCGCAGAATACCCCGCCCGGGTCGTTGCCGACCAGCCCGGCCAGCCCGAGCCGGCCGGCCAGCGCGTGGACGTAGGGCCGGAAGCCGACCCCCTGCACGATGCCCTCGACCCGGATCCGGGCCCGTGTCAGTACGGTCACCCGGCGATTGTTGACCAACCAGGTGGGGGAGATCTACTCGCACCCCTTGTGCCGAGGTTAAGACCGGAGGAAGCTCACGGGAGTCGGGCCATACGTCAGGGTTGACGTGGGAAGGCGATCCGGCATGCCTCAGCTGGTCGATGGAGTCCGCGCTGCGGGCGAGTGTTTTGCTCGCCGTGAGTCCGCTGGACAGCTTCTCGCGGTGGATGCTGAGCGCATCAGCCGTGCCTGCTACGACCTGGCGCGGCAGTTCCATCGGGGCGGCACGCTTATCGTCTTCGGCAACGGTGGGGCGTCCACCGATGCCCAGCACATCTCGGTGGAGTTCGTCCACCCAGTCATCGTGGGCAAGCGGGCGCTGCCGTCGATCTCGCTGACCAACGACATCGCCACCCTGACCGGGGTGGCTCAGCGGCTCGGGTTCGCGGAGGTCTTTGCGCACCAGGTCCGCCGGCTGGCTGGGGCCCAGGATATCGCCCTCGGCTTGTCTGAGGACGGGAAGTGCGAGAACGTACTGCGGGGGCTGCAGGCGGCCAGCGAGCTGGGGCTGCTGACGGTGGCGTTGACCGGGGGTGACGGTGGACTCATCGCGGCAAGTCCGGCGGTCGACCACGTACTCGTGGTCCATGCCGACGATCCGCTGGTGATCAAGGAGATGCACGTGACCCTCTACCACGTCCTGTGGGAGCTGGCGCACGTGTTCTTCGAACAGCCGGGGGTACTTGACCCGGAGGTACTGCGATGAACGAGCCGATGACGTGGATACCGACGGCGATCCCGATTGCAGCGACGACAATCGGGGCGCCGGGGGCAGCAGGTCAGCGGTTCGTTCCGGAGTGCCACGGCGACGTGTGCATCACCTGTTCGGATGAAGCGGTGGAGGTACAGGTCGTTGAGGTGCTGGACGGGGGACTTGCCCGGGTGAACACCGGGGCAGGAATCGAAGAAGTCAGCGTGGCGCTCGTCGACGCAGGTGTCGGCGACACCATCCTCGTTCACGCCAAGGAGGCCATCGCCGTCGTCGCACGGTGAAGGTCCTGGGAGTCGCAGATGGATCAGAGACGGGCTGGCGCGCCTGCTGCTGACCTCGCGTCGCTGTATCCCTTCCTGTATGGAGGAGGCAGCGATGTGGAGTCGGTGCTTGAGCAGGTACGTCAGTCCACGGTGGCCAAAGTGGCCGAAATCGTCGACCTGAGGCAACGGGTGCTCGAGCGGTACGCCGACCAGCTCGTAGAGTGCGCACAGGCAATGGCCGAGTCGTTTACTGCTGGCGGCCGGCTGTTCGCTTTCGGTAACGGTGGCAGCAGCACCGACGCCCAGGACGTGGCAGCGGCGTTCCTTAACCCTGCCGGCACAGCACGACCGCTGCCCGCGCTGTGCTTGACCAATGACATCGCGGTGGTCACCGCGTTGTCGAACGACGTCGGATTCGATGTGATCTTTGCCCGGCAGCTTGCCGCTACCGGGCGATCCGGCGACATCGCGGTGGGGCTGTCTACCAGTGGCAACTCACCGAATCTCATCGCGGCGTTCGACGAAGCAGCACGGCGCGGGCTGCTGACTGTCGGGCTTGCCGGGTATGACGGCGGCGCTATGGCCGAGGCCGACACCATCGACTACCTGTTCGTGGTGCCGTCCGCGTCCGTGCACCGTATACAAGAAGCGCAAACCACGATCTACCACGTGCTGTGGGAGCTGACTCAACAAGCTCTCCTGGCCGAGAGATGGGGAGAGGCGGGATGACCACAACCGAAGCCGAGCAGGATGAGGGCGTCGTTCACATCCTCTGGATCAACGCCGGGTTGAGCTGCGACGGTGACTCCGTCGCGTTGACCGCGGCAACCCAGCCCAGCATCGAGGAGATCGTCCTCGGTGCGCTACCGGGTCTACCGAAGATTGCCGTGCACTGGCCGCTGATCGACTTCGAGTGCGGTCCGGACAAGGGTGCGGACACCTTCATCGAATGGTTCTTCAAGGCCGACCGCGGCGAGTTGGAACCGTTCGTGCTGGTGGTCGAAGGTTCGATCCCGAACGAGAAGATCAAGCCTGAGGGCTACTGGTGCGGGTTCGGCAATAACCCAGACACCGGCCAGCCGATGACCACCAGCGAATGGCTAGACCGGCTGGCGCCCAAGGCGCTGGCGGTGCTCGCGGTTGGCACCTGTGCAACCTACGGCGGCATCCACGGCATGGCCGGCAACCCGACCGGTGCGATGGGTGTACCGGATTACCTCGGTTGGAGCTGGAAGTCCAAGGCCGGCCTGCCGATCGTCTGCGTGCCGGGCTGCCCGATCCACCCGGACAACCTGTCCGAGACGATCCTCTACCTGCTCTACCAGGCGGCTGGCCAAGCCCCAATGATCCCGCTGGACGACCAGCTACGGCCACTGTGGCTGTTCGGCGCGACCGTGCACGAGGGCTGTGACCGAGCTGGTTACTACGAGCAGGGCCAGTTTGCCAGCGAGTACGGTTCGGAGCTGTGCTTGGTGAAGCTGGGCTGCTGGGGCCCGGTGGTCAAGTGCAATGTGCCCAAGCGCGGCTGGATCAATGGCATTGGTGGCTGCCCGAACGTCGGTGGCATTTGCATCGGCTGCACGATGCCGGGCTTCCCCGACAAGTTCATGCCGTTCATGGATGAGCCGCCCGGCGCCCGGGTGTCCACCACAGCCAGCGGGTTGTATGGCCACCTCATCCGTACCCTGCGTACGGTTACGCTGAAGACCGTGGACGCGGAGCCGAAGTGGCGCGCCACCGGCAAGCAGCTACTGACCGGATACAAGTCCCAATGGTGATCTGTCCCGGCAGGCATCCGCAGAGGAAGGGTTACAAAACGCGATGACCAAGACAGACGAGAACCTCGTCGAGATGGCGTGGGACCCGATCACCCGCATTGTGGGTAGCCTCGGGATTTACGCCAAGATCAACTTTAAGCAGAAGACTGTGGCCGAGTGTCACAGCACGTCGTCGGTGTTCCGCGGCTACAGCATTTTCATGAAGGGCAAGGACCCGCGGGACGCGCACTTCATTACCAGCCGGATCTGCGGGATCTGCGGCGACAACCACGCCACCTGCTCGGTCTACAACCAGAACATGGCCTACGGTGTCCGTCCACCGCACCTCGGTGAGTGGATCATCAACCTAGGCGAGTCCGCAGAGTACATGTTCGACCACAACATCTTCCAGGAGAACCTGGTTGGTGTGGACTACTGCGAGAAGATGGTCGCCGAGACCAACCCCGGTGTGCTCGAGCAGGCTAACCGGACCGAGGCGCCACATGCCGCCGAACACGGCTACAAGTACATCGGCGACATCATGCGGGCGCTCAACCCGTTGTCGGGCGAGTTCTACCGGGAGGCGCTGGCGGTCAGCCGGTATACCCGGGAAATGTTCTGCCTGATGGAGGGGCGGCACGTACACCCCTCGACGTTGTACCCGGGTGGCGTCGGCACGGTGGCCACCATTCAACTGTTCACCGACTACCTGACCCGGCTGATGCGGTACGTGGAGTTCATGAAGCGGGTCGTGCCATTGCACGATGACCTCTTCGACTTCTTCTACGAAGCGATGCCGGGGTATGAGAAGGTCGGCCAGCGGCGGATCCTGCTTGGCTGCTGGGGCAGCCTGCAAGACCCCGACCACTGCGACTTCACCTACCAGAACATGGAGGCCTGGGGCCGCAAGATGTTCGTCACCCCAGGCGTCGTGGTGGACGGCAAGCTGGTCACCACCTCGCTGGTGGACATCAACCTGGGCCTGCGGATCCTGCTCGGCAGCTCCTACTACGACGACTGGGACGACCAGGAGATGTTCGTCACCCGGGACCCGCTGGGCAACCCGGTGGACCGTCGGCACCCGTGGAACCAGCACACCATTCCCAAGCCGAAGAAGCGCGACTTCGACGGCCAGTACAGTTGGACCATGTCGCCGCGCTGGTTCGACGGCAAGGACCACCTCGCGCTGGACACCGGCGGCGGCCCGATCGCCCGCCTGTGGGCCACCGCGCTGGCCGGTCTGGTGGACTGTGGCTACGTCAAGGCCACCGGCCACAGCGTGCAGATCAACCTGCCGCGGACCGCGTTGAAGCCGGAATACTCCTGCGAGTGGAAGATCCCGCAGTGGAGCAACGCGATCGAGCGCAACCGGGCTCGTACCTACTTCCAGGCCTACGCCGCGGGCGTGGGGTTGTACTTCGCGGAGAAGGCGCTGGAGGAGATCCGGGCCGGGCACACCAAGACCTGGGAGCCGTTCACGGTTCCTGAGGAGGCGGTGAGCTGCGGGTTCACCGAAGCGGTGCGCGGCGTGCTGTCGCACCACATGGTGATCCGGGATGGCAAGATCGCGAACTACCACCCGTACCCACCGACGCCGTGGAACGGCAGTGTCCGCGACGTCTACGGCACCCCCGGCCCGTACGAGGACGCCGTACAGAACACGCCGATCTTCGAGGAGAACGCCCCGGAGAACTTCAAGGGGATCGACATCATGCGGGCGGTGCGTAGCTTCGACCCGTGCCTGCCGTGTGGGGTGCACATGTACCTCGGCAACGGCAACGTGCTAAACAAGCTGCACTCGCCCACCAGCTACAACCCCGGTGGCTGAGCAGTGAGTGGTAGCAATCTGCGGCAGACCGGAGCCCGTGTCGAGGAGTTGATCGACGGGTTCCGGTCGGCCGCCGACCCGAAGGCCCAGGCCAGGGCCGAGGAGCTGGCCCGGTTGTTGGTCGAGTTCTATGGCGCTGGCCTGGCCCGTACCCTGGAGATCGTCGGCGAGCACCCCGCGGGTGCAGAGTTGATGAGCCAGTTTGCTGACGATGAGTTGGTCGCCAGCCTGCTGGTGCTGCACGGTCTGCACCCGCTCAGTGTTGAGGAACGGGTGCAGGCGGCCTTGGCGAAGGTGCGACCGTTCCTAGGCCTGCATGCCGGCGACGTCGAGTTCCTCGGCATCGACGATGTGGGCATGGCACGGCTGCGGCTGGCGGGTAGCTGCCACGGCTGCCCGTCCTCGACGATCACCGTACGCAACGCGATCGAGCTGGCCATCCAGGAAGCCGCTCCGGAGCTGGCGGGGATCGAGGTCGAGGGGGTGGCCGAGGAGCGGTCCTCGCCTGCGGCCTTGCTGCAGATCCAGGAACGTCCACCAGAGTTCCTGGAGTGTCCAGTGCCGGATGCCGCGGAGGTCGCGCGGTGACTGGACTACGGAGGTTCGTCGGACCGGCCAGCCCGGCCGGTCCGACTTCATCTACGTCGTCTGGGCCGGCTGGCAGCGGTCAGCCGGCGGTCGAGGCCGACGTCGCGGTGCGCTGCGAGATGTGCGCCCAGCCGATCGAGCCCGGCCACCACGCGGGTGGCCACAGCCACGTGGTCGACCTGGAACAACGCGGCATCATGTGTACCTGCCGGCCGTGCGCGCTGCTGTTCACCAGCGGCGGCGCGGGCGGCGGCAGGTTCCGCACCGTGCCGGACCGGTACTGCTACGCCCAGTCGTTCGTGCTGCCCGCAGCGCGCTGGGATCAGTTGCAGATCCCGGTGTCGGTGGCGTTCTTCTTCAACAACTCCGCGCAGGGGCAGTGGGTGGCCTGCTACCCCAGCCCCGCCGGCGCCACCGAGTCGCTGCTGCCGATGGACACCTGGACCGCGGTGCTGGCCGACAACCCGGGGTTCGGCGACCTCGCGGAGGATGTCGAGGCGATGCTGATCCGCCGGCCGCCAGATACTGGCGAGGGTGCCGAGGTATCGCCTATCGACAGCGCCGAGGGATATCTCGTGCCGATCGATGCTTGTTACCAGTTGGTCGGATTGGTCCGGCTGCACTGGCGGGGGTTCGACGGCGGGACGGAGGTCTGGCAAGCTATCGACGAGTTCTTCGGCCGGCTGCGGGATCGGGCCAAGGTCATCCAGACGGGGGACGCCAATGGTTGATCTCGTTTTCGATTTGCTGGACGGCCGGGCCGAGCAGCATGCCGCGGCGCCGACGATCAACTTCCGACTGCGGGTCTCGGAGACCAGCGGCGCCCGGGTGCACAGCATTTCGCTGCGTTGCCAGATCCGGATCGAGCCGCTGCAGCGCAGCTACACCGATGACGAGGCCGAGCGTCTGGTGGAGCTGTTCGGGGAGCGGCCGCGCTGGGCGCACACCCTCAAGCCGATGCAGTTCGCCATCATTCCGGTGCTGGTGCCCAGCTTCACCGGCAGCGTCGAGGTCGATGTCCCGGTGCCGTGCACCTACGACTTCGAGGTCGCCACGGCGAAGTACTTCCACGCCTTGCTGCTCAATGAGATCCCGCTGCTGATGCTCTTCTCCGGCACGGTGTTCACCGACGGGCCAACCGGCTACGCGGTGGCCCAGGTACCTTGGCACTGCGAGGCGCGCTACCGGCTGCCGATCTCCGTCTGGCGCGACATGATGGACATGTACTTCCCCAACTCCGGCTGGATCCGGTTGCGCCGTGACACTCTAGATGCGCTGAACCGGTTCAAGGTCGGGCGGGCCATCCCAACCTGGGATCAGACCATTGACGAGCTGCTCGCCGCCCGGGGGGTGCAGTCATGACCGCGCTGGAGCAAGCCCGCAAGGTGGCCGACGCGGTGCTGTACGAGGGCTACCTCCTTTACCCGTACCGGGCCTCGGCGGCGAAGAATCAGGTGCGCTGGCAGTTCGGGGTGCTGGTGCCGCCGGCTTGGGCCGGCACCGGCTGCGGTGAGCCGACCGGCAGCCAGGCCGAATGTGTGCTGGAGCCTGGCTCGGATGGAGTACTGCACGTTGTCCTACGTTTCCTGCAGGTCCAGTCGCGGACGATGGAGCGGTCCGATCCGGACGGTTTCCAGCCGGTCGGCACGCTGAGCGTCGATGGCGAGGAGCTGCTCAGCTACGACGAGGCGGAGCCGCAGGAAGTTGACGCGGTACTGCCGGTGGCCCTGCTGCGCGCGGGTGAACAACTGGTCCCGGTCCGGATCCCGGAGGGGGAGCAGGCCGAGCCGGTCCATGACGCGGCCGGCCACCTAGTGGGGCGTACGGTGCGTCGTCGCTGGCCGCTGACCGCCACCCTGCGGGTCTGGATGACCCCGCTGCCTGGGCCGTACGGCGCGGTCCGGCTGACCGTACGGGTGGACAACGTCAGCCAGTGGTCGACCATCGAGGCCGGCCGGGACGCCGCGTTGCACCACTCGCTGATTTCTGCGCACGTGCTGTTCGGCATCAGCGAGGGGAAGTTCCTGTCCATGATCGACCCTCCGGAGTGGGCCCGGGGAGAGGTCGAGGCTTGCCACAACGAACATTGCTGGCCGGTGCTGATCGGGGAGGACGGCCGCCGCGACGTGATGCTGGCCTCGCCGATCATCCTCTACGACTACCCGACGATTGCCCCGGAAAGTCCCGGTGACTTGTTTGATGCCACCGAGATCGACGAGATCTTGCTGCTGCGCACCATGACGCTGACCGAAGAGGAAAAGCGCGAGGCGCGAGCCACCGACCGGCGGGCAGCGGCGATCGTAGACCGGGCTGACAACATGCCACCGGAAGTGTTGGACCGGCTGCACGGTGCGGTGCGGTACCTGCGCTCGGTGTCTGGTGAGCCGGCCCGCCTGGCCAAGCCGGACGAGCCGCCGACGTTCCGCGAACTGGTTGACGCCGACTTCGAGGACTCCTTCGACGACGACCCAGCCGAGCCGACGGCGCCAGAGGCGCCCTGGTGGGATCCGGGCGCGGATGCCTCGGTCTCGCCGGAGACCGACCGGATCCGGATCGGTGCGGTGAGCGTGGGCCGGGGCAGCCGGGTCAGGCTGGTGCCCGGTCATCGGCGAGCCGATGCCCAGGACCTCTTCTTGGTCGGCCGCAGCGCGACCGTACAGGCAGTCTTCCACGACGTGGACGGCGAGCAGCACATCGCCGTCACCATGGACGACGACCCGCTGGCCGACCTGCTGGATGCCACTGGCCGGTACTTGTACTTCGCCCCGGATGAGCTCGAACCGTGGGAGGAGTCCCCAGCAGCGGAACCGTCGCCGTTGGAGGGGCAGCAGCAGCGGGAGGGATCCCAGTGAGCGGACCGAGCGTGCTGGTAGCCGGCATTGGCAATATCTTCCTTGCCGACGACGGCTTCGGCTGCGAGGTGATCCGCCAGCTCGCCGGTCGCGAGATCCCAGATACCGTCAAGATCGAAGATTTCGGGATCCGCGGTATGCATTTGGCCTACGAGCTGCTGGACGGGTACGACACCGCGATCCTGATCGATGCCACGCCACGAGGTGAGCCACCCGGCACCATCGTGGTGCTGGACGTGAACCCGGCCGATACCGGCGCTGCTGCCCCGGCGGGTTCCGACGTCGAGTCGCCGGTGACTGACGGTTCAGCACACCCGGATCCGGTCCAGGAGAGTCCAACTCAGGAAGATCCGACCCAGGTCGGCCCAGTGGGGGGTGGCCCGGCGGGGGGCGGCATGGTTGACGCGCACGGGATGACACCAGACCAGGTCTTCGCGTTGATGCGAATGCTCGGTGGCAGTCCTGGGCGGATATTGGTGGTTGGCTGTGAGCCAGCCGAGATAACCGACCGGATCGGTCTATCCGAACCGGTCGCGGCAGCGGTGCCGGCTGCGGCGGACACCGTGTGGGATTTGCTCGGTCAATACGTGCCGCTGGTGGCACCATCCGGTGTCGCCAGCACAACCCAGAAAGGTGCGAACTGATGCTGACTCGACTTGTGTTTGGAGTCGCGCTGGTCGGAATCGCTGCGGCAGTGGTCCAGTCTCTGCCGGATGTCGCCCGGTACCTCAAGATGCGCGAGATGTGAGCCGGTAGGTCACCGAATGCCGACGTACCAAATCGCGCCAAGCCGCTCGCGAGTCTGGATCGAAGCCACCACCAGTGTGCACCCGATCCAAGGCGAAGCGAGCGGCTTGACCGGCACGATCGAGGCAGATCTCACCGACGGAAACGCAGCCCTGACCACACCACCGCAGCTCCACTTCGAGATGCCGATTGATGCACTCAAGTCCGGCAACCCGCTGTACGACGGGGAGATGCAGCGTCGGGTGGATGCCCGGCGATACCCCAGCATTACCGGGGATGCGACCGATCTGACCGAGATGGACTCCGGCCGGTACCAGCTACGCGGGGATCTCACCTTCCATGGCGTGACCCGTAGTGTGGATGGCGAGATCAACGTTCAAACGCAGGATGAGAAGACCCTGGTGCTCGAAGGCAAGCAGACCTTTGACATCCGCGAGTTCGGCATCCAGCCGCCGCGGATCTTGATGCTCAAGGTACATCCGGATGTGGCGGTCCGGGTACGTATTGTGGCGGAGCGTAGCGACTGACCGTGCCGCTAAGATTGCGGCCAACGCACAACGACGGAGGATATGATGGGCGCGCTGGGTGGATTCTTGGTGGGCTACCTGCTCGGCACGAAGGCCGGTAAGCAGGGTGTCGAGACTTTGATCAGCTCCCTGAACCAAATCTATTCCTCGGACGAGTTCAAGGCAGTGGTGGCCACCGGAACCTCGACTGCCGGGGCGTTGCTCGGCCGGTTCGCCGAGCAGGGCAAGGGAATGCTGGGTGCGGTGGTGGCCGACCAAGCCAAGACGATCTTCGACCGCCGGTTCCTTGGCTCGGCTGCCTGACCGGATCGTGGTCCGCCGACGATCCCCAAAGCTTGTATCGGTTACCGACAACAACCAACCCAGGTCACGCCACAGGTATGACCTGAAGGGACGGTGATCCACCTAATGTGTCTCGGTATCCCGGGAGAGATCGTGGAGATACTGACCGACCGGCCTGACTTGGCCAAGGTCGACGTCAGTGGGGTCCGTCGCGCGATTAACATCGGTCTGCTCGAAGATGAGGAGTTGGCCCCAGGGGACTGGATCCTTATCCACGTCGGGTTCGCCCTGTCGAAGATCGATGAGGCCGAGGCCCAGGCCGCGATGGAGTTCCTGGAAGGCATCGGACAGGCTTACGACGATGAGCTGAAGGCCCTGGCCGAGTCCCGGATCGAGTGAGCGGAGGAGCACCGTGCGTTACGTCGATGAGTACCGCGACGCGCAAAAGGCGCAGGTCTTGGCCGCGAAGATCGCGGCACTGTGCGAGCCGGGCCGGCAGTACAAGTTCATGGAGGTTTGCGGCGGCCACACTCACACCATCTATAAACACGGCATTGAGGACTACCTACCAGAAAACATTAACCTGATCCATGGCCCGGGCTGCCCGGTCTGTGTCATCCCGATGGGTCGGGTCGACGATGCGATCCATATCGCCGAGCAGCCGGACGTGATCATGACGTCGTTCGGCGACATGATGCGGGTCCCGGGCAGCACCAAGTCGTTCTTCGACTCCAAGGCGATCAACGCCGACATGCGGATGGTGTACTCGCCGCTAGACTCGTTGAAGATCGCCCGGAAGAACCCGGACAAGCGGGTCGTCTTTATGGCGATCGGCTTCGAGACCACGACACCGTCCAGCGCGATGACCGTGCTGAGAGCGGCCGCTGAGGGGCTCGAAAACTTTTCGATCTTCTGTAACCACATCACAATTATTCCGGCGATCAAGGCGATCCTGGACTCCCCGGACCTGCGGCTGGACGGCTTCATCGGCCCTGGGCACGTCTCGACCGTGATTGGCTGCCGGCCGTACGAGTTCATCACCACCGAATATGGCAAGCCGATCGTGGTGGCCGGCTTCGAACCGCTGGATATCCTGCAGTCGATTTACCAGCTCATGGTGCAGCTCGACGAGGGCCGCTGTGAGGTGGAGAACCAGTACGCCCGAGTGGTGCCCTACGACGGCAACCTCAAGGCACTGCGGGTGATGAGTGAGGTGCTGGAGCTACGGCCGTACTTCGAGTGGCGTGGCCTCGGCTTCATCTCGCACTCGGCGCTGCAGGTCCGGGAGAAGTACGCCAGCTTCGACGCCGAGCGGATCTTCCACATCCCGGGTGTGCGGGTCGCCGACCCGAAGGCGTGCCAGTGCGGCGAGGTGCTCAAGGGCGTACTCAAGCCCTGGGAGTGCAAGGTCTTCGGCACCGCGTGCACGCCGGAGACCCCGATCGGTACTTGTATGGTCTCGCCGGAGGGCGCCTGTGCGGCGTACTACAACTTCGGCCGGTTCACCCGGGAACGGGTCAAGGAGGCGACCAGAACGTGACCGCAAGCCGCGAGCAGCAGGTCCTGAACAGGATCGACCGGGCCCGTCGGCGCCGAGCGAAACTGACCGAGGAACGGATCACGCTTGCTCACGGCTCGGGCGGCAAGGCCACCCATACCCTGATCGAGGCGCTGTTCCTGCCCGCGTTCCGCAACCCGCTGTTGGAGCCGCTGGAGGACCAGGCCGTCTTCGGGATCGGTGGGAGCCGGTTGGCGTTGACCACCGACTCTTTCGTGGTCTCGCCGTTGTTCTTCCCTGGCGGGGACATCGGTGAGCTAGCGGTCAACGGTACGGTCAACGACTTGGCCATGTCTGGCGCCCGGCCGTTGTACCTGACCGCCGGATTCATCTTGGAGGAGGGCTTCCCCACCGCTGACCTGCGTACCATCACCGAGTCGATGGCGGCGGCCGCGGCCGCCGCCGGGGTGCAGATTGTCACCGGCGACACCAAGGTGGTCGAGCGCGGCAAGGCCGACGGCTGCTTTATCAACACCGCTGGCGTTGGCGTGCTGGAGCGGCCGGTCACCTTGGGCGCGGCGTACGCCAAGCCGGGGGACACGGTGCTGGTCTCCGGTCCGATCGGTGACCACGGGGTGACCATCATGCTGGCCCGCGGCGAGTTGGACATCGAGTCTGATGTCGCCTCGGACACCGCGCCGCTGGCCGGCCTGGTTGCCAGCCTGTTGGACGCCACCGACGGGGTACGCTGCCTGCGGGACGCCACCCGCGGTGGGGTGGCCACCATCCTGAACGAGATCGCCACCGCTTCCGAGGTTGCGGTGGTGGTCAACGAGGGGGCCGTCCCGGTGCGCACCGAGGTGCGCGGTGCCTGCGAGATCCTCGGCATCGACCCGCTATATGTGGCCTGCGAGGGCCGGCTGGTCGCGGTGGTGGACGGCGGCCAGGCCGAGGTAGCGCTGGCCGCCATGCAGGCCCACCCGCTGGGCGCCGGAGCGGCCATCATCGGGCACATCAAGGATGACCCGCCCGGTCTGGTACTGCTGAAGACCGGTTTTGGCGGTACCCGGATCGTCGACATGCTGATCGGCGACCCGCTGCCGCGGATCTGCTGACCCGGCCTGATCGGGTGGGCTGATCGAGCTTGGACTGATCGGGTTGGGTTGATCGAGCCGGCGGGATGCGACGGGAACACCCCGCCGGGCTCGCTTCGGGTGGGCGGGATTGCCGGCTGGGTGGCGGTGGCGTTGGATGGCAGCACTGACGCCGTTCATCCCGGAGGAGCCGATGACCGGACCACGCCTGCGTGCTGCGCTGGACGGGATCCCGACGTACGTACCGGGCCGTCCAGCGGCGCTCCGGCCGGACCTGACGGCCTACAAGCTCTCGTCGAACGAGAACCCCTACCCGCCGCTGCCGGGCGTGCTGGACACCGCGATCGCCGCAGCCGGCGTGATGAACCGGTATCCGGACATGTTCGCCACCGAGCTGGTCGTTGAGCTGGCCAAGCGGTACGAGGTGCCGGAAGCGCACCTTGCGACCGGCACCGGTTCGGTCGGCGTACTCCAGCAAATCGTGCAGGTCACCGCGGGCGAGGGTGATGAGGTGATCTATGCCTGGCGGTCTTTCGAGGCGTACCCGATCGTCACCCAAATCGCCGGGGCCGTCTCGGTTCAGGTGCCGCTGACGCCGGACGACCGGCACGACCTCGCCGCGATGGCTGCGGCCGTCACCGACCGGACCCGGCTGATCCTGCTCTGCTCGCCGAACAACCCGACCGGGCCGGTGGTCGGCCGTGCCGAGCTGGCCGACTTCCTGGCCCGAGTGCCGGCCGAGGTGCTGGTCGTGCTGGACGAGGCGTACACCGAGTTTGTCCGCGATCCAGCCGCGGCCGACGGGCTGGCGGCTTACCGGGAACACCCGAACGTGGTGGTGCTGCGGACCTTCTCCAAGGCGTTTGGGCTGGCCGGGCTGCGGGTTGGTTTCGCGATCGGCCACGACCGGGTCGCCGAGGCGCTGCGCAAGTCGGCGGTGCCGTTTGGGGTGTCGGTGGTGGCCCAGCAGGCCGCGGTGGCGTCCTTGCACGCCGAGCCAGCGTTGGCCGACCGGGTGGCCGCGCTGGTTGCCGAGCGGGATCGGGTCTGTGCGGCGCTGGCCGGTCAGGGCTGGCGGCTGCCGGCCACCGAGGCCAACTTCGTCTGGCTGCGGTTGGGTGCGGACAGCGGCCGGTTTGCCGCCTCCTGCGAGCAGGCCGGTGTAATGGTCCGCCCGTACGGCGTGGACGGGGTGCGGGTCACCATTGGTGAGCCGGCCGCCAACGACGCCTTCCTCGACGTTGCCGCCCGGTGGCGCGTCGCCCGGAACTGACCGGTCGTCTTCCCGCGTTCAGGAAAGGTAAACTATCCTGATTGGTCAGTCCTCTCAACGCTGGAGCGGGTACGTCATGAGCACATCGAACGAAACCTGGCGCACCACGATCCTGATCGGTCACGCCGAGCGGGAGTCCGCCGCGAACGCGCTCGGCGAGCACTTCGCGGCCGGGCGGCTGGACCAGCACGAGTTCGACGAGCGGGCCGGCGCCGCGTACGCCGCGCGCACCTATGCCGACCTCGACGTGCTGTTCACTGACCTGCCCAAGCCGCATCCAGCCCGACCGGCCGACGTGCCACCGCACTCCGACCGGCCGTCTTGGCGTTGGCCGCCTGCCGCTGGCAAGCGGGGCGGTGGCTGGCCGAGCAACATCCAGCCAGGGCGCTGGCTGGCCGGCCTGCCCTGGCCCGCGTTGGTCGTGCTGGCGGTCGGGGTGGTCTGGGTGGTCGGGGTAGTCGTGGTCATGGTGATCCGCGCGCTGGTGTTCGCGCTGCCGTTTATGGTGCTACCGCTGATCTGCCTGTGGCTCTGCGTAAGCCGGTGGAGGTATGGCCGGCGGTACCGGGGCCACCGGCGCTGACCGCGTCGCTAGTCCACGGTATGATCTCCGCGCTGATGGTCGCCCACTGGCGTACGACCCGGCACTGGAGGCACAATCTCCGCAGCAGGGTGATTCTTCGACATGGGGTCGCGGGGGAAGGCGAACCTCAACCGACGGAGGGTCACCGTGGCAACTCGTGGTGTCGTGTACGTGCACTCCTGCCCACCGGCGGTATGCCCGCATGCCGAGTGGGCAATTTCTAGCGTGCTCGGCACGCGGGTGGCCCTGACCTGGACCGGGCAGCCCGCGGCACCCGGGCAGCTTCGGGCTGAGTGCCTGTGGACCGGCAAGGCCGGCACCGGCTCGCAGCTCGCAGCCGCGCTGCGGTCGTGGTCGATGTTGTGGTATGAGGTCACCGAGGAGCCGAGCCCGGGCTGTGACGGCGAGCGGATCTGCTACCTGCCCGGTCGCGGCATCTTCCGCTCCGCGATCAGCGCCAACGGCGACCTAGCGGTCGGCGAGGAGCAGCTCCGCGCCCTGCTGGCCACCGCCCGGACTGCCGAGGACTACGCGCACGCGTTGGACCGGATGCTCGGCGCGGCCTGGGACGCCGAGTTCGAGCCGTACCGGCAGGCCGGCGACGGCGCTCCAGTGACCTGGCTACACCAAGTGGGCTGACGCCGGCTGGCTGGGTCGATCCGGCTGGCACATTTGCCGGTCCTGCTGCCGCGGGCTGGCTAGGCTGGGAGGCAGCCGGATTCGGAGGGGCGACCTGCGGTGGCGGACTGCGTCGCGTGTGGGCAGGTGCTGGTGCCGGGCGGCAGGTTCTGCCGGCACTGTGGTGTCGGTGTGGCCGATGCCGATGCGCTGGCGAGTTTTGCGCCGTCGTCCGCCCACGAGGAGCGCACCGACGTACTCGGCAGCACCGCACCTCATGCCAGCGACCCGCCGGCGGAGCCGCCCACCGCGCACCCGCGCCGATGGCGTTGGCGGCTGGTGGCCGGCGCGTTACTGGTGGCGGTGGCCGGTGGACTGCTCGCGCTCGATCGAAGCGGTGGCGGCAGCTCGCCGGCCACGCCACGGCTGGGAGGTTCCGCCAGCCCGGCCACGCCGGTACCCGCCGCCACCATTCAGTTTGCCGACGGCCTGCGGAGTTCGCCGTACGCCGACCACGTCAGCGCATTACTGCGGCAGTACTTCAACTCGATCAACGCCCGCGACTACGACGGGTGGGCGGCAACGTTGTCGCGGCAACGCAAGGTGGACCCGCGCTCGCTGTTCCTCGCTCAGTACGCCACCACTGTCGATGACGACATCCGGGTGTTCGGCATCAGCGAACGCGCCGACGGCAGCCTGCTGGCTGCGGTCAGCTTCCGAAGCCGGCAGGACCCGTCGGCCGCCCCCGCCGACCTGCCGCGTAGCTGCCTGCGCTGGCAGGTCGGCTACCCGCTGATCTGGGAGGATGGCCGGCTCAAGATCGCATTGATCGGTGCCCCGAACCACAGCTACACGGCATGCGCCGGCAGCTTCTGACCGAGGCCGGTGGACCGGACCGGGGAGCCGGCCGGGCTACAGCGGGATGTTGCCGTGCGCACCGCGGCCGGCTGGGCCGTTGGTGAGTGCCTCGGCGAGCCGGCGCCGGGTGTCGATCGGGGCGACGACCTCATCGACCACACCGAGTTCCAGCGCCCGGTCCACGCCGCCGACGACCCGCTCGTGCTCGGCGGTGAGTTCGGCATGCAGCGCCTCCCGCTCACCACTCGGCGCGGCCGCTAGCTTCCTGCGGTGCAGGATGTTCACTGCCGCGGCGGCACCCATCACGGCCACCTCGGCGTTCGGCCAGGCAAAGACCGCGGTCGCGCCCAGCGCACGGGAGTTCATCGCGATGTACGCACCGCCGAACGCCTTGCGGGTCACCAATGTCACCCGCGGTACCACCGCCTCGGCAAAGGCGTGCAGCAGCTTCGCGCCGCGGCGGACCACGCCGTCCCATTCCTGGCCGACACCGGGCAGGTAACCCGGCACGTCCACCAGCACCACCAGCGGGACGCCAAAGGCATCGCACATCCGGACAAACCGGGCTGCCTTCTCCGCCGAGGCGGAGTCCAGGCAGCCACCCAGCCGGACCGGGTTGTTCGCGATCACACCCACCGTCCGGCCGGCCAGCCGACCGAGCGAGGTCACCACGTTTGGCGCCCAGCGGGCGTGCAGCTCCACCGGCGCGGCGTCGAGCAGGCCGGTAATCAACGGGTGTACGTCGTAGGCGCGCTTGGTGGAGTCTGGGATCAGCCGGGCCGGGTCTTCCCCAGCAGGGAGCGCGGTCAGGTCGAACTGGCCGGGCCGAGCCAGCAGCCCCCCAATCACTCGGGCCTGTCCCAGCGCCTCGGCCTCGCTGCTGGCGACCAAGTGCACCACCCCGGACCGCCGGCCGTGGGTGTCCGGTCCGCCGAGCTGCTCCATGTCGACGTCCTCGCCGGTCACCGACCGCACCACCTCCGGGCCGGTGACGAACACCCGGCCGCCCGGACTCATGATCACGATGTCGGTCAGCGCCGGACCGTACGCCGCGCCGCCAGCGGCTGGACCGAGCACCACCGAGATCTGCGGCACCCGCCCGGAGGCACGCACCATCGCCGCGAATACCTTGCCCACCCCATCCAGCGCCTCGACTCCCTCGGCCAGCCGGGCCCCGCCGGAGTGCCACAGCCCCATCACCGGCATCCGATCCCGGACCGCGGTGTCGATGGCATCGGCGATGTGCTGGCAGCCAGCGGAACTCATTGCACCGCCCATGATCGTACCGTCGGTGACGTAACCGATCACCGGGCAGCCCTGGATGGTGCCGCGGGCGGACATCGCGCCACTGGTGTCGCGGCCTGACAGCGGACGTACCGTACCTTGGTCGAACAGCAACTCAAGGCGGACTTCCGGATCCCGAAAGTCGCGGGTCACGACCCCCGCCGGGACTGGTGCGGTCGTGAGTATGGACACGAGGACTCCTTAGGGTCGAGACAGCCTGGGGTCAAGAGGCGGTAAACGTCAACGCGACGTTGTGACCGCCGAAGCCGAACGAGTCGGAGACGGCCGCCGTCAGCGAGACCTGGCGGGCCTCGCCGTGCGCGACGTCCAGGGCGACCTCATCGTCGATGTCGTCCAGGTTGCGGGTTGCCGGGACCACCCCGTTGCGGATCGCCAGCAGGGTGGCGATCGCCTCGACCGCACCGGCCGCACCGAGCAGGTGCCCTGTCATCGACTTGGTCGCGGTGAGCACCGGGTGGTCGCCGAGCGCGGCCCTGATCGCCTGCGCCTCGGCGACGTCGCCGACCGGGGTGGCAGTGGCGTGCGCGTTGACGTGCCCGATGTCGGCGGCGGTCAGCCCGGCGTCGGCCACCGCCTGCCGGATCGCCCGGGCCGCCTGGCCGCCGGTGGGGTCGGGCGCAGTGATGTGGTAGGAGTCCGCGCTCATCCCGGCGCCGGCCAGTACGCCGTACACCGTTGCGCCGCGGGCCCGGGCATGCTCGGCCCGCTCCACCACCAGGATGCCGGCGCCCTCGCCGAGCACGAAACCGTCCCGGTTCTTGTCGAAGGGCCGGGACGCGGCTGCCGGCTCGTCATTGCGGGTGGACAGCGCCCGCATTTGCGCGAAGCCGGCCAGCGGGAGCGGGTGTACGCAGGCCTCCGCGCCGCCGGCGACCACCATGTCGGCCCGGCCGGAGCGGATCAGGCTCAGCGCGAGCGCCAACGCCTCGGCGCCGGACGCGCAGGCCGACACCGGGGTGTGCACCCCGGCCCGGGCGCCCAGCTCCAAGCCGACCGCGGCGGCCGGCCCGTTTGGCATCAGCATGGGCACCAGCAACGGTGACACCTTGCCGACGCCACGCTCGTGCAGCAGGTCGTACTGGCCGAGCATGGTCAGCGCGCCACCGATGCCGGTGCCGACGGCGACCGCCAGCCGCTCCGGATCGACTTCCGGCGCGCCGGCGTGCGCCCAGGCCTCCCGGGCGGCCACCACTGCCACTTGTTGGCAGCGGTCCAGCCGGCGGGCCTCTACCCGGGTCAGCACCTCGGTCGGCTCGACCTTCAACCTGGCGATGATCTTTGCTGACAAGTCGACGGCCCACGCGTCGGTGAGCGGCTGGATGCCAGACTCACCGGCCAGCAGGGCCGTCCAGGTCGACGCGACATCCCCACCCAGCGGGGTGGTCGCACCAAACCCGGTGACGACAACGTCCGTTGGCGCCCCCGGGTGACCCGAAGCAGTGTGGTTCGAAACTGTCACGCTTGCGCCTTCTCAATATAGTGCACGGCGTCAGCCACGGTTTTGAGGTTGCCGAGTTCGTCGTCCGGGATCTTTACACCGAACTTCTCCTCGGCGGCCATCGCGACCTCCACCATGGACAGCGAGTCGACGTACAGGTCGTCAACGAAGGTCTTGTCCATGGCGACGTCGGCCGGCTTTACCCCGGCGATTTCCTCCAAAATCTCAGCGAGGCCGTCGCAAATTTCTTCAATGGTCACGGCAGGCCCTTTCGGTTGGGGGTCACGGGCAGCGGATAACCTGCCCGGCGTAGGTGAGTCCGGCGCCGAAGCCAAACAGCAGCACCAGCGCACCGGAGGCGATCTCGGCGCGTTCCAGCATCCGGGACAGCGCCATCGGGATCGATGCGGAGGAGGTATTACCTGCGGTCACGATATCCCGGGCCAGGACCGCGTTGGGTGCTCCGAGCCGGCGGGTCAGGCCCTCGATGATCCGCAGGTTGGCCTGATGTGGGATGAACGCGGCCAGCTCAGCCGGGTCTACCCCGGCCCGCTCGCAGGCCAGCCGCGCGTACGGCGCAAGCTCCCCGCTGGCCCAGCGGAACACCGGCTGGCCGTCTTGCACGATGAAGGAGTGCCGGTCCTTGACGGCAATCAGATCCGCCTTGTCACCTTCACTGCCCCACACTACCGGGCCGATGTCGGCGGACTCCGATGGCCCAACCACCGCCGCGCCGGCGCCGTCGGCGAAGATGATGCAGGTGGTCCGGTCATCTGCGTCCATCCAGTCCGACAGCTTCTCGGCGCCAATCACCAAGGCGTGCCGGACCGTACCAGTCCGAACCAGACTGTCTACGGTGCCCAGGGCATAGCAGAAGCCGGAACACGCGGTGTTGATGTCGTAGGCGGGGGACCGCTGGATACCGAGCCGGGTGGCGACCCGGGCCGAGATGTTCGGGATTGTCGACGGGGGAGTGCAGGTGGCCACTACCACCAGGTCGATATCGGTGGGGGCCAGCCCGCTGCCGGCCAGCGCCTTACCGGCCGCCTGCACAGCCATGTCGATCAGCGACTCCTCCGGTCCGGCGACCCGGCGTTCGGTGATGCCGACCCGGTCGCGGATCCACTCGTCGCTGGTGTCCACCCGCGTGGCGAGGTCGGCATTGGTGACCACGGTGGCGGGCTGGTAGTGGCCGAAAGCCAGGATCCGCGCGCCGGGCACCACCGTATTGGTTCGAAATCCGATCAAATCACTCATACTACTCGGCTCATGTTAGGTTGGCTCATTCTGGGCTCCCAGGCTCGAGGCGGGCCATTGGATCACCGGGGTCGACGAGGTCGCCGTCCTCGACCAACCATTCGACCAGCACCCCGGCATAGGAGGCCAGCACCGCCTGCTCCTCACGCCGGGTAGTGATCACGCCGAGCCGGGCGCCGGCCTCGACCGCGATGCCCTCGACGATCCCGGTCCGGCGGACCGTGCCACCCACCGGGGCCATCACCATCCGCCAGTCCGGGGTGTGCTGAGCCTGGTGGCTGGGTGCGCAGCGGGCGATCAGGGCGGCTGCTGCGGCCAGGTCGTCCGGTGACTTCATCGCCAGGATGTGTACGCCGGGTAGCTCACGCTTGGCCAGCCCAGCCAGCGTGCCGGCCGGCGGCAGCTCGACCACTGCGGTGACTCCGAGGTCGCGCAGGGTAGCTTGGCACAGGTCCCACCGTACCGGGGCGGTGACCTGCCGGACCAACCGTTTGATCACCGCGTCGCCGGAGTGCACCGCGGTGCCGTCGGCATTGGACAGCAGCAGGATCTGCGGATCGGCAGCGGCGATGCCGTCGGCCACCCCGGCCAGCGCAGCCTCCGCAGCGGCCATGTACGGGGTGTGGAACGCACCGGCAACCGGCAGCGACACCACCCGGGTACGGGCCGGGGGCTGCTCGGTCAGCGCGGCCAGCCCGGCTACCGGCCCGGCGGCCACCAGTTGACCGGCACCGTTGCGGTTGGCCGGACTCAGCCCGCAGGTCTCGATCCGGGCCAGCACCTCTGCCGGCTCGCCGCCGAGCAGCACGGACATCCCGGTCTCGGCCTGCGCGCAGGCGGCGGCCATCTCCCGGCCGCGCAACCCGGCCAGGGCAATGGCGGTCTCCGGCGGCAGCACGCCGGCCACCGCGGCCGCGGTCAGCTCACCGATGCTGTGCCCGGCGGTGGCCCCGACCTCGGCGACCGGCAGCTCGGCCGCAGCCAGCAGCCCGAGCGCGACGACCAGTGGCTGGGTGACCGCGGTATCCCGGATTTCCGCCGCGTCGGCCTCGGTCCCCAGCCGGAGCAGGTCCAGGCCGGTCAGCGCGGAAAACCAACGCAGCCGGGCGGTTGCGCCGGGCAGATCGAGCCATGGCGTGAGCATGCCGGGTGCCTGGGCGCCCTGGCCGGGAGCAAGCAATGCGAGCACACCTTCGACGATGCTCCCCGACCGGCGCTTCCGGCGATGATGAGAGGCACGAAAGTCATCAGGGCAAAATTGTTGACAACCTACAATGCCCAGCCGGCAAAGTCGGCTGGAAACCCTGCTTAGCCGTACGATTCCTACGGCGGGGTTTGCCTCGGGTTAAATCCCCCGATCGGTCAGCCGACCCAGCGCCACCGCGATCTGCAGGGTGAACAGCCCGCGCGGCTCGACCGGCGACCGGCCGCAGACGTCGGTCACCCGGCGCAGCCGGTAGCGGACCGTGTTCGGATGGACGAACAGCAGCCGGGCGGTGGCCTCCAGCCCGCCGCCGGACTCGGCGTAGGCCACCACGGTGTCCAGTAGCGCGGCGCCGGCGGCCCGCAGCGGCCGGTACACCTCCTCTACCAGCTCGGCGCGGGCCTCCTCGTCGCCGGCCAACGCTCGCTCCGGCAGCAGGTCGTCGGCCAGTGCCGGCCGGGGCGCCGCCGGCCAGCCCGGCGCGGCCCGTATCCCGGCCAGCGCCGCCCGGGCGGACCGGCCGGCCGAGCCGAGGTCCGGGGCTGCCGGGCCGACCACCACCGGGCCGGCGCCGAACTCCGGCAGCAGCGCCGCCGTAGCGGCTGCCGGGTCGGCCGCCCCCCCGACCACCACGATGAGCTGGTCACCGTGCACGCCGGCCAGCACCTCGATGGAGGCATGCCGGGCGGCCCGCTGCACCGCGTCCAGGACCAGCGCCGGCTCGGCGTCCGGCGAGCTGCCCAGCACCACCGCGACCGGGCTCATCGAGGCCCAGCCCAGCGCGGCGGCCCGGCTGGGCAGCGACTCGTCGTCGCCGCCCCGCAGCAGGGCGTCCACCACCAGGGACTCCAGCCGGGCATCCCAGGCGCCTCGGGTCTCGGCGAACCGGGCGTAGACCTGGGCGGTGCTGAAGGCCATCTCGCGGCTGTAGCGCAGTACCGACTCCAGCAGCGCATCCGCCTCGCCCGGCGCAGCCAGCCGGTCCACCTCGTCCTCGACGGTCGCGATGACGATCCGGGCGAGCTGGACGGCGCGCTGCAGGGTCACCGAGCGGGCCAGCTCTTTGGGGGCGGCGTTGAACACCTCACCGGAGATTGCCGCCTCGTGCCCGGGCGTACGCAACCACTCCACGAACGAGGCAATGCCGGCCTGCGCGACCAGCATGATCCAGGACCGCTCGTCGGCCGGCAGGGTCCGAAACCAGTCCAGCCGTTCATCCATTTGCGCCATGCTGCGGGTGGCCAAGGCGCCGGAGGCGCGCTCTACCCGGCGTACCGTCTCGGCCAGGAGCGTACTCGTCGTCACGAGATTGAGCCTGCCACGGAGGTGTGTACGGTGCGGGAGTTGGCCCGAGATCCGGACCGTGACCCGGCCGCTGACTTGCGCCGGATCGCGTTCCTGCTCGAGCGGGCGCACGAGCCGACCTACCGGGTACGGGCGTTCCGGACCGCGGCGGCGGTGCTGGACCGGCTCGGCTCGAAGGAGGTGGCGGAGCGGTCCGCGGCCGGCACGCTGACCGAGCTGGCCGGCATCGGCACGGTCACCGGCCGGTGCGTGGCCGAGTCGCTGGCCGGGGAGGAGCCGGTGTACTTGCGCCGGTTAGTCGGTACCGAGGGCACCCCGGTCGCCGAGGGTGGCGAGGCGCTGCGGGCGGCCCTGCGCGGTGACCTGCACAGCCACTCCGACGCCTCCGACGGGGGCTCGCCGATCGCGGAGATGGCCGAGGCGGCCCGCGAGCTGGGGCACTCCTACCTCGCGCTGACCGACCACTCGCCGCGGCTGACGGTGGCCCGCGGGCTGTCCGCCGAGCGGTTGCTGGCGCAGCTTGATGAGGTGGCGGAGCTGAACGCTGGCTACCCCGACTCGTTCCGGATCCTCACTGGCATCGAGGTGGATATCCTCGACGACGGGTCGCTGGACCAGCGGGCGGATCTGCTGGCCCGGTTGGATGTCGTGGTGGCTAGCGTCCACAGTGGACTGCGTCAGCCGGCCGAGCAAATGACCCGGCGGATGGTGACGGCAATCGCCAACCCGCGGGTGGACGTACTCGGCCACTGCACCGGCCGGCTGGTGGCCGGTAAGAAGCGGCCGGAGTCGGAGTTCGACGCCGAGCTGGTCTTCGAGGCGTGCCGGCGGTTCGGGGTGGCGGTGGAGGTGAACTCCCGGCCGGAGCGGCTGGACCCGCCCAAGCGGCTGCTCCGGCTGGCCGTGGAGGCTGGCTGCCTGATCAGCATCGACACGGATGCGCACGCGCCCGGCCAGCTTGACTGGCAGCCCTACGGGTGCGCCCGGGCGGCGGCCTGCGGTGTGCCGGTGGAGACTGTCGTCAACACCTGGGAGCTGGCCGACCTGCTGGCCTGGACCGCCGACCACGCCCACCGCCCGGCGGGCTCATCGGCCAGCAAGCCGGCGGGCCAGTGAGCGCTGAGGTCCGGCGGGCGGCCGACCGGTTTATCACCCGGACCGGGTGGCTGAGCTCATGGCACTGCTTCTCCTTCGGTACGCACTACGACTCGGGCAACACGCATTTTGGGGTACTGGTGGCCAGCAACGACGAGACGTTAGCGCCGGGGGCCGGGTTCGAGACCCACCTGCACCGGGACCTGGAGATCGTGACCTGGATGCTGTCCGGAACGCTGCGGCATGAGGACTCTGCCGGGAATACCGGGGTGGTCCGGGCCGGTGAGGTGCAGCGGATGACTGCCGGCTGCGGCGTACGGCACGCTGAGCGGAACGGTTCGGACATCGAGCCGGTACGGTTCGTACAAATGTGGGTGCTGCCCGAGTCGGTCGGCCTTGAGCCGTCCTACCAGCAGGCCGATGTGACCGACCTGCTGGCGGCCGGCGGCTTGGTCGCGGTCGCTTCTGGTGATCCGGACCGTACGGCCCCGGTCCGGCTGCACCAGCGCGCGACGTTGTCCGCCGGCCGGCTGCGTCCACACGCGACAGTCGCGCTGCCCGATGCGCCGTACCTGCATGTCTACTTAGCGGCCGGTAGCGCGGGCACACTGTCCACAGGCGACAGTACGCGGATCGCAGCCGCCGTGGGGGAGTCGCTGACTGCCGGGCCCACTGGCGCCGAGGTGCTGGTCTGGGACATGCGCTAACCCGCCGCCGGCCCGGGTCGTCGCCGTACGGAGTCACCGGGCCAGCCGGTCGAGTGGCTCTCAGTCCTCGGTAAGGTTCCGCCGCAGTGCCTTATCTCGGTGGGCCCGTGTCGCCGGCTTGGCCCCGCCAGTAGGCGAGGTTGCCACGGGTGGTGAGGGTGTCGGGGTGGTCGGGGCCCAGCACCCGCAGGGAGTCGTCGAGCAGTTCCTCGGTTGCGGCGGCGGCGCCGACGGGGTCGCCGGCCTCACCCCGCCACCGGGCGAGGTTGCCACGGGTGGTGAGGGTGCGAGGGTGATCGGGGCCCAGCACCCGGAGCTGGTCGCCGAGTAGTTCCTCGGTTGCGGCGGCGGCGCTGACGGGGTCGCCGGCCTCGCCCCGCCACCGGGCGAGGTTGCCACGGGTGGTGAGGGTGTCGGGGTGGTCGGGGCCCAGCGCCCGCAGGCGGTCGGTGAGCAGCTCGGCGTACGCGGTGGCCGCGGCGGCCGGATCCCCGGCCTGACCCCGCCAGTAGGCGAGGTTGTTCCGGGTGGCCAGGGTGTCGGGGTGGTCGGGGCCCAGCGCCCGCAGGTAGTCGGTGAGTAGCTCGGCGGTCGCGGTGGCCGCGGCGGCCGGATCCCCGGCCTCGCCCCGCCATCGGGCGAGGTTGTGCCGGGTGGCCAGGGTGTCGGGGTGGTCGGGGCCCAGCGCCCGCAGGTAGTCGGTGAGTAGCTCGGCGGTCGCGGTGGCCGCGGCGGCCGGATCCCCGGCCTCGCCCCGCCATCGGGCGAGGTTGTGCCGGGTGGCCAGGGTGTCGGGGTGGTCGGGGCCCAGCGCCCGCAGGTAGTCGGTGAGTAGCTCGGCGGTCGCGGTGGCCGCGGCGGCCGGATCCCCGGCCTCGCCCCGCCATCGGGCGAGGTTGTGCCGGGTGGTGAGGGTGTGGGGGGCCTAGCACCCGCACGGCGGTGGCCGCGAGGTCGTCAAAGTAGCTGGCGGTCTGCGTCACCAGGCCGGCCTGTCCGAGGCTTTGCCCGGACCGAAACAGCACGGCATGCCCGTCGGGCTGCCATAACACATCCGGGTCACGGGCGGCCACTGCTGTGGCATTAGCCCGAAAGACCTGCCCCAGCACCGCATCCCGCTCCAGGTCCGGCCAGACCTCCACCAGCGCATCGGCCGCTGCCCGCACGGCCGCTACCCGGCCGGCCGGGTCCAGGCGCTCCAGGGTTGCTCGCTGAGCCAGCGCGTGCATCCGCACCGACCGGCCGCCACCACCGGGCTCATGGGTCAGCACACTGAGCAGGTGCAAGTTACGTAGCGCCTGCCGCGCCAGCTCGGCCGACGGTCTCACCGACTCGGTTTCTCCTGCCCCGGCGCCATTGCCAGAAGCGAGGTACGCCCGGGCGGCGTGGCTGGTGAACACCGCCTCCGGTGTTCCGGCCGGGTCCATGGTCGCGACCAGATGCAGCATCCGGTGTGCCAGCCCGGCCGGCGGCAGTGCATCGGCGCGGTCAGTGGCCAGCGACCACGTCGTGGCTACGGTGTGCTCGTAGTCCTCCCCGGGATCGGGCGGGAACAGCTCGGCCAAGCGGCGGGTACGCTCGGCAAACAACCGTCGGTACTCTCCGCAGGTGATCCCGTCGTTGATGATCACTGCGGCGGCCTGCGCCAGCGCGACCGGCAGATGTCCCAGATCCACCGCCAGCCCGCCGGCCGCCGCTAGCGCGCCTGCGGGCAGCCGCCGGTCGGGTGTGGTGAGCTTGTCGGTCAGGTAGGCCACCGACTCCTCCGGATGGAACACCCCGACGTCGACCACTACCCGCCTGTGCCCACTCATCGCCGCATCCCGGCGGCGGGTGGTCACCAGCGTCTGCCCCGACCGTCCGCGCGGCCACAGCCTCCGCAGGTCCGCTGGGTCGGCGACATCGTCCAAGACCACCAGCCAGGACCGGTCAGTGCCCGCCAACCACGCTAAGAACGCCTCCGCCGCCACCTGCGCGTCCCCACCCCCTCCATCGCGTGCCGGGCTGGTGGCCGCGTGGGCTTGGGCGTAGCTGGCCAGGATCGACTCCCGCGAGGCGGCGGGCACCCACACCGCCAGGTCCACCCCGCCCGCCTGCGCGTGCTCGAACGCGGCCACCGCCAACTGGGTCTTACCTGTCCCGCCATCCCCAGCCACCACCTGGGTCAGCACGGTCGTGCCTCCACCGGCCAACCCCGTCTCGATCGCCTCCGCCAGCGTCGACCGCCGCTGAAAGGCATCTGCCAGTAACGGCGGCCGGCCTACTACCACCGGCCAGGAAATCCCGGTGGCCGGTTCGGCGAGTTCATGCAACGCCTGCAGCAGCAGTGCGGTCAGCCCCTCCGGACTGGTGGGCGTAGCGCGAGTCAACCCGGCCGCGTCCAGCCGCTGCCGAAACGCTGCCTGCCGCTGCCCGTACACCTCATCGGTGAAAAACGACCGTGGCAGCGCGACCGAGGGCTCCTCAGGAAGTAAGAACACCAACCGGGTCATGCCAGCGCTGGTCGCGGCGTCGTACTCCAGCTCCACATACGAGCGGGTGGCATCGTCGCGGACCGGGCTGCCGTACCGGAAACCGACTAGACCGACCCAGACCTGGCAGCTTGCCACCTTCGCACAGCAGACCTCAGCCGGCAGGGCATCAGCGGCCGTAAAGGCGTCCATGTGGACCGGCACCCCGCCGGCACGGACGACCGCATCTACCGCGGCAGCCACCCAGGTTGGACCGGAATGGGGATAATCGGCCAGCTCAGAGGTGTAGCTGACAAACACCCGGCGACCACGCTCGGTCATAACCCAGACAGTAGCCGCCCGCGCAGCAGGTCAAGCGTTGCGGTGGATATCGCTCAGCATTCCCTGGACGAGCATGGATCCACCTAAGACTTTGGCAACCAAGCCGTTACGGGCATCTGAGGTCAGACTTGCCATTCGGGTTAGGCGCCGTCAATCCGGCTGGTGGCTGACCCGCAGGGGTCCGGCGGCCAGCGCAGGACCCGCATCTGGGGTTGGTACGGCGCTGGCCGCCGTGGGTGGGTTCAAAACGGCGGTGGTTTGTCGTCTTGGGCGGGTTGTGGTGCGGGGTGTGAGGGTGGATCGGGGGGTTCGGGGGTGGTGGTGTAGGTCCGGGCGGTGGGGCTGGTCCAGCGGAACACGCCGTCTTCGAACTGGGTGACCTGCCAGTCGGCCTCGTGCTTGAGCCGGTGGTGATGCCGGCACAGCACCCCGAGGTTGGTCCGATCGGTGGGGCCCTTGGGATAGGCGATGGTGTGGTCCAGGTCGCAGCCGCGGGCGGGTTGCCGGCAGGAGGGGAAGCGGCAGGTGAGGTCGCGGGCCCGGATGAAGTCGGCTAGGTCAGCCGGGGGCCGGTAGGTGGTATGGCCGTAGTCCAGCAGTGCCCCGGTGAGGGGGTCGGTGACCAGCCGCCGCCACACGCCCTCAGCCGCGGCCTGCCGGGCCATGTCGGCGGGGATGGGGCCGTAGCCGGCCAGATCCCCGGGCTGCTCGTCCTCGCCGGCGAGCGTGCTGGTGGGCACGGTGACATGCACCCGGGCTACCGGGTCGGCAGCCGGCCCGGGGCTGGTGGCCAGCAGTAGGTCGACCAAAGCGTCGGCGCGGCGGGCGTCCATCCCCCGCGCATCGTCGGGAACAGCACTGCGGGCGATGGCATCCAGCCGGTCATAGATCGCAGTGGCCTGCACCGCGGGCAAGGTGGCGTTCAACGCGGCCATGCCGTCTTCCAGCGGGTAGAGCTGGACACCGCGTTCGGCGGTGCGCTGTTCGTGCCGGCGCTGCGCCCCCTCCGGGTCGATCCGGATGACCTGGCGGCGGGCAGCCTGCCGAAGCTGGGAGGCGGTCTGCTCGCCGGCGCGGGGCAAGACGCGCTCCTCTACCCTTCCCGCGTCGGTATCCGACAGCGGCGCGGTGACCTCGGCCAGGGTCCGGGCCTTGTAGAGGTCAATGTCGCCGCGGGCGAGGGCGCGAAGGGTGCCGGGTAGTCGCCGGGTCAACACCAAGGCCAGTTCCAAGCGGGCGTGCGCGGCGTTGCCAGTGATGCTCAGCGCGCAGGCCAGCTCATCAGCGGCGAACTCCCCATAAGGATGCTCCCCGGGATCAGGGCGCAACGCGGCGAACCGGGCGGTGCGGCGGGCCTGAGCGGCCTGCGCGCAGGCGACGATCTTTTCGAACGCCACGATCTCATCCAGGGTGCGGCCATCATCCAGCACGTTGGGGTCGCTGGCCAGCAGGGCATCCAAAGCCGCCCCGGGAGTGGGGTAGTCGGGGAACTCTGGCTGCTCGAACATGCATTCGATTATCCTGGAATTGTCGGGTGGGCTCAAGAGTTTACGGTAAAAAGTGGGACGCGAATAAGGCTTACCGGAGATTGTCGACATATTGTTTTATGCCGTCGGGAAACGGGTGCTGAGCCCCGCTGTGTCGTCTCTGCGGATGGCGGCCACGTGACACCTAATTCGACATTACGCTCAGTAAAGCAGCGACGGGCCGGTAGAACGGCCTTTACCCGGGCGGCGAGGGTGCGCTTGTCCAGTTACTTAGGTTTCCCTTGGTAAGATCGTCACCACCCCTGTGAGCAGGCTCATGTCCGGGGTGAGCGTTCGCAACGCTCAATATCTTGGCCGCCGCCCGTCACAAGCAAGGCCGAGGTATCTGCACCGACGACAGGAGATGACATGCCGCTGGCTAGCTGGCTTTCGATCACCGGACTGTTGCTGTGGGTGGGCTATGAGTTCCTGCTGCGCCGCCACAGCGACGCAGCCACCGCCGAGTGGAAGGGCGGCAAGGCAGACCGCCGCAGTACCGTGCTGCTGCTCGTCTCCTACGGCTTGGCCGTCGTTTTGCTCATCGTCTTAGGCGCCGCCGGCATCGGCACCGTACCCGTACCTGTCCGCTGGATCGGTGTCGCGATGATCGTCGCCGGGCTGGCGGTGCGTGGCTGGGGCATGGCCGTACTGGGCCGCTACTACACCCGCACCCTCCGCGTCCTCGGCGGCCAGCACGTCGTTCAGGACGGGCCGTACCGATTCATCCGCCACCCCGGATACGCTGGTAGCTTGCTGGTCTGGACCGGCTACTGCCTCGGTGTCGGCAACTGGATCACCTTCCTTGCCGTCGCCGCCCTCATGGCCTTGGCCTATAGCTGGCGCATCCGTTCCGAGGAACGCATGCTCGCTGAGCACTTCGGCGAGGTCTACCGCCAGTACCAGCGCCGCACCTCCCGGCTCCTTCCCCGCCTGTACTGAAGTCCTTGCCTCGCCCAGCGGAGCGGAGAGCGGCAGCCACCTGATCTTCCCCCAACGCCGCCGACGGAATCCGGAACCACACTCCCGGCCGGCTGCTATAACGAAGGACGGCTGCCACGCACTAGGTGGCAAGACAGCCCCATACAGATGGGTACGGCGTACTCAGCTTGCGGTGGCGGCCGAAGGAGTATACGCGCGCATGATCGATTTTTCTGGCCATCTCTCGTAGCCTGTAGCGCACGGTGCGCAGCGTTAGGCGTTACGTGATAACTCGGGTGCAGGATGGGAAGGGACGGGCTGGCTTCGTGGCGGAGACTTTCGGTCAGGCGCTTCGTCGGTTGCGTGCGGAGGCTGGTTTGTCCCAGCCGGGTCTTGCCGCGTTGGCGCACTGGAGCCAGTCGCGGATCAGCCGGGCGGAGCACGACCGGTTCGTGCCGCTGGCCGACATCGCTGGACATCTGGATAGAGTGTTGGAGGCAGGAGGAGCGCTGATTGCGCTGCAGGCGGCGGCTGCTGCCGAACGTCCGACCCGGCGAGGCTGGGAACTCGGCGCCGGGTCGATGCCGGCGGTTGGTGCGCTTGCGAACGCTGGGGAGGTGGATGATACGGACCGGCGTGATGTGCTGCGGGCGGTGGCGGTGGGGTTTGGTGCGTTGCTGACTGAGTCTTCGCCGCGGATCATCGCGGCGGCTGAGGAGTCGCGCCCACCGTCCCGGATCGGCATGGGTGACGTGGCGGAGCTGGAGCGGCAGATCGCGGCTTTGGATGAGTGGGATCGGGTTGTCGGCGGGGTGACCTCCAGGCACGCGTTGCTGGGGGCATTACGGTGGGCGACGGACCTGCAGGTTTCCTGCTGTGTGCCAGCCGTGCGGGCTCGGCTGATGGTCGCGGTAGCCCGGCTGGCCGACCTTGCCGGGTGGGCGGTCAACGACGCCGGACTGTACGGGCCGGCGCGGCGACTGTTCCTCCTCGGGCTCGACGCCGCCCGTGAGGCCAATGACATGGCAATGATTGCCTATATCGCCTCGAGTTTCGCGCGTATACAGGTGATCGCCGGAGACCCGACCTCAGCGCTTGACCTGGCTCAGCTTGCCGATAATGGCGGGAAGGATCTCAATTTCACCCCCCCATTGATTTCGAGGTTGCACATGGGCCAGGCGATGACTTACGCCAAGATCCCGGGCCAGACGAAAGCGTGCCTTCGTCAGATCGGCTTGGCCCAAGACCGCTACGCCGCTCCCGGTGAAGATGACCCCGCCTGGATTGGCTGGTATACCCCTGTCATGCTGGACGGAGCCGTAGGACGCGTACTGTACGACCTCTCACTGTCGAGCTATCGATACGAGCCCTCCGTTGTCGATAGTTTGACGGCGGCGGTTGATCGCTATCCAAGTGACCGTGCCCGCAGCCGTGCGATCGCCGCGACCAGACTTGCGAACAGTCTATTCCTGGCGCGGGAGCCTGAGGAAGCCAGCCGGCATGCCATGGCCGCTTTGGAACTCGCCAGGCCGGTTAAGTCCGCGATGCTCGCCGACGACCTGCGTACCACGGGCCGGCTCGCTCGCCGGTTCCCCAGCGTTGATGCCTCGCGGGAGGTACAGCACCGGCTGCCCGGTGTCCTGGCTGCCATGACCTGAGAACCGGCAGAACTAGCTCCACTCACCGCTGATGAGCGGGAGCTGGTCTGGGACATGCGCTAACCCGGCGAGCAGGTCGTCGAGGTCGAGGTAGTCGGTGCTTGGGTTGTCACCGGACAGCGTCACCGGGCCAGTCGGCCGAGCAGCTCCTGGTCCTCGGCCCCGATCTGCCGCGGCGCCTCGTCTCGGGTGAGGGCGCGGCGGTTGACCTACGTCTGGATCGCGGTACGGGCGACCGCCTAAATCAAGCGTCCCTCTTGGGCGGCCTGGGCGCGCAGCGCCTCGGTCTCCTCATCGGTGAGCCGCAACGTCCTCGCCATGACGCGATGGTACCGGCTGGTACCATCCGGTATCGGCGGTGCGCAGGGGCGCTGGGCTGGCAAGTTGCGGGCCGGCAAGTTGCGGCGGCCGGCGGGCGAGTTGCCGTACCGGGATACTAGGGCAGGTGACCGTCTCGACGCTGCTCTCCGACGCCCAAGCCGTCCTTCCTGACACCGTCCGGCTGCGCCGGGCCATCCATCGCGCCCCAGAAATGGGGCTGCACTTGCCCGGCACTCAGGCCGCCGTACTGGCTGCGATCGCCGACCTTGGCCTGTCAGTCCGGACCGGCCGGGCGGTGTCCTCAGATCGGAAGAGCGTCGTGTAGGGA